>Ga0310813_10002949_pt1 | contig 10330 bp, 12 predicted proteins | sample YN3metagenome_FD_203086 | JGI IMG/M metagenome (GOLD analysis project Ga0310813, IMG submission 203086) | Soil microbial communities from experimental microcosm in Duke University, North Carolina, United States - YN3 | ecosystem: Engineered > Artificial ecosystem > Soil microcosm > Unclassified... | reverse complement strand
GGGGTGGTGGCATAGGCCGCTGTCAGGGCAGTCCCGGAGACCAGAGCCCCCGAGGTATCAAACTCCGCCGGACTCTCGTATTCGACCGGCGCGTGATTGACGTTGAAATCCTGCAGCACGAGAAAACGCGTCTTGCCGTTGACCTTCCGCACCGCCAGGCCGCCATGCGAGAACTGACACGCCACGCCGGACTGCTGCAAGCGAATCGCGCCCAGATAGTGCAGATTCGCCAGCGTCAAGACGGAGGTCGCAATGACGATGGGGCCGACGGTGACGGTGTTGGAATTCGCGGAGGACCCAAAGGTGTTGGTCGCGCGGACGCGATATTCGTAGCTGACCCCGTCCTGCACGGTGCTGTCGAGCATCGTGGTCGTGTTGGCCGCGAGCGTGGCGATGACGGCAAACGTCCCGGTGGACGCCACGCGGCGCTCGACGACAAACGCGGTTTCGTCGGTCGACTGGTCGGTCCACACGAGCGCGACGCCCGTGCCGGATTGCTGCCCGCTCAATCCTGACGGCGCCGTCGGGACACTCCCGCCCGGCCCGTCGGGGTCCATGGCTTTGTTGCGAAAGCGAATTTTCGCGGGCATTAGTCGAGCGCAGGCGTGACGGTCTTGCGCGGACGCGGACGGGTCTTTGGCGCCTCCACGGCCGACGGTTCCGCCTGCGCCTGCACCACTTCGGACAAGGCGACGGTAATGGCGGTGTCGCGTTCGAGCGGGGTATCAAACCACCACGGCCCGAGCTTGACTTCCTCGCCTTCGTTCTTCACGACGCGCGCTTCGCCCGAGGGGTGATACTTCCATTTAGGATAGGCCTGGAAGACATACGCGGTCATCGTGTTTCTCCCGGCGGCACGCAGCGTGCGCGATCGGCATCGGAGAAGGCGCCGTTGATGCAGATGGCGCGCAGGTAAAAGCGAATCTCCTGATGCTCGGCGCGCATCGCCGCGACATTCGCCGACACATCGTGCGTCAAGGTATAGGTCAGCCCCAGGGCGATGACTGCTGGCACGCCATACCGATAGAGCACCTTCACCCACACCGGGGTATCGCCGTTCATTTGATCGACCTCTTCCATGGACTCGGTCTCCCCGAGAGTTAGGTGCCCCACGCCAGCCCCGTTACGGTCAACGTGCTGCCATTCGTTAAGGTGATGACGTTGGTGGCAAACGTCATCGTGATGACCGTGCCGGTCGTGGAAATCAACGACGCGCCTTCCACGGTCGACAAATCCGAGACGGTGAGCGTGTCGTTGTTGGCGGCCGACACCCCACGCACGAACACCAACCGCCGATTCGGGTTGGGCACGTTCGGCGCCAGTTCTTGAATCACTTTCGAGGTGACTTCCGCCATCGGTCGTTACACCTGCGCGAGGGCGACCGGCACTTCTTCCCACACGATGAAGGAGGAGGCCGAGTGGGCGACCGGCGTCGTGCCGCACTGCAGTGACAACACCGCCCCGGGCGGCACGATCACGCTGCCGTCGAAATTCTCCACCGTCCCGAAGGCGGGCGTGACCTGCCCCGCCGCCGTGCCGACAAACGAGAAGTTGGCGAGCGATCCCCCGGTCAGCGTGGAGCCGCTCATCACCGCGAGCGTGCCGGTCATGCCGGTGAGTGCGGTGCCCGCATAGAACTTCGCCTGCGACCCGGTCGCGACCAGCGTCTTCTGATTGAACGGATTCGATCCAGTGGAAATGGCCGAATTCGCCAACGACACCATCCACATGAAGGCGCCGCAGCCGGTATTGGTGGCGGCCGTCACCGCCACGTTCAAGCCCGCCTGCAGCACGACGAGATTGACGGTGGAGGTCGACGGATTCCACAACCCGATAATCGGCGTCGCGGTCGCGCCGGTGGTCGCGGTCGTGAAGGTGGCGTTGCTGATCGAGGTCAGCGTCATCCCGCCCCGATACAGGCGTCCAGCGGCGCACGCATCAAAAAAGCGCCCGTGGGCATCGGCGACGCGCTGGGCGCCGGAGACAGCGGAGGTCAGCGGCTTGAAGGTGCCCGCCCCGCCCCAGTCCGACCCCACTTTCATTAAATCGCTCATCTGACGGTCCCTTTCTCTCCGTTACGGCCAGGGCGAACTCGTGCCGACAGCCCAGGGGCTGTTCGCATCCACCAGGTCGGGAAGTCCAAACACCAGGTCATTGCCGCCGTGGAAAAATTCCATATCGAGATTTGCCGCGACCGACGATACGCGCAAGCGCCCATCGGTCGTGATCGACAACGCGGCCAAGTCGTTGTCGACGAGTCCGGACAACGGCGCATCACTGACGGCCGCGCCCGCGAGCACGCGCAAGCGCCCATCGGAGGTCTGCGTCAGGTTCTGCCCCGTCGCCCCCACCGTGTAGCCCGCGTCCCCATCGGGCGCGAGCACATCGGCCGAGGAGTTGGCGCTGATCGAACCGGTAATGGGGATCGCGCTCTGATCGGAGGCGATGACCACCGGCGCGGACGACGCCATCGCGGCCTGCCCCAAGGCAGGCGTGCGGGCGGCCATGGTCGTCAGATCGCCATTGGTGACCGCGACCGCATTGGTAATCGCGGTGACGCTCGTCACCGTCGTGACCGTCGTCAGCGTGCCGCTGTCGAGCACCGTGTGCAGGTTGCTGCCGGTGCCTTGCACGACCGTGACGTTGCCGGACACGGAGGTGACATCGACATCCCCGATATCGACCCCACTATTGGCCGCGAGCTTGCCGATGGCGTTGGTGCCTGCCGGAAGCGCCGCCGTGACCTGCACGCCGTTGGTCGTGCCCGGCGTGGTCTGATCGATGCGCACATTGCCGATGATGTTGGACCCGGCCGCGATCGAGGCGATGTCGACATCCCCGATGTTGTTATTCCCGGCGGGGAGCGCGGGCAGCGTGAGCACGTCGACGTCGCCGATGTTATTGGTGCCCGCCGGGAGCGCGGGGAGCGTCACAACATCGACGTTGCCGATGTTGTTGTCGCCTGCCGCAATCGACGCGATATCCACATCTCCGATGTTGTTGTTGCCCGCAGGCAGCGCCGCGCTGACGCTCGTCGGTAAGGGCTTGGCCGCCGACACCGCACGCAACGTATCGCTCGTGTCTTCCCAGAGCATCGCCGTGCCGGTAATCGACGCGTCGGTGTCGCCTTCGGTGTATTCGGTGCCTGCGGCGCCATTCGACACGGCGACCGTGCCCGTCACCGTCACCGGATTGGTGATGGTGTCGACGGTCGCGACCTTAGTGAGCGTATCGGCGGGCTTGAGTGCGGCGTAAAACGCCGAGCCGTCCGAGAGGCGGACCGAGGAGGGCGCGCCTGCCGTGGTCGGCCAGAACGTCCCCGTCACCGCGAGCGAGGTATTGGTGATATTGACGTCGCTAGACGGGCCCCCGCTTGCCGATTGCGATGGCACCCACGCCAGGGCATTGGGGTCGTAGACGTAGACGTGGGTGTCGACGCTGTCGCCGGTCTCGGTCTTGACCCGCTGAATGCCGATGAGGACCTTCGAGGCGGGGTTGACGGCGATGAGCGCCTGATCGTAGTGACTCATCGCGGGCCGACCGAGAACTTCAGTTCGCGAATCGCTTCGGTAATGCCCTCAGTAATCGCTTGGCGCACGTGCGCTTCGCTCCGCAGCAGTCCCACGCGCTTCGGCAAGATTTTGGCGACACACGCCTCGATGAGATCGACTTCCGCGCGCCCGCCGCCCGGAAACTGCACGACGGCGTGCGGATGCTCCGCGTCCACAATCTGCAGCAGATAGACGTACTTCACGCGCGCTCCGCGAGGAGGAGATCGGCGAGGCGCTGCGCGACCGTGCGCGCGCCGTGCGCAGGCATGGGACCGAATTCGTCGGCGACCGCTTCGGCGAGGCGGCGCGCAAAATCGAGCGTGGCCCGGTCGAGCGGCTTATCCGCGCTGGGCTTTAGCGACATTCCGCCTCCACTCCGCCAGCGACACCGGCGGCTCCACATAGAGCCCCTTGCGCTTCGGGTCGTAGCGCACCGGGGCGCCGTGATAGGGCAGCCGGGCCATCTGGCGCACCCACGCGCGCAGGCTCAGCCACCGCCGTAGCTGCTTCCACATCTCGTCCTCCCAGTAACGCCGCGCGGCGATCGAGCGCCGGGGCTTCCCCATTGACGAGCAGTTCGTCGAGTTGCGCTTGCGTGGGCGTCTCCCACTGCGGGTTGTCGCTCTGTTCCACTTTCGGCGGCGCCCCCGGCAGTAAGCGATACTGCGGCACGAGCTTCCCGTCGTCGTCATGCGACGCATAGCCGTAGAGCGGCTGCGTCATCAAGGTGTTGTTGCGGCGCGGCACGACCAGCCGCCCACCGGATTGCTCGAAGCGCCCGAGCCAATAGAGCAAGCTCTCACGCTGCGTGCCGCGTTCGTTACCCGCGTATTGACAGCCCCAGAGCCCAATCTGCTCGACGCCCTCCATCATGGCGAGCGCGATCATGTAGGCGCAGTGGTTGGTGCAAAAGAGATCGCCGGTGACCGTCGAGGCAAACTCCGCCTCCACGTGTTCGATCGGATACCGTACCGCCATCGGGATATCCGGCCATTCCTTCTGCATGAAGATGGGCGTCTGGAGTCGCTTCAACCACGCGTGGTAATCGTGATTCCACGGTTTCTTCTCGACCCGAAAACATTCGGGGCGATGCATGTCGAAGTACCAGTCCGGCTCCCGCTTGCACTTCGGTCGGCAGCAGGGATGCGCAATCAGCGTCCATGACTGGTCGAACCACGGTGCGTAGCGGAGCGAGTCGGTGGACCCCAGCAGGCCCACCTTCTTCGTGCGAAAGAACGGGGGCCGCCGAAACGACGAACCCCCTTGCCCTTGGTGATATCCCACGAACAGCGCCTCCAGAGGAGTTCTGCCCATGGTCTGCTCCTTGTGTGTGTTACTCGCCGACGTTCACGTGCACAAGACGCGGGTAGTTCAGCACAACGGACACCTGTGATCCGGTGTGGCTCGTCGCCGTCGACACGGTCGACACATCGTTGGACGGCGAGGCGTCGGTCGCCACCGTCATCCCCTCGATGTAGAAGCCCGAGGTCGTCGACACGTTGCCGCTCGTCCAACGCACCCCTTCGGGGCCCGTCGAGGTCGCGGTGGTCGGCGTCCAGAACTTCGTCTGCGCCGTCGTGCTCAGGGTCGTCGGACCGTTGGCGTCATCGGACGGCGACACGCCCGCCGTGTTGCCGAGCAACTGCACGACGCAGCGGCCCCGGATCTGCACCCAGATCCACTGGTCGGAGGTGCCCTTCTCCGCCGCCACACCGACATAGCCGCGCCCGGTCGTGCCGATGCGGGCCGCCTTGAAGTCGGTCGTGATGGCCACCGGCGTGCCGGTGTAGACCGTCTCGTTGTCGACGTCCACGAGAATGAATTCGTTGCCGAATCCATCGCGCTTGGTCGCCCCGAGCGGCATCACATAGGTCGGCAGATCCGCCTTGCCCGGCGCGTCCGACAAGGTAACGCGCTGCTCGCCGGAATGCGGCTCGTACTGCGTGGGGCCGAACGCCGACAGCGACGATCCGTAGACACGGGCGAGCGCGACGTGCGCGCGCGCCTTGGTGCCCAACTGTCCACGCTCCACCGTGATGAGCGTCGTCGAGGCCTTCGACTGCACCAAGCAGGCTTCGCTGCCGCCGATGACGATGTATTCGCCCACGGTGTGGCTGCTGTTGGAGGCGACCGCGAGCGTGCGCTGATTGACCGCAATGGCATTGGTCAGCGTCGTCACGGTTAATGCTGTTGCTGGCATGACTGTCCTTCCTCACCGTGCACCCCTCCGGGCGGGCGGTGAAAGGAGAGCGCGCGGCGCACCTGACGGCGGACCGCGCCTCTCGTTAGTGCGTTATCCCGCGATCCGGCACGCCAGTTCCGGACGCAGCGTGGCCCACCCATAGAGGATGTCCAAGCGGCACGGGAACAGGTCAGTGTTGATGTCGTAGGCGCGGATCATGCGAATCGACATGCCCAATTGCTTGTCGCTCACCCGCGCCGCCATGTCGACGCCCCCAGGCAGCGGCAGATCTGCCGTGACGAGCGTGAACGCGTCACGATGGAACGCCATTGACTGCGGCGAGGTCTTGTTGCTGTAGGTCGAGGTCGTCGCCGAGCCCCACACCTGCACCGACGCGCCCGAGGCGGGCGAGTTCGAGACCGTCTGGTTCGCGCCCGAGACGATAATCGACGGCGAGATCGACAGCGTCGCGGTCGTCGTCGTCGTCACGTCCGCCGTGATAACGAAGTCCTGCAGGATGGCCGTCGACTGGCGGCTCTGCGGGTTCACCGAGTAGACCCCGGCAAACTGCACGATGTCGCCGATCTTCAGCGTGTCCCCCGAGGTCCAGCCCGTCGTCGCAATCGAGGAACCGGTCTGGTTGGCGCCGTTGACCGTCGCCGACGCAGCGGCAATCGTGCCGGTCGTGTGCGTGGCGCAGTTCTGGTCCATGTACCAGTCGAAGCCCGCCGCCGTGCCCATCTGTCCCTTGACATACTGGCTGGCAATCGCGGACGCCTGCTGGAACAGGGTCTTGAGCGCGTTGACGATCGAGGCCTGCGCAAACGGCGTCAGGACGATCGAGCGCAGTCCGTCCATCGGGCAGGCGCCGTTGTCGAGACGGACCCCGGCCGACAGATACGTGAAGAGGTCGTCGATCGAGCCCGTGCCCGAGGTCGTGCCCGGCTTGCCGATCGCGTTGTAAATCGACGTATAGAGCGCGAGCCCGTCGGCGTCGATCTTGTTCGCGATGGTGGCAATCGCGGGCTTGATGAAGCGGTCGCTGAAATCGTCGATCGAGAGCGCCAGGTCCTGCGAGGAGAACTGCAGGTCGACGCCGAACTGTGTGTTCAACGTGACCGGCACCTGCGTCTCGGTGGCGCCTTCGACCTGCAGCGCCTGTCCCGTGCGGCCCAGATACCGTGGCGGCTTGCGGACGTTCAACACCGTGCCGATCTTCGCGCCCTCGACGCCGAACTTGTCGTCGTACTGGCGGTTGATCTGCTTGGTGAACGTCAGGTTGTTCTCCAGCACGCGCAGGGCCTCGCGCGTGATCATGGAGATTGTGAGTAAGGTATTCATCGCGTCGTCACCCTCATGTCAAAACGGTTCATCGAAGCGATGGCAGTTCTGCGCGTCGGTCCCATCCGTTACCGACTGGCCATGCCGCGTGAGCGGCACGAAGCGCGGGGCACGTCGACAAGCGACGCGAGGACGCGTGAGGAATTCCAGACTCCCGAAGGAGCGATGGAGGCCCATCCTCCCCTGCCGTGGTCACGCGAGCCACGTGAAGGGGGCCTGACCCGTGCGGATTACGCCTGGCTGAACGTCACTTCAGCCCCGCGCGCTTGAGCAGATTCCGATTGCGCCACGCCACAAACTCTTGGTAGGGCATGGTGTTCGGATCCTCCGTCGTCGTCCCACTGGCGTTGCCCCCGACCGGCGTAATCGGATCGGGCGCTTTGGTCACCACGGGTTTACCTGCGGACGGCGCCACGGAAGCTAAAGTCTTGCGACCTTCTCCTCCGGCGGCGGTAGGCGCCGTCGCAGCTTTGGAAGCAGCGTCGAGCGACTGCTCCACTTTGGCCTCGATCTTTCCGAAGGCCTTGATCGCTTGCGCAGAGTTGCCGAGCGCAATCAATTTCTTGCACTCGTCGAGATGCGTGCCGAGGTAATAGGCGACTTCGGCGCCCACCTCGCTGCCACGCAGTTGGTCAAGCAGCAGCGGCGTCGGCTCGATCGCGGGGTTCCCCACGACTTCATCGAAGTCGTCGTACTTGTCCCGCGCGGCGTTGGCTTGCGCTTGATACTGCTGCGCCTGTTTGGTGAAGTGTTCCTTCTGGCGGGCCTCGGCGGCGGTCTTCCGCTCGGCCTCGAAGACCTCTTTGATGGCCTTCTGGATTTCGCTCTTGACGTCGACCGGATCGGCGCCCGCCTTCTCGGACTTGGCGGCCCATTTGGCGACCGCGATCGTGTAGTCCTCGTAGGTCTGGAAGTCCTCGACCTTCGGCATCGTCGGCAGGTCAGGCTCGCCCTTGGCCTTGACCGGCGCGACCTCGGCCACCTTGGCGGCCGGGGCCGTGGAAATCAGTTCGGCGACCTTCTTGCGATACGCGTCGAGTTCCGCGCGCTCGGCCTGACGGCTGGCGTTGACTTCGTTGCGCTCGCGAATCAGTTCATTGATGCGCGCCTGGAGCTTGCCGCGCTTTTTGCCGCCCGCTGCTTGCGGGACGGGGTCGTCGGCCTCCTCAGCGTCGTCTTCCTCCGCCTGCGCCGGGACCACAGGGGTCTCGGCCACCGGCTCTGGGGCCGGGGCGGGCGGCTCCGCTGGGACGGGCTCTTTCGGGGCCTCGGCGCTGGTGAGCCCGAGGGCAGAACGGACGTCTTGCTCGGTATCGGTCGTCGAGGTCAACGTAATGGTGTCAGGCATCCAATCCTTTGCGCCGCTAGTCCTGTCGAGCCGGGGCGGAGGGCGTGGGCTGATCACGCCGGTTTCGGGCTGCAGACCCTAGCCCCAGTCCGTCAGGTTTTTGACACCACACTAAATACGGGAGTCGTAACCGACTTGTCAACTACCTATTGTGGGTTATCGCGTCACGTTCTGCGTCGTCGAGGCGTAATTGCCCGCAGCATCTTTCGCCTCGGCCTTGAAGAGATGGCTGCCGGGCTTGGTGATTTTCATGCTGCAGCCACTGGCGCAGGTCGCGGGACTGCTCGCGAACACCGAGCCGTCCAGGGACAGTTGAAACCACGTCACGGCCACGTTGTCGGTCGCCGACGCTTTCACGCTGTAGTTACTGGAGTTACCGCTCCGCGTCGCACTGAGCGTCACCGTCGGCGGCAGCGTATCGGCCGGGGGCGGATCGGTCGGGGGCGGGGTGGAGGATGGCGGCGCCGCGCTGCAGGTCAGGCACCCGGCGGCATCCTGGGGAATGGCTTGCCACTGGGCCCAGGTCTTGGCGCTGCCCCACAACCAATAGGCGCCCGTGCTGCTCGGCACGGTGTAGCTATTGCGGTCGTAATCGTTCTTCCGCTGGTCGGTGAGATAGGGGATGAGTTGATCGGCGGTGCAGATGGAAGACATAAACCCGTTGGCGTAGCCGTCGACTGGGACCGTGATCGTGTTGTCGTGCGCAGAGTTGTTGGCGAGGTCTTCACCAGGCAGCCCGTCACAGGTGACGTAATACTGCATCGCGATGCCGTTCGCCTCAAGGACGTTGCCGTAGAGTTGCGTGTTCTGGGAGCGATAAATCAGCAAGCCTTCCTGATTGCGTCGCAGCGTGTTGTTGCGCACGGTCGCGCCGTTGGTCGCTTCGATCGAAATCCCGTCACGTCCGTTGTCTTCGACACGATTGCCGTCGACGATCGCCGTAGACGTGTAATTCGTGTCGAACCAAATCCCGTCCTTGCGGTTGTGGTGCACGAAGTTGTTGCGGACGACGACGCCGGTCGAGTGGAGGATTTTTTGTTCGGAGCCGTTGTAGGCGATTTCGTTGCCCTCGATGACACAGCGGTCGGCGTATTGTCCGATGTAGCCGCCGCCACGAGCGGATGGACTCACGGCGTCGGGCGTACTGCTGATGTTGTGATGAATGAAGTTGTTGCGGACCAGGCAGTCGGGCGCGACTTCGACCCCGTATTTGTTGAAGGCGAGTTCGGTGTTCTCGATCGTCCAGTGGTCGGCATAGTCGTGAAAGGCGGTGATCGCCTTTTGCGGCATGTTGCGGATGACGAGATTGCGAATCGTGACGTAGTCGATATCTTGATTGAGCGCGCGAAAGGCGCCCTGGGTGTCATCGGTCGTCGACCAGGTCGAGCCGTCGAGGACGGCGCCATACTCGCCGACGAAGATGTCACCCGTCTTGGGCGTGATCGCACTCGTCATCTGGTGCGTCCCGGCCCGGAGACAGAACGTCGTGTTCGCGGCGTTCGCGGTGACGACCAAGGGAATCGATTGCCCGGGATAGATGTCGACGGCGCCAGCGGGACACGTGATGGCGGCTTGTGGCCCCACCGTTTGGGCCGACGCGACGGCCGCGACAACGACCAGCGCGACAACGACAGCGACGGTCAGCTTCGACATGGATTATTTCTTAGCAGCGGGTTTGGGCTTCGCCTTGGCGAGCTTCACCGCGTTCTGACGGTCGCGCCCTTTCTCGGCCGACTCGTGCTTGTGGGCCTCTTTGGTTTGTGCCGACTCGTGCTCGCGGTCCGCTGCCGCCTGTTCGCGCGCGAGCCTGCGCTCCTTGTCCGATTCCTTGCTCTCGTGCGTGCGTTCCTCCGACCCCTCGGCGCGCTCGTGACTGCGCTCGGTCGCGCTTAACGCCGCTTCGTGGCG
>Ga0310813_10002948_pt1 | contig 10331 bp, 12 predicted proteins | sample YN3metagenome_FD_203086 | JGI IMG/M metagenome (GOLD analysis project Ga0310813, IMG submission 203086) | Soil microbial communities from experimental microcosm in Duke University, North Carolina, United States - YN3 | ecosystem: Engineered > Artificial ecosystem > Soil microcosm > Unclassified... | reverse complement strand
AACGCGTCATTGATTGCGCAAGCCGGGACGAGCGAGGTTCCGCATTACACGGTTATCGTCGTCGGCGGCGGCCAGGCGGGACTGTCGGTCAGCTATTACCTGAAGGAAGCCGCGATCGATCATCTGGTCATCGAGAAGCAGACGGTCGTGCATACATGGCGCACGCAGCGCTGGGACACGTTCTGTCTGGTCACACCGAACTGGCAATGCGCATTGCCGGGTCATCCGTATCAGGGCGCCGATCCGCACGGCTTTATGAAGAAGGACGAGATCGTCGCGTATCTGGATAGCTTCGTGTCGAAACTCGATGCGCCATTGCTCGAGCACACCGAGGTCAGGCGCGTCGTGCGTCAGCCGGGCGGACGCTATGCGGTGTCGACGTCGCGCGGTGAATTTACCGCCGACCATGTGGTCGTGGCATCGGGTGGCTATCACACGCCTATCGTGCCGCGTATGGCCGAGCGACTGCCGGCACACATCGTGCAACTGCAGTCGTCGGAATATCGCAATCCGGGTGCGCTGCAACAGGGCGCGGTGCTGGTGGTCGGGTCCGGTCAATCCGGTGCGCAGATTGCCGAAGACCTGCATCTCGCGGGCCGCAAGGTGTATCTGGCGGTCGGCGAAGCGCCGCGTTGCGCGCGTTTTTACCGCGGCCGCGATGTGGTGGATTGGCTGGCCGACATGCGCTACTACGATATGCCGGTCGAGCAGCATCCGCTGCGCGAGGGCGTACGCGACAACACGAACCACTACGTAACCGGCCGCGACGGTGGCCGCGATATCGATCTGCGGCGCTTCGCGTCGGAGGGCATGGAGCTGTTCGGTCGTCTCGACGATCTGCGCGATGGCCAGCTGCAATTCGCGCCGAACCTGATCGAGAACCTCGATAGCGCGGACGACACGTATAACCGGATCAATGCAAGCATCGACGCGTTCATTGCGAAGCAGGGCATCGACGCGCCACCAGGTGCGCCGTATGAGCCGATGTGGCGGCCCACCGCGGAACGCACGTCGCTCGATGTAGAGGGAAGCGGCATCACGTCGGTGATCTGGTGTATCGGTTTCCGGCCGGATTTCAGCTGGCTCGATGCGCCGATCTTCAACGGACGCGGTTATCCGGCGCACGTGCGCGGCATCACACCGCAGGCGGGCCTGTATTTCGTCGGCTTGCCGTGGCTGCATACGTGGGGATCCGGACGCTTTTCCGGCGTTGCGCGCGATGCGCAGCATGTAGTCGATGCGATTCGCGCGGCCCTGGCGTCGTCGACGAGCCTTGCCGCATGAGGGCGCAGCGCACCTATCGGGCAGGCATGCCGCAGCTGAGCTACACGGGGCTTTCGGAAAACTGGCTGCTAAAGGAATGCGGCGACCGCCATTGGGATGCGCTGGCCGCCCACGCAGGACGCGCGACGCCGGACTTCGGCGACGACGCTGGCCATCGCTCGTATGCGGCCTTTACCGCGGTGCGCCTGCAGGCGTACGGGTTCGAGTCGGTGCGCGAGAGCGACGCATTCGACATCGACACGACGCTATGCCGAACCGGTCCGGTGCGGCACTTCAGCACGCAACGGGTGATGCGAGGCGATACGCTGCTCGCGCAGGTGTCGATGACGTCGACCTTCGTCACGCGCGGCGCGGCCCGCAACAACCGTTCGGTTGCGCGCGCAACCTTGGCTTCGTTGCCGGGCGAACTGAGCCCGATGCCCGGCGATGGATTGCCGATGATCGAACTGGGTAAGCGGTTAAAAGCCGGCGAAGCGGCGACGCACGTCGGGCTCACACCGGTTGCCTCGGATGCAATGGAATTCCTGCCCTGCCCGAATAGCGATTTCAACGGCGCCGACTTTCTGTACTTCGCGAATTTCCAGTCGTTCGTCGATCGCGCCGAATGGCAGCGGCATCGCTTCGCGGAGCCGCCGGTCGTGACGACGCGTTCGCTGTACTACTACGGCAACATCGACCTCGGCGATGCGCTGCAGGTCCGCATTGCCGGCGAGCGCAGCGATGCGCATGGTCTTGCACATTGGACCGAGTTGCATCGCAAGAGCGACGGTCGCAAGATCGCCGACGTGATGACCGAAAAGCGCTGGAGGCGGCGATGAGCGCTTCGCGCGCGGCGCGGCGTCGTGCTGTGCCGCTCAAGCCGCTATACACGGCGCAAGATCTCGAAGGCGTGACGCACGTCGGCAGTCTGCCCGGCGCGGCGCCGTTCGTGCGCGGCCCGTACGCGTCGATGTACACCGAGAAACCGTGGACGATCCGCCAGTACGCCGGCTACGCGCACGCGGCGGATACGAATCTCGCGTTTCGCACGGCGCTTCAGGAAGGTGCGCAAGGCTTGTCGGTGGCGTTCGATTTGCCGACGCAGCGCGGCTACGATTCCGACGATCCGCGTGTCAGTGCCGACGTCGGTTTGACGGGTGTCGCGATCGACAGCGTCGAAGATATGAAGCGCCTGTTCGCCGGTATCGCGCTGGACAAGGTGTCCGTATCGATGACGATGAACGGTGCGGTGCTGCCCGTGCTGGCTGCCTTCATCGTCGCGGCGCAAGAGTGCGGTGTGCCGCCCGCACAGCTGACCGGCACGATCCAGAACGACGTGCTGAAAGAATTCATGGTGCGCAACACGTGCATCTTCGCGCCCGATGTATCGCTGAAAATCGCAGCGGACGTGGTCGAATATCTGGCGCAGCATGTGCCGCGCTTCAATGCGCTGTCGGTGTCCGGCTATCACTTGCAGGAGGCGGGCGCGGACCCGATCCTCGAACTGGCGCTGACGATGGCCAACGCGCGCGCTTACGCAGAAGCGGCGATCGCGCGCGGCATGAGTGCCGACGATGTGTGCGAGCGCATCAGTTTCTTCTTTGGTGTCGGCACGGACTTTTACGTGGAAATCGCCAAGCTGCGCGCTGCGCGTATCGTCTGGTCCGAGCTTGCGCAACGATGCGGCGCGCGCTCGAACAAGGCCCGCGCGCTGCGCATGCACTGCCAGACCTCGGGCTGGTCGCTGACCGCGCAAAAGCCGCTGAACAACGTGGTGCGCACCACCGTCGAAGCACTGGCCGCCGTGTTCGGCGGCACGCAGTCTTTGCATACGAACGCGTATGACGAAGCATTGGCATTGCCCGGTGCGGACTCGGCGCGTGTCGCGCGCGATACGCAACTGGTGCTGCAGCACGAAACCGGCGTATGCGATGTGATCGACCCGTGGGCGGGCTCGTACATGATGGAGTCGTTGACCGCCGATGTAGCGCAGCGCGTACACGCGTTGCTCGACGACATCGAGCGACGCGGCGGTGTGGTGGAGGCGATCCGCTCGGGCTGGATACGCGAGCAAATCGGCCAGGCGGCGCTGGCGGTTCAGGCGGAGATCGAAAGTGGGCAGCGCGTCGTGGTGGGCGTCAATCGCTACATGCATGGCGACACAGACACGCCGTCGCCGGACCTGCAATTGCATGCGCCGGAGATTCGCGCGCAGCAGATGCGCCGCATCGCCGAAGTGAAAGCCGGCCGCGATACGGCACGTGTCAGCGATGCGCTCGCGCAGCTGACGGCTGCCGCCCGCAACGGCACCGGCAATCTGCTGCGGCACACGATCGAATGCATTCGTGCGCGCGCAACGATCGGTGAATGCACGCAGGCACTCGAAGCGGTATGGGCGCGCCACGCGGTGCAACTGGATCTGCAAGACGGCGTGCTTGGACCGATGCTCGATGCCGAACCCGAATGGCGTGCCGCATGCGAAGCGGCGACGCAAGCAACGCGTGCGCTCGGGCGTCGCCCGCGCATTCTGCTTGCGAAGCTTGGCCAGGATGGCCACGACCGCGGTGCGCGGGTCGTGGCAGCGGCGCTGGCCGATGCAGGCTTCGACGTGGTGACGGGCGAGCTATTCGCATCGGCAGCGCAGGTGTGCGCGCAGGCAGTGCAGTACGAGGTCGACGCGATCGGTATTTCGTCGTTGTCCGGCGCGCATCGCGAGCTTGCGGCGCAACTGCTTGCGGCGTTGCGCAACGGACGCAAGCAGCAGATACCGGTCGTGATCGGTGGCAACATCGCCGGCGACGACCGGCTGGCGCTGAAAGCGCTCGGCGTGACGGAATGCTTCGCGACCGGCGCGGGCCTGGCAGACATCGTGACAACGCTTGCTGCAATATGCGGCGCGCGGGGTGCGGCGGCGGATCGAGCGTACCTTCGCGCGGCGCTCGCGGTACACAGCTGAAGAAAAAACCCTGCAGCGCAGCGCGCATGCAGGGCGGGGCATCCATCCCGCCGGCCCCGGCAGTGCACCGCCGGGAGCCTGCGGCGACGGGCCGGGCTCAGCGGTTCTGGAAGCTCTGCAGCACGGTGAGCAGGCTCGTCAGGTTGTCGGCGATGCCGCCCTGCGCGACTTTCTCGGTGGCGGCGGCGCCGGCCATCGTGTTCATGCTGTAGATCTGCATCACGCCCTGGTTGGCCGCAGCCTGCGCCAGCGTGTTCTGCTGCTGCTGCGCGGACACTGCATTCTCGAACAGAATGCCGGTCGAATGGGCCATCGTCTGGTAGATCGAACCCATCGCCATTGCCGGGGCTTCGGCGACCACCTTCACGTTCGTTTGCGTGACGGCGTCGGTGATCTGGTTATTGACGGCGGTCGGAAAGGTCATACTGGTTCTCCTGAGTCAAAGCGTTTAGCGCGCGTGGCGCGTTAGCGGTTCTGGAAGGCTTGCAGCGTGGCGAGCATGCCGGTCAGGTTGTCGGCGACGCCGGCCTGGCTGACTTTCTCGGTGCTGGCAGCATCGGCCATCGTGTCGACGCTGTAGATCTGCATCACGCCCATGTTGGCGGCGGCTTGCGACAGCGTGTTCTGCTTCTGCTGTGCCGAGACCGAGTTCTCGAGCAGAATGCCGGACGAATGCGCCATGCTCTGGAACATTGCGCCCAACGCCATGGCCGGCGACTGCGCCAGCACGGAGACGTTGGTTTGCGTGACGGCGTCGGTGATCTGACTGTTGACGTCGGTGTTGTAGGCCATGGTTCAGCTCCAGGGTCAGGACCGGCGATTAGCGGCGGAACGACTGCAGCACCGTCATCAGGCTCGTCAGGTTGTCGGCGACGCCGCCCTGCGAAACCTTCTCGGTGCCAGCCGCGCCGGCCATCGTGTCGACGCTGTAGATCTGCATCACGCCCATGTTCGACGCGGCCTGCGTCAGCGTGTTCTGCTGTTGCTGCGCCGATACCGAGTTCTCGAACAGGATGCCGGTCGAGTGCGCCATCGTCTGGTACAGCGAACCGATCGCCATCGCCGGCGATTCAGCGAGTACCTTGACGTTGGATTGCGTGACGGCATCGGTGATCTGGTCGTTGACAAAAGCCATGATGTGCTCCTTGTTTCAGGTTGAAGAGTGGGCGCACGAGGCGGACCGGTGTCGTGTGCGCCGGCGTCCCGCTGTGCTACTTCATGGACGCCTGACTGCCCGGATCGTGAACATCGGCTGCATTCGCCGGTGCGGTTTGCGGTGTGGCGCCCGGTGCTGCGTTTTGTGCTGCGTTTTGCGTGGCGCCTTGTGCCGCGTTTGCCGCGCCCTGTTCGTTCATCCGCTGGATCAAATCCTGCAACTGCGCGACGACCGGTCCGAACTGCTGGTTGAAGCAGTTTTCCACTTCCTGTCTGGCGAGGTTCGCGAGGTGCTCGGCGATCTGCGTAAGCGCCAGCTGGTTGCCGGCCTGCAAACCCGACAGTCCGGGATTCAGACTGGCGGGACGCAGGTCGGACAGGCTCTTGCAGCTCTCCAGCAGCTTCAGGATCGCCTGCTCCTCTTTCTGCTGGACCTGCAGCGCCTGAGCGGAACTGGCCTGAATCGATTCGAGGATGCCGCGCACGCCGGAGGCCGCCTGCGTCTGGCCCTGGCCGATCGCGAGCTGGGCCTGTTGCCGCGCCTGCTCGACGGCATTCAGCGCGCCGGCCGCGGGTGTTGTCCGTCCCTGCTGGAAGCCTTGCTGAAGTTTCAGCAACTGCGCTTCCTCCTGCGCGTCGAGCGGCCGGTTCAGGTATTGCTCGGCGATCTGGCGCAGCGCGGGATTGAGCGCGTCGTCAGCCATGGTGTACGTCCTGCTGCTGTCCGATGAAAGGCGCGAGCGCGCTGCGCACCGACAGCAGCGCATGCAGCACGCCGAGGTACTGGTTGTCGTCGTGCGCGAAGGTGTGGGTCAGCGATTCGGCCCACGTGGCCAGATGGCTGCTGAGCAGCTTCGAAGCGATGTCGTGCAGCTGGTTCAGATCGTCTTGCATGGCAGGTTCTCCTGTGGTGGTCGATGCGAAAACAGCCCGGCCGATGGGTGGCGGCCGGGCTGTTTGCAAGAACGTTGCTGCAGACGAGGTTGTGAAGGCTCAGCTGTAGACCGGTGTTTCGAACAGCGCCTGTTCGGCTTGCCTGCGCTTTAGCAGGCCCGGCAACGGGCGCCCGCCTGCCTTGTCCCATCTCGGGAACTGCTGCGCGGCGGCGTCGTAGTCGTGCTGGTTCAACAGGCGCAGCAACGTCGAAGACTGCAGATTGCCGAGCCCGAGGTTGTAGCTGAAGCTGACCAGCGCCGAAAACTGATTGCCGTTCAGCGGCACCGTCACGAGCCGGCCGACGCCGCTTTCGAAGCGCGCGAGGTCGTCGCTCAGCAACTGGTCGGCCTGAGCCTGCGTGATGACGAGGCCGGACTTCACATCTGCCCCGGTGTGGCCATAGCCGATCGTCAGGATGCCGACCGCGTCGACATAGGCGATCAGGCGCAGCCCTTCGAATTGCCGGATCAACGACAGGCCGGCTCGATTGGTTTGCATGACGTTTCTCCTTGGCGGATAGCGACGACGAAGGCGGCCTGCTTGCCTTCGTCGATAGGGTTACGCGGAACCCGCCGCTGCTGTTGCAACGGCGCTTTGTGGGCCCGCTTCGAGCCACTGCTGCAGACACTGCAAAAACGCCGGCGAAATGCCGCTCAGCCATTGCAGCAGCGCTTCGGTCTGCTCGTCCCATTGCTTCCTGGCGGACTGTTGCGCGGCGGCGGACAGCAGCAGCCGGTCTTCGTCGCCGCGCGCGTTCAGCCACTGCGGCAGCAGCGCGAAGCCCTGTTGCTGCCATTGCGCAACGGCCTGCATCTGCCAGTCGATCAGCCGTTTGCCCAACTGCTGCGCGGTCTCGCCGCATTGGCGCCAGTAGTCGACAAAGCCGGCGATATCGGTGTGTTCGCTGTACGCGGACCACCACTGCTGCTTCGCTTCCTGCATCTGCTCGCTGAGGCCCTCCTGGCTTGCGAGGTAGGTTCCGATGGTCTGTTTCCAGTCCGCGGCGGACGGCAGCGGGGCCAGCATCAGCTTGCCGGCGAGCCACGGCCATTGCTGCACAAGATGGTCGGCGCCGGGTGCGGCTGCCATGTACGGTGTATTCATCGCGGGTCCTTTTATTGGCGAGGCGCGGTGAGACGCTTGATCATCGCGTCGATGGCAGCCATCTGCGGCGCGGTTTTGATGTAGAAGTCCGGATGCGTCGGGTCCGCGCTGCTGTAGCCCCAGAAGTCCCAGCAGCCTTGCGGATTGCGCGCGGCATTGGCGCGGATCTGCGGGTAGAGCACGATGATGCGATTGCTGTCCGCGAGTTCGTTGTAGCCGGTGGTGGTGTACAAGCGGTCGCCGATCACGCTGTCCTGCTGCTTGCAGCCGTGGAACACCACGTGGACGCGGCAGCTTTCCGAGCGGCATGCCGCCGGAATGTAGGCGTGGCCGACGTCGGACAGGCCCGTAAAACCTTTCCCGCTAAACGCGGTCTGGTCGAAGTCCACGAGGTCGCCGCCGAGCTTGCCGACCGGCGCATTTAGCTGGCCGTACAGCTGCCGCAAGATCTCCTGCGATTGCACGAAGCCGCAGTTGTTAAGATTCGGTGGCGCGTTGGCCGGGCATGCCAGGTCCGAGCGGTTCGCGGTGATCAGCGCATGGCCGGCGTTGATCGTGTCGATGTACCTGATCTGCGCTTCGGGTACCCCTGCGTTGCGATAGAACTCCCGCGTCTGCACCACCACCTTGGGCAGCACGATCGTGTCTGCGGCGCCGGTGAAAATGTACAGACGCTGCCGCTTCAGGTTGCCCACCGGGTCGATCAAGCCCTGGCTGGCGAATTGCTGTGCGGCCTTGAAGGCTTCGGCGCCCGACGGCCCCGGGCCGACTGGTTGCATGCACAACGTCGTGGCCGTGATGAGAAAACGCTGCGGGCCGTTCAGGCCGCCGAGTCCCGCGCAATAGTACGGGCCGCCTGCGACGATGCCGGCGCCCGCGATGCTGGCCGAATAGGCGACGCTGAACTGGCTCGCCATGAAGGCGCCGGAAGACAGGCCCGACACGGTGGTCTGCGCCGGGTCGGCACCGAGCGCCGGCAACGGTGGCGCGCTGGCGGCCTGTACTGCGCCGGCGGCGAACGTGGCCAGCAAGGTTGCGGCTAGCCGTCGGAAAAGGGCGGATAAAGTGCTGCGCATCGGAAGGTTCTCCTATGGGTTGGCGGAAGGTTGCTGATTCGGTGTCTGCGCTTGTGACTGTGGTTGAGTCTGCTGTTGCGCCTGCGCTTGCTCTGCCTCTTGTTGCTGCTGCTTGTGCGGCTTTTGCAATTCGTTGATGCCGGACCAGCCGATAAACAGCAGGCCCATTTCGGTGGAACTGAACGAATACGGCAGGCCGGCCAGCACGCCCATCGCGAGGCCCTTCGCGAACGCGACGCCCAAGCCGTCCTTGTCGACCTTGTACTGCGTCATCGCGGTGCTGACGGTCGTCACGATCAGCAGCAGCACGCCGACGTACAGATAGAAGCGCTCCTTTTCCAGCAGCGGCATTGTCTTTGCCATCTCGAGCAGCAGGTTGTCCCACAGCTTGTCCACCGACACGGTGACCAGCGCAGACAGCAGATGGATCGGGCTCTTGCCCAGCGCCAGCAAATTGCTCGGCATACCCGGCCGCGATGGGTTGGGGCGGGGCTCTGGGTCGGGCAAGGACATGGCAATTCGATCGGTCCGGATAGGCTGCAACGAGGTCGATTACAGGAACGTGTCGGCGCGGCGGCCGTGAAGCACGCATCGCGTCCGGGTTGCTCAGAAGGCGAGCGCGGACGTTTCGATGTCGTGCAGCGCTTGCTGGTACGGCTGGTTCGACACCGAGATGTCGCCGTAGAACGGCGAGTCGTAGACGAGCGTCGCCGCCAGCACGATCGACACCGAAATCGCGATGCCCGCCACCAGCAGAAAATGCATCAGCTTGTGCGGGATGTCCATCAGCCAGCCGAAGATGATCAGCGTCATTTCGCCGATCAGTTCGACGGCCCAGATCTCGCCAGGAATCGTCATGTCGCCGTTGGCGAGCCGCGCATGGCGCGCGGCGTACAGGTCGTCGAGCTGACGCTGCGTCAGGTTCAGGTAGGCGAGCTGTTTGGGCGAATCGACCGGGAACTCGCCGAGCGCGCGGCTGATTGCGGCGAGCTCCGGGCTGGGCGGGTCGACGTCGAGCCCGCGGCTTTGCATCGGCCATTCATTCTGGATCACGTGTTGCAGATAGTGGCGTAACGGCGGCCGCACACGCTGCGCCAGTTCCGGCGAACCCTGCGCGGCGACGCGGTACAGCGACGCGCTGACGGTGGCTTCGCGGGCCGCGGTATCGACCGATGCGTCGAAATGATTGACCGCGCGGGCGAGCATGGTAGCGATAACGAGGCCGAAGAACACACCGACCACCGCCATGATGGTGCCGAGCTCGCCGTTCGGCGCAGGGGTGCTGCGCGGCGGGATCAGCTTGCGCACCAGCGCGTAGCCGACTGCCGTCATCAGCAGGCCCATTCCTGCCCAGCCGGCGAATTGCAGACTCGATGGCATAGAGATGAATTTGATCAGCATCGGCGGGCCTTGTGCTTCGGAAAACTCACGACTGCCCGGATTGCATGCAACGGGCAGCCGTGTCGGATCGTGGATACCGGGGCGAGCGGCGAAAGTCAGGAGCGGTCGACCAGCGATTTGTATTTGTTGATGCTTTGATCGATCTTATCCAGCGCAAAATGCGCGGCTTCGCCTTCGATCGCGCCGGCCGCCGCCGCGACCGCTGCGGCGGTGCCGACCAGCAGGTCGGTGATCAGCACGCCGAGTGCATCCTCGGCTGCGCCCTTCAGGTCCTCCTTCACCAGCTTCTCGGTCATGTTCTTCAGCAACACGCTCTTGCTCGCGAGCGCGAGCTTGCTGGCACCGTCGAAGTAGTTCGCGGCGGACTGCGCGACCAGCCCGCTTGCCTGCGTGATCATCATGTTCGGTGCGATGGCGATCTGGCTGCTGGCGTAGGCGGC
>Ga0310813_10002947_pt1 | contig 10332 bp, 10 predicted proteins | sample YN3metagenome_FD_203086 | JGI IMG/M metagenome (GOLD analysis project Ga0310813, IMG submission 203086) | Soil microbial communities from experimental microcosm in Duke University, North Carolina, United States - YN3 | ecosystem: Engineered > Artificial ecosystem > Soil microcosm > Unclassified... | reverse complement strand
TGTGCGCCGTGACGCCGGATACGCTTCTGCGAGCCATCGGATCACTCCCTCATCGGCCGCAGCTCCTGACGGTCGCTCCGCAGTCGCTAAACGACGTGATCGATGATGTCGAACGGATTGGCACCGCACTTGGCGCAGAGTCTCGTGGGAGAGATCTCGCCCGGTCGTTGCGGAGCCGAATCGCCGCCGTTCGCGACAAAGCAGCCGGCCGGTCACGGCCTCGTGTCGCCTGTCTCGAGTGGCTCGCCCCTCTGTATGTGGGCGGGCACTGGGTGCCCGAGATGGTCGACCTAGCCGGAGGCCTCGATGCGTTGGGCACGCCCGGGCAGCCTTCGCGTCAGGTCAGCATGGAGGCCCTCAGCGCTGCCGCTCCAGAGGTCGCTGTCCTCATGCCTTGCGGATTTTCGGTCTCCCGAACGGTCGCCGAGGTGACCGCCGTTTGCCGGACAGACCCTGCCCTCTCGCGTTGTTTGACGTCAGTGCCCAAAACGTTCGCCGTCGATGCGGGATCTTACTTCAGCCGTCCCGGTCCTCGCCTCATAGATGGGTTGGAACTGATGGCCGACATCTGCGGCGGCTGCGGCACATCAACGCGATCGGCTGACACGATTGTCGACTTGACCGGCAACTTCTGCCTCACAGGCATGTCCCGATGACGATGACGGCTGCCGACGCCCAGACTTATTGCACCAATCTGACGAAACAGAGCGGAAGTAACTTTTACTATTCGTTTTACTTCCTGCCGAAAGCAAAACGGGAAGCCATGTACACGGTCTACGCGTTCTGCAAAGGCGTCGACAGCGCCGTGGACGAGCCGCCGCCGGGAAGCAACCCGAAAGAAGAACTTCGCCGTTGGCGGGCCGAGCTTGATCTCGTCTATGGCGGGGAGCCGACATGGCCGCTGATGATCAGCCTGGCGTATCACGTGAAGCGACTCTTGATTCCGAAGGCCTACTTCGAGGAACTGATCAAAGGCGTCGAGATGGATTTGGGAACGACGCGCTACAACACGTTTCAAGAGCTCTCTTTGTATTGTTATCGGGTCGCCTCGATCGTCGGCCTGATCTGTCTGCACATTTTCGGGCCGACCTCCGCCCACGCACAGGACTATGCCGTCGATCTCGGAATGGCATTTCAGCTCACCAATATTCTGCGCGATCTCGCGGCGGACGCCGAACAAGGGCGCATCTACCTTCCTCACGAAGATTTCGTGCGGTTCGGGTACAGCGAAGACCAACTCCTGGAGCGGAACGAGAGTCCGGCTCTCCGGAAACTCATCCATTTCGAGACGCAGCGTGCCAGACGGTATTATGACAAAGCACAGGCGGCGCTCGCCTCGCTTCCCGTCAAGGACCGCCGAGCCTTGACCGTTGCCGAAATTATGAGGGCCGTCTACACGCGCATCCTTGAGCATATCGAACGCCCCGATCATGCCGTGTTCGGCCCACGGGCTCGCCTCTCGACATCCAATCGGCTCGCGGTTGCCGCCGGCGTGTGGCTTCGCTCAAAATTGTCGTGACGCCGAACGGTCGTCAATCGGCGATCGTGATTGGCGGCGGGCCGGCGGGTCTGACGGCCGCCTATCGACTCCTGCAAGGCGGAGTCCGCACCGCGCTCGTGTCACCGTCTTCGATGCCCGGTCGTCAGGTCCGGCGGACCGAGGACCCGGCGCCGCCGATCCTGGGTTGCCATCACGCCACATGGGCGCTGTTGCAGTCGCTCGACATTCGTCGCGATCCTTTCCTATTTGCAGAATCCAGCCTCGAGTTTCTGCTCGCAGATGGCCGGCTCGCCCGCTATCCCAAAACGCGGTTTCCCACCCCCCTTCAGCAGCTGCTCACCATCGGCCGTTGTGCGGGACTCTCCAGAGGCGAACGTTGGAAGCTCCTCTCGTGGCTCGAGCAGCTGTGGGAAGGTTCGCTCGACTTGCCCGCCGATCTTGAACATCGCACAGCCCGTCATTGGCTCGAATCCCTTGAATACAGTCGGAGAACGACCGAGTCAGTGTGGGCCCCGCTGGCCGGATGGCTGACGGGCAACGATCTTGATCAATTGTCCGCCGATGCCTTCGTGACGGCAGTGAAGCCGTTTTTTCTCTCCGGAGGAGCGAATAGCCGTGTGTGGGTGTGGCGGGGACCATCCGAGCGCCTGCTGGCACAGCCGATGGCCGACCGCTTGATCAAGAGCGGCGCGACGCTCAGCGCAGAGACGGAGGCCGTGCGGTTCGAGTTTCAGGACGACCGCATGATCGGCGTACGATTGAGGGACGGGACCGTGCTCCACGCCGATTGGTATGTATCCGCCGTTCCTGCTTTGCAGTTGACGCCGCTGCTGCCGGAGCGCTGGCTCACGCGTTACGCGTATTTTCAACACATTGCCGAACTGACGACCATTCCCTGCGCGACGGTTCACGTACGGACCACCACGCCGACGTCCGCCCGACAGATTCTCCTCGGCTCGGGCCCCTTCCGGTGGGTCTCCTGCATGCCGTCACAGGAGGACGGACATTTTAGTGGCCGACTCGCGATGTCGCCGGACAGCGGCTCTACAGATGTCACGCAAGAAGCATCCACGCTGCTGCGCGCACTCCGCCTCCTAGCCGTGGGCGACCGACTCACCGAATTCAGACATCGGGAAGCGCCTGCCGTCCTGTCGCTGTCACCCGGGACCAAAGTACGCCGGCCGATTCAACGAAGCCCGATTCGCAATCTGCTGCTGGCCGGCGCGTGGACCGATACCGGTTGGCCGGCAAATCTCGAAAGTGCAATCGTCAGCGGCGAGCGATGTGCGGAGGTCATCCTGCAGCTGAAGGAACGTCCTCATTAGCCGCGCCTGCCGTCCGACTTTTGAGGCCGTTGACAACGTTGCAGACCGCTCCTAAGATGCCTCGCGTCCATCCATCGTTTCATCATGACGCTCCAAGAACTGGCCAAATCGCTTCACAACTGCGAACGATGCAAACTGGCGAAGCTGGGCCGCACACAGGTGGTGTTCGGCGTCGGAAATCCGCACGCGAGCATCATGTTCGTCGGCGAAGCACCGGGATTCAATGAAGATCAGAAAGGAGAACCGTTCGTCGGCGCAGCGGGCAAACTTCTGAACGATTTGCTGGCTTCGGCGAATCTCTCGCGCGATCAAATTTACATCGCGAATGTCATCAAGTGCCGGCCGCCGAACAATCGCGACCCGGAACCGGATGAAGTCGAGACCTGTAAACCCTTTCTGATGCAGCAAATTCAGATGATCCGACCGAAGCTGGTCTGTACGCTGGGCAACTGGGCGACTCAAACGCTTTTGGAGCGAAAGGTCGGCATCACGAAGGTGAAAGCGCAGGCGTTTTACATGAAGGACTTCGTCATCTTTCCCCTCCTGCATCCTGCCGCCGCGCTCCACCAGGGCAACCTGCTCGACACCTTGAAGGAGGATTTCAAAAAGCTGAAGGAATTCTTGGACCGGCATTCGCAACCGCCGTCCGGATCAGAAGCCACCCCTCCTGCCGCCGCATCGGCGCTGAACATCGAACCGCCCAATCCGGCCCAAATGGATCTGTTCGGATAGTCGGGACAGCGAGCCAGCAGGCGCTGGCGGAAGCGGAAGCCGCGCGGGCGCGAAGCGACGGTCAAGCTTTGGCGGGCCTTTCTGTCGAGGGTGAGGAAGCTTCGGTCGATCGTTCCTCCAGTGCTTCTTCGGCAGGCTTCTCTTCCTCTGGGACGTCAAACCACTGCACCAGCATCTCATCCCACCAGGGCTCGTCCACGTCGGCGCCGGGATCGGTGCCGAGAAATGCGACATCCTCCTTCGTCACATCGTTTCCGACCTGCTTGGGCTGGTACTTCGCCCGTTCGATCACTTCCTTCGTGGCAAAGCCGCCGATGACCCAAGAGTCAGGGTCGGCGCGGCGGGACTTGTACGCTTTCAGATTAATTTTCAGATACATGAAGATCTGCTGTTGAATAGGATCGCTGATGCCCGACTGCGGCAGGCTCAGGGTCTTCTCGATCTTCTTGCGCCAATGACGGTCGTCGTAGCGCGAGGTCACGAGCTGAAGCATTTTCTTTGCGAGTTCGACATCAAGCGGCATGCAGATCCTCCCGGAGCGGCGACCTCTCGTGTGTTCGAACGATTATTTTCGCCCGTACTTTGCGGTGAATGAGGCTTTTTTCAACACGTTCTGATTCAGATAAAAGCCCGCCATCGCGCCGGACGCTTCTTTCTGCAAGGGGATCTGATCTGTCTTCAGCGCATACACCGTAAAGATGTAGCGATGCGGCTTATGCCCTGGCGGCGGGCACGGCCCGCCGTATCCGGGCTGACCAAAATCCGTCATCGATTGAATGCTGCCTTGCGGCGCACCTCCGCCTTCCGGCTTTCCGGCACCTGCCGGCAGGGACGTCGTATCAGCCGGGATATTAAAGATGATCCAATGCCACCACCCGCTGCCCGTCGGCGCATCGGGATCATACACAGTCACCGCGAAGCTCTTTGTGCCTTTCGGCGCATGCTCCCAGCGCAGCTCTGGCGAGGTGTTGTTGCCGCTGCATCCGAATCCGTTAAAGATGTGTTCATTCGCAATGGTGCCGTTATTCTTGACCGTCGGACTGGTCAGCCGAAAATCGGCTGCCGCGGCGAGTCCGGGAAGAATCACGATGGCGATACACGCGCTCAGTGTATGTCGCATACCCATGCCTCTCCTCTCTGGCTATTTGGCCTTCTCATAGGTGCCCATCAAGCGCGCCTCGCTCAGGATATGGCCTTTCATCGCCTGCTCAAGCTTCGTCTTGGTTGGCTGCTTCAAGTCCGGAAGCACGGTGTCCAACGCATAGAGCTTGTGAAAATAGCGGTGGCGGCCGATTGGAGGGCATGGTCCGCCGTAGCCCGTGCGCTTCCAGTCGTTCACGCCTTCCTTGGTTCCCGGAGGCAGCGGCTTGGCGCTTTCCGGCAGCCCATCGACGGTCGGCGGCAGATTATAAAGAACCCAATGTACCCAAGTCATTTGCGGCGAGGCCGGGTCGGGAGCGTCCGGATCGTCGACGATCAGCGCCAAGCTCTTCGTACCAGGCGGGACCTGTGACCAGGAGATCGGCGGAGACACGTCTTTGCCCTCACACGTATAAAGCAAAGGAATCGCGCCCTCATGGTTGAACGCAGTGGAGACAATCTGCATCTTGCCCTCCCCTCGCGCCGTCGCAGCGAGCGCCGTGATTGCAACCGCCAGTGTCGCGGCTCGCAGCGTACGATGTCCGTATGAAGGTCGGGACGTCAATTGCCCGCGACCATCATTTCGGCGATCTTGATTGTCGGACTCGCAATCCGTCCACGGAACACGAGATCATTCCCGATAAGTTCGATGTCTTTGAACATGTGTTTCAAATTGCCGGCAATGGTGATTTCTTCCACGGGGTAGGCCAGTTCGCCGTTTTCGATCCAGTATCCCCCCGCTCCCCTCGAGTAGTCGCCGGTCACCATATTAATGCCGAAGCCGATCAGTTCGGTTACATACAGACCATCCTTCACGGTGCGAATGATCTCCTGCACTGACCGGGTCCCCGGAGCCAGGTAAAAATTCGTCGGCCCGACCGAGGGACTTTCGCCCACGCTCCTCGAGGCATTGCCGGTCGAGCCCAGCCCCAGCTTTTTTCCTGAATAGGTGTCGAGCAAATAGCTGGTGAGCACTCCCTTATCGACGATTGTGTTTTTTCTCGTGGGCAGTCCTTCGCCGTCGAATGGCCGTGAACCCAGTCCTCCGATCAACCGCCCATCGTCGTAGACCGTAAACCAGTCGGGCGCCAGTTGTTGTCCCAGCTGCCCACCGAGAAAGGAGGCGCCCTTATAGAGCGCATAGCCGGAGGCAGCGCTGCACAAGTTACCGAGGAGGCTACCGGCGCTTTCCTGGTCGAAGACCACTGGTACCCGCTTGGTGCCGACTTTCCGTGCGCCGAGTCGTCTGACGGTGCGCCTGGCCGCCTCGGTGCCGATGGCTTCCGGAGCGTCGAGCGTATGAAATTTTCGACGGACATCGTACCAGGCATCGCGCTGCATGCTGCCGGAGGCCGGATCGACCGCAACGGGGGAGACTGCCAGCGAATAGCTCGAGCTGCGATACTCCCCTATGAATCCGTGGCTGTTGGCGAGCACCACCCGGCCCCAGGACGAATCGAAATCCGCTCCCTCGGAGTTCGTAATCCGCTCGTCGGCCGCGAGCGCCGCGGCTTCCCCCCGCTTGGCCAGCTCGATCTGCCGATCCGTGTCGAGCCTCGTATCGTCGAACAGATCGAGATCCGGCTGCTCTTTCGCCATGGATTCAGCGGCCGGCAGGCCTGAAATCGGATCTTCGACCACAGCGTTGGCCAAGGTTACGGTCTCAGCCACGAACCGCCGCAGCGATTGAAACGAGAAATCGGACGTCGACGAGCTGGCCGACCGCTTCCCAACGAAGATGCGCAATCCCAACCGCTTTTCCCGCGCCTTGGAGAGCCGGTCGACTGACCCCAGACGAACTTGGACGGATAAATTTTCTCCGTCCGCGACGACGACGTCGGCTTCAGTCGCGCCGTTCTTCTTGGCCATGGCTAACACGTCATGGGCAAGCTCGCGGAGGCTGCCGTTGGCGCGCGTGATCAATTCTTCCTGGTTAGGCTGTCGAGTCATTTCTCGCTCAACGGTAACTTGTCATTGGTCAATGGCTTGATCAAAGAAAGTCGCTTTTGACCCTTTGCCGTTGACCATTGACTATGTCTGCGTGCCGCCGACAGTAATTTCATCGATTCGGATCGTGGGTAACCCGACGCCGACCGGCACCGATTGCCCCTCTTTCCCGCAGGTCCCTATGCCTTCGTCCAACTTTAAATCATGGCCGACCATGGAGACCTTCGTCAAAATTTCTGGACCGCTGCCGATCAGTGTCGCGCCCTTGACCGGCTTGGTCACCTTTCCATCCTCAATTAAATAGGCTTCGCTGGCCGAGAACACGAACTTCCCGTTCGTAATGTCGACCTGACCGCCGCCGAACGAGACCGCATACAGTCCCTTTTTTACCGACTTGATGATGTCCTCCGGATTCGACTCTCCTGCCAGCATGAACGTATTGGTCATTCGGGGCAGCACGATGCTCTGATAGCTTTCGCGCCTTCCATTTCCCGTCAGAGGAATGCCCATGAGGCGGGCATTCAGCTTGTCCGTGATGTAGCCTCGGAGAATGCCTCTCTCGATCAACATCGTCCGAGCCGTCGCCGTGCCTTCATCGTCCATGTTCAGCGAGCCGCGGCGGCCCGGTAACGTGCCGTCGTCCACGATCGTACAGACGTCCGAGGCGACGCGTTTGCCGAGCAGGTTTGAAAATGCGGACGTCTTCTTTCGATTGAAATCCGCCTCGAGGCCATGCCCGATCGCTTCGTGGAGGAGAATCCCGGGCCAGCCTCCGCCCAAGACGACCGGCATCACGCCGGCCGGCGCATCGACCGCCGACAAATTGAGGACCGCGATTCTCGCGGCCTCCCTGGCGTATTCCAGATACCGATCGTGCTCGCCGTACCATTCGAATCCGATACGACCGCCTCCGCCGAACGAACCGATCTGGCGATTGCCTCCGTCTTCAGCGATGCAAGTCACTTGCAGCCGAGACAACGGCTGGACGTCGCCGATCATCGTGCCTTCGGAGGTGGCCACCATGACGATCTTATATTCCGTATTGAAGGACGCCATCACATTCTTGATCCGCGGATCGTAGCGGCGGGCTTCCGCATCGATGCTGTTCAAGAGCCGGACGCGATCCGCCGTTGCCACTTCCACCTGAGCATGAGACACGGGATAAAGATCCCTGAATGGCCTTGAATGGACAGGCACCGGAACCGGTTGAATGCCGCCGGGCTGACTGGCGATGTAGCGCGCCGTGTCGGCGGCCAATTCCAGGTCCTGTCTGGTCAGATCGTCTGAATACGCGAAGCCCGTCTTTTCACCGGCGGTTGCACGCACGCCCACGCCCTGGGAAATACTTTTCGTCGCCCGTTTGACGAGCGACTCTTCCATCGAGACCGATTCCGAAATGCAGGATTCAAAATAGAGGTCCGCATAATCCACGTTGCGGACCTTCACGCGCCCCAGCGCCGCCAGCACATCCTGCTCACTGACCCCAAACGAATCCAAGGGAACCAGTTGTCCCATCTCGAAACCCTCACAACATAGTCATGTCGGCATAGTCATGTCGGCGAGAGCACAAGTATAGCCCATCCGTTTTTCGAGGCGCAATCGCAACGCCTGCAACTCTCCGCTTTTGCGAGCTATTTTGGGAAATATCGTTTGACTTTCATCCGGACCGTTAGTAGACTTTCTTCCGCCTGCCGTACACCCTTCATGTGAAAGGATCTATACCGAATCAGCACTCATGGACACGCAGCCTCCTTCCAGACTTGACCATTTGTCGGATACAGAACTGACCGCGAAACTCGATTCCGATCTCCTTCCCAAGCATCTGGCCATCATTATGGATGGGAACGGACGGTGGGCCGAGGCACGCAGCCTCCCGCGCATCGCTGGGCACCGGGAGGGGATTAAATCGGTGCGCGAAATGATCACGATGTGTTTGGAGCTTGTCATTCAAGCGCTCTCGATTTATGCCTTTTCGCAGGAAAATTGGAACCGGCCGACGAGCGAGATCGACGGCCTCATGGGCTTACTTGAGCACTACTTGTCGACTGAGCGCAACAAGTTGATCGAACAGGGCGTGCGGTTCAGAACGATCGGCCGTACCTATGCGCTTCCAAGCTCCGCCCTCCAATGGGTGAGGGCGGCCGAACAAGAGACGGCTCACCTCGATAAGCTTCAGCTCACGGTGGCACTGAGCTACGGCGGACGTTCCGAGATCGTCGACGCGGTGCGTGGCCTGGTTCGCGAAGCGCAGGACGGGAAACTGCAGGCCGAGGACATCGACGAAGTCCACGTACAGCAGGACCTCTACACGCACGATTTGCCCGATCCCGATCTCCTGATCCGCACGAGCGGCGAGACACGCATCAGCAATTTCCTTCTCTGGCAGCTGGCCTACACGGAACTGTATTTTACGCCGACGCTCTGGCCTGATTTCAGACGCCGTGAGCTCCTGCTGGCCCTGCTCGAATTTCAGCGGCGGGAACGACGCTTCGGCCGAGTCTTCAGCAGCCTGTCTTCATAGTCCTCGGAACCACCGACATGCTCGAGTGCGGAACGACCAATCGCGACCCGGCGGAGACCGTCCACAAGACCGGGACTCGATTCGATTCCCGCCGTATCTACACTGTCCTGTTGGTGGTGCCTCTTCTCTATGCCGCCATCCGCTATCTTCCTCCCCTCGTGTTCACCGGCATCGTCGCCCTCGCGGGCTGCTTATCGCTCCATGAGTTGTATCGTCTTTGTTTTGGCGCCACCTCCCGCCCTTTGGCGGCCGGCATCGGTTTGCTCGGCTGCGTCGCGCTGATACTTGGGCCGCATCAACCGAGTCTTCTACCCGCCGCGCTCGTTGCGGCTGTCGTCGCTATCTTATCGGTCCCTCTGCTGATCGACATGCCGTTGACGGACAGTCTAAGAAACGCAGCGTTGGTCGTGACGGGCATGCTGTACATCGGCGTGACATTGAGCTATCTCGTCGGCGTGCGGCTTCTTGCCGACGGCGAATCGCTGCTCTTTTTTCTGCTCTTGGTGACGTGGGCAGCGGACACGGCGGCGTATTATGTCGGAACCTTGTACGGCCGGCGCCGTTTGGCGCCGAAGATCAGCCCGAAGAAAACGGTGGAGGGATTGGCCGGCGGATTCATCGGCGCGACTATCGCTGCGTTTATCGCTCGCTGGACATTCGTGCCGGAATTTTCTCTCCTCGACACAGTGGTGCTGGCTCTTTTGTTGACATTGGTCGGCCTATGGGGCGACCTCGTGGAGTCGGCCATCAAGCGGGGCGCCGGCGTGAAGGATTCCGGCGGCTTGCTTCCGGGCCACGGCGGCATGCTCGACCGGCTGGACAGTCTCTTGTTCACCGCACCGGTCTTCTACTACTATGTGGCGTTGATGGGCCGAGTGGCATCACACCCGTGAGGACCATATGAAATCCATCGTGATTCTCGGTTCAACCGGCTCAATCGGCACCAATACATTGGATATTGTCGAGCGGTTTCCCGAGGAATTCCGCGTGGTGGGTCTGACGGCGGGCAATAACGACGAGATGATGGCCGAACAGGTCCGCCGGTTTAGACCGCAAGCGGCGGCCATGTCCACGGAAGCCGCGGCCGTCAAACTCAGACAGCGGTGCATTGGAGTTCCGACGGAGATTCTCAGCGGGCCGGACGGGCTCGCAAGGATCGCCTCCCT
>Ga0310813_10002946_pt1 | contig 10335 bp, 9 predicted proteins | sample YN3metagenome_FD_203086 | JGI IMG/M metagenome (GOLD analysis project Ga0310813, IMG submission 203086) | Soil microbial communities from experimental microcosm in Duke University, North Carolina, United States - YN3 | ecosystem: Engineered > Artificial ecosystem > Soil microcosm > Unclassified ... | reverse complement strand
CGACGTCGGCCACGCATTCCACGGTTCGACGGTGCTGTCCGCGATCCGCAAACGCCCGGTCAGCAGCCTGGCGAATGCGGCGGCAGTCGCGGTCGAAAGGCTCGGCCTCGCCGGCGACGAGCAGGCCGACCCCAGCGTGCATGGCGGCCTCGAAAAGGCGGTGTATCTGTATCCGGTCGAGCACTATGGGTGGTGGCGCGAGCGCCGTATCGAAGCGGGCGCGACCAATGCCGATACGCCGCTCTCGTTCGGCGCGCTCGGCGAAAACCTGACCACCGAGGGCGTTCTCGAACAGGACCTGTGGATCGGCGATCTGCTGATCGTCGGCGACGTGCAACTGAAAGTCGAGTCGCCGCGCAATCCGTGCTTCAAACTGAATGCGGTGATGGGCTATACGCGCGCCGCGAAGCATATGTTGCTGAGCGGCTTTGCCGGCGTGTATCTGCGCGTCGTGCAATGCGGCGCAATTCATGCGGGCGCAAGCATCGAAATCGTGCCGGGGCGCCGCGTCGAGTCGATCGCCGGCATGCTCGACTGGCGGCGCAGCAGGGCGCGTCGCGAACCCTAGGCGCGCTGCGCCGTCTGCTATCTGCGCAGCAGATACCCCTATGCAATAGCTTCGCTTGATGCGTGCATCGAAGGATGCGAACGTGCCGTATGCGGCGCTTGTCTTGCATCGCAGTGTGCCGCCGCCGATCCGTCGCCGCGTGTGTCATGCCGCAGCGACACACCATCCTTCAAGCGAGGTCGTTTGCAAGATGAGTGCACTCACAACCGTTCAGCGCATCGGCAAGTTCGCGCACGGCGCGCATGCGGGACATCTTTCGCCGCAATCGCGCACGCTCTTCAAACGCAATATCCTGGACAGCCTCGGTTGCGCGATCGCCGCGCTGCCCGGCGCACCGTTCGCCGCGCTGCGCGACCAATTCGACGAATATCGGGGCAGCGGCGGCAGCTGCTCGCTGATCGGTGGCGGTTCGACGTCGCCGGATCAGGCCGCGCTGTACAACGCCGGCCTGGTGCGCTACGTCGATCTGCTCGACAGCTACATGTCGCCGGGCGGGCTGTGTCATCCGGGCGACAACCTGGGCGCGGTGCTGGCCGCTGCCGAACATGCGCGCGCGAGCGGTGCCGATTTCGTGCTTGCGCTGGCGGTCGCTTACGAAATCCAGGCGCGCATCACCGCGATCGTGCCGGTGATGTCGAAAGGCTTCAATCACGCGATCCAGCTGGCCGTATCCGCTGCGGCCGCGTCGGGCAAGCTGTTCGGTCTCGATGCGCAACAGCTCGCGCATGCGGTTGCGATCGCAACGGTCGACAACGTGTCGCTGAGCTGTGTGCACTCCGAGCCGGTGTCGCAATGGAAAGGCTTTTCGCCGGGCATGACCGGCATGCGCGCGGTGTATGCAGCTTCGCTCGCGAAGCGCGGTTTCACCGGCCCGCTGCGAATCTTCGAAGGGCCGAACGGCCTCGTACGGATGTTCGACCAGCCGGTCGACGTCGACTGGGACGACGCCCGGCTCGACATCGTGCAACAGACCGTGATGAAGAAGTACTGTTCGCTGATTCACGCCCAGCCGGTGCTGGAGGCGACGCTGGAACTGAAGCGTGCCAATGGCATTCGCGCGGAGGACGTCGAAAGCGTGGTCTGCGATATTTTCCAGACCGGTTTCGATATCGCGGGTGGCGGCGGTTTCGGGTCGAAGGACCATCCGCAGACCAAGGAACAGGCCGATTACAACCTGAAATATCTGATCGCCGCCGCGCTGCTCGACGATCAGGTCGGCCCCGCGCAGCTCGAGCCCGAGCGCGTGCAGGCCGGCGATGCGCAGGCATTGCTCGCGAAGGTCGAGGTGCGCCCGGATGCAACGTTCACCGCGCAATACCCCGCCGAGCTGAATGCGCGCGTGACGATCCGCTGCCACCACGGTCTCGTCGTGTCGAAGCAGCACATGGGTTTCGAAGGCGGGCTCGACAATCCGCTTACGTGGGAGCGCACCGTGCAGAAATTCCACTGGCTTGCCGAACCCTACGCGGACGAGAAACTGCGCGCGGACATCATTGCGCTGGTCGTGGAACTCGAAAGCCATCCCATCGCCGCGCTGATGCAACTGCTGACTCGCGTGAGTCCCACCGCGTGCTTTGCCGCGCAGCATCCCGGCATTCAATGATCGACCCAGCCACCATCCAGGAGATTCGAATGGCGCTTATTTCATGTGACATGCGTTATGGACGCACCGACGAACAGAAACGGCAACTGGCTGCTGGTCTGTTGCGCGTCGTCAGCGAAGCAACCGGCGAAACCCGCGACGACATCTTCGTGGTGATCCGCGAGGGGCGCGGCATCAATTTCGTCGAACACGGCGAACACTTGCCGGAATACGTCGATGGCGCAGCCAACGACAAAGACCTGATCAACCGTCTGAAATGAAGCGACCCGGGAGCTGACTCATGCCTTTCATCGAATGTCATATCAAAGCCGGCCTGTCGCGGGAACGGCGCGCGCAGCTGATGCGCGACATCATTCAGGTTACGCACGACGCGATCGGTTCGGATCCGAAGATCATCAACGTGATCCTGCACGAGCATCCGGCCGAAAACATCAGCGTGTCGAGCCGTATCGACGGCGAGGCGTTTCGCAGCAACGGCACGACCTGAGCGCAACTGTGCGCAACTGAGCGCAACACCGCCATGTTGTCGATGCGCCGGCGAGCATGCGTTTGCCGGCGCAATTTGTTACGTCATGGAATAACGTAATTGCCGTTCGTTTGAGAAAGAAATGCGGCGCTTTATGCGATTACGAAATTGACTTTGGTGTAGCATTGACCCCAGTCTCGCACGGGCGTCTGCCCACGTTATCCGTGCGCAAGCCCCGCGTCATACCTGCTAATTTCCCTCGTTTTTGCGCAGTATCTGCTGTCTCTCTGTCCATCGGCATTAGCGAAGCGGCATCGGTGTGTGGCGGGCTCGACCCATTTGACAGGTGCACAACATGGACGTTGCCGACCTCAAGGTGTTCGAAGCGGTCGCCCGCCACGGCAGCATGAACCGCGCTGCGCTCGAGTTGCATACCGTGCAGTCGAACGTCACCGCGCGCATCCGCTCGCTCGAACGCGAAGTCGGCGTGGCGCTGTTCCAGCGCCACGTGCGCGGCGTCAGCATGACGCCGGCCGGGCAGCGCATGCTGCCGTACGCCGCGCGCATCGCCAAACTGGTCGCCGACGCGCGGCTCGCCGCGCAGGACGAAGGGCCGCCGAAGGGCGTACTGACGCTCGGTACGCTGGAAACCACGGCCGCGCTGCGCCTGTCGCCGATCCTCAGCACCTTTGCGCGCCGCTACCCGAGCGTGCGGCTTTCGCTGACCACCGGCACCAGCTGCAGTCTGACCACCGACGTCGCCGGCTGCCGGCTCGACGGCGCGTTCGTCGCGGGGCCGGTCGATCACCCGGATCTGCATGGCGAGACGATCTTTCATGAAGAGCTGGTGCTGGTCACGCCGCGCACGATGGCCTCGCTCGATGCGCTGACCGACGTGCCGGACCTGAAGATCATCGTGTTCCGGCTTGGCTGTTCGTATCGTCAGCGGCTCGAAGCGCTGCTTGCCGAAATGGGGGCGCTCGCCACCACGCCGCTCGAATTCGGCTCGATCGATGCGATCATCGCGTGCGTGGCGGCCGGCATCGGCATCACGCTGCTGCCGCGCGGCGTCGTGGCGAAAGCGGCCGAACAGGATCAGGTGACGCTGCATCCGATCGCACCGGAAGCGGCGCATGTCGATACGTTGTTTATTCGCCGCCACGACAGCTACGTCTCGAGCGCGATGCAGGCGTTTATCGACGTGGCGCGCTCGGAGTTCGATTCGTTGATGGTAGTGGCGGCCTGAGCCCGAAGCCTGAAGCCTGCAGCGCGCCTGCAATGCTGCGGCGCCGCCTGCAATGCGCGGCATCGCGCGAGCCTTGCTCGCAACGCGATAAACGCATCGCGAAGAACATGTGTTGTTACACCGCGTATCGGCGCGGCGCAGATCGTGGCCGAGCCTTTGTGCAACACGCTTTGTGCATTCGTTCGGACGCCTGTCAACAGACCTTTTCCTTACAGTGAACAGTGCGCGCGCGTATTTGCGCGCGTTGCGCCCTATACTCCGCAGCAATGAGTCGCTTTAAGCATTTGCTCAATTGCTATGGAAAATCCTGCTGCCAACGCTGCTGTCCGTCCCCCGCTGAACCCTTTGTCCGCGCCCTCCGGCGAAGCGGACAAAGCCGGCTATGCCGCACGCAACGCGCAATACTGGCGCCGCAATCTGGTCATCTGCGTGTTCGGTTCGTTCACTACGCTCGTCAGCCTCAGCATGCTGCTGCCGTTCCTGCCGCTCTACGTGCAGCAGCTCGGCGTCACTTCCACGTCGGCGGTCGTGCAATGGTCCGGCGTCGCGTTCGGCGTGACCTTTCTCGGCACCGCGGTGACCGCACCGCTGTGGGGCCAGCTGGCCGACCGCTACGGCCGCAAACCGATGCTGATCCGCGCGGCGGTCGGCATGGCGGTGGTGATGTCGACCATCGGTCTCGCGCACAACGTCTACGAACTGGTCGCGCTGCGCTTTGCGGCGGGGCTGATCGGCGGCTATGCGTCGGCGTCGATCGTGATGATCGGCACCCAGGCGCCGCCCGAGCGCTCCGGCTGGGCGCTCGGCGTGCTGTCGACCGGCGTGCTGGCCGGTAACCTCGTCGGGCCGCTGGTGGGCGGGCTGCTGCCGAACCTGATCGGCATTCGCGGCGCCTTCTTCGCGGGCGGCGGCATGATCGCGCTTGCCGCGCTGCTGACCATCACGCTGGTGCGCGAAGACTTCACGAAGCCGGTCAAGCGCGCGCCGCAGGCGGTCAAGCGCGCTGAACCGAAACGCATGGGTGCCTACCTGCCGCTTGCCGCGCTGCTGCTGACGGCAATGATGGTGCTGCTGTCGAACATGTCGATCGAGCCGATCATCACCGTGTACATCGCGCAATTGCACGTGGCGCACGATCGGCTCGCGACGATCGCGGGCATCGTGATGGCCTGTTCGGCGTTCGGCAGCATGCTGATGGCAGCGCGTCTCGGCGCGCTCGCGGACCGCATAGGCGGATGGAATGTGATTATCGGCTGTCTGATCGCGACTGCGGTTGTAATGATTCCGCAAGCATTCGTCACGCAGTGGTGGCAACTGGCCGCGCTGCGCGGACTGATGGGCATGACGCTCGCGGGCCTGTTGCCGTCGATCGCGAAACTGGTGCGGCACGCGGTGCACGAAGGCCAGTCCGGCAAGATGCTCGGCTATCTGCAGTCGGCGCAGTATGCGGGGCAGGTGGTCGGGCCGCTGATCGGCGGTGCGATCGGCGTGCACTTCGGCATGCGCTGGGTGTTCTTCGTGACGGGCGCGCTGCTGCTCGGTTGCGCGGTGCTCGACCGCTGGGCGAAAGCGCGCGAAGCGCATGCAGCGTGAGAGCCTGAGCGTCCCGGCAACTGAACGCATCGTGACGGCCTGCGCGCTGACGGCCCGCCAACCGGCGGGCCCGCCCGAACCATCCCACCTTACGATCCCCCTATCTATCGAGCAGATACCCATATCTGCATAAACCGCCAGTACCTCGCTTCAGATTGCGTAAGCTACTGCTACGCGATCGGTCAACGCTTTTTCGCGCCGCGGTATGCAGGCACGCGCGGGTGCGTTGACCAAACCTTGTTTTCCAGGTTTTTCTGTTGCCCAGCGAGGTGCATGATGGACCAGCTCTACATGTTGAGAGCTTTCGTAGCGGCCGCGCGCCATCGCAGTTTCAGCAAGGCCGCCGAATCGCTCGGCGTTACCACTGGCTCGATTTCGAAGGCGATCGCCAAGCTCGAGACGAACATCCAGACGCGGGTGCTGCATCGCACGACGCGCTCGGTCACGCTGACCGAAGCGGCACAAGGCTACTACCAGAGCTGTTGCCGGCTGCTCGAAGAACTCGACGAAGCCAACCGCCGCATTTCAATGGAGCGCGAAGTGGACAGCGGCAAACTGCGGCTCGTCGTGCATCCGATGCTGGTGGGCGCGACGTTTACGCGTTTTCTCGCCAGCTATCACGCGGTGGCGCCCAATGTGAACCTGATGGTGTCGGTGCAGGACGGCGCGCTCAATTTCTACGACGGCCAGTTCGACATGGCGATTCTGCCCGCGCATCTGGTCGAGCAATCGGCCGTGATCCGCCGTACGCTGACGCGCTGCGCGCGCGTACTGGTCGCTTCGCCGGCTTATCTCGACGCGCACGGCATGCCGCAGCAGGCCGCGGATCTTGCGCGGCATTTCCTGCTGCTCGACCCGAAAGCGCGGCAGCAGGACACGAACTTCATCGAATTGCGCGAGAGCGGGCGCCGCGTCAGCGTGCTGCCGATGTCGTCGATGGACGGCAATGAAGTGCTGTTGCGCACCGCCGCGCTGACCGGCACCGGCATCGCCGCGCTGCCCGATGCGATGGTCAGCGAGGATCTGGCGAACGGGCATCTGGTGCGTGTGCTGCCCGACTGTTCGACGGCCGACAGCGGCGTCGAAATCTGCCTGTTCTATTCGCATCGCGAGCTGCTGCCCGCGCGCCTGCGCACCTTCGTCAATTTCTGCACCGAGTTTTTCCGGGCGAGCCAGCCGGCGCGCGCGGTCACCGCGGCTGCACCGGCGGCGGTCTGTATCGCGTGACGTACGCGCGCGCACACGGTCGCTGCGCGCGCCCGTCGGCGTGCCACGAAAAAGCCCGCCACCGGTCTGATGCCGAGCGCGGGCCAGGTTCGCGCAAAGCGGTGGACCGCCTGCCCGGTGTGGCTTCAGCCGGACTTCGCCGCTTTCAGTTTGCGATACTCGTTGACCGGCAAACCTCCCCAACCCCAGTTTTCCAGTTCGACTTCCTGAATCACGACGAAGGTCGCTTCCAGCGGCTTGTTCAGCACGTCGCGCAACACTTCGCTGACGCCCTTGATCAGGCGCGCCTTTTCTTCCGGCGTCACTGCGCTGGTGCCGGGCTGGTTTCCCTCGCGGGTCACCTGGATGGTCACAATAGGCATGGGTTTCTCCGTAATGGCGTGCAAAGCGGAGCACCGTGCCCGGCGCCCCGTGCTGCTGGGAGGTGTTGCTTAGTGGCCCGCGCTCTGGCCGCCGTCCACGTGCAGGATTTCGCCGGTCACGAACGGTGCCGAGTCGAGGTACAGCACGGCGTTGACGATGTCGCTCATTTCGCCCATATGGCCGACCGGGTGCAGCGCGCCCAATGCGTCGTGGGTTTCCGGCGCGTGCATCGGCGACTTGATGATACCGGGCGCCACCGCGTTCGCGCGAATGCCGGTTTTCGCGTATTCGATCGCGAGCGAGCGGGTCGCTGCGTTCAGGCCGCCCTTGGTCAGCGAAGCGAGCACCGAAGGCACACCGGAGATCGCGTGATCGACCAGTGTCGTCGAGATCTGCACGAGGTGGCCGCTGCGGTTCTTTTCCATCTGCTCGACGGCCAGCTGCGTGATGTGGAAAAAGCCGTGGACATTCACGTTCAGCACCGCTGCGTAGTCTTCCTCGGTGTATTGCGTAAAGGGCTTCGCGATGAAGATGCCGGCATTGTTGACCAGCGTGTCGATGCGGCCGAAGCGTTCGATCGCCGTCGCGACGACGCGCTTTGCGACTTCGCGGCTGCCGATGTCGCCTGCTACGGTAACGACGTTCGGATCGTCGGACGGCTTGATCGAACGCGCGGTTGCGACGACGCGATAGCCTTGCTGACGGAAGCCCTTGACGAGTTCCGCACCGATACCTTGCGATGCGCCCGTGACGATTGCGACTTTCTGCGTATTGCTCATGATTGACCTCGAACTCTTGACTGTTGAATGGTGTTTAGCGATCGGGGCGGCGCCACCGATTGGTGCTAAATCTAGGTCTCTCGACGCGGTTTACGAACACCCACGGTGGACAAACAGTATTGAGCTACGAGAACAAATGCTGCTGTTCAGTGCATATGCGGCAATGACGGTGTGCCGTTTTGCGCGCGGGCGGCGCTTGATCCCGCCGGAAGGCGCTTGCAGCCGTGTTCAGCTGCATCGGGCCCGCATGCAGCAGCGCGAATGGCGTGACGATTAACATCAGGTAACGACGCTTTTGCCGCGATGCACCGGCCCGCGCGACTGGCTCGCGGTGCGCGCTGCCGGTATCGTGTGACGAAACAGGGGGCTACGCGTATGGATATGCTGCGCAACATGAAGATCTTCGTCGAGGTGGCCGAGTCCGGCAGTTTCACGGCCGCGGCCAATCAGCTCGATACCACCACCGGCTATGTGTCGCGCTCGATTTCCGAGCTCGAGGCGCATCTGCGCACGCGGCTCTTGAACCGCACGACGCGCCGTATTGCGCTGACCGAAGCGGGCGAACGCTATCTGAGCCGATGCCACGCGATTCTGTCGTCGGTGGCGGAAGCCGAGGCCGAGGCATCGGATGCGCACGCGAAGCCGGTCGGCACACTGAAGGTGCATGCGATGTCGAGCATCGGCCAGAACTATGTGGTGCCCGCGGTGGCGGCCTATCAGGAACGCTATCCGGCGGTCACGGTGGACCTGACGCTGTCGCAGGGCGTGCCCGATCTGCTCGAAGAGGGTTACGACGTCGCACTGCGTGTCACGCCCGATACGCTGCCCGATTCGAACTACATTTCGCATCAGCTCGGCACGGTGCGCAGCGTGTTGTGCGCGTCGCCTTCATACCTGGAAGTGCACGGCATTCCGAAGACCATCGAGGATCTGTCGCACCACATGTGCCTGCAGGTGGCGATGCCGATCTTTCCCTCGGAGCGCTGGACGCTGGTCGGCCCCGAAGGCGAGCACGAATTCGCGCTGCCGCATACGCGTTTCAAGGTGAATGTGCCGGACGCACTGGCCGTGGCGCTGCACGAAGGAATGGGCATCGGCGCGCTGCCGACGCTGTCGGTGCGCGCAGCGTTTCGCAACGGCTCGCTGGTGCGGGTGCTGCCCGAATATCGGCTGCAGCAGTATCTGAACGTCTATGCGGTCTACGCGTCGCGGCAGTATCTGGATGCGAAGATCAAGACATGGATAGAGTTCCTGAAGGAATGGGTCGCCGACGTACTGCGCGAAGATGAAGCGATGCTGGCGCAAGCAACCGGCGGCGACACTGCGGCGCGGTCGTGAACCGGGCGCACCATAACGGGACACCCTATATCCGCATGCATATCAAAGACGATAAATAAAAGACTGAAATGGTCTATAAAATCTAATCACAAAAGCCAGAATGCGAATGTGAATATTTGTGAAGTTGTGATCTGTCACGTAATTACGATTATTAGACATGCGTGCGGAATAACCGGCGACATTTCGCCGACCAACTGCAAATGGTTCACGCGTGCCGCGCCATGGGCCGCACGTGTAGTGACGGTGTAGCGCCAGACGCGCATGCGCCGCGCGTAACATCCATTGAATACGCACTGTGCCGCGCCCACGCTTTATCGCTCAGGAAGCCTGCAAGCATTCTGGAAATTTTCTGAAAAGCCATTCGGCAATGCGGCTTGTATAAAAAAATCTATCCGATAACGGGCAATCAGGGAACCAAATAAAAATGTGTTGAAAAAATCGCTTGAATACGACTAGACTGCGAGCGCACGAGGATCAGCGCTCGCAATGCAATAAACGCGAGCGCGACGATCCGCAGGAGACGTCGTGTGTTTTCAAGGCACCGGAAAAGGTTCGGCATTCCCGCCGCAGAGCGTGAACCGAACGGCCGCCGTCTGGCGGTCTCCGGCGATGGATGGCCGTTACGGGGCGCAGCTGCGGCAACGCAGGTGAGGGGGACCGTCCGTGGTAGCGGCTTTGGTGACGTTCGCTCGCGAACGCCGAATCGAGTTTTGCATACCCCTTGCCGATGCAGGAGAAACACCGTGTCTGTCGATAAGCAGATAGTCGCGCTGCCAAACGGACTGAAGGTCTACACCGAGCGCCACGTATTCGATCCCCGGTTCGAGACGGTCATTCTCGTGAACGGCGCGCTGGCGACCACTGCGTCGTTCGGCCAGACGATTCGCTACCTCAGCGAGCGCTACAACGCGCTCTGTTTCGATTTGCCGTATGCAGGCCAGTCGCGGCCGCATAACCCCGCCGATTTCATCCTGACGAAGGACCACGAAGTCGAGATTTTGCTGCACCTGTTGCAAACGTTTGCGCCGCGTTTCCTCGTATCGGTTTCATGGGGCGGCGTCGCGTCGATGCTGGCGCTGTCGCGCGCGAGAACCAGCGTGCAGCGCGCGGTGATCGCATCGTTCTCGCCGTTCCTGAACGACGCGATGACCG
>Ga0310813_10002944_pt1 | contig 10340 bp, 10 predicted proteins | sample YN3metagenome_FD_203086 | JGI IMG/M metagenome (GOLD analysis project Ga0310813, IMG submission 203086) | Soil microbial communities from experimental microcosm in Duke University, North Carolina, United States - YN3 | ecosystem: Engineered > Artificial ecosystem > Soil microcosm > Unclassified... | reverse complement strand
TCCCCACGACTCCTCCTCGCGAACCGGTCGCTCCGCCCGCTCCCTCAAATCCTCCGCCAAAAGTCAAGGAGCCCCCGCAAGGGCAATCGATCCCGGGATTGGTCGGCCACTGGACGCTGGATGAAGGGCGCGGCAGCAGCGCCGCCGATTCCTCGGGCATCGGAAGTCCAGGCACGTTGCTCGACGGCCCGGCCTGGGTTCCGGGGAAGCTGGGGACCGCCCTGAGCTTCAACGGCGACAAGGCCGTCCTCAACGTTCAATCCAACGATTCTCTGAAGGATCTAAGGAAGTCCGGCCTGAGCGTCTGCGCCTGGATCTTTCCACGTGCCGCCAAACGAGGTCATCTCGTGGACAAGTCCAACGCCAACATGGGGTGGTACCTGTCCTTCAAATCAGATTCCAAAATCCAATTCGGGGGAGACCAATACTTCAACGGGGAGCTCACGCGTTTCTCTTCGAAACCCCTCGCCTCGACCGCCTGGCATCATGTCGCCGCCACCTGGGACGGCGATCGGAGTGCGTCGAATGCTCACGTCTATGTCGACGGCGTCCTCGACGACGGCCAGGGCAACGATGGAGTCGGCGCCCTCCGCGAGGGCTCTTCGCCGACGCTGTCCATCGGGAATCGTCGAACTCAAGATCGCGGCTTTGACGGAGTGATCGACGACGTTCGGGTCTACAACCGGGTGCTGGCGGGCTCGGAGATTCTCAGGCTCGCCGGCGGGACGCCGAAGTGATCCCTAGGAGATGCCGTACTCGTTGAGCTTGTTGTGCAGCGTGCGGCGGGAGATCCCCAGGGCCTTCGCCGCGTGGGTGCGGTTCCCGCCCGCCGCCTTGAGGGCGCTCTCGATCGCGGCCTTCTCGGCCCCCGCCACCGACGCCCCCAGCGCGACCGGCCCCGACGCGGGCGCGTCGGTCAGCCTTGGAGCGAGGCAGGGCCGCACGTCCTGCTCCAGGATGAGCCCCGACTGGTTCAGCACCACGAGCCGCTCCACCACGTTCTGAAGCTCGCGAACGTTGCCCGGCCAGCCGTGCGCGGCGAGGGCGTCGATCGCCTTCCCGTCCAGCTTCACGCTCGTCTTGCCGTGCTCCTGGCGGAACTTTTTCAGGAAGTGCTCGGCCAGCAGCGGGATGTCCGCCGGCCGCTCGCGCAGCGCCGGCATCCGGATCGGGACGACGTTGATCCGGTAGAACAGGTCCTCCCGGAACTTTCCCTCTCTCACCAGGGCCTCGAGGTCGCGGTGGGTCGCCGCCAGCACGCGGACGTCCGCGCGCAGCGTCTGGGTGCCGCCCACCCGCTCGAACTGGCGGTCCTGCAGGATGCGGAGCAGCTTCACCTGCGTCGCGGGCGTGAGCTCCCCGATCTCGTCGAGGAAGATCGTCCCGCCCTCGGCGAGCTCGAAGCGCCCGGGCTTCGACGCCGCCGCGCCCGTGAAGGCGCCCTTCTCGTAGCCGAAGAGCTCGCTCTCGATCAGCGTCTCCGGCAGCGCGGCGCAGATCACCTTGATGAACGCCTTGCCCTTGCGCTTGGACTGGTCGTGCACGGCCCGCGCGACGAGCTCCTTGCCGGTGCCGCTTTCGCCGCGGATCAGGACCGTCGAACTCGTGGGCGCGACGCGCGCGACCATCGCGTAGATGTCCTTCATGGGCGGCGACTGCCCGACCATCTCGCCGGGCGTCTCCGCGACTTCCCCGCCGGCCTGCGTCCGGTCGAGCGCGCGGCGGACCTCGAAGAGGATCTCGTCCCGGTCGAAGGGCTTGCGCACGTATCCCGCGGCGCCCATCTCCCACGCGCGCTGGCCGACTTCCGCGGTGCCGTGCGCGGTCATCAGGATCACCTGGAGGGAGCGGTCGATGTTGAGCGCGTGCTCGAGGAGCTGGAGCCCGTCCATCCCGGTCATCTTGAGGTCGGTGACGATGACGCCGATGTCCTCCGCGTGGAGGACCTTGAGGGCGGCCTCGCCGCTCGAGGCCGTGACGCACGGGATCTTCTCCTGAGCGAGGAACCCGGAGAGCACCTTCACCATCGAGGGCTCGTCGTCGACGACCAGCACCTTCGGCATTCAAGGATTATAGAATCGGAATCGGGAGGAGGAACGTAAACCTGCATCCGCGCGGCTCGATGTTTTCGACGCTGATGTCCCCGCCGTGCGCCTCGAGGACGCGCAGCGCGATCGCCAGTCCCAGGCCGGTGCCCTTGGCCTTGGTGGTGTAGAAGGGCTGGAAGATCCGGTCGATCTCGCCGCGCGGAATCCCGGGCCCCGTGTCCTCGATCTCGATCGCCGCCCAGCTGCGGAGCGCGCTGGCGACCCCGCGGGTCCGGATCCGGAGCGAGCCCCCTTCGGGCATCACCTCGACCGCGTTGCGGATCGCGTTGGTGATCGCGTTCGTCATCAGCGCCGGATCGATGCGCACGGGCGGGAGCTCGGAATCGAAAGACGTCTCGACCTGAATCGACGTCGGGAGCGACGCCGCGTGGAGCCGCAGCAGATCGCGGAGGAACGCGTCGAGCGCCACCTCCTGGCGCCGCGGGTCCATCGGACGGGCGAAGGTGAGGAACGACTCGACCACCCCGTTGAGCCGGTCCACCTCGCCGACGAGCAGCTTGAGGTACTCCTTGGCGTCCTCCTTGCCCGGCGTCCCCTCCAGGTCCTTCTGGACGAACTGGGCCGCGCCCTTGATCGACGCGAGCGGGTTGCGGATTTCGTGGGCCACGCCGGCCGCCATCGTGCCGATCAGCGCCAGGCGCTGGCGCCGCGCCACGTCTTCGTAGAGCCGGATGAAGAGCGTCCGCCACAGGACCAGCAGGCTGGTGAGCACGACGGCGCCGAACACGAAGGCCTGGCGCAGCGCCTCCGGCATCCGCGAGGACAGGAGGAAGATCACCACGATGACGGAGCCGGACAGCAGGAGGAAGAGGAAGAACGTGCGGATGGGCGCCTGCCTCTCGAGGAGGCGGTGGCGGAGGATCGCGACGGCCATCACGAGCGTGCAGAGCACGCTGCCCACGTGGCCCAGCGCGGGGAGGAAGGGCCAGAAGCGGTGGACGAGCTCGGTGAACCCCATCACCACCGCGACCGCGATCCCGAAGGCGACGAAGTTGGTGGCGTTGCGCTCGACGATGGACTGCACCTCGCGGCGCCGCAGCGCCACGAGGCGGAACGAGATCAGGAAGAAGGGGAAGAAGACCGCCAGGTAGATTTGGTTCCAGGCGTGGCCCTCGACGTACTCGAGAAGGACGTCCGACACCAGTGCGCCCGCGGTGCTGAGCGTGAAGAGGCCCGAGGCGACGTAGACGGCGATGAGCCACTTCCGCAGGGACTGGTCGCGGCCGGTGAAGACGAGCACGAAGTGCCAGAGGAACGCCGGGGTCATCGCGGAGCCGACGAGCCGGATGGTGGGCCAATAGCGGTTGTCGGGGTGCCAGAGCCGGGCCCCCTGCCCGAAATCCCAGAGGAAGAGCGACACGCAGAGGAGCGCGATGGGCAGCGCCCCTCGGGCGCGGCGGGCGCGGAAGACGACGAGGTTCGCGAGGAAGAGGTTGCCGGCGCTCGCGATGAAGTAGAGCAGTTCCGGAAGTTTGGACACTCCGGATAGTCTACCCCCTCGGGGCGTCCGCTGTCATGCGAGCCGACTCCGGGATGGCGACGATCTGGTACTCATCTTCGTAGGTAATCAGGCCGGGGTTGCGGCTGTAGATCTGCCAGATCCGCTCGCCCCGGCGCTTCTCCAGCCACATCGCCAGGTCGCGGACTTTCTCGATGCACTCGCGCGCCTCGATCTTGAACCAGCAGAGGCCCCGTCCCCAGCTGAAGACGTCCGACGGCGGAACCGGCAGATGGATCTTCAGCCAGGTGTAGATGGCATCGAGATCGTCCGAGCTGCAGGAAGACCGGGTGTCCCAGAGGATGCCGATCCGGCGGCGGCTCCCCTTCTGCGGCTTCGCATAGACCAGTCGCAGGTACACGTCGCTTCCCTTTCACAAGAGGACAGCGGTGGGCCGGCCGGTCAGGGAGGATCGACCGCCGGCCCACCGCAACGAATGCCGCTCACGTCGCGGCATTCCGGGGGGAGAGGCTTGCCCGCCGTAGCTCATTCTCGGGAGCGCAGGCGGGCCATTCATGCTCCAGAATCCCGTACTCCAGGATGTCCCACCAGCGACCGGCCCACCAACGGGCCTCGCGGCGGATGCCTTCCCGGCGAAAGCCGCACTTCTCGTAGCAGCGGATCGCCCGCGGGTTGTTCTCGTACACGAAGAGCTGGATCCGGTGCAGCCCGAGCGTCAGGAACCCGTAATCCAGGAGCAGCCCGATCGCTTCCGCGCCGTAGCCCTTGCCCTGGAACTCGCGATCCCCGATCGAGATCCCGACTTCGCCGCTCCGATGGGGCTGCTCGCCCAGGCGGAGGGAACAAAGCCCGATCGGCCGCTCGCCTTCCCGCAGGGCGATCTCGAACAGATGCTCTTCCTTCCGCTCGTGGGCCTTTTCCAGCCACTGCCGCTCTTCGATCCCGTTCAGGGGGCGGAAGCGCGCCAGGAACTGGTGGTTCTCCGGATCATTGATCCAGGCCTGGTAGATCGGGCTGTGCTCGATCTCCGCGGGCCGGAAACAGATCCGTGGCCCACTCCGGAACGCGTTCTTCATGTCGCCCTCGCCGAAATTTTGGGCCGCGAGCGCCCAAGGGGCCGTACGACGCTCGCTTCCGAAGAAGCTCGGTCCCTCGCGGCCGTAAAAAGCAAAAAAAAAGCCCCGACGCCTTCCGGCCTCGGGGCTTTGCGCCGCGCGCGAAAATTACATCACGGTCGGAGCTCCCCCGAGGCCTGTCGCGGGTCCGAACCGGGCATTGCAACGAGAATCAGCGTCATGCACCTGCTCTAACCTGCGGGACCCGGGAAGGTTCGCGGGAATCCGGCGCTCCATGAAATTTTTCCACGAACCTTCGCATCAGATCCTGGTTAGAGGGGGCAGGAATGATGGTTGATTGCTGGATGTCGTCGCACCCGACGGGGATCGCGCCCCCCTGAGGCTTGCCGTTCGTATTGGGACCGGCAGGCCCGAGGATCGCATCCTCGGGCATTTTTGTTTTCCGTGGAGCGTTGATGGGGTAGGACGTCTCCGGGGGACCGATAGTCCCCCGGGGACGCCCGTTTCGGGCCCCTATGAGCTACACTAGAAGTAGCGGAGTGCAAACGTTCATGGGGCTGGGTCGTCCTACCCTATAGAATGAAGAAGAAGATGGGCGAGCGCGACGGAGAGGTGACGAGAGTCCTGAAGCGCGTGCAGGCCACGCTGGGCAGCGGCAAGTACGACGAGGCCCTGCGCGACCTGCTGCACCTTTCGGAGAAATACCCCGACGCCGGGGAGATCCGTCCGCAGATCGCGGAGGTCCTCCTGCGCCGCGGCGAGTCGCGCGCCCGGAAGGGCAAGGTCAAGGAGGCGCGGGACGACTTCGAGCGCTCGCTCCGCTGGACCCACAAGCCCGCGGCCCTGGTGGCCCTGTCCCGGAGCCTGATGGCCGAAGGCAAGCTCGACGAAGCGGACAAGCTCCTCAACGAGGCCCTGGAGATCGACGACCGGTACGGGCCGACGCACGAGACGATGGGCCTGCTGCTCCTTGGATGGCAGGAATACGCGCAGGCCGCGAAGGCCTTCGAGGAAGCCCTCGGATGCAGCTACCAGTCGCCCGAGCTGTATCGGGCGGTCTGGGAAACGTACATGAAGCTGGAGCGCTTCGACCGCGCGCACGACCTGATCCTGGAAGGCGTGGAGCGCTTCCCGGAGAACGACATCGTCCAGGCGGTCGCCGGCGACTCGTTCGTGTTCGCGAAGGGCGACAGCGCCGAGGCCCGGCCGTACTGGGAGAAGGCGATCTCGCTGAACCCGAAAAATTTCGGTGCGTTGTTCAACCTGGCGGCAGAAGCCGCGGACCGGGGCGACCGGGATGTGTCGCTCGGGTACCTGCAGCGCTGCGCCGGGCTCGACCTCGAGCGGACGCGGAAACTCTGGAAGGACGACATGGCGTCGCCGATGAAGAAGTTCGGCGAGTTCGCCCGCGACCAGGAGTTCCGCCGCGCGCTCGGCTGGGAAAACGACTGATCTAGGGCCGTTCCGCACCCCACCCCATCACGCCCAGAGACACTCTGTCATGAGCAAGACGCTTCGGAGGCTCCTGCGCCGTCCTGTTCGCCTCGATCGTTCGATCGAGGCGTCCTGCGGAAGCGCTGCGCCCTTCGATCTGGAGCTGATCCAGCGCGGCTTCAAGGAGTCGCTGCTGGTGGCGCAGCTCTTCCGTCGTCCGGTCCGCTACGTCCGGGGGCGCAGCCGCGCCGCCCGCTGAAAGGGAGTCATGTTCAAGCGCCTGAAGGTTTGGGAGTTCGAGCGGGGGATCCTGTTTCGGGACGGCCGCTTCGTGGCGGTCCTGGAGCCGGGCTTCCACTGGATCCGCGGCAAGGTGACCACGGTCGATGTCCGCCGGCGGGACACGATGGTCGACGTCGGGCCCGTTCTGACGCGCGACCTCGTGCCGGTCGGGGTCCGCCTGATGGTCTCCTATCGGGTCCGCGACCCCAAGGCGGCGCTGCTGCAGTCCTTCGAGTTCCGGACGCAGCTGGTGAACGACGCGACGGCGGCGGTCCACCGGGAGCTGTCCCCGCTTCCGATGGCCGATCTGTCCGCGGAGCACAACCGGCTGGAGGAGCGGATCCAGGACCGGCTCGCCCTCGAGGTCGTCTCGTACGGCCTCCGAGTGGAGGACGTGTCGATCCTCCAGGTCCGCTTCCCGCGGGCCCTGCGGAGGAAGCTCAAGCGAATGGAGGTCGGGGGCCTCCTGTAACGGGAGGCCCCCCCTTTTTCGGGCGGTAGCTCAACGGCAAGAGCGCCCAGGAGAATGGTGCGACGTCATCCGTCCGGCGGTCCACGCCGGTGCACGAATAGCCAGAGGCCCTCGCAGGTCTGCTGGCCTGGGAGATGCGGGTTCGAATCCCGTCCGCCCGACCAACCTGCAGTCGGAGATGCCGGTATGAAAAAACTCCTGTGGATCTGTCCCCGCTGCGGCGGCAAGAACCGCCTGCGCTTCTGGACCTGCCGCCGCTGCCGGGCCCGGGTGGCGCTGCAGCGCCGCCTCGATCTCGCGCTGCTTTGGGCGGGCGCCCTCCGCTAGACGCTAATGCAGATCCTGGAGGCGGCCTTCGGCGTCCCCGGCGTAGAGGCGCTCGCCGGCGGGACACAACGCGTTCACCCAGTCGCCCGGTCCCTGGAGCTCGCGCTCGATCGTCACGTCGTCCGTCGCCATCCAGCGGACCTTGCCGTCGCTGCAGGCGGAGACGATGTGGCGCGGCGTCCAGGCCAGATCGAGCACGGTCCCGTCGTGGCCCTTCACGATCCGCACCAGGCGGCCGATCTCGGGCTGCCAGATCCGCACCGTCTTGTCCGCCGAGCCGCTCGCGAGATACTTCCCGTCGGGAGAAAACGCCAGCGCATGCACCGCGTCCCAGTGGTTGGGGATGCTCCGCAGCAGCGTCCGGCCCTTCCAGACCCGGATCGTGCGGTCCGCGCCGCCGCTGACGAGCAGCTCGCCGTGCCGCGCCAGCGCCAGCACCGCTCCCGTGTGGCCCTCGAGGTACTCGACCTTCCCCGACTCGACGTCGATCACCCCGATCCGCGTGTCCCCGCCTGCCGTGAACAGCGTCTTCCCGTCGTCGCTCCAGACCACCCGATAAATCAGGTCCGCGTGCGCCTCGATCCGGCGGACGAGCTTGCCCGCTTCCCAGATCCGCAGCTGCCCCTTCTCGCCCGCGCGGCCGCCGCACTCCGCCAGCCGGCGACCCTGGCACGCGAGCCCCATCACCACTCGCACGTCGTCGCCGAGCGTGCCCACGATTCGCCCGTCGCGGTAGATGTCGACGCCCCCGGGACGCGCAACATAGAGTCGCTCACCGTCCCAGGCCAGCGCCGTGATCGACAGCAGGATCGCGATCATGCCAGCGCCTCCCGGATCACCTCGCCCTTGTCGAGCACCTTCACGGGGCGACCCGTCGCGGTCCGGTACTCGCGGTCCGCGTCGATCCCCAGCACGTGATAGACCGTGTGCAGCAGGTCCTCCGGGCCTACGGGCCGATCGGCCGGCAGCTCGCCGGCGGCGTCCGTTTGACCCACGACCATGCCGCGCTTCACGCCGGCGCCCGCCAGGAGCACCGAGCTCGCCCGCGGCCAATGATCCCGGCCGCCGATGGTGTTGAGCTTCGGCGTGCGCCCGAACTCGCCCATCACGATCACCAGCGTCGACTCCAGCAGGCCGCGCGCCTCGAGGTCCTCGAGCAGCGCCGAAACCGCCAGGTCCAGCTCCGGCAGCTTTCCGCCGTACCCGTACTTTCCGTTCACGAAGGTGCCGGCCAGCTGCTTGCCGATGTCCTGATGCGTGTCCCAGCCGTCGTCGTTCACCGTCACGAAGCGCGCGCCCGCCTCGACCAGGCGGCGCGCCAGCAGGCAGGACTGGCCCACCCGCGACGGGCCGTAGCGATGGCGCGTCTTGTCCTCTTCCCGCGACAGGTCGAAGGCCGCCCGCGCTTCCTTCGAGGTCACCAGCCCGAAGGCCTGCTCGAGGAAGCTGTCCCGCGCCGGGGATTCCTCCACCGACGTGCAGAAGCGGTCCACGGCGGCGAGCATCGCGCGACGGCGGTCCAGGCGCTCCGCGGGGACGGGCGCTTCCAGGTCCTTGACCTTGAAGTTCCGCGACGGATCCGAATTCACCGAGAAGGGCTCGAAGGCCGCCGTCAGGTAGCCCGCCCCCGCGTAGGTCGGGGCCGTCGGCACCGCGATCACGTTCGGCAGCGCCTTCCCCACGCCGAACTCCTTCGCCACGACCGAGCTGAAGGCCGGATAGACGAGCGCCGGCGTCGGGCGATAGCCCGTCAGCAGGTAGTGCGAGGCCCGGTCGTGATTCCCCTCGGGCGACGTCAGCGAACGGATCAGCGTGCAGCGGTCCAGCAGCGCACCCAGGCGCGGCAGGTGCTCGCTCACGCGGACGCCGTCGAGCGACGAACGACCCGGCTTGAAGGGACCGCGGATCTCGGCCGGGGCGTCGGGCTTGAGGTCGAACATGTCCAGGTGGCTCGGCCCGCCGTTCAGCCAGACCAGGATGCACGACGTATTCCGCGCCGGCCGGCCCCAGGCTCGCCCTTGACGCGAATCGTTGCCCGCCAGGGGCGGGCAACCGCGACGCGGCGCGCCCTCCGGGCGCAGATTCGCGTCAAGGCCAAGCGCATCGGCGAGCGTCAGCCCGAAGACCGAGCCGACCAGAAATTCCCGGCGATTGCACATCAGTGGTTCGTCCCGAACTCTTTCGAGTTCAACAGCGCCCAGAAAAGGTCCTTCCGACTCTCGTCGCCGGTCCCTGCCCAATGGGCGCGTTCCTCGGGCGTGGGCCGGCGCGACAGGGTCCGGAGATACAGGTTTTCGACCGTGTCCGCGTCCAGCAGGGCATCGATCTCGTCGCTGTTCATCAGATGCAGCGTCCGTGCGAGCGTCTCCCCCGAGACCACGGGGTCGAGGGGCAGCTGCTTCCGTGTCGCCCGGGAGACGGCGTTCGTCAGCACGTCGCCGTCGAGAGACTTCCACATCCGCGCCGAGTAGAACGCGTCGCCCTTCCCGCTCTTCCGCGCGTACGCGGCGGACTTCATGACGAGACCGGCGATGCTGCGGATCGAGAAGTCCTTCCGGAACTCGCGGGCGAGCGCGTCGAGCAGCTCCGGATGGGTCGCGGGATTGCTGGTCCGCAGATCGTCCACCGGCTCCACCAGGCCGCGGCCCATGAGGATCGCCCAGACCCGGTTCGCGGCCGCGCGCGCGAACGCCTCGCTCTGCGTCACCCATGTCGCCAGGTCCGCGCGGCGGTCGGGGCTCGATCCGAAGGGCGGCCGGATCTCCTTTCCCTCGAGGTCCAGCTCGCCGCGCGGCTCCAGCTCGACCCTACCCTCCCGCACCCGCACCCGCGCGAAGAACGCCGCCATCCCGTAGTAGTCCTTCCGGCTGAACCGCTCGAAGGGATGGTTGTGGCATTGAGCGCACATCCAGCGCGCGCCCAGCAGCGACTGGCCGACGAACTCCGCCAGCTGCTTGGGGTCGCCGATCGCGAGATAGAGGTGCGGCTCGTCGACCAGCAACATCCGGACGGTCTCGTCGTAGGGCCGGGCGTAGCGGCCGCGGAGCCATTGCCGCGCTGCGGGAGAGCCGGCATGGAGCACCCTGGCCCAGAGGCCGCTCCAGTAGTCCGCGCTTTCCGCCCGGTCGAGAAGCCGGTCCACGAGCGCGTCGCGGTCTCCCTTGAACGCGAGCACCTCGTCC
>Ga0310813_10002942_pt1 | contig 10349 bp, 7 predicted proteins | sample YN3metagenome_FD_203086 | JGI IMG/M metagenome (GOLD analysis project Ga0310813, IMG submission 203086) | Soil microbial communities from experimental microcosm in Duke University, North Carolina, United States - YN3 | ecosystem: Engineered > Artificial ecosystem > Soil microcosm > Unclassified ... | reverse complement strand
GCGTCTTTCTCGCGCGCGGCGGTCGCGCGTTCGCCGGCAATCCCGACGTGAGCGACCAACCGCAGCCGTTGCCGCTGCGCGTCGATCTCACCGGCCTCGAGGCGACGCCCGACTCGGCGACCTACACTGGCTGGCACGGCGACACGTTGGTCGTGATGCACACGGATGGACGACCGGAACGACGCGTCTTCGCTCGTAGCGCATTGAACGCGATCTCGGTGGACGGTCGTTGGACCGTCGCCGAGGAGGGCGGAGCGAACGAGTCGGCCATCGTCGCGCGCGCTCTCGACGGCAGCGGCCGTCGTGTGGTCATTGCAACCGGCGGGCGCTTCGGCATGGCCAGGCCGTCCGGCGGGCGCGAGATCATCGTCGGGACCGCTCAGCGCGCTCGCGCGTTCGGCGAGGCAGGGAAGAGCGCTCAGGGGTTCTACGCCATCAGCTACGATCCGACGAACTCCGAGCAGCCGTTCGGCGAGCCGCGTTTGCTGTTCAGCGCCGACGTGGCGGATTTCCCGGGTGCGAATTACACGGCGGGCATGAATGGAAATCGATTCGTGTTCAAGCAGCACGTGTCGGCGCCGCCGCTGCGCGAGATCCGCGTGATGGGCGACTGGCACGCGCGGCTGCAGTCAGGGCGCTGAGCGCGGGCGTCGGCACCGCCGCGAGTCACGTGGTCTGCGTCGAGATCAAGAAAGCTCGGACGTACTCCCACCTCGGGGCGTGAAATGATAGAATCTCCTACCCCGTTTTGGAGAAGTGATGAGAGCTCCTATCCGACTCGCCGCGTCGTTCGGAACGGTCCTCTTCACCGCCGCGCTCGGAAGCCAGGAACCTGCCGGCGCTGCCCGGCCGGCCGCTGCGCAACCCGCCGCCCGCCTTGGGACCGTCGACTTTCCGACGTCCGGGAACACCGCCGCGCAGCGCGCCTTCATCCGCGGCATCGGCTACCTGCACAGCTTCACCTACGAGGCCGCCGCTAGCGCGTTCCGCGACGCTGAAAATGCCGACGCGAAGTTCGCGCTACCATACTGGTTCGAGGCGCTCACACACTCGCCTATCCTTTGGCGAATCGACGACGCCCCGGCCGGCCGCAAAGTTCTCGCCCGCCTCGCGCCGAGCGCCGCCGAGCGTCTGGCCAAGGCAGCCACACCGCGCGAGCGGGCGTACGGCGCGGCCGTCGAAGCGTTCTTCGCCGACGCCGACCTCGCCACGCGCCTGCGTGGCTTCGCCGATTCGATGGTGGCGCTCGCTCGCCGCGATTCCCTGGATCGTGAGGCGTCGACGTTCGCCTCGCTCGCCGAGCAGATGTACCTCTCGCGAGCGTCGGTTCCGCAGCCCGAGTACGACGCGCGACTCGCCAACGCGATCCGATTCGCAATGCGCGTCTTCAATACGAATCCCCAACACCCGGGCGCCGCGCACTATCTGATTCATGTGTCCGACGTGCATCCCGGGCCGCTGACACCGAGCTTCGCCCTGCAGCCCGGTCTCGCGCTCCAGCCCACGCTCGCCCAGACCGTTCTTCCCGCCGCATACGCGTACGCGCGGATCGCTCCGGACGCCGAGCACGCGCAGCACATGCCGTCGCACGTCTTTCTCAAGCTTGGCCTCTGGGACGATCAAGTCGCCGCGAACGAGCGCGCCTGGCGCTCGTCCGTCGCCGAGATCTCACACGACCATCTGCCAAAGACGCAGCTCGACTTTCACGATCTCTTATGGCTGCAATACGGCTACCTGCAGCAAGGGCGGTGGCGCGCCGCGCGCGCGTTGATCGACAGCGCGCGTCATCTCATCGCCGGCGCGGACACGGGGAAATCATTCGTCGTCGACGCGCACTACGTCGTGCCGATGCTCCAGGTCGCGTACGCGATGGAGACGGGCCATTGGAACGATGCCCCCGGCGGCCGGCCGTACGCGACGCCGGTCGGCCCGGCGGCGGTGCTGCAGCGCGAGCGGAATTTCATGCGCATCGTGGACGTCGGACGCGCGACGGGGCTGCTGATGCGCGGCGAGAACGCTCCGGGCTGGCTCGATTCCGTCGCTCCGCAGGGCGCCGCCGACCCGACAGCCGCCCTCGAGCTGCAAGCGATTCGCGCCGAGCGCCGCGGGGACACGGCCGCCGCACTCGAGCTCTGGCGACGGGCCGGGGTTGTGGAAGACACCGTCCCGCCGATCGGACCGCCGCTGTGGCTGCGCGCCCACGAGCGCGCGGGCGCCCTTCTGCTCGCGAAGCATCGCCCCGCGGAAGCCGAGCGGGAATACGCGCGTGCCCTCCGCTTCACGCCGAACCGATCGCTCGCGCTACTCGGCGTCGCTGGTGCGCGGCTCGCGTTGGGCGACAGCGTCGGCGCCGCGTTCTTCTATCGGCGCGTCGCCGCGAACTGGCGCACCGCGGACCCGGACGTTCCGGCGCTCGATGAAGTCCGGCGCGGCGCCGCGATGATCAGGACGACGGTCCTCGCGACGGACGACGCGCCGCTCGTCAAGAAGCGCGTCGCGTTCAAAAGCGGCTCACTGTGGCTCGAGGGCTACGTCTTCAAGCCGGCGGGGCGGGGTCCTTTTCCGACGCTGCTCTGGAATCACGGCAGTGAGCCGCATCCGGGCGCCGGCGATCAATTCGACGGCGTCGCGCGCGTGTTCGTGCCGCACGGCTTCGCGGTCTTCGCGCCGACGCGTCGTGGACACGACGAATCCGATGGTCCCTACATCACGTTCGAACGCTCGCGCGCTGTTGCCAGCGGCGGCCAACGCGCGGGCGACGGTCTCGCCGCGCGTCTCTTGACCAACGAGCACCTGGACGATCAGCTCGCGGGGCTCGCGTGGCTGAAGACGGTTCCTTTCGTCGACACGACGCGCATCGTCGTCGCCGGTTGTTCGTTTGGCGGCGTGCAAGCGTCGCTCGCCGCGGAGAATGCGCGGGCGCGTGGGATCGTCGCGGCCGTGTCCATGTCGCCGGCGGCGATGAACTGGGACCACAACGCACCGCTCAAGGAGCGTCTCATGCTTGGGGTTTCGCGCATCGACGTGCCTGTGTTTCTCATCCAACCGCCGAAGGATGTGAGCCTCGGTCCGATCCGCGATCTCAGCGCCGAGTTCCGGCGGCTTGGCAAGCCGTATCAGGCAAAGATCTATCCGGACACGATTCCCGCCGAGCTCCAGACGCACTGCTTCGGGGGGAGCCAGGGCAACTCGATCTGGGCGGCCGACGTGTTGTCGTTCGTGGACTCGGTGCTGGCGAGGCGGCGTTGAGCTCGCGTCGTCGGCCGTATCGGCGAACCACCGCTTCGTAGCCGGATTCGTGCGTTGGCCGCCGCGCGATCGGCGGTGCCGTCCGGCGGGGACTGGACAAAGGTGAGTGCACTCACGTATTATCTGAGCACACTCACCAATTGTCCATGGCGTCCCGCAAGCGACCGTCCGGCCGAAGAGAGCGCAACAAGGAGCAGACGAGAAAGAAGATCGTCGGCGCCGCCCTCCAGCTCTTCAACGCCAAGGGCTACGAGGCGACGACGACGAAGCAGATCGCCAGGAAAGCCGGAATCGCCGAAGGCACGGTCTTCAACTACTTCGAGACCAAGGACGACATCGCCCTCCACTTTTTCGAGCAGGAAGTGGATCACGCGATCGCCGCCGTGCGGAGCAAACCGTCGCTGCGCAAACGGCCGCTCGAGGAAAAGCTGTTCGCGCTCATCCAGAGCCAGATCGAGTTCCTCACGCCGCACGAGAAGTTCATCGGCGCGGCCTTCGTCCACGCCCTCCGCCCGACCTCCAAGCTCGCCTTCAGCGTCCAGGCCATGGCGCTCCGCACCCGTTACCTGGCCTTCGTGCAGCAGCTCATCGACGAGTCGTTCCCCAGCGGCAGGATCAACAGCCTTGCCTGGATGGCGCCCCAGGTCTTCTGGATCTACTACCTCGGCGTCCTCCTGTACTGGCTGCACGACAGCTCCGACGGGAAGCAGCAGACTCTCGCCTTTCTCGATCGCTCGCTCGAGCTCGGCGTCGCGATGCTGAGAAAGGGAACGGTGTGAGAACGGAGCGCGTTGCCCCATGACCAAGCGAGCGACTGCGCGACGAGCGCTGAAGATGGCGACCGCGACCGCCGGCGTCGCCGGCAGCTACTTGAGCTTCTTTGCTCAAAGCCCATTTCTGGGAGCGACCGCGAGAAGAAAGAAGCTCGACGCAACGCACTCGCGCGCCGCGAAAAAACTGACCGATGATCTTGCCGCGCTGCGCGGGCCCGCGATGAAGCTCGGGCAGGCACTCAGTATCCAGTCGGACTTCTTGCCCGAAGCGGCGCTCGCCGAATTCGCGCGCCTGCAAATGTCGGCGCCCGGCATGCATCCGACCCTCGTGCGCGCCCAGTTCCGGTCGAGCATGGGGAAGGATCCGGAAGCGATCTTCACATCCTTCGATGAAAAGCCGTTCGCCGCGGCGAGCCTCGGTCAAGTGCATCGCGCGACGCTAAAGTCGGGCGAGCAAGTGGCCGTCAAGATCCAGTATCCGGGGATCCGTGCCGCAATCGAACAGGACATCGGATGGTTTCGCGCCCTGTCGAAGCCGGCGCAGCTTTCCCGCCACATTCCGCCGTTCGCCATCGACGAGATCCGCGATCAGATCCTCGCCGAATGCGACTACAATCGCGAGGCTGAGAACGCGCGGCTGTTCAGGGACAAGCTGTCGCGGCTCGGCTACGTCGACGTGCCGATGATCCACCGCGACCTGTCGAGCGATCGTGTGTTGACCATGTCGTACCTCGAAGGGGAGACGCTCGACGCGTTTCTCCGTCGCCGCCCGTCACAAAAGCTGCGCGATCTCGTCGGCGAGCGGCTGTTCGAGATGTACTATTTCCAGCTCATGGTCATGGAGGCGCTCCACGCCGATCCGCACTGGGGCAATTACCTGTTCGCCCCCGACGGCCGCATCGGCCTCGTCGACTTCGGCTGCGTGAAGTACTTCGCGCCGGCGTTCGTCGCGAACTTGAAGCGGGGTTTCCTGTTCAGCGGCTCGCGCGATTCGCGGGAGTTTCAGCAAATCATCGAGGAACGGCACGCCGGTCCTGGCGTGAAGCTGACTCGTGACGCGCGCAACGCGCTGGCGAGCATGTCGGTGAACTTCTACGGCAAGGTCTATCCACCGGAGCCCGACGCCGCGGCGCGCCCGTTCGACTTCGGTGATCCCGGTGTGCTAAAGCTGCTCTACCGCGAGTCGGCGAAGCTCGCGAAGGCAAAGGCAGGACTCCCCGAGTACGTCTTCCTCGCCCGCAGCGAGTTTGGGCTCTATCAGACGCTGCATCGGTTGAAGGCGCGGGTGCACACGAGCGCGATTCTGCGGAAATGGCTGGCCCCACCTCGGGCGCTTGAGGCGTCGGCGCGATGAACGGCCGAATGAACTGCCGAGGAATTATTCTCCGCGCAGCGCCGTGACCGGATCGACATGCGTCGCTCGCATCCCCGGAATGACAGCCGCGATCGTTCCGATGACCGCCAGAATCACGGCGACACCGGCGAAGGTCACTCCGTCGTGCGCCGGCACACCGAACAGCATCTTCTTGAGGAGTCCCGACCCCGCGAACGCGAGCACGGTTCCGATCACGATGCCGATCGCCGAGAGCCGCGCGGCGCGGCCGACGACCATCGCGACGACGTCTCGTGGTGCCGCGCCTAACGCCAGACGCACGCCGATCTCGTGGCGCCGCTGCTGCACGGTGTACGTCATCACGCCGTAGATCCCGATTCCGGCAAGGAGCAGCCCGAGAATTCCGAACAGGCCGAAGAGCGCGGCACTGAGCCGGGTCGAGCCGACGGAACGTGTCACGAGCTCTGTCATCGGCATCACCGAGGCGAGCGGAATGTTCGCATCGATCTCGCGCACCGCTTTCCGCATCGGGATCGCGATCCGCGACGGATCGCCCTCCGCGCGCACGACGACCGCCATGCTGCCGTATGCGAATTGTGTGTGCGGCCGGTAAATCTCCATATACGTCTCTTTCGCGGCGCCGTCATGGTGCACGTCGCCCGCCACGCCGACGATCCGCACGCGCTGCGGCTTGTCCCACTCATACAGTAGGTAGTGGTTGATCGGGCTCTCGTTCGGAAAGAGCGACTTCGCGAAGGTCTGGCTGACGATGCCGACCTTTTCCGAACCGATGTCGTCCGTGTCGGTGAACCCGCGCCCCTCGCGAATCGGAATTCCCATTGCCGCGAAGTAGCCGGGCGTGACGGCACGCATGTCGCCGCCCGGTCCTTCGCCAGGCTTCCACGCGGGGCGACCTTCGATGTCGAATCCCGTCACCGACCGCTCGCCGGTGAGTGGCAGATAGCTGATCGCGCCGACGGAGCGCACGCCCGGCAGTTGAGCGATGCGGGCCTCGGCCTGCTTGAAGAACGCCGCCACCGCCGTGTCGCTGGGATACTTCCTGCCGGGAAGAGAGATGCGCGCGGTCAGCGCGTGCTCCGGCCGAAATCCAAGATCGACGCGCTGCAACGCCGCGAAGCTCCGCACCATCAACCCCGCGCCGGCGAGGAGCACGAGCGCCAATGACATCTCGGCCACCACCAATGCGCTGCGCAGCCGAGCCGAAGAACGCGATTGATTCGACCCGCCGCGACCACCTTCCTTGAGCGTTTCTTGAACGTCGCCGCGCGCCGCCTGGAGGGCCGGCACGACGCCGAACAGAATGCCGGTTCCGATGCCAATGGCGGCGATGAATGCCAGAACACGCCAGTCGACGGTCACATCGCGCAGGATCTGCGCTCCGAGGTCGCTCGGCACGAGCGCGACGAGCAACGCCGTGCCCTTGATGGATAGGAGGAGGCCAAGTGCAGCCGAGGCCACCGACAGCACGATGCTCTCGGTGAGAAGCTGCCGGAAGATCCGTTGCGGCGACGCGCCGATCGAGATGCGCACCGCGACTTCCCGCTCGCGATCGGCGGCGCGGGCGAGCAGCAAGTTCGCCACATTCGCGCAGGCGATCAGCAGCAGAAAGCCCACCGCGCCCAAGAGCGTCCAGAGGATCGTGCGTGAATTGCCGACGAGCCGTTCCTTCAGTGGCGTGACGTACGCCGTCATGTTCGAGTTGTATCGCGGCTCGTCCTGCGCGCGGCGCGCCGACAACTGCTTCATCTCGGCGGTCGCGCGCTCGACCGTCACGCCGGGCTTGAGCAGTGCGAGCGTGCGCAGACTCCGTCCGGGCTGCGTCCGTTGCGCGTCGCTGAAGCGGGCCGGCAGCCAGAGGTCGACCGGCTCATAGACGACCAGCTCCGGTCTCGCGACCCCGACAACCTCATATTGCAGCGTGTTCATCGAAATCTTCTTGCCGATGACGCTCGAGTCGCCGCCGAAGGTCTGCTTCCAGAACGGGTGACTGAGGACAATCACGCTGGGACCGCCTGGTACATCTTCGGCCGGCGTGAAGAATCGCCCGAGAGCTGGCCGCGCGCCGACGACCGAGAACAGCGCCGCCGACGTGATCCGCGCCTGGGCCGAGATCGGCTCGCCGCTCGGCGGAGTGAGAGAAACGCGCCGCTCGATGAACGCGGCGAAGCCGTCGAACGATTTCGCCTCGCTTCTCCAGATCACGAAATTCGCGACGCTGAACGAGCCCGCGCCGCAGGATTCGGCAATCGGCTTCGTGGTCAGCCATTCGCAGACCGCGACGACGCGATCGGGATTGGTGTAGGGGAGGCGGCGCAGCAACGCCGCGTTGACCACCGAAAAGATCGACGTCGTCGCGCCGATGCTGAGGGCAAGCGTCGCGACCGCCGCCGCGGTGAAGGCGGGCGCCCGGCGAAGACTCCGGATCGCGTAGCGAGTGTCGTGCAGCAATTCCTCGAGGTAGCGGCTCCGCGTCTCGTCGCGCGCGGCTTCGCGCCACCGTTCCCGTCCGCCGAATTCGACACTTGCCGCGCGACGCGCCTCGTCGGGCGTCATGCCGTCGCGAACGTTCTTTTGCGTCGCCATCGCGACGTGGAAATCCATCTCGCTGCGGAAGCGCTCATCCATCTCCCCGGCACGTCGGAAGCCGGCGAGCAGTGCGAGGCGGTCGCGCCACGTTTTCCGATGAGTCATGATTCGGGACCTCAGTCCATCGCGAGGATCAGTTCGACGGCCCGCGCCATCCGGCGCCAGGCTTGCCGCTCCTCGGTCAAGCGAGCGCGCCCGGCGGTGGTCAGCGAGTAGTAGCGTGCCCGCCGGTTGTTGTCCGACGTGCCCCACGACGACTCGACGAACCCCTGACGCTCCAGCCGGTAGAGGGCCGGGTAGAGCGACCCTTGGCCGATCTGGAGAATGTTCTTCGAACCGTGCTCGAGCCGCTCGGTGATTCCCCAGCCGTGCATCGTCCCCAGCTGCAACGCCTTGAGGACGAGCATGTCGAGCGTGCCTTGCAGCAGGTCGTCGCGTTCGCGGTCCGTCACGTCCCCTCCTTTCGACACTCGAAAAGAGTATACCGTTCGGTCCTTTCGACCGTCAAGGGGAAGCCCCAAACGGAACTGCGAAACTGCTGTGGACACGGGACACGACGCTGGATCGAACGGAGGAACTACAGGATTGAGCTGGAAAGGGGACGTGAGAGAGTCTCTGCCGCCACAGCACCTTCAACAGCAGTTCCTCCTGTACGTCACCCGTCCAATCCTGTTGGTTTTGTCCCGTATCCAAAGCAGTTTCGCCTTTTCGCCTCGCCGATGGGAGCTAGCCGCCCGGCGGTTCAACTCGAGACGATATCGCGAATGGCCACGAGAGAATTCCGCACGGCCGGGCCGCCCGCGTAAAACGTGAGCTGAAGAATCGTCTCGACGATCTGCTCTTTCGTCGCGCCCGCGGCGATCGCCGCCTGCGCGTGCGCTCGAAGCTGCGGCTCGGCGTGGCCGAGCGTCGCGCATGCCGCGACCAGCACGAGTTGCCGCGTGACGAGGTCGAGTCCCGGCCGCGCCATGATGCCTCCCAGCGCCCAGTCGATCGACATGTCGGCGAAGGCCGGGCAGATGTCGCGCATCTCGTCCACGATCGCCTGGCCGGCGTGGCCGCCGTGCAGACGCTCGAGCAGGGCGAGGCCTTGCCGATGGAGTGTGTCGGTGTTCGGTGTGGTCATGTGTACACCCGGATTATAGAAGTAGAACGGCTTTGCCCAGCACCCGACGGGCCCTGAGGTCCGCAATGCGCGTCGATGTGTCCTGCCATGGGCTGACGACGCCAATCTGGGGGTGCAGGCGTCCGCTCGCGGTCAGCCGGACGAGCGTCGCCAGATCGACCCCATCCGCGATGTCGCTGTCCGTGTAGTCGAAGTGCCGGATCGTCGCGGATCGACGGCCGTTGAAGAAAGCAAAGAAGTCGATCGCCGCCGTCTCCCGGCTCGCCTGGCCGAACCAGACCAGCGTGCCGCGCGGGGCTAGTCGCGTGAGCGCCGCGCTCATCGACGTGCCGCCGACCGATTCGAACACCACGTCCATCTCCGGCTCGGCGTCCAACACATTGGTCACGACGCGGTGCGCCCCGAGCTCCAACAAACGGCGCCCCCGCTCGGCCGATCCACTGACCGCCGTTACCTCGGCGCCGATTGCCGCCGCGAGCTCCACGAAATAGTGCCCGACGCCGCCGGATGCGCCGGTCATCAGCACCCGTCGTCCGGCGAGCGAGCCGGCCGCGCGCAGCAGCCGAAGCGCGGTGAGGCCAGCGAGCGGCAATGCCGCTGCCGACGTCACGTGCATCGCGTCCGGAATGGGCGTGAGCCTGGCGGTGTCGACCGCCACCCGCTCGGCCCATCCGTTGCCTGCTGGATGCGCGACGACCCTTGCACCCACGGGCGGACCGCTTCCGTCCGCCGCGGCGGCGACGACGTTTCCCGCGACATCTTTTCCAGGTCGCCAGGCGGTAGCCGGCCGCTCGAGAAGAAACGTTTCGCCGCGGTTGATCGAGAACGCCTTGACGGCGATCACCGCCTCGTTGCGCGCCGGCGCCGGCTCCGCCACGTCGGCGAAGTCGACCATCGCGTGTAGTTTTCCGGTAGGAACCAGTGCCTTCATTGTGCTCGGGTGAATTGTTCGCTGAGAATAGCGGACACCCCGTCGCGCGAAGAAGAAGGCACCTCAAAGTGCCCTCGTCGGAGGCTCGCTCCGTGCGCAAACAGGCATTCGACGTTCTCGATCCGCGGTGCCCTACGCAACAGGTGCTCGATCGCGTTGCGGGCAAATGGACGATGCTCGTGATCCTCGCGCTCAGCGAAGACCCTCGCCGCTATGCGGATTTGCAGCGCCGCGTGAAAGGTGTGACCAAGAAGGTGCTCACCCAAACCTTACGCACGCTCGAGCGCGACGGGCTCGTCGAGCGGCGGGTATTCCACACGGTACCGGTAC
>Ga0310813_10002940_pt1 | contig 10351 bp, 8 predicted proteins | sample YN3metagenome_FD_203086 | JGI IMG/M metagenome (GOLD analysis project Ga0310813, IMG submission 203086) | Soil microbial communities from experimental microcosm in Duke University, North Carolina, United States - YN3 | ecosystem: Engineered > Artificial ecosystem > Soil microcosm > Unclassified ... | reverse complement strand
GGGCCACACTCGAACGATCACGCGATCCCCGACCGCGAGTCGAGGGGAGGATGCGACGGCGCTCTGAGCGACGCCCTGCGCGGCTACGCTACCGGGCGCGAGCGTGATGGCGATCAACAGTATCGCGAGGGGTTTCATCATAGTCCTCTAATTGACGACTTCGCAACGAGCAGTCGAGCTTGTCGCTCGGCCTCAACAGTGCAAGGTCAACGAGCTGCGCTGTGTCCGATCGGTCTGAAGCTTGCGGCTGCGCCGCAGGGTTCACACGGCGAAAGTGGCGACCGAGCACAGCGCGCGTTCGACACCGTTTGCATGCCGCGGGAGATGCATGCAAGCCCAGCACCAGCAGGCAGCGCTGTCTGCTCACTCGAGGCCGCCGCGGCGTTAAGAAACCCTTTGTCTACGACCGCATGCGTCACGACCGCTCCATACCTGCCGAACGCGGCCGCAGCCAGCAACCCGGCAAGCTCCCCAACAACACACAGCACGTCGGACTTCAGCGCGAACAGATCACATTCGAGTCGACTCGGCTGCACTTCACGGCCGTGGCCGACGTCGCGATCGCTCAGCGCGAATCGCGGCGGTGGAGCTTGCTCGCGAAACGCGCGTTCGACGTCAGCGCGTCGCTGATCGGACTGGTCCTGGTGGCGCCGCTGCTGGGGGCGCTCTCCGTGCTCATCTGTCTCGAGTCATCCGGGCCGCCGCTGTTTCGCCACCAGCGCGTCGGGCTGCGCGGGCGTCGTTTCGGCTGTCTGAAACTACGAACCATGCGGCCGGACGCCGAGCGACGACTGCTCGCCGATTCGGCCCTCTACGACGAGTACCGACGTCACCATTTCAAGATTCCTGATGACCGTGATCCACGCACGACCCGCATCGGACGCTGGCTCCGACGGACGAGCCTCGACGAGCTGCCACAGCTTTGGAACGTGCTGGTCGGCGACATGTCGCTCGTCGGGCCGCGGCCCGTCGTGGACGAAGAGCTGGCGATCTATGAAGGATCTCGCACGACGTTGTTGTCGATGCGACCCGGGATCACCGGTGCATGGGCCGTCGGCGGCCGCAATTGCGTGGGGTATCCGGAGCGATGCGATCTCGAGCTCCGGTATGTCCGCGACTGGAGACCATCGTTGGACGCGAGAATCCTCACGGCGACGCTCGCGATGGTCATCGCGCCGGAACGACACCGACGGCGCCTCGAAAAGGCGCGTCAAGAAGCTCGGGCGGTGACGGCGCCTGCCAGCCGAACCGTGGACGCGCCGCCGGTCGAGGTTGAAGCGTCGTACGCTAACGCAACAACGCCTTTGCCGAATCGACCACTTTCTGCACAGTGAGCCCGAGCTCCTCGTAGATCCGCTCGTACGGCGCGCTGGCGCCGAATCGGTTGAGACCCAAGACGACGCCGTCTGAACCGACCCAGCGGAACCAGGACATCGGGCTCGCGGCTTCGATCGACACTCGTGGAATACCGTCGGGGAGAATCGACTTCCGGTATTCGGGACTCTGCGCGGCGAACAGCTCCATGGACGGCATCGACACTACGCGCGTCGGCACGCCCTGCTCGGCGAGCTGTTGATGCGCGCGCAGTGCGAGCCCAACCTCCGAGCCCGAAGACATGATGACGACTCGCGGCGGCGTGCCTGCCGCCGGATCCGCCAACACGTACCCGCCGTGCATCAAGCCGTCGGCCGAGGCGTAAGTCGTGCGGTCGATGAAGCCGAGTTTTTGCCGCGTCAGGACGAGAGCGACCGGGCCGCCGTCGTGCTCCACGGCGGCGCGCCACGCTACGACGGTCTCGGTGGCGTCGGCGGGACGAATCACCGTCAGGTTCGGGATCGCGCGTAACGCGGAAAGCTGTTCGATCGGCTGGTGCGTCGGCCCATCTTCGCCGAGGCCGATCGAATCGTGCGTGTAGACGTAGATGACGTGCTGGTTCATGATCGCCGCGAGACGAACCGCGGGTCGCATGTAATCGGAGAAGATCAGGAAGGTCCCACCGTAGGGCGTGATGCCGCGGTGCAGCGCCATACCGTTCATGATCGCCGCCATGCCGTGCTCGCGGATCCCGAAATGCACGTAGCGCGCGGCGTAGTCGCCCGGCTCAAAGTTCTTCCACGCTTTGACCGACGTGTTGTTCGACGGTGTCAGGTCGGCGGATCCGCCGACGAGCTCGGGGAGACAGTCAGCGGTTGCGTTGAGGACGGCCCCGAACGCGGCGCGGCTGGCGACGGCCCCATTTTCCTTGGTGAACGACGGCGCCTTGGCGTCCCAATTCGCGATGCGCTTACCGGAAATCCGTCGATCGAACTCCGCGGCATCGGCGGGATAGGCGCGTGCATAGGCGGCGTGCTTCTCGTTCCAGGCGGCGTGCAGCTTGGCGCCCTTTTCTTTCGTGCGTCTCCAGTGCGCGAGCGCCTCGTCGGGAACGAAGAACGGCTCGAGGCTCGGCCAGCCGAGGTTCTTTTTCGTCGCGATGACGTTGTCCTTGCCGAGCGGTTCCCCGTGTGCCTTCTCGGAGTCCTGGCGAGGGCTGCCGTAGCCGATGTGCGTGCGCGTGACGATCAGCGTCGGCCGGTCGGCGTCGCTCTGTGCTTCGGCGATCGCGCCCTCGATCTCGTCGAGATCGTTGACGTCGGCGATGTGGAGGACCTGCCAGCCGTAGCCCTCGAACCGCTTTGCCGTGTCGTCGCTGAACGTCAGATCGGTCGAGCCGTCGATCGTGATTCGATTGTCGTCGTAGAATCCGATCAGCTTGCCGAGCTTGAAATGTCCGGCGAAGGACGCGGCCTCGTGAGAAATACCCTCCATGAGATCGCCGTCGCTGCAGATGAAATACGTGTAGTGATCGACGATCGCGTTGTCGGGCTTATTGAACACGGCGGCGAGATGCGCTTGAGCGACAGCCATACCGACGGCGTTGCCAATTCCCTGACCGAGCGGGCCGGTCGTTGTCTCGACGCCGGGTGTGTAGCCGTATTCGGGATGACCAGGAGTGCGACTCTCCCACTGACGGAACTGCTTGAGATCATCGAGCGTCAGGTCGTAGCCGCTCAGGTAGAGACAGCTGTACAACAGCATCGACGCATGGCCGCAGGAGAGCACAAAACGGTCGCGATCGGGCCACGACGGGTCCGACGGATCGAAGCGCATCGTGCGCGTGAAGAGCACGTAGCCGAGCGGCGCCAGCGCCATCGGCGTGCCCGGGTGGCCGGACTCCGCTTTCTGGACGGCGTCCATGGCCAGCGTTCGGATGGTGTTGATGCAGAGGAGGTCGAGATCGCTCGTCGCCATGGCAATGCGGGATGATGCGGAGGGGAATAGGGACGAGAAAAAGGTAGCGGCCACCGGCAAAACGCGCGCGAGCGGATGTCCGCCGGGGCGAACATCCGCTCGAGTTCCGAACGACGTGCTGTCTAGAACAACGTGCTATCTATACGTTCATCGCCGCGCCGCGGTACGGGCAAGCAACCGCGTGTCGCGCGTCCCGACATAAAGCATTCTTGATACCGTCGTCCGAGTATCACGCAGAACATTCAGGGTGGCGTTCCGCTTCAGCGCATCCGCCACTTGATCCGGTGTGGCGTTGGGGTTCGCCTCGAGGTACAGCGCAGCCGCGCCGCTCACGAAGCCCGCCGACATCGACGTGCCGTTCCAGAGCTGCGAGATCGGCGCGCCGTTCCGGTCGATGCTCGGCAGAAGGACGGAATCGCCCGGTGCGTAGACGTCGACGCACGGTCCGTACGCCGTGCCCGGCGAGCGGCGGTCGATGAGCTTCGTCGTTCCGTCGGACATGTGTTCGGCGGTCACCGCGGAGGCGCCGACGACGATCACGCCCGCGGAGTTCCCGGGCGACACGTGGCAAGCATCGATGTCGAAGTTGCCGGCGGAGACGACGACCGGGATTCCCGCCGAGCGGAGCTCGACGACGGCGCTGTCGAGTGCCGGAATTCGCGCTGACGTATCAGCGATGAACGACCAGTTGGCGACCGCGGGCCCCGGATGAAGCTTGTGGTCCTGGACGACCCAATGAGCGCCGTCGACGATGGCCTTGATCGTTCCCCGGAGCTTGTCGCACTGCACCATCTTCACGTCGACGATGTCAACGTCGGGCGCGACGCCGAGCGTCGAGCCGGCGATCGCGCCGGCGACGGCGGTGCCGTGCGGATTGCAGATCTTCGGATCGTCGGCGAACCCGCTGTAGCCGATTCGCACTCGGCCCTCGAGCTCGGGGTGCGATTGCGAGACACCGCCGTCGAAGACGTAGACGGTGACACCCTTGCCCGTCGCCGGATGCCGGTACGTCTGATCGAGCGGCATGTCGCGCTGATCGATGCGATCGAGCGCGAAGGAAACTGTCGGAGAGCTATAGATCGTCGTCGATCGGGCACTGCTGGATGCGAGTCGATAGAAACTGCTCGATTCCTCGGACGGAGGATTCACGCCCGCCAGGCCCGGCCGTGACGCCTGCGCGCAGCCACCGACCACCATCGCCGCGCCCGTCCCGAGCGCGCCGAGGCAGAAGCTGATGAGTGCGGAAACGCGAGAGCGCATGGTACAGCCGGTTGAATTTGAAACAGTGGTGCTTGACCCCTTCGTTGGGGTGTTAAGGGAAGTGGCGTGCCACGCCAATTGGGCCGTCGAAGATTTCGAGCGTTTGTGGCCCTTGGTACGGTCGATGCTTTATGGGCAGCCGCGGCAGTGGTGTGTGGTGGTGTGGTGGTGGGGGAAGAACGCCGATATTCACGAAAGCGAGACGGCGGGGCGCTGAGCTCCGCCGTTTTTCGTGCCTGATGTGCAAGTTTTTCGGCGAATGACGTCTCCTAATCACACTGCATCTAGGAAATCGTCATGCGCTCGAAATTGTTCCGCCGGCTCGAGCTGGCTTTGCCGCTGGTGTTCGTCGTCCTCTCAACACCCGGTTTTGCTCAGGGCTGGATCGTCCCGCGCCCGTGCGGCTTCGGGATCATGCCCGTGGAGGGCCGTCCCACCGTCGCTCCGCCGATTCGTGAGTGTCGCCAGAACATCGTCCGCACACGGAGCGACGTCCGCGTGGAGCTCGCCGACCGCGTGTTGCGCTACGAAGTGGAAGAGCGATTCGTCAATCGCGGCGGACTCGTTGGCGAAGCCGACTATCTCTTCCCGCTTCCCGCGAACGCCGCCTTTCAAGACTTGAAACTCTCGATCAACGGCGAGCTCGTCTCGGGCGAGACGATGAACGCCGGACAGGCGCGCGGGATATATGAGTCGATCGTGCGCGCGCAACGCGACCCGGCGCTCGTCGAATGGATGGGCCACGGGCTTCTGCGCGCGCGGATCTTCCCGATCAATCCGGGCGAAGAGAAGCGGATCGTCGTTCGCTTCCAAAGCGTCGCGTCACGCGAGGGCGACGCGCTGCGCATCGACTACTTTCGCGGCGGGGCGCCGGGAACGACGAACGTGCGCGACGACGGAAGCAACTCGTTCACGCTGATGTATCGCGCGACGCCCGAGCTGGGGACGCCATACTCGCCGACACATCAGCTCGACGTCCACAACAACGCCAATCGCACCGAAGTCGCCGTACGTGGCGACGCGAAGGACGTCACGCTGCTCGTTCCCGCCCAGCGCGGATCGACGGCCGCGATCTCCACCCTTGCTTACGCGCCCGGCAATGAAGACGCATTCGCGCTGATCACCGTGACGCCGCCCGCGGCGCAGCGCGAGGAGGCGATTCCCCGCGACATCACGCTCGTCCTCGATGTCTCCGGCTCGATGTCGGGCCGAAAGATCGAGCAGGCGCGCGCCGCCGGCCGACAACTGCTCGCAACGCTCCGTCCCGCCGACCGGTTCCGTCTGATCGATTTCTCGAGTGACGTGCGAACCTTCCAGAACGATTTCGTCTCGGCGACGGACGCGAACGTTCGTCAGGCAACGCGCTATCTCGACGCGCTCGACGCGTCGGGTGGAACGAACATCGAGGGCGCGCTCCGCGAAGCGATGCGGCCCGCGGTCGCCGACGGACGTCTGCCGATCATTCTCTTTCTGACCGACGGCGAGCCGACGATCGGCGAGACGCAGCCAGACCGCCTGGCGACGATCGCCAGCGACGCCAACGCGCGCGCCCGGGAGAGCCGCCGGATCTTTACCTTCGGTCTGGGGTCGGACGTGAACGTGAGCCTGCTGGAGACGCTCGCGCTCGAAGGGCGCGGCACATCGCAGTTCGTTCGACCGGACGAATCCGTGGAGCGCATGGTCGGCATCGTGGCTGATCGTCTCGTCGGGCCCGTGCTCACCGATGTCCGGATTCGCGTCGAGGGTGATCCGCGGCTGTCGAGGATGCTGCCCGGTCAGCCAAGCGACCTCTTTGCCGATCACGACCTCGTGGCGCTGGCGCGTTACTCGGGACACGGACAGGCGCGCGTGATCGTCGAGGGCAACCGTCGCGGCACGCCGGTGCGCTGGACGTCCACGGTCGACTTTCCCGATCGCGAGCGCGACAATCAGTTCGTCGCGCGCCTCTGGGCGGCGCAGCGCGTCGGCTACTTAAGCGCCGAGAAGAGGAAGCGCGGCGCGTCGCAAGAGATCGACGAGGAGATTCGTACGCTCGGCGAGCGTTACGGCATTCCGACCGAGTTCACGTCGTATCTGGTCACGGAACCTTCGATGGTGGCGAACCGGCGTGGCGTGATGGCTCCCGCGTCGGCAGCCGGAGCGATGGCGCCCGTCGCTGAACAGCGATTCGAGATGGCGAAGGCGGCGTCCGCTCAGCGCGCCGTCGCTAGCGTGGCGGTGGTCGATTCGATGAAGGCGGCAGCAACGCCGCCAAGCGCGGACATGCGCCGGGATGCGGCGACGCTGCGACGAATCGACGCCCGTACGTTTACGCTGCGCGACGGCGTCTGGACCGACGCGCGCTTCCGGACGGGCATGGAGACGATCATCATCAAGCCGTACTCGAAGGCGTACTTCGATCTTGTGAGCCAATTTCCCGAGCTTCGTTCCGTCTTCGCGCTGGGCAACCGCGTGATCGTCGTCGGCAAGAGCATCGCGATCAGCCTCGACGAGAGCAAAGGTGCGAGTGAGCTGACCGCGGCTCTGCAAAGTTCAATCGCCCGCGGATGGTGACGGGTCGTTTGCTGTTCACCTGAGACCTGACCGTGACTGATCTCGACCGTCTCTTTCGCGAGTACCACCAGCCGCTCGTGCGTTATCTCACGAGACGGCTGGGGGATCGCGACTGGGCGGAAGAGGTCGCGCAGGAGACCTTCCTCCGTGCGGTGCGCCAGGGTGCGATCGTGAGCGAGCGGAGCTGGCTGTTCGCCGTAGCGACGAACTTGATCCGCGACGAGGCACGGCGGGACGCGCGGCGTCGCAAGCATCTCGAACTGTTGCGGTCGCAGGCGCAGGCCGATGAAATCGTCGAACCGGAACCGCTCACCATCGAGCGCGCCCAGGAGACGGTGATGGCGCGGCGCGCGATCGAGATGCTGTCCGAGCGCGATCGCGAAGCTTTGTTGATGAAAGAGGAAGGGCTCGACTATCAGGAGATCGCCGCGGCGCTGGAGCTGTCGGTCGCGTCGGTCGGTACCACGTTGGCGCGCGCTCGGCGGCGTCTCGTCGAAGCGTATGAATCGCTCCAGGAGAGCGCGTCGCACAAAGAAGGACGAGGTTCTCATGCAGCATCTTGACGAAGGGACCATTCACGCCTGGCTGGACGGCGCGCTCACACCACTCGAGGCCGAGCAGGCGACGAAGCATGCCGGCGAATGTGCGACGTGCGCCGCCGCGGTCGCGGAAGCACGCGGCATCATCGCCGGTTCGGCGCGGATCGTCGCCGCGTTGGACGACGTTCCAGGCGGCGTGATTCCGGCGGGAGGCAAGGCGACGCCGCCGGCGAGCGGTTCGTCGGCGTGGCGCCGTCTCCGTCTGACACCGGGCCGCGCCGCGCTGGCGGCGACGATTCTGTTGGCGGTGGGCACGACGTTGACGCTGCGGTCGTCGTCGGTGCCGTCGTCGACAACCGACAGCGCCATCACCGCTACGGCGGCGAAGGCCACGGCGCCGGCGACAGTGTCTCTCCCAGCCACGCGCGCCATTGCGACGGACAGTATCAAGGTCGTGGGTTCCTCGAGCAGCACTGCGTCGAGGTTGCAAAAGACGAGCGTCGTCGCGCCTGTGCCGCAGACGCAGACCGTCGCGGAACAGCGGGCGGTTGCCGACGCGGCAGCCCCGCGTGATACGGCGCAGCGCGACGTGGCGAAACCACGCGGAGCGCAGGAAGCGGTGGCCGGTGCGAGTGCGGCGCCACCGTCCGCCGTGGCCATGACGGCGCGCAACAACATCGCTTCAGCCAAGGTGCTGGAGCAGCGGGCCGATTCGCTGCGTCCGGCGAACGCCTTCGAAGGCTGCTATCGCGTGAGCGCGGACTCGGCGAACGGATCGACGGAGGTTCCGCGCGGATTGCCGGCGAGCTTCACACTGTCGCGTCCGTCGTCGGATCTTCGCGCCGCGCAGCGTCGCGCGTTCGCCGCGAGCACCGACTCCAGTGCTATGCGTGTCCCGTGGCGACTGCTTTCGACCAATCAGGCCAGCGTGACATTCGCCGCGGCAGTCGGCGGGGCGCAACCAGTTTCCCTGGTGCTCACCGAGGGAAGCCCGGTCGGCGTGGCGAGCTCGGGAGACCGCACGACGCTTGTGCGCGTGGTGCGCTCCCCCTGTCCGCCGTGAGCTGAATCGAGGCACGGCTCGTGAATAACGTCCGCCCATGGTGCGACGTTTCACGGGAATCAGGAACCCGCCGCGTACGCAAGCCGCAATCATCAGAATAGCCGCGCTCGCCGTTCTGTTGCTCGTCGGTTCGTACGTCGGCTATCGACTCGGCTGGTTCAACTATCGTCATACCGTACAGCACCTCGACCGAATCCGTCGCTCGCACAGCCTGTGGGTGTTCGGGCTCGTGTTCACCATCGTCTACGCGTTGGGCACGTCGGTGGGGTTTCCGGGACTTCCGTTCACCGTAGCGGCCGGCGCGCTTTTCGGGACGCTGCTCGGCAGCGCGCTGAGTTGGGCTGGTGCGATGGTCGGCGCCATGGTGGGATATACGGTGGCGAGAACGATCGGCCACGATGTCGTCGCCCGATGGCTGACGCGATACGAACGAGCGAGCAGCGCGGTGACCCAAGCCAACACCTTTCACGGGATGCTCAGGCTTCGCCTTATCCCCGTGATTCCACTCGGCACGGTCAACTTCGTGGCCGGACTCGCGCGGTCACCGTTCGGGGCCTACATGCTGGCGACGGCGATCGGCATCATTCCGTCGACCCTCATCTACAACTACTTCGCCGACAGTCTGGTCGAAGGTGTGGGCGGTGGAAAAGGGAGAGCGCTCGTGAGCCTGTTGCTCGCGAGCGCCCTCTTGATCTTGTTGTCGCTGCTTCCGCGGTTGTTGTCGCGACAACGCCGCGGATTTTCGCCACCAACCGCTATTTCAAATCGATCCGCCCCAGGCGACTGATTCCGCTCTCGGCGAGCCAGAGGCGATGGCGCACCGAGTCGACGGAGACATTTCGAATGACCGAGCCTTTGGTCGGGACGGCCACGACTTCCATCTGCTCGCTCTTGGGATCGAAGCGGACCATCGTCGAGTTTCGCGCTTCGTTGAACCACACCGCGCCGTCCGGTGCGATGCCGATACCGTAAGGCGCCGAGCCGGACCCCGGCTTCGTGTTCGGCGTCGGCCACTCTTTCGCCGTTTTTGTCTTCGGGTCGTACATGCCGAGGTAGCCGCGTGCGTAATCGGAATACCAGATGCGGCCATCGGAGGTGATGGCCAGGCGTCGCGGGCGCGCGCCGGCGTTCGGAAGATCGATCTCCGTCAACTGGGCAGTCTTTGGATCGAGATGTCCGAGCTTGTTCGTCCCGAACATTGCGATCCACAGCGAGCCGTCGGGCGCGCGCTGAAGGCCGTACGGTTTGGCGGCGGGTGTCGCGACGTCGTACAGTTTCACCTCGCCGGTCGTGGGGTTCAGCGTGCCGAACTTGTTCGAGTTCTGCGCGGTGAACCAGAGGGTGCCGTTCAGCCAGAGCGGTGTGTGCGGATCCCACGCGCCCGTTCGTGTTGCGGCGTCGCCCGTTTTGAACTCGGTGATCTTCCCGGTCTTGGGATCGAGTCGGCCGATGTTGCCGATGGCGTTCCCCGTGTACCACACGCCGCCGTCGGGAGCGACGATGATCCCATGCGGCCCAGACCTCGCCGATGGCGTTGGATACTCGGTGACCTTTCCGGTCTCCGGATCCAGATGCCCGATGTAGTGGCCCTGCTGGTCGGCGAAGTACACACTGCCGTCCGCCGCCACGGCCGGGTCATGTGCGT
>Ga0310813_10002939_pt1 | contig 10354 bp, 8 predicted proteins | sample YN3metagenome_FD_203086 | JGI IMG/M metagenome (GOLD analysis project Ga0310813, IMG submission 203086) | Soil microbial communities from experimental microcosm in Duke University, North Carolina, United States - YN3 | ecosystem: Engineered > Artificial ecosystem > Soil microcosm > Unclassified ... | reverse complement strand
ACCGCCGGCAGGCTTCACACCAAAGTCAACCTCATGGAAGAGCTGAAGAAAATTAAGCGTGTCCTTCAGAAACTTGTCTCCGAAGCGCCGCACGAAGTGTTGTTAGTTTTAGACGCCTCCACAGGCCAGAACGCGATTCAACAGGCGAAGCAGTTCACCGCGGCGGTCGGTATTACCGGCCTTGTCCTGACGAAGCTCGACGGCACGGCGAAGGGGGGAGTCGTCCTTGCGATAACGAACGAGCTGAACATCCCGGTGAAATTCATCGGAGTCGGCGAACAGATCGACGATCTTCAGCCGTTCGATAAAAAAGCGTTTGTCGACGCACTGTTTGAAAAATGAAGCTCTCCAGCCGGTATATCGATCTTCAGCTCACGCATACCTTCACGATCTCGCGGAGCTCCCGCGATCTCGAACCGTGCATTATCGTGGAACTCGAGCACGAAGGGATCACCGGATACGGAGAAGCGGCGCCATCGGACCGCTACGGCGAGAACAAATCGACCGTGATGGAATTTCTGGCGAAGGTGAAGCTGGACCGGTTCCGTGACCCCTTTCAGCTCGACGAAATACTCGCGTATGTCGGAGGCATTGCAGGACATAACACTTCCGCCAAGGCCGCTGTCGATATCGCCCTGCACGACTGGATCGGGAAAAAACTGGGGGTGCCGCTGTGGAAATTGTGGGGCCTCCAAAAAGAGAAAACCCCCGTGACCTCATTTACCATCGGCATCGACACGATCCCGGTTATTGAAAAAAAAGTGATGGCTGCGGAGAAGTATCCCATTCTTAAAGTGAAGGTCGGCATCCCCAACGACGAAGAAATCATCAAAACGATCAGGAAGGTTACCGATAAAGTGATTCGCGCCGATGCCAACGAAGGCTGGAAATCGAAAGAGCAGGCGCGGGACAAGATTTTGTGGTTGGAAGAGCAGGGGGTTGAATTTATTGAGCAGCCGATGCCGGCGCACGATCTTGAAAGCACGGCCTGGCTCCGTGAGCAGGTGCACATCCCTCTCATTGCGGATGAAAACGTCATCCAATTGTACGACCTGCCCCTGCTGAAGGACGCCTTCGACGGCATTAACATTAAGTTGATGAAATGCACCGGGCTCCGGGAGGCGATGAGGATGATCCACACGGCGCAGGCGATGAATATGAAGATCATGCTCGGCTGCATGATCGAAAGTTCAGTCGCAATTTCGGCCGCCGCGCAACTTTCTCCCATGGTTGACTATGCCGATCTGGACGGAAACGTACTCATTACGAACGACCCGTTCAAGGGGGTCGCATTGTCCGACGGAAAGCTTATGCTGAACGATGAACCGGGCCTCGGGGTATCGCCAATCGGATTCACCTAACAGCGCACTCTCGATTCATGGCCCCGTCAATCAAAATTCTCCCTCCCGATCTCGCCAACAAAATCGCCGCCGGCGAAGTTGTCGGCCGGCCCGCTTCAGTCGTCAAGGAGCTGGTCGAGAATTCCATCGACGCGAATGCCTCAGGCATCACCGTGATTATCAAGGAAGGGGGCAAGAGCCTCATCCAGATCATCGACGACGGGACGGGTATGTCCGGCGAAGATGCCGCTCTCGCGTTCGCGCGTCATGCCACAAGCAAGATCGGATCGTACGAGGACCTCGAAAACATCCGGACACTGGGATTCCGGGGGGAGGCACTTGCTTCGATCGCTGCCGTTTCCCAGGTGGAATTGCGAACCCGTCTGGCAAACTCCGATGTTGGGACGAAGGTGCGAGTCGAGGGAGACGGAAAAGTAAACGTCTCGCCTGACGCATGCTCAAAGGGGACATCGATCACGGTAAAGAACTTATTCTTTAATACTCCCGGCAGAAGAAATTTTCAAAAGAGCAACAACACCGAATTTAAGCACATATTCGACGTTCTTCAGCGTGTCGCGCTATCGTACCCCGCGATGTCAATCAAATTTATCAGTGACGACGAGCCAGTCCTGAAGCTTGAACCGGCAAACCTCATGGAGAGGGTTAAGGACATCTTCGGAGACAAACTCTCCTCCACCGTCTTCCCGTTCAGCGAAGAATCGGCGCTGGCGGCGGTGAGCGGGCTTCTCGGCAAGCCGGATTTTTCGCGGAAGTCGCGTGTCGAACAATACTTGTTTTTGAATAACCGGCCGGTCGTGAACCGGAGCATCAACCACGCCGTATTCCAGGCGTACGAAAACCTCCTGGAAAAAGGATCCTTCCCGTTTTTTGTATTGTTTGTCACGATTGATCCCCGAAGAGTGGATGTCAACGTTCATCCTTCGAAAATGGAGGTGAAGTTCGAAGATGATTCTTCGATGTACCGCTTCATCCTCAGCTCCGTCAGAAAGGCGCTCTCGCAGCATGATCTTGTGCCAAGTGTCGCGATACGCCAGGGAAGTGATGACGCCGGAAGGCTCGGCCTGCAATTCAGTCAACTACCATCGCGCGAGCGGGTCGACAGCTGGAGAGAGCTTCTGCGGGGCGACGGCTTCGCGCCGGGGTCCTCACCGCGGATCTCGGAACCCGGTCCACTGGTGTTTACGCCGGCGGAATCTTCAGAGTCCGGGCTCAATGGTACTGCGGGCGGACATCTTGAGCGTGCGGGTGTCTCGCCGAAAGTCTGGCAGGTCCACAACAAGTATCTCGTCATGCCGACCGATGAAGGGCTCATGCTTGTCGATCAGCATGCGGCTCACGAACGGGTAATCTACGAGCGAACGGTCAAACGATTCAATGACTCCAACACGCAGTCGCAGCAACTTCTGTTTCCGCAGACGATTGAAATGCCGGCAGGAGATGTCGCTTTAGTGAAGCAGCTGCAGCCCCTCCTGGAAAGCATTGGATTCAGCCTCAAGGTATTCGGAAAAACGACCGTGATTCTCGACGGGATCCCTGCCGACGTCAAGCCGGGCAGGGAAGCGAACATCCTGCAAAATGTTCTCGATCTCTACAAAGAAGACGAACAGAGCGTAACGCTTGAACCCCGGGAGAAGCTCGCGAAGTCGTTTTCGTGCAAAGCCGCTGTGAAGGCCGGCGATCCGTTGAACCAGGAGGAAATCCGATCCTTGCTCGATCAGCTTTTTGAGACCGAGATCCCCTTCGTCTGCCCGCATGGCAGGCCGGTGATTGTGAAGCTTTCTCTCGGTGAACTCGACAGGCGATTTGGAAGAACCTCATGAGCCGGATCGCGTCTATGAAAATTCTTTTCGGTGTGCTGTTATGATGATGACTCCATGGGTTCTGCGCATTATTATCGCGAATGTCGTGATGTATTTTCTCACGACCGCCTCTCCGGCACTCATGTCGGCGCTGACATTTGTGCCCGAGTATCTCCTGTTCCGCCCGTGGACTCTGGTGACGTATATGTTTCTTCATGTCGGTTTCCAGCATATCTTTTTTAACATGCTCGGCCTTTTCTTTTTCGGGCCCAGGCTCGAAATGGAACTCGGATCAAAAAACTTTCTCATACTGTATTTCATCAGCGGGATTACCGGCGCGTTAGTTTCGTTCGCATTTTCTGCTTCGACGGCAATCGTCGGCGCGTCGGGCGGGGTCTTCGGAGTTGAGCTCGGATTCGCGTATTTTTGGCCGCGGATGCCGATCTACATCTGGGGCGTCATTCCGGTCGAGGCGCGCTGGCTCGTTGTGGGGATGACGATACTTTCGATCTATGGCGGGATGGGATTTGCGATGAACGGAGTCGCCCACTTCGCGCACCTGGGCGGCTTCCTCGGCGCCTACGTGTATCTGAAGTTATTTTATAAAAAGTATGAACCTGAGGCCCCGGCCGTCGAACGGCCTCCCGATGTGCATCGCGAGGATGTAGAACGATGGTCCAAGATCGAGCGTGACAAGCTGCATGTCGTCAACAGGGAGGAGCTGGACCGCATAATGAACAAATTGAACACAAGCGGTGTTCATAGTCTTACGGCGATAGAACGCGCATTTCTCGAACGATTCAGTGCACAATAACGACAAACATACAACGATAGAACCTGCCGGCCGGCCGGTAGCGGGGGATCGGTCTAACGGGCGAACGTCCGAAATGGCACACGGTCTCATCGGTTCTGAAATCCTGAAGATCGCGAACGATATCCGGATCCTGACGGCTTCTGGGAAAATGGTGTGTAACCTGACGGTCGGAGATTTCAGCCCCACGGAATTTCGCATCCCGAAGATTCTTGAAGAGGAAATACTCAAGGCGCTTCGTGAAGGGGAGACAAACTATCCGCCGTCCGACGGCATGGTCATTCTGAGAAAGAGCATCGTCGACTTTTACCGGCAATGGCTGCACCTGTCGTACCCCGTGGAGTCGGTCCTGGTCTCAGGGGGCTCGCGCCCGGCGATCTACGCGACGTACCGGGCTGTCGTCGACCCCGGAGACACCGTCGTCTACCCCGTTCCATCCTGGAATAACAACCACTACTGCCATCTCGTCGGCGCGAAAGGGATTCCCGTCACCTGCGGCAAGGCGGAAAATTTTCTTCCGACGCGCAAGAAGCTCGAGAGCTCGATCCGCGGCGCGCGCTTGCTGGCGTTAAACTCGCCGTTAAATCCCACAGGCACGGCCCTTACGGAGCAGGCGCTGCATGAAATTTGCGATTTGGTGCTTGAGGAGAACTTGCGGCGGAATACTGGCGACAGGCCGCTCTATTTGCTCTATGACCAGGTGTATTGGCTGCTGACATATGGGGAGACGAGACATTTCAACCCTGTCGCGTTGCGTCCCGAGCTGCTCCCCTTTACGATCTTTGTGGACGGGATATCGAAACCCTTCGCCGCAACCGGGATCCGTGTCGGCTGGACAGTCGGACCGCCCGATGTCGTCGGCCGCATGGCAAGCATTCTCGGACACGTCGGTGCCTGGGCTCCTCGCGCCGAACAGGTCGCGGTCGCGAAATTACTTGCCGCGACGGAAGAGATTCGCTCGTATCACCGGGAGATGAAGCAGGGACTGCAGGCGCGTCCCAACGGGCTTTACAGCGGCATAAAGAAACTCCAGGACGAAGGATTTCCCGTCGACGCGATCGCTCCCATGGGAGCGATCTACCTGAGCGCTCAATTTGCCCTGAACGGAAAGCGGACACCCGCCGGCACGGTCCTTCAGACGAATGAAGACATCCGGTCGTATTTGCTCAGCGATGCTCAACTCGCCATCGTACCGTTCCAGGCGTTCGGTACTTCAGAAGAGGACGGCTGGTTCAGGCTTTCGGTGGGAGCAGTTTCTGTCACCGGGATCGAGCAAATGTTCCCGCGGCTGCGAAATGCCCTTCAACTTCTGTCATAAGTCTTCATATCATAGCCCTGGTCTTATTATGCATCATGCGATACTCTGGTCACTCACAATGATAATGTTCACAATGCCGCACTTGGACGCGCAGGAGAAAAAGGTCAGGATCGCGATCCACGGCGGCGCGGGGACAATTCTGAAATCGAACATGTCCCCCGAGATGGAGAAACAGTACAGAGACGCGCTTACCGGGGCGATCACCGCCGGATACAAGCTTCTGCGCGAAGGCAAATCAAGCATGGATGCGGTCGAGGCGGTCATACGCATTATGGAGGACAACCCGCTCTTCAACGCGGGGAAGGGGTCGGTGTTCACGCATGAAGGAACGAACGAACTGGACGCGTCCATCATGGACGGGAGGACGCTGAAAGCCGGAGCTGTGGCAGGCGTGAAGCACATTAAGAACCCGATCAGTCTCGCGCGGATGGTCATGGATCAGTCTCAGCACGTCATGATGGCGGGGGAAGGCGCGGAGTCCTTCGCCCGGCAGCACGGCGTGGAAATGATGCCGGTCGAATATTTCCGAACGGAGCGCCGGTGGCAGCAGCTTCAGGAGGAGCTCGAGAAGGAAAAATCCGGAGGTAAGATAAATGCCCTGCCAACCCTGCCAATAGAGAAAAAGTTTGGAACCGTAGGATGCGTGGCCCTGGATGTGAACGGGGACCTGGCTTCCGGAACCTCGACGGGCGGAATTACGAACAAGAAGTTCGGAAGGGTGGGCGATTCGCCAATCATCGGAGCTGGAACGTACGCAAACAACGCGACATGCGCCGTTTCTGCGACAGGCGACGGAGAGTATTTCATTCGGTCGGTTGTTGCGCATGATGTTTCGTCGTTGATGGAGTACGGCAAGCTGTCCGTACAAGCTGCGGCTGACACCGTTGTCGCCAAAGTCGGTAGAATAGGAGGGACGGGCGGAGTGGTTTGCCTTGATAAAGGCGGAAGGATAGCCCTTTCGTTTAATACTGAAGGGATGTACAGGGCGTACATCGACGAGGAAGGAAATCCGGTCGTCCTTATTTATAAGTGAGGTAGTGTCTTACGACACTACCATAAATGACGGGGAATTCAGAAATTCCCTAAAATTCTATTGTAAACAAGGATATTTTTCTGTATATTATTGCCGCATTTCGCGAACCCGTAGCTCAGCTGGTAGAGCAACGCCCTTTTAAGGCGTGGGCCGTGCGTTCGAATCGCACCGGGTTCACACGATTGTAAATTCCCGATGGAAAATTGTTTTTTTGCCCCGGAATTTACAATTTACGACATTGAAAAGTATGCGCGAGTGGTGGAACTGGCAGACACACCATCTTGAGGGGGTGGCGCCCGGAAGGGCATGCGAGTTCAAGTCTCGCCTCGCGCACTGAGATTTCACTTGATTTTGGTTGTTCTCACGTGTATCTTGTAGCATTATGAGGTCGGAATGAGAAGACTTTCATTATCACTGCTGGCGGTACTTGCGTTTACACTCAGTTCCTACGCTGAGATTATCAAATCGGGATCCTTTCAGGCAAGCAGTGACGGCGTCAACGTTACGCTGCGGTGGCTTACGGAGGATGAGAGTAACGTAACGCGATTTGAGATTGAGCGCAGGAGCGGGGCAACGGGCGAATTCAGTCCGATTGGTATCGTGGATCTGAAGGGGCCTTCCCTCTACGAGTTTGTCGACCGTTCGGCTTTCGAGAAAATAGCCAGCCTGTACCAATACCGCGTGAAGATTATCTACTCAAACGGCGCGGCGCCGACCTACTCGACGATTCTGACGGTTTCTCACACGGTTTCCGGAGTACGGAGAACGTGGGGGAGTATCAAGGCGATGTTCCGGTAAGTATGAGCCGGAGGATGTTCACAATGAAGAGCGAATGCCATGTCGCTCTTTTTTTTTGCCAAGAAGATTGAATGGTAGCGCAAAAAAAGCTTATCCTTGCATCCGCCTCCCCGCGGCGAAAAGCACTCCTCCGCCAGCTGGGGCTTCAGTTTGAAGTAAAGGAAAGCGGCGTCATCGAAGACGTCCTCGACGGCGTCGGGCCGGAAGAGTATGTGACAATGTTATCAAAGAAGAAGGCGGCGAGCGTTGCCTCTGCCGAGACAGATGCCATCGTCATCGGCGCCGACACAATCGTTGTGATCGACGGAAACATCCTCAACAAGCCGTCGGATGTTGAGGACGCGGTCGCGATGCTTACGAAATTAAGCGGGCGCACGCACCGGGTCTATACGGGATTTACATTGTTCGACAAGCCGTCGAATACCTACGTTTCGGCCGTTGAAGCAACCGACGTCACGTTCAGAAAGCTGGACGCCGGTGAAATCAGGGACTACGTTCAATCGGGATCGCCGATGGATAAAGCAGGTTCGTACGGCATCCAGGACGATTTCGGAGCGGTCTTCGTCCAGCGCATCAGCGGTTGTTTTTATAACGTCGTGGGGTTTCCCCTCGCAAGATTCTACACCACACTCAGAGAATTTCAGCAACAACTCAGACTGACATAACTATGGAAAAGAAAATTCGTGTGCTTATCGCAAAGGCCGGTCTGGACGGGCATGACCGGGGCGCGAAAGTGATTGCCGCCGCTCTCCGCGACGCTGGGATGGAAGTAATTTACACCGGTCTCCGGAAGACTCCGGAGATGATCGTCGAAGCAGCCCTGCAGGAGGATGTCGACGCGATCGGCATCAGCCTGTTGAGCGGAGCGCACATGACGGTGTTTCCGCGCATCATGAACTTGGTGAAGGAAAAAGGGCTGCAGGACATTCTGGTGTTTGGCGGCGGGATTATCCCCGATCAGGATATCAGGGCATTGAAAGAAATGGGAGTCGGAGAGCTCTTCACTCCCGGAGCCTCAACGATCGATATCGTCAGCTACGTGAAGAAGTGGCACGCGGAGCACCGCTCCAACTAACTCTCCGCCGGGTTGTTTTCGTCGAGCCAGATCTTCGGATCGACCGGCTCCGGCGTGTATGTCGTAAGATCCATTCCTCCGATATCCTTCACCATTCTGGTCTGGACGGCAATTCCCTCGGGTGAAAACTCAAAGAGCCCTTCCACAGAGAATATCGCCTGGAAATCCTGTGGAAGAAAAAAAACATCGAATTTTCTCGCCTGCTCGTCCAGCCGCTTGAGGTAATACGGTACGTTTTCATCCCGAAAATTCGGGTCCCACTGCTCCGCAAGCTTGCAATGCTCGAATCCCCGTGCGTTCTCGTCGTTCCCGGTGATGTAATAGCGTATCCGGTCTCCCGGCTTCCAGCGCACTCCTTCGGCGATCGCCACCTCATAGCTTGCCGAGCGATTCCGCGTTCCTGCCTGTATCGTCTGAAGATAGTCCGCCTCCGTCTCTTTAAGGGATTCGGTCCGGCAGAGGTCGGCGATGTCGTGGGTGTGTTCGATGATCTCGCGGCGGTTCCTGAGGTAGATCCCGTGGAGTCCCGCGACATCCAGGCGGAGCAGGGCCTCGATGCATTCCTGAATGAATTTCCTTCCGAATTTTTCGATCGCGCGCGACGTCAGCGAAGACCCTTTGATCCGAAGGCGCCGGTCATGGGAGAGCAGGGCGTAGTTCTTCATCTTGTAGCTCAGCATGGACTCGTACCTGCCGTTCGTCGAAAGGTTGATTCCGGACGGTAGGCCTTTCGTAATTTCCCCGAGAAACCGTGATTCGTCGGCTTCGGTCAAAACGTCCGGCGGCGGAACAAAGAAAATCCCGTCTGTATCGACTTCGATGACCTTTCCATCCCGGTCCCGGATAGAGGTCATGAGATGGCGCAGTATTTTCTGCCCGGTTTTGGTGACCGCATCGGCGGCCAGGTAGTCGCTGAACAGCGCCTTCGCGTACCCCAGGTATCCATAAAACGAGTTGATGAGGATCTTGTAGGATGACTGCATGGCGTCGAATTTCGATCGTGTTTCGGCGTCCGGCGCCTTCTTCATCTTCTTCTTCGCTTCGAGCCTCATACGCGTCAGAGACTCGAGAAGCGGCAGAAAGATCCCGAGCGACTCGGACCGGGGCGAAATGCCTTCGGAAAGCATAAGAGAAGGATACAGTGATTCGACGTCGGCGTCGAGAACCGGGCCAAGCACGCCGGTATAGAAGATGTCGGTGTATCCTCCCGTAGTCTGCATGCCGATGTCGCGCTGCGGAACTGACGCGCGCTGGCGGATGTATTCCCGCAAAAGCATCGATTCGATCTTTGCCGAGGATCCGCTGCGGGCTGCGGAACCGTAGCCGAAGGGGATCATTTGCGTCAGGTAGAACACGCTCGGCGAGAGATACTCGCTGAGCGACCTGGTTTCGGTGACATCGTCCAGCGAATACCGTTTCAGCGCCTCCGGGTCATGATCCCAATACCATGATATCTTGTCTCCCTCGATGTAGACGCGATCCGGACGCGCGAACCCGAAGTGTTTCGCCGCGTATTTGAGCCCGTAACTTTCGAGGGTCCGCTTCGTCGCGTCGTAGCTCTGAACGAGGAAGAGGGTGTCGATGATGTGGCGCCCCGCAATCTCATAGGTTGTGGTGTCGACCGTGCGTTCGGCGAAGGACATTCTGCCGTCGAATGACGAAGGTACCGAGCCGTCGCGCCCAATCGCAAATTGAATGCCGTGCAGTTCGCAACGCCGCATGATAAACGGCAGGTCGAAGTTGAAAATGTTATGGCCTTCGATAACATCGGGATCCGCCTTCCTGAGGACATCCACCAGCTCGCGCAAAAGCGCTTCCTCGGATGTATGCTTTCCGCCGAGGACGCGCTCCATCCCACGGTTGTCCGAAAGGGCTACGAGGATGATCCGGTCATCCCGCCGGTGAGGATTGCTGAAGGCAGCGGGCTGGGAGTATGTTTCGATATCAAGCTGCAGCCGGTGGAGGTCTTGAAATTCCAACCCTTTGAAGAGCGTCATGCCGGTTTGCATGAGGAACTGGCTCACGGGATCGCTTCGCAGGTGGAGAATGGGGAGATCACTATATGATTGGACAGGCGAAGGGTTTCCCACGTTAAAGCGGGAGATGACGTCGCGAACGGCGTCCCACATGTGGGACCAGCGTTCGAACGCGCAGAGGTA
>Ga0310813_10002937_pt1 | contig 10359 bp, 10 predicted proteins | sample YN3metagenome_FD_203086 | JGI IMG/M metagenome (GOLD analysis project Ga0310813, IMG submission 203086) | Soil microbial communities from experimental microcosm in Duke University, North Carolina, United States - YN3 | ecosystem: Engineered > Artificial ecosystem > Soil microcosm > Unclassified... | reverse complement strand
CGCCGAGTGGCAATAGAGCATGTCGACGTCGTGTGTGAGCGTCTGCAGGCCGTGCGCGAAACCTTCGGGAATGAGCAGCGCGACGCCGTTGTCGTCGCTCAGCCGCTCGGCGTGCCAGCGCAGGAACGTCGGCGAGCCGCGCCGCAGGTCGACGGCGACGTCGAAGACCTCGCCGCGCAGGCACTGGACGAGCTTCATCTCGGCGTGCGGCGGGCGCTGGTAGTGCATGCCGCGAACGCTGCCGCGCTCGCGCGTTCGCGTCTGGTTGACCTGCGCGACCGGCGCACGCCAGCCGGCATCGCGCAGCTCGTCGGCGCAGAAGAGGCGGACGAGAAAACCGCGCGCGTCACCGATCGGCTGGCGGCGGACGCGCATCAGGCCCGCGAGCGGGGTGTCCTCGACGACGAGGCGCTGGCTCATGGCGCGTCGTGTCCGGGCGCGACCGCGGCGTCACGCTCGAACGCGTCGAGGTCCTCGACGCACTGCGCCACTGCCGACGCCCCTTCGCCGACGCGCCGATGCCAGCGCATCGTGCGGAAGATCGCTTCGGCGAGCGGCCAGCGCGCCGCGACGCCGAGCACTTCGCGCGCGCGTGCGACCTCGAGCGCGAGCCGCCCGGCTTCGTGCGGCGCTGCCGGGTCGGTCTCGTCGCGCCACTCGCCGCTGCCGTACGCAGCGCGCGCGAGCCGGACGACGTCGCCGACTGTCGCCGCTGTGTCGGTGCTCGGGCCGAAGTTGTACGCGCCAGCGAGCGCCGGATCGCGCCAGAGCGCCTCGGCGAGCCTCAGGTAGCCGGCGAGCGGGTCGAGGACGTGCTGCCACGGACGCACCGCGTCGGCACGGCGCACCCGCAGCACCTCGCCGCGCGACCACGCGCGGACGGCGTCCGGAATCAGCCGGTCCTCGGACCAGTCGCCGCCGCCAATGACGTTGCCGGCGCGCGCGGTCGCGAGCGCGACGCCTTGCGCTTCGAGAAACGCATGGCGGTAGCTCGCGGCGACGAGCTCGGCGGCGGCCTTGCTCGCGCTGTACGGGTCGTGGCCGCCGAGCGCGTCGTCCTCGCGGTATGGATAGACCCACTCGCGGTTGCGATAGACCTTGTCGGTCGTGACGACGATCGCGACGCGCACGTCGGACCGGCCGCGCAGTGCCTCGAGCAGGTGCGCGGTTCCCATCGTGTTGGTCGCGAACGTCGCCAGCGGCTCGCGGTAGCTCGCGCGCACGAGCGCCTGCGCCGCGAGGTGGACGACGACCTCGGGTCGCGCTTCGGCGACGACGCGCGCGACGCCGGCCGCGTCGCGCAGGTCGACGAGCCTGCTCTTGATCTTCGCGTCGACTCCGGCGAGCGCGTACAGGCTCGGCTCGACCGGCGCCAGTGCGAGTCCGGTGACGTCGGCACCGAGGCGCTCGAGCCAGAGCGCGAGCCAGGCGCCCTTGAAGCCGGTGTGGCCGGTCAGCAGGACGCGCTTGCCGCGCCAGAACGAAGCGTCGGGATTGGCGCCGGGCGCGGGCAGCGGACGATCGCTCACCATCGCTTCCACGGCGCGCGGCCCGACTGCCACAGCTCTTCGAGCAGGTTGCGCTCGCGCAGCGTGTCCATCGGCTGCCAGAACCCGTTGTGCACGTACGCCATCAGCTCGCCGTCGCGCGCAAGTCCCGCGAGCGGCTCGGCCTCCCAGCTCGTCGAATCGCTTGCGATGCGGTCGATGACGCGCGGCGAGAGGACGAAGAAGCCGCCGTTGATCAGACCGCCGTCGCCGCGCGGCTTCTCGGTGAAGCCGGCGACGCGCTCGCCGTCGAGATCGAGCGCGCCGTAGCGTCCCGGCGGCTGCACCGCCGTCACTGTCGCCTGCTTGCCGTGCACGCGGTGGAACGCGAGCTGCGCCGCGACGTCGACATCGGCGACGCCGTCGCCGTAGGTGAAGCAGAAGCACTCCTCGTCGGCGACGTACTCGCGTACGCGGCGGAGGCGCCCCCCGGTCATCGAGTTCTCGCCGGTGTCGACCAGCGTCACCCGCCACGGCTCGGCGTTCTTCTGGTGGACCTCCATCCTGTTGTGTGCCATGTCGAACGTGACGTCCGACATGTGGAGGAAGTAGTTGGCGAAGTACTCCTTGATGACGTAGCCCTTGTAGCCGCAGCAGATGACGAAGTCGTTCACGCCGCCGGCCGAGTAGATCTTCAGGATGTGCCAGAGGATCGGCCGGCCGCCGACCTCGATCATCGGCTTCGGCTTGAGGTTGGTTTCCTCGGCGAGGCGGCTGCCGAAGCCGCCGGCGAGGATGACGGCCTTGACCGGCCGCTGCTTCGGGCCCTTCGCGTTGCGGTCGGCTGCGCTCATTGCGCCATTGTCGCCCGGCGCGCCGCCAGGACGCGATCGACCTCGGCGACGACGCGCGTCGGCGCGAGCGTCATCAGGCAGACGCTCGCGCTGTCGTTGCGGTCGAGGCAGCCGGCGCGGTCGCACGGCACGCAGGGCGGCGAGCCCTGCAGCACGGCGATCTTGCCGGCGCGCTGGACGAGCGCGTGCGCGACGTACGGCACCTCGAGCGTCGCGCTCGGCGGCCATGGCCCGAAGTAGCGCGGGTTGATCGGCCCGTAGAGCGCGACGACGGCGACGTCGCACGCCGCGGCGAGGTGCGTGATCGACGTGTCGCCGCCAACGTAGACGGCCGCACCGCGCAGCAGTGCGCCGACCTGGCCGAGCTCGAGCGCGCCCGTGGCGTCGACGACGCGGCCGTCGTCGCGCTCGAAACCCGCCTTCACCGCGGCGACGACGGCGCGGTCGGCATCCGACGGCGCGCCGGTCAGGACGACCTGCAGGCCGCGCTCGAGCAACGCGCCGACGAGCGTGCGCCAGTGCGCGATCGGCCACTGCTTGTAGGCGACGATGGTCGGCGTCTGCAGCACCGCGTAGGGCGGCACGAGCCGCGCGGCGACGGCTGCGGGAAGCTCGGCAGGCGGCGGCGCGACGAGCACAGCGCCGGTCGGCAAGCCCCACGGTTCGAGCAGGCGGAGCTTCTGCACGACCGCGTGCGACTGCGTCAGGTCCATCGGCACCTCGTGCATCAGCAGCGCGCGCTTCCACCACGACTTCGCATCGCGCGTCACCTGTCCCGAGCGACGCCTCGCGGCGGCAAAGCCGTAGAGGTGCGCGCGGTCGGAATACTGCGCGATCAACGCAAGGTCGTAGCGCCGCCACAGGCGAGCGAGCAGACGCCGCGAGGCGATCCAGCCGCTGCCGGCGGGAACCTCGATCAGCTCGCCGACGTCCGGGTTGCCGCGCAGCATGCCGAGCGTGCCACCGAAGCCGAGCACGTCGATCGTCGCAGCGGGCCAGCGCTCGCGCGCCGCGCGGATCAGCGGCGTCGTCAGCAGCACGTCGCCGAGCTGGCGCGTGCAGACGACGAGGATGCGTTCGAAACCCGTGCCTTCGCCGCCGCGCGCGCTCACAGCAGGACGATGTCGTACTGCTCGGGCGACGGGAACGGCTCGGCGCGGAGCGAGATCGGCTTGCCGATGAAGTCGGAGAGGCCGGCGAGGTTCTGGCTCTCCTCATCGAGCAGCATCTCGACGACCGACGCCGAGGCGACGACTCGGAATTCCTTGGGGTTGAACTGGCGCGCCTCGCGCAGGATCTCGCGCAGGATGTCGTGGCAGACGCTGCGCGCGGTCTTCACCTCGCCGCGGCCCTGGCAGGTCGGGCACGGCTCGCAGAGCAGGTGCGCGAGCGACTCGCGGGTGCGCTTCCTCGTCATCTCGACGAGGCCGAGCTGGGTGAAGCCGCTGACGGTGACGCGCGTGCGGTCGCGCGCGAGCTGCTTCTTCAGCTCGGCGAGCACCGCGGCCTGGTGCTCCTCGCGCGCCATGTCGATGAAGTCGAGGATGATGATGCCGCCGAGGTTTCTGAGCCTGAGCTGCCGCGCGATCGCCTGCGCCGCCTCGAGGTTGGTCTTGAAGACGGTGTCGTCGAAGTTGCGCGCTCCGACGAAGCCGCCGGTGTTGACGTCGACCGTCGTCAGCGCCTCGGTCTGGTCGATGATGAGATAGCCGCCGGACTTCAGCTCGACGCGCTTCTTCAGCGCCTTCTCGATCTCGTCGTCGATCGAGAAGAGGTCGAAGATCGGTCGCTCGCCGGCGTAGTGCTGGAGCTTGTCGACCGCGCTCGGCGTGTACTCGCGTCCGAACGAGCCGAGCCGCTCGAACTGCATCCTCGAGTCGATCCTGATCGTCTGCGTGCGATCGTCGGCGAGGTCGCGCAGCACCCGCTCGGCAAGGCTCAGGTCCTGGTGCAGGAGCGTTCCCGGCGGCGACTTGAACGTGCGCTCGCGCACGCGCGCCCACGTCGTCCGCAGGTACGCGATGTCGTCGGCGAGCTCGGCGTCGCTCGCCTCGGCGGCGTTGGTGCGCAGGATGAAGCCGCCCTTCTCGGCACCGCCGTCGCCGCCGGCGCGCGCTTCGAGATCGGTCTGCGCGAGCGTGGCGAGGCGCGCACGCAGCTGCTCGCGCAGCTCGGGCGAGCCGATCTTCTGCGAGATCCCGATGTGCTCGTCCTGCGGCAGGAAGACGAGCAGCCGCCCCGCGATCGAGATCTGCGTCGATAGCCGCGCCCCCTTGGTGCCGATCGGGTCCTTGATGACCTGCACCGTCAGCGTCTGGCCCTCGAACACGATCCGCTCGATCGGCGGCGGCGCGCCGTTGGCGTGCTCGGCGCGACCGGTGCCGCCGTTGACGTAGACGTCGGCGATGTGCAGGAACGCGGCACGCTCGAGGCCGATGTCGACGAACGCCGACTGCATTCCCGGCAGGACCCGCGCGACCTTGCCGATGTAGATGTTGCCGACGCGGCCGCGCTCGAGCTCGCGCTCGATGTGCAGCTCCTGCACCGCGCCGTTCTCGACGACGGCGACGCGCGTTTCCTGCGGCGACCAGTTGATGAGGATGTCTTGCATCGCCGGGGCGACGCCGTGCTCAGGGAGCGACCGCGATCCCCGCCCACTCGAGGAGAACGGCCGTCTCGTGCAGCGGCAATCCCATGATACCGGTGTAGCTGCCGTCGATGCTTTCGATCCACGCCGCCGCCGCGCTCTGGATCGCGTACGCGCCGGCCTTGCCGAACGGCTCGCCGCTGGCGACGTAGCGCGCGATGCGCTCGGGCGCGACCTTCGCGAAGCGAACGCGCGAGACGTTGACGAGGAGCCGCGAGCGCCCGTTCGCGGCGACGGCGACCGCGGTCAGCACGCGATGCGTGCGGCCGGCAAGGAGCGCGAGCGTTCGCGCCGCGTCGTCGGCGTCGGCGGGCTTGCCGAGGATCGTCGTGCCGATCGCGACCGCGGTGTCGGCGCAGACGATCGGCGCCGGCGCGAGACGGCGCTTGACGTGGCGCGCGATCGCGGCGCGCAGCTTGGCGCGGGTGACGCGCTCGACATAGCGCGCCGGCAGCTCGCCGGCGCGGGTCGCCTCGAGCGCTTCGACGTCCTCGTCGGCGTCGGCGACGAGCAATTCGTGGCGCACGCCGATCTGCTCGAGCAACTGGCGTCGGCGGGGACTCTGCGATGCGAGGTAGACGAAGTCCGATCGGGCCGCGGCACGGCGCCCGCCGGGACGCCCCGAGGGCGCCGTGGCCCGCTAGGGGGGCAGCGAACGAAGCGAGCGTTGGGGCCTCATCTACTCGCGATGGTAGGGATGGCCGGCCAGGATCGTCGACGCGCGGTAGAGCGCCTCGGCGACGACGACGCGAACGAGCGCGTGTGGCAGCGTCAGGTCCGACAGGCGCAGCATCTCGTCGGCGCGCTCCTTCAGCGCCGGCTCGATCCCGTCGGGGCCGCCGATGACGAGCGCGGCGTCGCGGCCGTCGCGCTGCCAGGCGTGCACGCGCCTGGCGAGCGCCGCCGAGGTCACGCGCTCGCCGTGCTCGTCGAGCACGACGCGGCGCATGCCGCGCGCGATCGCGGCGTCGATGCGTGCCGCCTCGGCCGCCATCGCCTGCGCTGCGGTCCTGCCAGCGCGCGGCTCGGCCTTGACTTCCTTCAGCTCGACGCGGAGCTCCGCGGGCATCCGCTTCGTGTACTCGGCGAACGCCGCGTCGACCCACGCCGGCTGGCGGATGCCGACCGCGACCACGACGATCCTCATCGCGAGCGCCGCACGCGCGGCGCGCCGGGCGTCGGCGCGCGGTCGCTGCTCAGCGCCGCGCGCCCGAAGGCGCGCCGGTGCGCGGGCGTCGCGACGCCGCCGGACGGGCCGCCTTCTTCGCGGCCTTCGGCGCCGTCTTCTTCTTCGCCGCCGTGGCCTCGCCGCCGCTGCGCGCATTGCGTCGCGCCGGCGCCGGCTTGGCGGCCCGCGCCGGCGCATGGCCGTCGTCTCGCGAAGGAGCCGCGCTGATGCGCACCCGCTGGCTCTCGAACTTCATCCGCACGGGCTTGTCGCCCCAGAGCTCCTCGAGGTGATAGTACGCGCGGATCGCCGGCTGCATCACGTGGACGACCGCCTGGCCGCAGTCGACGATGATCCATTCGCCGTTGTCCTCGCCTTCGGTGCGCGGCGACGGCGCTCCTGCCGACTTCACCGCGTCGCGCACGCTCGCTGCGAGGGATCGCGTCTGCCGGTTGCTCGTCCCCGACGCGACGATGACGCGTTCGAACAGCGGGGAGAGATGCTCGGTGTTGAAGACCTGGATGTTCTGGGCCTTGACGTCTTCAAGACCATCGACGATGACACGCTGCAGCTTGCGAATGTCCATTCAGCTCCTGGCGGTTGACACGACCCGGCGTCGCGGTGATCAGCGATAGAGCCGGTGGCGCTCAATATAGCTCGCCACCGCCACGGGAACGAGACCGGCAATCGACTCGCCCGCGGCGACGCGACGGCGGATCTCGGTCGATGAGACGTCCATCATCGGCAGTTGCACGATCTGGTGCGCGACGTTGGCGACCTGCGGATTGGTCGACGCGACGACGTCTGGGCGGTTCGCGATCGCGAGCGTCACCCGCGACACCAGCTCGCGCCAGTCGCGCCACGTGTGCAGGCCGGCGTACTGGTCCTGGCCGAGGATCAGCACCCAACTCGCGTCGGGCTCGGCGAGGGCGAGCTCGCGCACCGTGTCGAGCGTGTAGCTGACGCCGCCGCGGCGCAGCTCGGTGCGGTCGAGGACGAAGCGGGGCTCGCCCGCGATCGCGAGCCGCACCATCGCCTCGCGGTCGGCGGCGGGGGCGAGCTTGCGCGCCTTCTGCGAGGACTTGCAGACCGGGATCCAGCGCACCTCGTCGAGCGCGAGCTGACCGGCCGCGAGCGTCGCCAGCGCGACGTGCGCGTTGTGCACCGGATCGAAGCTACCGCCGAACAGGCCGATGCGCTTCATCCAGCGCTCGCTGCCGCTTCGCCCACCCAGTCGCGCGGCCGCAGGAAGTCGCTGTAGAGCAGCGCCTCGGGAGTTCCCGGCTCGGGCCGCCAGTCGTAGCGCCACGTCACGACCGGTGGCATCGACATCAGGATGCTCTCGACGCGACCTCCCGACTGCAGCCCGAACAGAGTGCCGCGGTCGAAGACGAGGTTGAACTCGACGTAGCGGCCGCGCCGATAGCACTGGAAGTCGCGCTCGCGCTCGCCGTAGGGCAACGCGCGGCGGCGCTGCACGATCGGCAGATACGCCGGCAGGAACGCGTCGCCGACCGCGCGCATCAGCGCGAAGCCGTTGGCGAAGCCGCCTTCGGCGAAGTCGTCGAAGAAGATTCCGCCGATGCCGCGTGGCTCGTTGCGGTGCTTGAGGAAGAAGTAGTCGTCGCACCACGCCTTGAAGAGAGCGTAGGTGTCGGGGCCGAACGGCGCGAGCGCGTCGCGCGCGGTGCGGTGGAAGTGGACCGCGTCTTCCTCGAAGCCGTAGTACGGCGTCAGGTCGAAGCCGCCGCCGAACCAGACGACCGCGTCCTTGCCCGGCGGCAGCGCGGCGAGCATGCGCACGTTCATGTGCGCCGTCGGGACGTAAGGGTTGCGCGGATGAAAGACGAGCGACACGCCGAGCGCCTCGAACGGCGCGCCGGCGAGATCGGCACCGCGGTGCTCGGTCGCCGACGGCGGCAGCGCCGCGCCGCGAACGTGCGAGAAGCCGACGCCGCCGCGTTCGAGCAGCGCACCACCTTCGACGAGGCGCGAGACGCCGTCGCCCTCGAGCTTGCCGCCGGGATCGCGCTGCCAGCGGTCGACGATGAACGCATCGCCGCCTTCGCGCTCGAGCGCCTCGACGATCTTCGCCTGCAGCGCGAGCAGATGGCTGCGGACTGTGCCGATGTCCATCAGGGCGTCAGGCGCCGCAGCGCCCGCTGGCCGATGTCGGTGCGCCACTGCGCGCCGGCGAACGAGATCTTCTCGACCGCGTGGTACGCGTGCTGCTGCGCCTGCCGCGTCGATTCGCCGAGCGCAGTGACGCACAGCACGCGGCCACCGGCCGTCACCGGCGAGCCGTCGCGCAGCGTCGTGCCGGCGTGGAAGACCTTGACGGTGTCGCCGTCGCTCGCATCGCCGATGCCGGAGACGATGTCGCCCGTTTTCGGCGTCGCCGGATAGCCGGCCGCGGCCATGACGACGCCGAGCGCGACACGGCGATCCCAGTGCAGGTCGACCGCATCGAGCGGGTGCGCGTCGCTCGGCGCGGTCGCGAGCATGAGGAGGTCGAACAGGTCGGTCCGCAACCGCATCAGGATCACCTGCGTCTCGGGGTCGCCGAGACGGCAGTTGAACTCGACCGTCTTCGGCGTGCCGTGCTCGTCGATCATGAGGCCGGCGTAGAGGAAGCCGACGAACGGGCGCCCCTCGGCGGCCATGCCGGCGATCGTCGGCAAGACGATCTCGTGCAGCGCGCGCGCGTGCACGTTGGGCGTCACGACCGGCGCCGGCGAGTACGCGCCCATGCCGCCGGTGTTGGCGCCGGTGTCGGCGTCGCCGATCCGCTTGTGGTCCTGGCTCGTCGCGAGCGGCAGCACGCGGCTGCCGTCGCAGACGACGATGAAGCTCGCTTCCTCGCCATCGAGGAACTCCTCGACGACGACGCGGCTGCCCGCCGCCGCGCCGCCGAGCATCGTCTCGATCGCTTCGTGCGCCTCGCTGCGCGTCGCCGCGACGACGACGCCCTTGCCGGCGGCGAGGCCGTCGGCCTTGACGACGATCGGCGTGCGCGCCTCGTCGACGTGCGCGTGCGCCGCCGCGGCGTCGTCGAAGACACGGTACGCGGCGGTCGGGATCGCGTGCCGCTGCATGAATGCCTTCGCGAACGACTTCGAGCTCTCGAGCTCGGCGGCCGCGCGGGTCGGCCCGAAGATGCGCAGGCCCTTCGCGCGGAAGCGGTCGACCGCGCCGGCGGCGAGCGCCGCCTCGGGGCCGACGACGGTGAGGTCGATCTTCTCGTCGACCGCGAACTCGGCGAGCTCGTCGAGGTCGGTGATCCCGACGTTGCGAACCCGCGGCTCGATCGCCGTGCCGGCGTTGCCCGGCGCGACGAAGATCGTCTGCAGGCGCGGGCTCTGCGCCAGCTTCCAGGCGAGCGCGTGCTCGCGACCGCCGCCGCCGATGACGAGCGCCTTCACTGGTCGAGCTCGGCGTTGTGGTAGACCGCCTGCACGTCGTCGAGGTCCTCGATGACGTCGATCAGCTTCTGCATCCGCGTTGCATCGTCGCCGCTGAGGGTGATGACGTTCTCGGGCCGCATCGTCACCTCGGCGACCTCGGGAACGAGCGCGGCCTTCGCAAGCCCGGCCTGCACCGCCTCGAAATCGGCGGGCGACGACAGCACCTCGATCGAGCCGTCGTCGCCGCTGACGACGTCGTCGGCGCCGGCGTCGAGCGCAGCCGTCATCACGGCGTCCTCGTTCGTTCCCGGTGCGAAGACGAACTGGCCGCAATGCCGGAACTGGAACGCGACCGAGCCCTCGGAGCCGAGGTTGCCGCCGTACTTGCTGAACGCGTGGCGCACCTCGGCGACGGTGCGCACGCGGTTGTCGGTCATGCAGTCGATCAGGATCGCCGCGCCGCCGATGCCGTAGCCCTCGTAGCGGACCTCCTCGTAGCTCGTGCCCTCGAGGTTGCCGGTCGCCTTGTCGACGTTCTTCTTGATCGTGTCGGCGGGCATGTTCGCCGCCTTCGCCTTCTCGACCGCGAGGCGCAGGCGCGGGTTCATCGTCAGGTCGCCGCCGCCGTGGCGCGCGGCGACGACGATCTCGCGGATCAGCCGCGTCCAGATGCGGCCGCGCTTCTCATCCTGGCGGCCCTTGCGGTGCTGGATGTTGGCCCACTTGGAATGACCGGCCATGTCTCGCGCGTGTGCTGTGCTGGGGAAGGCGGCGCCGATTCTAGGCGGCGCGCCCGGCG
>Ga0310813_10002932_pt1 | contig 10361 bp, 9 predicted proteins | sample YN3metagenome_FD_203086 | JGI IMG/M metagenome (GOLD analysis project Ga0310813, IMG submission 203086) | Soil microbial communities from experimental microcosm in Duke University, North Carolina, United States - YN3 | ecosystem: Engineered > Artificial ecosystem > Soil microcosm > Unclassified ... | reverse complement strand
CGTTTCTTATCGTGTTGAGCGGCATGTATCACAATCGCATCGACTATCCGGAGTCGAGTGGCGGCATCAGTGCGGCGTGGCAGCCGGCGACCGCGCGCTGACCAGCTGATGCGAGTCGCGACACGCGTGCTGGCCTGGGAACGGGCGCCCGCCGGATCCCGCATCGAGATCACCCTGCTCGGGCCCGCCGCGATGCGCCGCGCCAATGCGCGCGCCACGGGGCGCCGCGGCCTCACCGACGTCATCGCCTACGCCTTGCCGCTCCCCGACGGCCGGCTCCTGGGCGACGTCTACATCTGCCCCGCGGCTGCCGCGCTCGTCGCCCGCAACGGCACGACGTTGCGCGAAGAGCTGGTGCGGCTGGCCGTGCACGGCACGCTGCACGTGCTCGGCTACGATCATCCCGAAGGTCCGGGGCGGATGCGCTCCACGATGTGGCGCCTCCAGGAGCGCTACGTGAAGCGGCTGGCCCCGCGCTGATGCTGACCGAAGCGGCGTTGCGGCTCGTCAGCCTGCTAGTCGCCATCGGCGCCGGACTGTGGGCGGCGCTCCTCGCGCTCGGCGAAGAAGCCGCGATCGGGGAGGCCCTGCACACGCTGGGCGACGCGCCGCCGATCGCCGCGGAGCGGCGCGTGCCGCTGCATCGCGCCCTGCACATCGCTCGGCTCGCCTTGCTGGTGCTTGGTGCCGTGGCGACGGCAAACGCGGTGGATTGGTGGACGCGTCCCTGGGTCGAGGCGCTCCTTACGCTCGTCGTCGGGACGCTGCTCCTCTTCATCGTGGGAGACGCGCTGCCGCGGAGCGTCGCCCGGATCGCACCCGAGCTGTCCGAGGCGGCCTTGCCGCTCGCCCGTCGCACGCTCGCACCGTTCGGGCCGTTGCTCTGGCTGCTCGCGTGGGCCGACCGCGGCCTGCACGCGCTGATCGACACGCCCCGGCCGCTGCAGCCCGATCTCGGCGTCGCGCAGCGCGACATGCTCCTCGGCGTCTTCACCCTCGCCGACACGACCGTGGACGAAGTGATGACGCCGCGCCTCGACATGACGGGGATCGACGTCTCCGCATCGCCCGAAGAAGTGCTCGAGACGTTCAAGCAGAGCCAGCATACCCGCATGCCGGCAGTGGACGGGACGCCCGACAACGTGGCCGGCGTGGTGTTCGCCAAGGATCTCGTGCCCATCGCGATGGGATTGGCGGAGGCGGGGACGCGCTGGCAATCGCTCGTCCGGCCGGCCGCGTTCGTCCCGGAGACCAAGACGCTCGACAAACAGCTGCGGGACTTTCAGGGCACGCCGGCGCACATCGCCATCGTCGTCGACGAGTTCGGCGGTACGTCGGGGCTCATCACGCGCGAAGACATTCTCGAAGAGATCGTCGGCGAGATTCGCGACGAGCACGACACCGAGCAGACACCGGCCATTCGCACCGACGGCGGGCGCGTGTGGGTGGACGGCCGCGTGAGTCTCGACGATTTGTCGGCCGCCCTGGGCGCCACGATCTCGCACGCCGAAGTGTCGACGGTCGGCGGACTCGTGTATTCCGTGCTCGGCCGCGTGCCGCGGCCCGGTGACGAGCTGACGCTGGACGGCTACCGCGTCGTGGTGGAGCGCGTGGAGCAACGCCGCGTCACGCAGGTCTCGTTCGAGAAACGATGAACGTCGCGCTCGTCGTTCTGCTGATCGGCCTGCTGACCGCCGGCATCGCGGCGGCGATCGGCGTCGCCGCCGCCACGGTCAGCCAGCACGAGCTGACGCGCTGGGTGGCCTACAAGCTGCGTGGATCGGCGGCACGCGCCGGCGTGCTGCAAAATCCCGGACGCACCCTCGCCGCCGCGAACACGCTCACAACGCTGGGGGTACTGCTCGCGGCCGGGGCCATCCCGGCGCTTCTCGCCGCAACCACACCGACATTCCTCGGCGTCTTCACACTCGCCGTGGGCGTCCCGTTGTTCATCAGCGCCGTCTATCTCGTGCCGCGCGTGGTCGGCCGCCGCTGGGCCGAGCCGCTCGTCGCGCGCGCCGTGCCGTGGATGGAGCGCGCCGGGGTTGTGCTGTCGCCGTTTATTCCACGCCGCGAGGAATCGACGCGCACGACGCTGGCCGCGCTGCTGACGAGCGCCGATACCGAGGCCTTGGCCGGAACGGATGAGATGGCGGTCGTCTCCGGCGTCCTCGCGTTCTCCGACCGGCCGGTCCGCGAGCTGATGACGCCGCGCACCGCGATCGTCGCCTTTCCGGAGGGCATCCTCGTCGCGGAAGCGGCGCACGTGCTCCAGCAATCCGGGTACAGCCGTTATCCGGTGTATCGCGGTTCGCTGGACGAGGTGGTGGGAGTCGCCCACACGCTCGATCTGCTGGGGCGACAGCCGGAGGATCCGATTCAGGTGCGCGCCCCGCTGACGGTCCCCGGCACGATGCGCGCCGCCGACCTGATGCTGCAAATGCAGCGCAGCGGCCAACACCTCGCCGTGGTGCTCGACGAGTTCGGCGGCACGGCGGGGCTCGTCACCTTCGAGGACTTGCTCAACGATCTCGTCAGCGAGCTGTTCGAGCCCGCCAAGGCGGGGGCGGGCGGGGCGGGGGCGGCAGATCACTCCGTCGCCCGCGTGCTCGAAATCGAGGGCAGCATGCCCGCGGCAGAGCTCGCCGAGAGGGTCGGTGTGACGTTGGGGACGGGGAGCGGCGCAGGAGCCGCGCAAACGGTCGCCGGCCTCCTCATACAATCCCTCGGGCGCATCCCGCGCGCCGGCGAGCGACTCGCGTTTCAGGGGCTCGAGTTCGACATCGTGGCCGCCAGCGCGACGCGCGTCGAGCGGATCGCGGTTCGCGTGGGGCCGGTACGGACGATCAACCTGGGCGGCACACCGTGATCGAGCCGGATCTCAGACTCGATGAGCTGAAGGAGCTCGCCGAACAAGACGACCTGCGGCCGTTCCTCGAGCGGGCGCAGAACGTCCATCCGTCCGATCTCGCGGACGTGCTGTCGGCACTCGAGGAATCGATTCGCGTGCGGGTCATCTCCGAGCTGCCGACGGAGCTCGCGTCGAGCGCGTTGGCGGAAATGGAAGCGGCCGAGCACCCCGAGGAGATGCTGCTCGCGGTCGGCCCCGAGTACGCGGCTGAGCTCGTCGAGGAGATGCCGAGCGACGATGCCGCCGATCTCGTCGCCGAGCTGCCGGCCGGCGACCGCGAAGCGGTGCTCGAGGACCTCACGGACCGCGCCGACGTCGAGAAGCTGCTCAACTATCCGGAGGATTCCGCCGGCGGCTTGATGACCATGAACGTGGTCAGCGTGCGTGAGGACGCCACCGTCGCCGAGGCGCTCGAGGCGATCCGGCGTCAGAGTGAGGAAGACGAGAGCCAGCTGTATCAGGTCTACGCCATCGATGCACAGGGGTATCTGAAGGGGATTGTCCCGATCGCCCGGCTCATCGTGTCCGCGCCCACCAAGCTGGTGCGCGACGTCATGGAGCAGCCCAGCGTGCAGGTGCAGCCGCAACAGGACCAGGAAGAGGTCGCGCGGCTGATGGCGCGCTACAACGTCGCGGCGGTGCCCGTGGTCGACGACGGCGGCAGGCTGCTGGGCCGCATCACGTTCGACGACGTGGTGGACGTGGTGGAAGCCGAGACCACGGAAGACCTCCTGAAATTCGGCGGCATGGAAGCGCTCGATGCGCCGTATCTCAAGGTCGCGTTCGGCCGCATGGTGCGGAAGCGCGCGGGCTGGCTCGCCGCGCTGTTCCTCGGCGAAATGCTCACGGCCACGGCGATGGCGTTCTTCGAGGAAGAGATCGCCAAGGCCGTCATCCTGGCGCTGTTCGTTCCGTTGATCATCTCGAGCGGCGGCAATTCGGGCTCGCAGGCCTCGACGCTCGTCATCCGCGCGATGGCGCTCGGTGAAGTGCAGCTGCGCGACTGGTGGCGCGTCATCCGCCGCGAGGTCGCCACGGGACTCGTCCTCGGTCTGGTGCTGGGCGCGATCGGCTTCCTGCGCATCGAGCTGTGGCACGCGATCACCGGCATTTACGGCGAACACCATCTGCTCGTCGCCTTCACGGTCTTCGGCAGCCTGATCGGCGTCGTCACGTTCGGAACGATGGCCGGCTCGCTGCTGCCGTTCGTGCTTCGCAAACTCGGATTCGACCCCGCCAGCGCGTCCGCGCCGTTCGTCGCGACGCTCGTGGACGTCACCGGCCTCGTCATCTACTTCACCGTCGCCAGTATCATCCTGCGCGGAACCCTCCTGTGACCGCCACGCCCCCCCCGGCGTTATCCTTAGAGCATATGCGACTGGAGGCGGTGCTCGACGGACTGACGCGCGGCGACACAGCGGCGCTCGCGCGCGCCATCAGCCTCGTCGAGAACCAGCGGGAAGGGTTCGAGCAGGTCCTGTCCGCGCTGCACGGGAAAATCGGCAAGGGCAGGACCCGGCGGATCGGCATCACCGGTCCTCCCGGCGCCGGCAAGAGCACCCTCACCGAGCAGCTCGTGCGGGCGTATCGCGAGCGCGGCCTCAAGGTCGCCGTGATTGCGGTCGATCCCACCAGCCCGTTCACCGGCGGCGCCCTCCTGGGCGACCGGATTCGCATGGAATCGGTCAGCCTCGACCCCGGCGTGTTCATTCGCTCGATGGCAACGCGCGGCGCGCAGGGCGGATTGGCGACGACGACCGAGGAGGTGGCCGACGTGCTCGAGGCGTTCGGCTTCGATCGCATCCTCATCGAGACCGTGGGGGTGGGGCAGACGGAGCTCGACGTTGCCGCGACGGCGGAAACGACGGTCCTCGTGCTGGTTCCGGAATCGGGAGACGGCATTCAGACGCTCAAGGCCGGCGTCATGGAGATCGCTGAGTTGTACGTGATCAACAAGAGCGACCGGCCCGGGGCGGACAAGCTCAAGCAGGAAGTCGAGGTGATGCTCGGCATCCGGCGGGGGAATGCCTTTGCGCACATCACGCCGCACCATGGTCCGACAAAGGCGGCAAAGGGCGGCACAGGCCGGCAAAGTGATGAATGGGAGGCACCGGTTCTCACGACTGTTGCCTCGAAGGGTGAGGGCATGACCGAGCTCATCACCGCCCTCGACAAACACCATGACTATCTGGCCTCGAGCGGCAAGCTCGAGGAGCGGCGCAAACGTCGTCTCGCAACGCGTACTCGTGCCGTCGTGAACCGAGCCATCCGGCAGTGGGTATGGGATGAGACGGAGGCCGAAGATCTCGTGACCCGCCGGCTGGACGATGTTGCGTCCGGCACGCGCAGCCCGTACGACGTGGCCGCCGAAGTCTTGCAGCAAGTGAGGAACGGCAAATGACCATCGAGAAAAAGCCGCTGTATACCGCCACCGATCTCAACGGCTTCGACGTCGATAAACAGCTGGGCCGCCCCGGCGAGTATCCGTTTACCCGCGGCGTTCACCCGACGATGTACCGCGGCAAGCTTTGGACGATGCGGCAGTTCGCGGGCTTCGGGAGCGCCGCCGACACGAACCGCCGCTACAAGTTCCTCCTCGAGCACGGCCAGACGGGGCTCTCCGTCGCGTTCGATTTCCCCACCTTGATGGGCTACGACTCCGACCATCCCCGTTCCGAGGGCGAAGTGGGGAAGTGCGGCGTCGCGATTTCGTCGTTGGCGGACATGGAAACGCTGTTCGACGGGATTCCACTCGATCAAGTCTCGACGTCGATGACGATCAACGGGCCTGCCGCGATCTTGTTCTGCTTCTACGTGGCCGCCGCGGAGAAGCAGGGCGTGCCGATCGCGAAGCTGCGCGGCACCGTGCAGAACGACATTCTCAAGGAATACATGGCCCAGCACGCCTGGGTCTATCCGGTCGAGCCCGCGCTCAAAGTCATCGTCGACATGTTCGAGTGGGGCGCCAAGCACACGCCGCTGTGGAATACGATCTCGATCTCGGGCTATCACATCCGCGAAGCGGGCGCGACCGCGGCCCAGGAGCTCGCGTTCACGCTCGCGAACGGCTTCACGTACGTCGAGCGGGGACTCGCGCGAGGGCTCGACATCGACAGCTTTGCCGCGCGCCTCTCCTTCTTCTGGGACATCCACAACGACTTCTTCGAGGAGATCGCCAAGCTGCGCGCCGCGCGCCGGATCTGGGCGCGCCACATGCGCGAGCGCTACAAGGCGCGCCAGGCGCGCTCCTGGATGATGCGCTTCCATAGCCAGACGGCCGGCGTCACGCTCACCGCGCAGCAGCCGCTGAACAACGTCGTCCGCGTCGCGTACCAGGCACTCGCCGCCGTACTCGGCGGCACGCAGTCCCTGCACACGAATTCGCTGGACGAGACGCTGGCGCTGCCCACCGAGCAGTCGGTGCAGGTCGCGCTCCGCACCCAGCAAATCCTCGCGCACGAGACCGGCGTCGCGGCGGTGATCGACCCACTGGGCGGATCGTACTTCGTGGAGGCCCTCACCGACCAGCTCGAGCGGGAAGCGGAAGCGCTTTTTGCGGAGATCGCCTCCATCGGCGGCGTCGTCCGCGGGATCGAGACCGGCTGGTTCCAGCGACAGATTGCCCAGTCGGCCGCCGCGTTCCAGCGTCAGGTGGAGCGGGGAGAGCAGGTGATCGTCGGCGTGAACGAGTTCGTCTCCGACGATGATCACCCCGTCGAAATCCTGAAAGTGTCGAACGATGCCGAGGATGAGCAGCGGCGCCGGATCGCCCGCGTGCGCGCTGAACGCGACAATGAGCTGGTCGAGCGCCGGCTCGAGTCGCTGCGCCAGGCGGCGGAAGCGGACCAGAACGTCATCGGCCCGATGCTGGACTGCGCCCGGAGCTACGCCACGCTCTACGAGATCCGCCACGCGCTCGAGCGCGTGTGGGGAGCCTACCGCGAACCTGTGTTCTTCTAGATCATGAGCGCCCTACCAGCCGCCATCACCGAACAGGACGCCCGGGCGCGCATCGCCCGTCTCTCGGCTATCGAGCCCGGCCGTCAGTGGGTCGTCACCTGTTACCTCAAGCTCGAGCCGCGCGATCGCACGCGCGGCAAGTACTTGATCAAGATGAAGAATCGCGTGCGCGAGCGCGCAGCCGCGCTCGCCCGCCAGACGCTGTCGCACGCGGACCGCGAGTCGATCGCAGACGGTCTAGGACAGGTGCTCGAGTATCTCGAAGAGCCGGGCCACCTGCCGCGGGCACGCGCCATCGCCATCGTCGCCTCGCGCGAGCTCGGGTTGTTCGAAGTCCTGCCGCTGCCCCACGTACATCGCTCGCGGCTCGCCGTCGCGCGTGAGCCGCTGATCAAGGAGCTGCTCGGCCTCGAAGAGGAGTTCGGGACAATTCTGACGGTCGTGTACGACCGCACCGCCGCGCGCTTCTTCGAAGTGACGGCGTACGACTGTGTCGAGCGGCCGGGGCTGGCGGGAATCGACAGCTCACGCGCCGGCAAGTTCCACGGAGGCGAGCAGCGCCAGATCATGGGCCCCTCCCGTGGCGCCCGCGGCGGGACGCCGTCCGGCACGATCGGTGAGTTCAACTATCACAACCGGATCCGGGCGGAGAAGCAGCGACTCTACGCGCAGATCGCCGATCGCATCTTCCAGATCAACCGCGAGAAGCCGCTGGCGGGAATCGTGTTGGGCAGCGTCGGTGTGGACGCAGGCGCGGTTGTGCCGCACCTTCACCCCTATGTCCACGATCTGGTCTTCGGCGTCGTGAAGCTCAGTCCCAAGAAGACGACGCTCGCCACCGTACGCGACGCCACGCTCGCGCTGCGTGAAGAGCGCGAGCGCGCCTGGGAGCGCGCGCACGCCGACGCCGTCACGGACGGCGCCCCCCGCGGCTGGGCGGTGAACGGCGTGGAGCCCACGCTCAGGGCGTTGGGCCGCGGTCAGGTCCGCACCCTGCTCGCCGACGGGCACGACGATGATCCCCGCATCGACGAGGCACTCGAAGAAGCGCTCGGTCAGCGCGCGCAGGTGGATGTCCTCTACGACGAAAAAGCCCGCCGTGTCGTGGATGGCCTCGCGGCGCTGCTGCGCTTCCGCTCGTGATGGCGCGAACCAAGCGGCCCCGGCCGATCAGAATCCTGGTAGCCAAACCCGGCCTCGACGGTCATGATCGCGGCGCGAAGGTCGTCGCGGCCGCGCTGCGCGACGCCGGCATGGAAGTCATCTACACGGGGCTGCATCAGACACCCGAGATGATCGCTCAGGCCGCCATTCAGGAGGACGTCGACGTCGTCGGTCTGTCGGTGCTGTCGGGCGCCCACATGACGCTGTTCCCGCGCGTCCGCAAGCTGCTCGACGCCGCCGGCCGGCAGGACGTGCTGCTGACCGGCGGCGGCATCATCCCCCCCGAAGACATGAGCGCACTCGAGGCCCAAGGCACGGGCAAGCTGTTCGGCCCCGGCACACCGACGTCCGATCTCATCAAATACATCCAAGAGTGGGCCGCCGCACATGTCGCGGCGTAGTCCGCACGGCCGTTCGTGAGTCGCCTCAAGACCCTCAGCGCCGAGTATCAGCAGCTCCGCGCACGCCTCGAGCAGGCAGGAGGCGCCGAGCGCATCAAGCGCCAGCACGATCAGGGCAAGCTCACCGCGCGCGAGCGCGTCGCCGCGCTGCTCGACAAAGACAGCCTCTGGTTCGAAGTCGGGCTGCTCGTCGCCTACGACCAGTATGACGGCCAGGCGCCGGCCGCCGGCGTCGTGACCGGCGTGGGCCGCGTCGGGGGTCGGCCGGTTGTCGTCGTCGCCAACGACGCGACGGTGAAAGCGGGCTCGTGGTGGCCCGAGACGATCAAGAAGATCCTGCGCGCTCAGGAGATCGCGATGCGCCAGCGCATCCCGATCGCCTACCTCGTCGATTCCGCCGGTGTCAACCTGCCGTATCAAGGCGGGGTCTTTCCGGGACAGTATGGCGCGGCCCGTATCTTCTATTACAACTCGATCATGCGGCACTATCTCAAGGTGCCGCAGATCGCCGCCGTCATGGGCCCGTGCATCGCCGGCGGCGCGTATTTGCCCGCGCTGTCCGACGTGATCTTCATGGTCGAGGGGACGTCCTTCATGGGACTCGGCGGCCCGAACCTGGTGAAGGGAGCAACGGGCCAAGTGGTGGATGCCGAGTCGCTCGGCGGCGCGACGACGCATACGGCGGTCAGCGCTGTGGCGCATTACCGCGCGAAGAACGACCAGGACTGCGTCGCGAAGATCCGCGAGTACATCGGCCGGCTGCCGCACGCAACATCGCAACGCCGGACGTTCCCGGCGCCAAAACGAAACCTGAAAGAGCTGTATGACTTGATCCCCGCCGATCATCGCATGAGCTACGACGCGCGGGCCGTGTTCGAGTGCCTGTTCGATGCGGGACGACTAGACGAGTTCCAGCCGGACGTCGCCCCCGAGATGATCTGCGGGCACGGTGCGATCGAGGGCCGGCAAGTCGCGGTCATCGCGAACTCGCGCGGCGTGATCAAGGCAAAGAAGAAGAACGAGGCGCCGCGAATCGGCGGCATCATTTATACCGCAAGCGCCGAGAAGGTCGCGTACTTCATCGAGAACGCCGACCGCGAGCGGCTGCCCCTGCTGTTCATTCAGGACGTCTCCGGATTCATGGTCGGGACGGAGGCCGAGCACACGGGTATCATTCGAGCGGGCGCGCGGTTCGTCGAAGCGATGGCCACCGCCACCGTGCCCAAGCTGGTGCTCACCGTCAATCACGCGTCCGGAGCCGGATACTATGCGATGGCGGGCCAGGGCTTCGACCCGGATTTCATCGTTTCGTGGCCGACCGGCCGGATGGCAGTGATGGAAGGCGAGTCGGCCGTGCAGGCCGTGTACGGCGCCGAAGCGGGTAAGGCGGAAAACGCATCGGCGGTCGACGCGATGCGCGCCGACTACGAGCACCAGCTCGATGCCAAGTTTGCCGGCGCCCGCGGATTTGTGGATGCGATTCTCACACCCGAGGAGACGCGCGACACGCTCGCGTTTCTCCTCGAGGTATCATCTGAATTCACCGGCCCCCACGTCGGGGCCTTCGTCCTGCCGAGCTCTCTGTGATGAAGCCTGTCGCCGTCTTCGCGCTCGTACTCGCCGCCGCCGCCTGCGCCTCGAGCAAGGCCGTGGCACCGAAGGTCGCGCCCGCCGCCAAACCGGCGCCGCCACCGTCACAACCGTCCGCTCCGCCCGACGCGACGCGAACGCCGGCCATCGAGCCCGCGGTCGCCCTCATGATCGGGCTCATGCCGCTGAAAAGCACGGGCGTGGACGTGTTTCGCGTCGCGCATCCCGCGTACGACGGGCGCGGCGTCCTCATCGCGATCCTCGACAGCGGTATCGATCCCGGAGTTCCGGGATTGATCACGACCAGCACCGGCGCGCCCAAGATCATCGAGCTG
>Ga0310813_10002931_pt1 | contig 10362 bp, 9 predicted proteins | sample YN3metagenome_FD_203086 | JGI IMG/M metagenome (GOLD analysis project Ga0310813, IMG submission 203086) | Soil microbial communities from experimental microcosm in Duke University, North Carolina, United States - YN3 | ecosystem: Engineered > Artificial ecosystem > Soil microcosm > Unclassified ... | reverse complement strand
CCTACACCGCCCGCGACATCGCGGTGCTGGAAGGGCTCGAGCCCGTCCGCAAGCGCCCGGGCATGTATATCGGCGGCACCGACGAGCGGGCCATGCACCATCTCGTGGCCGAGGTGCTCGACAACGCCATGGACGAGGCGGTGTCGGGACATGCCGACACGATCCATGTCGAGCTGCAGGCCGGCAACAAGTTGCTGATCCGCGACAACGGCCGCGGCATCCCGGTCGACCCGCATCCCAAGTACAAGAACAAGTCGGCCCTCGAGGTCATCCTCACCACGCTGCATTCGGGCGGCAAATTCAACAACAAGGTCTATGCGACCTCGGGCGGCCTGCACGGCGTCGGCGTCTCCGTGGTGAACGCGCTCAGCGACGAACTGGTCGTCGAGGTGGCGCGCGATCGGCAGTCATGGGTGCAGAGCTTCTCGCGCGGCAAGCCGACCTCGAAGCTCAAATCGGCCGGCCCTGCCCCCAACCGGCGCGGCACGACGGTCACCTTCCATCCCGATCCCGAGATCTTCGGCAAGCATGCCTTCCAGCCCGAGCGACTCTATCGCATGGCGCGGTCGAAGGCCTACCTGTTCCGCGGTGTCGAGATCCGCTGGCGCTGTGACAAGAGCCTGCTGTCCAAGGACGACTCGGTGCCCGAGGAAGAATCGTTCCACTTCGAGGGTGGCCTGAAGGATTACCTCGTCTCGGAGATCGGCGAGCGGCCGACCGTGGTGCCGCAGCCCTTCGCCGGCGAGGCCAGGAGCGACACCAATGGCACGGCCGGCGGTAAGGTCGAATGGGCAGTGTGGTGGCCCAACGACGAAGAAGGCTTCGTCCGCTCCTACTGCAACACGGTGCCCACCGCCGAAGGCGGCACGCACGAATCGGGCTTCCGCAGCGCGCTGGTGCGTGGGCTGAAGCGCTACGCCGACCTCACCGGCAACCGCAAGGGTGGCATCATCACCGCCGACGACGTGATCGATGGCGCGGCCGGCCTGGTCTCGGTGTTCATCGAGCAGCCGCAGTTCCAGGGCCAGACCAAGGAGAAGCTGGTTTCAGTCGAAGCGAGCAAGCTGGTCGAAACCATCGTCGGCGACAATTTCGAGCACTGGCTGACCGGCGACAAGGAAGCGGGCTCTGTGTTGCTCGAGCACGTCGTCGCCAAGGCCGAGGAGCGGCTGCGGCGCAAGCAGGACCGCGAGCAGCAGCGCAAGACTGCGACCCGCAAGCTGCGCCTGCCCGGCAAGCTCGCCGACTGCAGCAACTCCTCGTCGGCCGGCACCGAGATCTTTCTGGTCGAGGGTGATTCGGCCGGCGGCTCGGCCAAGGCCGCGCGCAACCGCGAAACGCAAGCCATTCTGCCACTGCGCGGCAAGATCCTGAACGTGGCGTCGGCTTCGGCCGACAAGCTGCGCGAGAACCAGGAAGTGCAGGACCTGATCCAGGCGCTGGGCTGCGGAACGGGCACGCACTACAACGACGAGCGGCTGCGCTACGAGCGCGTGATCATCATGACCGACGCCGATGTCGACGGTGCCCATATCGCCTCATTGCTGATGACCTTCTTCTATCGCGAGATGCCGAAGTTGATCGAGAACGGCCATCTCTTCCTCGCCCAACCGCCGCTTTACCGCATCACCAAGGGCGGCAAGACCGAGTATGCCCAGGACGACGCGCAGAAGGACGAGTTGCTGCGTACGGCGTTCGGCGGCAAGGCCGACATCACGCGTTTCAAGGGGCTGGGCGAGATGCAGTCGGTGCATCTGCGCGAAACCACGATGGATCCGGCCAAACGGGTGCTGCTCAAGGTCGACGTCCCCACGGCGGCCGATACCGACACTCGGCGTGAAGCGATGCGCACACAGACTCTTGTCGAGGATTTGATGGGGCGTAAGCCCGAGAAGCGCTACGCTTTCATCCAAGAGAACGCCAAGTTCGCCCAGGACCTGGATGTCTGAGCGGGAGATCAGCCCCATGCGCGCGTTGAGCAAGATCGTCGCCGGCCTGCTGGCCGCGACGGCCGTTCCCACGATGGCGGCTGCCGCGACGCTGGGAGGCGTCAACTACGCGACGCAATACGACTTCCGCGAGTTCTTCAATGCGGCCGATGGCAGGTCCTTCCGGGTCGTGCTGGCGGGCGAGGCTTTCGCGGGCCAGGCAACGGACGCGGTTGCCGGTCGCCTGCTGCTGCAGATGCAGGCGAACAAGCCGCGGCCGCGGCTGACCTTCACCTACGACATACCATCGGAACTGCCGCGACCCGACTACCGGGTGGTGCTGGTGTTCAATGCGGCCAACGACCTCGGCGCCAACTCGGTCTGTGCCACCGGCAGGACACGCGTCAAACCGGCCGTGCCAGGGCGTATCCATGTCTACGCCATCTATTGTCGCAATGACCTTGCCCTCTCCGAGCTGACGGGTTGGACCGACGCCTCGGGTCCAGACGATCCGCGCACGGGCGAACTCTTCAAGCAGGTCTTCGCCGAGCTGTTCAGCGATGCCATGGGACTGAGGCCGCAGAACGCCGCGCCGTCATTCCGCTAAGACCCGTGCGCTCCACAGCGAAATTCTGCTAACCCCGCGGCATGGGCTGGTATCATGCCGTCGATCTGCTGCTGTCGCGCCTCGACGCCGAGGCCGCCCATGGCCTCGCCATCCGTGGCTTGAAGAGCGGGCTGGTCCCGCGCGATCGCCGGCCCGATCCGCCCTCGCTCCTGACCCAGGTCTGGGGCCGCACACTGAGCAATCCGATCGGACTCGCCGCGGGCTTCGACAAGAACGCCGAGGTGCCGGATGCGCTGCTCGCCCTGGGCTTCGGCCTGGTCGAGATCGGCAGCGTCACGCCCAAGCCACAGCCGGGCAATCCACGGCCGCGCCTGTTCCGCCTGCCAGACGATCGGGGCGTGATCAATCGCATGGGCTTTCCCGGCCAAGGGCTGGACGCGGCCCGGTCGCGACTGAAGGCGAGGCCGCGACGGGGCTTCGTCGGCGTCAATGTCGGCGCCAACAAGGACAGCACCGACCGAGCGGGCGACTACGTGACCTGCGCGGTCGCGCTGGCCCCACACGCCGACTATCTCGTCTGCAATGTCTCCTCACCCAACACGCCCGGCCTGCGCAACCTTCAGGGCCGAGCCCAGCTCTCCGACCTGCTGAAGCGGGTGCAGGACGCGATCGCCGCTACGCCGGTGCCGCTGATCGTGAAGATCGCGCCCGACGCGACGGACGACGACCTGGACGACATCGTCGCCGTGTGCCGCGAGCTTCGAATGGACGGCATCATCGTCGGCAACACCACCCTGTCGCGGCCATCGTCGCTGCGTTCGGCGCGGCGCAATGAGGCGGGGGGCCTGTCGGGCGAGCCGCTGACCGCGCTGTCGACCGAGGTGCTGCGCAAGACGGCGCAAAGGGTCGAACGGCAGTTCCCGATGATCGGCGCGGGCGGTGTCGGCTCGGGGGCCGACGCCTACGCGAAGATCCGGGCCGGAGCCACGCTGGTGCAGCTCTACTCGATGCTGGTCTACGAGGGCCCGCCACTGGTGCGCCGGATCAAGGACGAGTTGGCGGCGCTGCTGGCACGGGATCGCTTCGCCTCAGTCGCCGACGTGATCGGCGCCGACCTCTAGGTCCAGCAGCCGAAGCACAGGCCGGTTCCGGTACCGGCGAGCGTGCGATAGCCGGGGTAGTACTGCAGCCATTCCAGATCGAGATGCTCGAGCGCGCCCGCCACGCAAATCCAGTTGCGGATCTCGGAGCTGCCCGAATTGAGCATCTCGCGCGGTAGCGATTGCAGGGCGGCGGCATCCTTCTCGCGCAGCGCCCGGATGATCTCGCCATCGAGCGCCTCGTCGATCGTGAAGTGGCTGAGCCCGCCTGACGCAACGACGCCGACGCGGAGGTCGCCCGGATAGCCCTCGATCGATTGGCGTATCGCCTGGCCAAGTTTGTAGCAGCGCCGCGGCGACGGCTGGTTTGGCGGATAGTAGGTATTGAGGAACACCGGCACGATCGGGACCGCCGTGCCGTTCATCAGGCGCTTGTGGACGAAGGCGAACGCATGTCCCTCGCCTTCTCCCGGCGGCAGGGCATTGGCCGTCGCGACTTCGAAGTCGCGATCGATCAGGCCGGCGATCAGATGATTCGCGAGCTTGGCATCGACCGGATAGTTCCGCGTCTCGCTCTCCTCGTAGTAGCGGGCGGAGGCGCGCTTGGCCCAGGCTGGCCGCCACGCCACGTCGGCATCCAGCGCCCGCGTCCGGTTCGGCACGTTGGCGATCGTCTCGCCGCGATAGACCAGGACGCTCGGCATGATGTCGTCGTGATAGACCTCGTGCTGGTCGTCGCCGACGATCACCATCGCGTCGAGCTTCGCCTCCGCCACCGCCGTTCGCAGCCGGTCGATCGACACCATCGCCTCGGCATGACGCTGGGCGTGCCGCTCCGGCGCCAGCTCGGCGCGCAACGACGGCGGCGCAATCGCCAGCAGCTCGTCATAGGTCGCGCGGCGGCCGTCCTTGTGGAGATGCGCGCGTTTTCGGTCGAGCTCCTCGAACAGCGGCCATTCGTCGGGGCCGACGTTGAGCATCGGCGTGTGCGAGGTTCCGATCCCGAGCACGATGCGCGCCATGGCGTCAGCCTTCGAGATACTGGCCGGCGTCGAACTTCACGTAGGCATCCTGCTCGGTGAATGCGACGCCGAGCGGGTCCTTGCCCGCCGCGATGGCCTCAAGCTGGCGCTGGAACATCTGGCGCAGCATGGCGACACCCTGGTCAGAGGTCATCAGGTGCTCCTCCGAATGGAAGGTGATGGGTCCCTGCCCGACCTGCGCCTCGGTGTCGCCAGGGAACTTCTGATGCTCCTCGGGCGTCAACTCGGCCCAGGTCTTGCCGTTGTAGCGCGACTTGAACTTGGCGAGTTCGCCTTTCTCCTTCACGCGGCCGGCGACGTAAATGCGGTAGTGCGTGTCGTCGATCGGCACCGTCCAGCCGATCGATTCGACCATGCCATACTGCCGCACCTGCGGATTGGGCACGACACGCAGGGTCGGCAGCACGGCCTCGGTGATGCGGCGGAAGGTCTTGCCGTCGGGTCCGGGCCGCAGCGAGGTCGCCTTCACGCCCAACGGGCTGTACTCGAACTTCACCCTGGGAAAGGCCGCCATCTGCTCGACGAACTGCGGCCCGCTGAACGAGCCATGCAGTATCGGCACGTGGTACGGGTCGACCACGTTCTCGAAATGCTGAAGCCAGTTGCAGGGCGCGATCTGGATGCCACCCGTTCCGATGCTCGAATCGTCGGCCTCGACGAACTCGCCCGGCCCCATCACCTCGAGGCACTCGAAGCGCGGCAGCACCGGCATCTTCTCCGTCGGCCCGAGGTAGGCGAACACCAGGCCGTAGCGGTCCCGAGTGGGATGCCAGGGCTGGCGAACCCGCTGGCACTGCGCGCCGTTCGGGTTGGGCTCGGCCGGCATCTCGAGGCATTGGCCTTCGACGTCGAACAGCCAGCCGTGGTAGCAGCAGCGAATACCGCGCTCCTCGACCTTGCCGTAGTAAAGCGTTGTGCCGCGATGACAGCAGCGCGGATAGACCAGGCCCGGACGGCCCTGCCCGTCGCGGAACAGGATCAGGTCCTCGCCCAGGATCCTCACCAGCCGGGGCGTCGCTCCTGCGTCGCTGCTCAGGCCGACCGGATGCCAGTAGCGGCGCAGCAATTCGCCCATCGGCGTGCCGCGCCCGACCTCGGTGAGCTTCGCATTGTAGGTCGGCGGCCGGAGGTCGTAGGCCGAGCCGGTAACTGTCGTATTCATCACTCCACCTTCGCGCCGGATTGCTGGATCAGCTCGGCCCAGATCGGCGTCTCGCGCGCCAGGACCTCGGCGAGCTCCTGCGGGGTCGAGCCGACCGGCGTCTGCCCCTGCGCGATCAGCTTCTCCGCGACCGCGGGGTCGCCAAGCACCGTCCGGATCTCGCGCTGCAGCCGCTCGACGATGTCGGACGGCGTGCCTGCGGGCACGTAGGTGGCGACGAACAGGCTGAGGTCGAAGCCGGGCACGAGCTGCTCGGCGAAGGTCGGCAGCTCGGGCATCGATGCGGAACGTTTGCTGCCTGCCGCGGCGAGCGCCTTGACCTTGCCGGCGGCGATCTGCGGCTTGGCGCTGACCGGGCTCGCCCAGGTGAGATCGAGGCCGCCGTTGGCGACGTCCTGCAGGGCCTGCACGTCGCCACGATAAGGCACATGGCTGTAGTAGCCGCCCCCGGTCTTGTCGCTGAGGGCCTTCTCGAGCATGAGGCCGTAGAGGTGGCCGCTCGAGCCGATGCCCCAGCTGCCGTAGGTCGCCGGACGACCCAGCTTCTTCACCCAGGTCGCCAATCCCTTGAGGTCGCTGAACGGCGCATCGCCCTTGACCGCCAGCAGGATGGTGCCGAGCGAGACCAGCGACACCGGCGAGAGGTCCCTGGCGGGCTCGAACGGCAGCTTGGCGTAGAGCGTCGGGTTGTTGGTGTGGGTCGAGTTGGTGGTGATCAGGAAGGTATGGCCATCCGGCGCGGCCCTCGCGACCATGTCGGAGCCGAGAATGGTGTTGGCGCCCGGCCGCGGATCGACGAGCACCTGTTGGCCGAGCCGGGGCGTCAGGGCATCGGCGATCACGCGCACCATGGCGTCGATCGGGCCTCCCGGATTGAACGGCACGACGACGCGCACCGGCTTGGTCGGCCACGACGTTTCCGCTCTTGCCACGAACGGCGCCACGAGACCTGCAGAGAGGAGCACTCGTCTTGTCGTAGCCATCAGACCTTCGCCGCCCAGTAGTCGTCGATGCCGAGCCGAGCACGCCAGCCGGCGGAAGCCTCGGCCTTGGACGGCTCGAGCGGAATGCCCGAGCCGTCCGCCACGCGGGTAATGGCATCGAAGCCTGCGATGACTGCCGCCGCGTCGATCATCGCTTCGCGCCCGAGGCTCGCTTCGACCGCGGCGCGGGCTTTCGCGATCTCGCCCGCCGTGCCGGCGATGGTCGAGTCGACGAAAGCCAGCAGCTCCGTGTCATGGCCGACGCCGCTACCGCCGTTGCCATCGACGATCCCCTCGAAGCCGTAGTCCGTTCCCTGGTGAGTGCCGCTCCGCCGGAGCAGGTCGAGGTGGCTGGTGGTTCAATAGACGCATTGGTTTTGGACCGCGACCCTTGCCGCCAGCATTTCGATCTGGGCGTGGGTGACCGCGCGGTACTCGCGGCCGAAGTCGCGCATGGCGGTCTGGTGCAGGTACATCGGCTCGAACAGATCCCAGAACTGCATCATCGCCTCGGGCACGAGGCTGAGCGCGCGGTGGACGTTGCCACCGCTGCGGCCAGCGATCGTGTAGAGCGGCGGATCGTCGTCCGTCACGTCCTCAGGCGCGAGCATCGGCATCCAGCCGAGCCCGGGCTTGACGCCGATTGGGCGCCGACGGCTCGGCTGGCCCGCACCTGCCGGCGGCAGTGCCCGCAACGGCACGCCCAGCCCGCGATCGAACGTATCGACCGCGGTCGTCATCGCCACCACGCCCAGCAGCTCGATATAGGCTTCTTCGGAAACACCCGCCGCGATGGTCCGTTCGTACCAGGCCTGCGACAGGCGGCCGGGATCGGTGACGATGCGATGGATCGCCTCGATCGCCGCCGGCGACAGAGCGGTCGCGACCGCATGGGCGCCCGCAACGGCCTGCGGGATCGCTGCATCCTTGCGGACGCGACATAATGGACAATCGCGCGCAGCCCGCGTTTCGCGGGCGATCGCCAGACGCTCCTCGCTCGTCCACCAGACGCCGCAGGCTGCGACAGCCTGCCAGGCCCGCGTTACGGCTTCCTTCAATTCGGGTCGCATGGGCTCACTATATCCTAGAACTTCATCGTGCCGGCGAAGTGACAGCGACTGAAATGGCCGGGCGCCACTTCGCGCAGGGCCGGCGCTTCGACCCGGCAGCGCTCGGTCGCGTGGCGGCAGCGCGGATGAAAATAGCAGCCCGGCGGCGGCGCGGCCGGGCTCGGCACCTCGCCGCCGAGGATGCCGTCGGCGGTGCGCACCCGCGGATCGGCGACAGGAACGGCACGCATCAGCGCGGCGGTGTAGGGGTGTTGCGGCTGGCGGAAGAGCTCGGCCGTCGGCGCGAGCTCGACCAGCTGACCGACATACATCACGGCGATGCGATCGGAGATATGGCGCACCACCGAGAGATCGTGCGCCACGAACAGGAAGGTGAGCTTGAGTCGGGCCTGCAGTTCGAGCAGCAGGTTCAGCACCTGCGCCTGGATCGAGACGTCGAGCGCCGACACCGGCTCGTCGGCCACCACCAGTCGCGGATTGGTCGCGAGCGCGCGGGCGATGCCGATGCGCTGGCGCTGGCCGCCCGAGAAGGCGTGCGGGAAGCGGTGCATGTACTCCGGCCGCAAGCCGACCAGGCGCAAGAGCTCGGCGACACGGTCGGCCCGCTCGCGGCGGTTCTTCAGGCCGTTGACCAGCAGCGGCTCGCCGACATTGTCGAGCAGGTTCATGCGCGGATTGAGCGAGCCGAACGGGTCCTGGAAGATCATCTGGATCTCGGCCCTGAGCGGTAGCAGCTCGGTCGCCGGCAGGGTCGCAAGGTCGACCACTTTGCCCTTCCGCGTGCGATAGCGGATCTGGCCACCGGTCGGGTCGATGGCGCGCAAGATGCAGCGCGAGGCCGTCGTCTTGCCGCAACCGCTCTCGCCCACGAGGCCCAGCGTCTCGCCTTCCTTCAGTGTGAAGTCGACGCCGTCCACCGCACGGACATGGCCGACGACCCTCTGGAAGAAGCCCCGCGCGATCGGGAAGAACTTCTGCAAGCCGCGGACCTCGAGCAGCACGTCGCTCATGCCGGCTCCGCGACGTCGTGGTGCAGGAAGCAGCTCGCGAGCTGGCCGGCCGCGACCGGCTGCAGGCTGGGCACGGCGGTTGGGCAACGCGCGAAAGCGTCGGGGCAGCGCGGGTGGAATGGGCAGCCGGGCGGCCGGTTGAACGGATGCGGCAGCGCGCCGCTGATCACCGGCAGCGCGACCCGGGTCTCGCCGTAGAGGCTCGGGATCGAGCGCAGCAGCGCCTTGGTGTAAGGGTGCTTGGGCGCATGGAAGATCTCGTCGACCGGCCCCTCCTCCATGACGCGGCCGAGATACATCACCACCACGTAGCTCGCCATCTGGGCGATCACGCCGAGATCGTGGGTGATGAAGATGATCGCGGTGTCATAGCGCGCCTGCAGGTCGCGCAGGAGCGCCAGCACCTGCGCCTGCGTGGTGACGTCGATCGCGGTGGTCGGCTCATCGGCGATCAGCAGGCGCGGCTTGCAGGAGAGCGCCATGGCGATCATGGCGCGTTGGCGCAGGCCGCCGGAGAGCTGCCAGGAATAGGCGTCGACCCGCTGCTCGGGCATCGAGATGCCGACGTCGCGGAACAGGCCGATCGTGATGGCGCGTGCCTCGGCGCGGCTGAGCTTGCGTCCCCGTTCCTGCCAGCGATGTCCGTGCAGCAGGATCGCCTCGATGATCTGGTCTCCGACGGTGTGGACCGGGCTGAACGCCGCCATCGGCTCCTGCGGGATCAATGCGATCTCGGCGCCGCGGATGTCGCGCATCTCGGCGCCGCGCGGAGCCAAGGTCGCAAGGTCGACGGTGCCGGCGTTGTCGCGGCGGCGGAAGCGGATAGTGCCCGAGGTAATGCGGCCGGGCCTCTCGACCAGCTGCAGGACCGCCCGCATGGTGACGCTCTTGCCGCAGCCGCTCTCGCCGACCACGCCCAGCACCTGGCCGGGCATGACGTCGAAACTGGTGCCGTCGACCGCGCGCACCAGGCCTTCGTCCATCGCGAACGAGACGCGCAGGTCGCGAACCGAGAGCAACGGCTCGGTCATCGGATCAGTGACTGTAGGGGTCGGCGGCATCGCGCAGCCCGTCGCCGACGAGGTTGAAGGCCAGCACCGAGACGATCACCACCAGGCCAGGGATCAGGAGCCACGGTGCGAGCGCCAAGGTCTGGATGTTCTGCGCCTCCTGCAGCAGCACGCCCCAGCTGATCGCCGGCGGGCGGATGCCGAGGCCGAGGAAGCTGAGCGACGTCTCGTTGATGATCATCACCGGGATCGCGAGCGATGACGTGGCGATGATGTGGCTGACGAAGGTCGGCACCATGTGGCGCAAGATGATGCGCATGCGCGAGCAGCCGGCGAGCCGCGCCGCCAGCACGAAATCCTCCTCGCGCAGGGCGAGGAAGCGGCCCCTCACCTCGCGGCCCAGGGTCGTCCAGCCGACCAGCGACAGGATCACCGTGATGGCGAAGAACACCTGGATCGGCGTCCAGTCGCGCGGCAGCGCGGCCGAC
>Ga0310813_10002930_pt1 | contig 10363 bp, 5 predicted proteins | sample YN3metagenome_FD_203086 | JGI IMG/M metagenome (GOLD analysis project Ga0310813, IMG submission 203086) | Soil microbial communities from experimental microcosm in Duke University, North Carolina, United States - YN3 | ecosystem: Engineered > Artificial ecosystem > Soil microcosm > Unclassified ... | reverse complement strand
ATCAAGAAGCGCTACGTGGTCGGGAGCGACCCCTTCCGCATCGAAGATCTCGTCCACCGCATGTTCATCGGCGACTTCGCGCGGGTGGACGACATCGCCGGGATGGGCATCGCGCTTGTCGAGATGGCCTGCTGGGACATCGTCGGCAAGGCCTGGAACCAGCCCGTCTACAAGCTGCTGGGCGGGGCCGTCCGGGACAAGATCAAGGCCTACGCGAACGGCTGGTACACGGTCGAGCGCGAGCCGAAAGCCTTCCACGAGGCGGCGAAGAAGGTCATCGCCAAGGGCTACAAGGCCCTGAAGGTCGATCCCTTCGGCGCGGGCCTTTACGAGATGGAGCGCTCCGAGAAGAACCGCTCGGTCTCGCTCATCGAGGCGATCCGCGACTCGGTCGGCCCCGACGTGGAGATCCTGATCGAAATGCACGGCCGCTTCAGCCCCGCGACCGCGATCGAGCTGTCGGCGGACCTGGAGAAGTTCAAGCCCTCGTGGGTGGAGGAGCCGGTTCCGCCCGACAACCTCGAGGCGATGGCGAAGGCCGCGCACAAGATCAACATCCCGGTCGCGACCGGCGAGCGCATCCATACCCGCTTCGAGACGCGGCGTCTGCTGGAGCTGGGAGCGATCGACATTCTGCAGACCGACATCACCGAGTCGATGGGGATCCTGGAGGGAAAGAAGATCGCCGCGATGGCGGACGCCTACTACGTGACCTTCGCGCCCCACAACGTGGGCGGGCCGCTGAGCACCGCGGCGTGCCTCCACCTGGCGGCCTGCACGACGAACTTCAAGATCCAGGAGCACTTCAACGACTTCGTCGATTCTTGGGTGAAGGAAGCGGCGACGGGGCCGGGCTATCCCGAGGTGAAGGACGGTTACTTCTCGCTGCCGGGAGGGCCGGGCCTCGGCGTGACGGTCAACGAGGACTTCATCAAAGAGCACCCCATGCAAGCGGAGAACTTCAATCTCTTCAAGGAGGATTGGCACCGGCGCCAAGCCAAGAAGTAGGCGTCACCCAGTCGGATCCTGTCACGGGCTCCCCTCCGTAGGGTATTAAGAGGTAGCGAGGAGGGAAGACCATGTGCACCCGATTGGCGATCCTCTCCCTGATCCTGCTCGCCGCTCGCCTGCCCGCCGACGTCATCAAGTCCGCGAAGAGCGGCCCCTGGTCCGACGCCGCCACCTGGGAGGGCGGGGCCGTTCCCGCAGCCGGCTCGAAGGTCCTGGTGAGGCCCGGTCATGCGGTGCTCTACGACGTCGTTTCCGAACAGGCCATCCGCAGCATCTTCGTCGGCGGTACGCTCCGCTTTGCGACGGACCGCGACACGCGCCTCGACGTCGGCCTGATCAAGATCCAGGCGGGGGAGGATTGCGTCGAGGATGGCTTCACCTGCGATGTCCACCTCAAGCCGCCCGACCCCAAGGAAGAACGGCCCGCCCTGGAGGTCGGCACCACGGAGCAGCCCGTTGACGCGGCCCGCAGCGCGAAGATCCGCCTGGTGTACTTCGACGGCATGGACAAGGAGACGTTGCCCGCAATCATCTGCTGCGGCGGTCGCATGGAGTTCCACGGCGCGGCCATGAACCGCACCTGGCTGAAACTCGGCGCGACCGTGAAGCCGGGCGACGCCGACGTCACGCTCTCAGAGCCGGTGAGCGGCTGGAAGACCGGCGACCGGATCCTTCTCACCGCGACGAAGCGGGACGAGAGCGAGTCGGGCACGCGGCGGCCCGGCAAGCGGAACCGCAAGGTGTTCACCGAGGAGCGGACGATCAAGTCGGTCGACGCCGCGAAGGTGACGCTCATCGAGCCGGCCGAGATCGAGCATCTCGGCGCGGGCGAGACCCGGGGCGAGATCGCCAACCTGAGCCGCAACGTCGTCGTCGAGTCGGCGGATCCCGAGCGGATGCGCGGCCACACGATGTACCACAAGCATTCGGCCGGGTCGATCTCGTACGCCGAGTTCCGCCACCTGGGGAAGGAGAACGTGCTGGGCAAGTACAGCCTGCACTTCCACCTCCTGGGCAGCACGATGCGCGGCGCGTCGGTGATCGGCGCGTCGATCTGGGACAGCGGCAACCGCTGGATCACGATCCACGGCACGAACTACCTGGTGGTGCGCGACTGCGTCGGCTACCAGAGCGTCGGCCACGGGTTCTTCCTCGAGGACGGGACCGAGGCCTACAACGTGCTCGACCGCAACCTCGCGGTGCAGTCCTACAAGGGCAAGAAGCTGCCGAAGCAGGTGCTGCCCTTCGACCAGAACGAGGGCTCGGGGTTCTGGTGGGCGAACAACTTGAACGCCTTCACGCGCAACGTGTCCTGCGAGAACGACCGCTACGGCTACCGCTTCGAGGCGACCCGGACGAGCCAGGTCAAGCTGACGATGCCGGTCCTGCAGCCCGACGGCCAGCGGCGCGAGGTCGACATCCGCACGCTGCCCTTCGTGCGCTTCGACGACAACGAGTCCCACAGCGAGGGGCTCTACGGGATCAACCTCGGGGAAGGGGTGGACCGCGTCGGCCCCGACGCGAAGCACCCGCTGATCCTGCGGAACACGAAGCTCTGGGACGTCCACTATGCATTCCGCCCCGAGATCCCGAGCGTCCTCGCGGAGGACCTGCGGATCCTTCGCGCGGTCTACGGCATCTATCACCCCGACTTCAACAACCACGTCTACCGGCGCGTCTACATCGGCGACACGAACGCGGAGCCGTTCAACCGCGGGCACGACGACGAGAACGTCCAGTACGGTCCGTTCACGGTGGACGGCCTCGTGATGGAGCGATGCAACGGCACGCTGATCCAGGTGAGCCAGCATTCGCCGACCGGGAAGGCGGCCGCCCACTTCCGCGCGGTGGAGTTCCGCGACAACAAGCGCTACGTGTCCGCGTACGTGGATACGACCGCGAACGGTCAGCCCAAGGATGCGCCGGCGGACGATGTCATCCCGTACGTCTTCCACGACTGGTTCGGCCCGGGGCGGCACGCGAAGCTGCTCACGGCGCAGATGGCCGAGCGTGCGAACGACGGCCTGGAGTACAAGGAAGGCCCGGCGCCCTTTGTCGGAAAGAAGATGAAGGCGGCCGAGGCGCGCGACATCGAATTCCCCGAGCTGCTGACGCCGGTGGACGACCTTCCGCCCGCGACGGTCATCACGTCGGTCTCGAAAGGCGTCGTCCGCGGCACGACGGCCGACGGCGGCGTGGTGAAGCGGGTCCTGGTCAACGGCCGCGAGGCGAAAGCGACGGCGCCCAACTTCGCCGAGTGGGAGATTGCGATCGACACGTCGGGGAAGCTCGAAGCCTGGGCCGAGGACGCCGCGGGCAACGTGGAGACCCAGCGGCACATCGTCGAGCGGCGTTAGGCCTATTTCGCGGGGGTGATCGTCGCTTCGATCTCGACGTCGCTGCTGACCCCAGCGAACGTCGTCGTCGTCTGATTGCGGACCACGGACTGGCGGCAGACTCCCTTCATCTCGCGAGGCAAGCCCCGCTTCGCGTCGAAGCGCACGGTGACGTCCCCGTCGTAGCGCGTCTCCAGGATGTCGCCGGCGCTCTGCGTCCGTGTCGACTGGAGCTTCAGCGAAAGGACGGCGACGTCGCCGTCGGAGCGCAGCAGCTTCCCCTGCATCGTTTCGGGGGACGCCTTCGCGGAATAGGTCCAGGTCTCCTCGGCGCGAAGGGGCTCCTCCGGAAGGCAGGCCGGCAAACCGAGCAGCTGGCCGGCGCCCCAGACCTCCAGGTTCTGGAACACCGGGGCGCTCTCCCAAGTCCTAGCCCGCCCGCGGCGGTCGACCTTGAGCACGATTCCCTTGCGGATCGCTTGCTCCACAAAGGGAGTGAAGACCTGGTGCTCGCTCTTCTTGCGGAACTCCCCGCCCTCCCACAGGATGTCGATGTCCTCGGCCTCGATCGCGTCGTTGAAGATCGCCCGCGCGTGAAAGCCGAACTTGCGATACGTGCCCTTCAGGGTGGCGATTCCCTCGGTGGAAACGTCCTCGACGACGTAGTCGATCACGCGATCGACGTGGAAGTGGTGGGCGTCCTTCTTTCCGACGCGCTCCGAGAGCGCCACCGAGAACTTGTCGCCGGGCGTCAGCGACAGCGCGAGCTTGACGGGACCGTCCGCGGCGGGAGCCTTCGCGCCTTTCTGCTTCTTCGGGGGGAGCGCCGTCAGCGCCCCATCCTTGCCGATCTCGTAAGTGATCCGCGTGACGCGGGCCAGGCAGACCAGCGCCGTTCGGAGTGCGACCTTTCGCGGGTAGAGAAGGTGCTTGTTGGGGTTCTTGGCTTCATCGCCCGTCAGGCGGCTCGTGTCGACGGCGACGCCCGACTTCTTCGACAGGATCTCGAGCCCCTTGCGGGGGTCGAAGGGGCTCCAGTCGAAGTCATAGACCGTGTCCAGCTTCGCGCGGAGCGCGGTATGCGGCGCCAGGGCCTTCGCGCCGAGGCCGCACCATTCCATGTCCTTGAACTGCGCCGCGCCCTTCGCGCTGGTCACGACGACGACGCCGTCCCAGGCGACCGGGACCAGGTTCACGGTCTTCAGGTTCTTCTGCAGGACCCCGAGCATCGTGTCCTTGCCGTCGGAGCTGATCAGAATGGATTCCGGCTCCTGGACCTCGGCCGCGTCGATGAAGAATGCGATCTTCTGCTGGAGGAACGTCTCGAGCAGGGAGATGTAGTCCTCGAGGGCGACATTCTCCATCGAGGTGTCGAGGCGCATCGACAGCGTCTTGTCGAGCGCCTTCTCGAGGTCTCCGACCTTCTCCTGGGCGGAAGCGCTCAGCGACAGCGCCAGGACGAATCCGAGTGCGGCGGTACCGTGCATCGGGATCTCCTCATCGATTCGAGTTCTGCGGCGCCCAGACCGGCGACACCCCGGGGTGCTCCCAGATCCGGGCGTCACCGAGGTCCAGGATCTGCGTCTCGTGACGGCGATTTTCGAAGGCGAGGCGCAGGCCGCTCGGGGCCCACGCGGGCGCGCCGGCGGCGTCCAGGGACTGCAGCGACCCATCCGGTTGATACAGAAGCCGGATCTCGGACATGTCCGCCGTCGTGCGGATCCACGCGACGTAGTCGCCCTTCGGGGAGACCGCCGGACGGTCGGGGAAGCTCTTGAGCGTCTGGTTCGTCTCGCCGATCGACGCCCCTTCCTTGAGGACGCGGACGGTCCCACTCGCCAGATCCAGGCGCAGGAGGGGGAAGGACGAGACCCCGTACGACACGCGGCCGTCCGCGGGCCCGAAGTAGTAGAGGGTTGCTCCGTCCGCGGAGACGACGCCCGGGCCCGCGGCGTCCGCCACCAGCACCGACCTCCGCGAGACGAGGTCGAGGCACTCGATGCGGGAGGGGCGCCAGAGGTACAACTGCCCAGCGTCCTTCGAGAAGAAGCAGGGGAGGCCTTCGGTGACGAGCGGCTTGACCGCCCAATCCGCTCCGGACGCGATCGAAATCCCCGTGGCGCTCGCGAAGGCGAGCTTCGTCGCATCGGGCGACCACACGGGCGTCTGCAGGAGATCGAGGGAGACCCGAACGCTCTCGTTCGACAGGACGTCCAGGACGTGGAGCTGCACGGGCTTGTTGGGATCCTCCTGAGTGCGGTAGGCAAGCCGCTTGCCGTCCGGAGACCAGGCGAGGGGCGTGGCCGGCGCGGGAGGACGTTCGGGGCCGATCGGAAAGCCCGAGGCGCTATGGTCCAGCCAGAAGCGGAGCGAGCCGTCCGCCTGGGCAGAGGCGGTTCCTCCCCGCCGCGCCATTTCGTGGGGCCGGAGAAGGTGGTCGAGCCGTGCCTTCACCTCAGGATCCCTGGCCTGCTCCAGCGCCCGGCGAAGCTCGGCCTCGAGGCCGCCCCGCTGTTTCATCAGTCGCTCGAAGGCCTCCTGCCTCAGCGCGGGATCGTCGCTTCCGAGGTTCTTGAGGTCGCGCTGCACGGCGGCCTCCGACTGTCCGGCGGGCTGACGCTCGCGCCAGGACCCGAAGAGCGCGAATCCAACCGCGGCGAGGCAGAGCGCGGCTGCGAGGGATTCGACCCAGGGCCGACGGCGACGCAGCGCCGGAGCCGGCTCTACGGCCGGAATGGGCTCCGGGCGCAGCGCTTCGGCCAGGGCTTCGCGATCGGACCGCAGACGGTGCAGACGCTGCGAGCACTCGGCGCAGGTCTCGACGTGGCGCTCGATCTCGGTCGCCTCCGCCGATGCCCGCGTCAGCCCGTAGGCATGGGCGACCGCGGTCTCCGGGCTCAGGTGAGGGGCAGTCATGGTCCGGAAAGCTCCTTCTCGACCAGTTTGAGCGCGCGGAACAGATGGACCCTCACGCGGCCGGCCGGCACGCCGAGCAGCTCGGCGACCTCGGACGGCGTGAAGTCATGCCACATGACCGCGATGACGACCAGACGGTACGGTGCGGGCAGACGTTGCACGGCCTCCCGGAGGCGCTCGCGCGACTCGCCGCGAAGCAGCGGGTCCAGGGACTCCTCGGCGTAGTTCGGCGGCAGGCGGCGCAGGTCGTTCTCGATGTCCCACCATTTCCCGCGACGGCGGAGCTGGTCGACGATGACGTGGCGGGCCACGCTGAAGAGCCAGACCCGGAAGCTGAGAACCGGATCGTAGCGGTCGATCGAGCGCAGGACCCGCAGGAAGACTTCCTGGGCGGCGTCGGCGGCCTCGTCCTCGGACTCGATCATCTGGCGGCAGAGGCGGGCGACCGACGGCTGGTATTGCCGGTAGAGGGACTCCATCGCGCCGCGATCGCCGCGGCGGGCGCGTCCGGCCGCGTCCTGCTCCGTCGTGTCCATGCGGATCATCGCCCCCCAGTACGAACCGGGATCGCGGGCGTTACACGGCGGGAGGAAAATGAGAGAGATTCAGTCGCGCGTCGACAGCACCCAGGCGCGGAAGTCATTGTTGATCTTGTCCATGGGCGCGCCGAGCGCCTTTTCCAGGGAGGCGCGGCAGGTGGCGATCGGCAGCGCGTAGGGATTAGACGCCTTCACGCGCTGGACTTCCTTGTAGAGCGGCAAGAGCGCCGCTTTGTCCTGGAGGTACAGCATCAGGGCATGGGCGAGGTCGTAATGCAGGTTGACGTGATCGGGCGCGAAGAACTCCACGCCCTTGAAGTTGACGAACTCCGAAAGGTTCGGGAGCCGGCTCTGGTTGATCGCGGTCCGCACGTCGCGCAGCGCGGAGCCGCGTTCCCCGACGGGAACGCCGCCTTCCAGCCGGAAACGTTCGAAGAGCTGCGCCAGCCCTTCCGTGAACCAGGCCGGCTGGCGGCCGGTGTCGTCCTCGAACAGCGAGTGGCAGTACTCGTGGACCAGAGAGCCGGAGTCGGGCTCGAGGTGGAGGACCAGCCAGCGCGAGTCGTAGGAGAAATAACCTCCGACCCACTGGCGGTGCGGCGCGTCGATCTGCGCATATTGCTGGAAGGCCGCCTGGTCCTTGAAGAGCCGCGCGAGGACCGGAAGCCCCGAGGTCTTCAGGCCGAAGAGCTTGATCAGCGGCTCGCGCAGCTTCTTCACCTGGTCGACCGCCTGCGTGGCGACGCGAGGCTCGACGTTGCCCGTCACCGCCAGCATCAGGTCCTCGTCCACCTGGATGAGCGGCGTCGCCCCGAAGACCTTCTTCGCCTGCTCGAGGAAGCGAGGCTCGTTGAGCCAAGGGAGCTTTTTCAGGTGCGCGACGAAGTCCTTCTCGATGGCGTCGATCGTTCCTCCCAGCGCGGCCTCGACGGCCGTGGTGCCCCAGTCGTCCTTCCGGAAGGTCTTGCGGTACGCCTCGAAGAACTTCTTGAGCGCGCCTTTCGTCTCGAGGTACTCCGCGAACTTGAGCGCCAGCGACGTGTGCAGCGAGAAGACCTCGCGGCCGTGAAACGCGTCGAGGTTGAGCCCGAAATAGGCGCGGAGCGGGGGGAGGGTCCCGCGCCGCAGGGCTTCGCGGAGCAGGGCTGCGCGGTGGTCGAAGGTCGCGGGCTCCGGATCGGGGTCGTCGAGCACCGAGAGCCCGGCGGCGATCCAGGGCGGGAGGGTCCCGCCGTTGAGGCTGTCGCTCAGCAGGAAGAGGCGCGAGATTTGCACCGCGTACGCGCGCGACGCCTCGGTCCGCAGCAGGACGCGGCGGTTGGGCACGTCGTAGTACGTCGTCTGCGGGACGGGCCCCGGGTAGCGCTTCGACGTGTAGGCCTTGTAACTCTCGGCGCTGCCGAAGTTGATGATCAGCAGCGAATCCTGGGGCGGCACGTCGAGGGCCCGCTCGCGGTAGGTCTTCACCGCCTTGCGAATTGCGTCCTTGAGGGCGCCGCCGTCGCTTTCTTCGCCCGGCGTGGCGAGAAGGATGCCGGGCTCGACGCGCTCGACGTGGAACGCGCTTCCGAGGTCCTTTTTGGCCGCCGCCAGGGGGTCTGCCTGAAGGAGAAGGGCGGCCCCGAGGATCAAGGCCGGGACGATCTTCATCTGTCTATAGGACGCTACGGCAGGCCATTGCCGTTGAGCAGCGCTTCGGCTTTTTTCGAGTCGACGGGCTTGCTGAACATATAGCCCTGCGCGTACTCGCAGCGGAGCTCGCGGAGCGCGTCGCGCTGCACGGCCGTCTCGACGCCCTCAGCGATGACGTGCAGGTCGAGGTTCTGGGCCAGCGCGACGATCGTGCGGATGATCTCGCGTCCGCCGCCGTCGGCCCCCATCCCCATCACGAACGAGCGGTCGATCTTGAGCGTGTCGACGGGGAAACGATGCAGGTAGCTCAGCGACGAGTAGCCGGTGCCGAAATCGTCGAGGTAGATGCGGAAGCCTTCCTTGTGGAGGATCTCCAGCTGATCGGTGGCCGAGGGGGAGCTGTCGAGCAGCACCGTCTCGGTGATTTCCAGGCGCAGCGCCCCGGGCTCGAGGCCGGCCTGGCGGATCGCGTTGCGGACGTGGTCGGCGAGGTCGGTCCGTGAGAACTGCTTGACCGAGAGGTTGACGCTGATCGAGAGGTCCTCCCGTCCGGGGAGCCGGGTGCGCCAGTCCTTGAGCTGGCGGCAAGCCTCGCGGAGGACGTAGCGGTCGATCTCGATGATCATCCCCGTCTCCTCGGCCATGCGGATGAACTCGGCGGGGGGGACGAGCCCGCGGTCCGGATGGTTCCAGCGGATGAGGGCCTCGAAGCCGGTGATGCGGCCCTCCGTCAGGGTCACGACGGGCTGGTAGTGGATCTGGAACTCGTTCCGCTCGATCGCGCGGCGAAGCTCGATCTCCATGCGCAGGAGGTCGACGGCGTGCGAGTGCATGCTCCGGTCGAAGACTTCGTAGGAGGAGCCGCCTCTCGCCTTGGCGCGGTACATGGCGATGTCGGCGTCGCGGAGCACGTCCTCGGCGCGCTCGTAGCCGGTGTCGCTCATGGCGATGCCGATGCTCGCGCTCATGAAGACGTCCTGGCCGCCGATCTGGATCGGGGTCGCCAGCTGCTGCTGGATGCGGTTGGCCACCAGGGTGCAGTCGGCGACGCCCTTCACGTCGTCGACCAGGATGGTGAACTCGTCGCCGCCGAAGCGGGCGACGGTGTCGCCGGGCCGGACGCACTTCTCGAGGCGCCGGGAGATTTCGATCAGGAAGCGGTCGCCCTCCAGGTGCCCCATGCTGTCGTTGATGATCTTGAAGCGGTCCATGTCGACGAAGAGCACGCCGAACTTGTGGGCGCGGCGGCGGATCGTCTGGCGGATCACCATCCCGAGGCGATCAAGAACGAGCGCGCGGTTGGGGAGGCCCGTCAGGGAGTCGTGGAAGGCGTCGTGGACGAGCTGCTCCTCGAGGGCCCGGCGCTGCGAGATGTCGATGGCGGTGACCACCGTGTAGCGGAGCGTCCCGGCCTTATCCCTCAGGGGGGTGATGGACCAGGCGATGTAGGGCCGGGCGCCGTGGCGGGTGAGCCACGAGTGCTCGTGCTGGTTGCCGCTCGCCTCGGAGGCCGGGTTCGCGATGATTTCGCGGACCGTCTCGGCATCCTCGGGCGCCGTGAAGACCTCCCAGAAGATCTTCCCGATCGCCTCGGGGGCGCTGTATCCGGTGAGGTGGCCCGCGGCCCGGTTGAAGCGCACGACCCGGCCCCCCGGGTCAAGCACGACCATGAGGAGGTCGGTCGAGTCCAGGACGGCATCGGTGAAGTTGCGCTCCTCGCGGAGAGTCTCCTCGACGCGCCGCCGCTCCGCGGCCTCAAGGTTGATGGCGACCAGATCGGCGATCGAGGACGCGAACTCCTGGTCCCCGAGCGGCCACTCCCGCACGGTCCCGACGTGCTCGTGGCAGACGACGCCGACGAGCTCCCCGTGAAGGCGGATGGGAGCGTCCATCATGGCCGTGATGCCAAGCGGCTTCAGGTAGCGCTCG
>Ga0310813_10002928_pt1 | contig 10368 bp, 9 predicted proteins | sample YN3metagenome_FD_203086 | JGI IMG/M metagenome (GOLD analysis project Ga0310813, IMG submission 203086) | Soil microbial communities from experimental microcosm in Duke University, North Carolina, United States - YN3 | ecosystem: Engineered > Artificial ecosystem > Soil microcosm > Unclassified ... | reverse complement strand
GCTCCTCACGAGCCCGCGGGCGCGCGCGCGGGAGACCGCGGGGATCGCGGCCCACGCCATCAGGCATGTCGAGCCCGTGATCGAGCCGGCACTCGGCGGCGAGGACGTCGAGGCAATCGTAACCGCCCTGGCGGGGCATCCCCCCGACGCGACGGTGGCCCTCGTCGGCCACGAGCCCATGCTCGGCGCCCTGCTCGCGCAGCTCGTCGGCTCCACGGACGCCGCGCGCTTCGGCTTCTCGAGAGGCGGCGCCGCGCTGGTGGACCTTCCTGATGGGCTGGCCGGCCGGGGACGGCTCGTCTGGTTCCTTCCCCCCCGTGTGCTCCGTGCGCTCGCGCCCCCCGTCGAAGTCATGCCCGCGGCACCGATCGAGAACGGTCAGGCTGCGCGCACCGGCAGGACCCATCTGTGAGGGGCGGCTAGCGGCGGCAAGATCTGGGTCAAGAGCCAGATCGACGCGAAGAAGCTGAGCGGCGTGGGGATGAAGCACCGGTTCGGGCCATGGTCCGTGCCAGCGAAGGGAGAGCGGGCATGACGATACCGATGGCAAGGTCTCGACCGCCACTGCAGCCGGGGGAGGCCGCACCAGAGTTCTCGCTGCCACTCGTGTCGGAAGCAGGAACGGTCTCCCTCAAGGATTATCTCGGGCGCACGCCGGTCCTCCTCGTGCTGTTGCGGAACATCTGGTGACCGTTCTGCCGCCGGCACATCGCCCAGTTGGGCGGAACGCGCGTGAAGCTTCAGGCTGTCGGGGTCGAAGCGCTCGGGATCACCGAGGACAGCCCCGAGCCGGTCCGACGTTACTACCAGCTGAGGCCGTCGAAGCTGCGGCTTGCGACTGATTCAACGCGGGTGGTGCATCGCGCCTACGGCGTGCCGATGCCGCTCTTTGCGGGCGCTTACGCGGAGCTGCGGGAAAAGACGCTGACCAATCCCACCGGCGAGCTCGCGGCGCCGATGCCGATCCCGGCCGGGAATAAGGTGCTGGACGAGCGGGACGGTCTCGTGGGCATGCCCGAGGCCAAGACCGTGCTGGACGCGTTCGCCAAGCGCGACTATGGGCTGCACGTGGGCCACTTCCTCGTGGATCGCTCGGGCGTCGTGCGCTGGACCTGGATCGAGAGCCCGTCGCCCGAGGACATCTCCCAGTACGGCCGCTTCCCGACGGACGACGAAATCGTGGCGGCGGTCCGCGTCGCGGGAGTCTGAGCTTCCGAAGGCCGCATGGAGAAGCGCGAGCGCCAGGCACACCTCGCCACCGCGATGACGATGTTTGGCGCGGTGGGGATGACGTACTGGCAGAGCGGGCGGAGGCGGAACCGGAATCGCAGAGACCGCGGGGGATCGGATCGCCCTTTCTCCGGGGATAGCAACTTCACGGCACCCAGGCTTCACCCAGGAATTACCCAGGAAGTTGCTTCCAACGAGAGCTCAGAGCGCCAAAGGCGTCTACGTGACAAGTGATAATTTTCGACTGAATGACGTGGGGGTTTGCGGCCGCGGCTTGGGTCGAATCCGTGCGTTGGGTCGAGCAACCCAATTATCGACTGTCGCCGACCCCGCCTGGCCCACGGCCTTTGAGGGAACATTGCGCTCATAACCCACTGTACTGGGTTCGAAGCCATCGACGCGACCAAGCAAAATCACGCTGTTACGAGGGGCCACTGGGTTTCTAATCCAAAGCTTTCCTGGCCGAATCTTTCCCCAAAACGCCGTTCGTTGACGGCGGCCCTCCAGCGGGCTACCTTCGTCCTGCCCTGACGCCCGGCCCGATTCATTTGGAGGCTCGGCATGAAGTGCCCTCGGTGTCAGCATGACAATCCATCGGCAGCCAAGTTCTGCCTGAAGTGTGGGGCCCCGCTTGACGCTGCCGCTGCCACTGTCGGCTTCCACGTAGAACTGCAGGCCGACAATGAGCGGCTGAGACGCTCGCTGGGCGAGGCGTCGGATCAGCAGGCGGCCACCGCCGAAATCCTTCGCATGATTTCCAGCTCGCCCACCGACGCTCAGCCGGTGTTCGAGGCCATCGCGGCCACTGCGCTCCGGCTCTGCGACGCCAAGTTGTGTACCGTCTTCCGGTTCGACGGCAAGCTGATCCATCTCGTGGCTCTTCATCAGGTGTCGTCGGAAGGTGCCGCCGCCTATCGTGAGGCGTATCCGGCGCGCCCAGGCCGGGCTGGCGGTACCCATCGCGCCGTCCTGACCGGCAGCATCGTCCACATCCGCGATATACGCGAAGATCCGGAATACGAGCTCGAGGCTCTCGCACGTGCCAACGACTTCGGATGCGTATTGTCGGTGCCCATGCTCCAAGACGGACTTGCGATTGGAGCGATCACGGTAGGTCGGGAAGTGGGAAGAGCGTTCTCAGACCAACAGATACAGTTGTTGAAGACCTTCGCCGACCAGGCCGTCATTGCCATCAAGAATGTGCGGTTGTTTACCGAGCTGCAGGAGAAGAACCGCGCGCTTACGGCAGCACACGCCCAGGCGACCGAAGCACTGGAGCGGCAGACGGCGACTGCGGAGATTCTCCGGGTCATTAGTGGCTCGCCCACCGATCTCGGTCCGGTCTTTGAGGCCATCCTGGCCAACGCGTGCCGGCTCTGCGGCGCGAATCTGGCTGCGCTGTGGCGAGTGTCGGGGGAAGAACTCATCGGGACCGCCATCCACAACGCTTCCTCGGAGTTCGTGGATCACATGAAACGCAACCCCCTGACACCTGACAGGAAGGGCCCAACGCGGCTGGCGGCACTAGAGCGACGGACGGTCCATGTAGCTGATATGACGATTGAGCCCGGCTTTTCTCCAGTCTCGCTGCATTTTGAGAAGGCGCGGACGGTCCTCTCCGTGCCGCTCCTGCGCGACAGCGTGCTCGTCGGGGTCTTGAGCATGTGGCGGCGGGAGGTTCGGCCTTTCACCGAACAACAGGTCGCGCTGGTTCAGACGTTCGCTGACCAGGCCGTTATCGCCATCGAGAATGTGCGCCTGTTTACAGAGCTGCAAGCGCGCACGATGGAGCTGACGCGCTCGGTGGGTGAGCTTCGGGCCCTCGGCGAAGTGGGTCAGGCGATCAGTTCCACTTTGGATCTGCGGACCGTGCTGAGCACGATCGTGACACGAGCCACGCATCTCTCGGGCACCGACGCCGGTGTCATCTATGAGTACGACGAGCAACGCGAGATTTTCGTACCACGAGCCACCGAGCAGCTCGAGGCTGACATCGTAGAGACGATGCTTACGACGCCAGTCCGAAAAGGGGAAGGCGCGACCGGGCGGCTCGCGCAGGTACACGAGCCGAACCAAGTCCCCGACATATTGACAGCGCCTGCCGAGAGCCGGGTGCGTGGCGCTCTCGTGCGCGCCGGATATCGGGCTTTGCTTGCTGTGCCTCTTGTGCGCGAGGATCACCTGCTCGGCGGCCTGACCGTGATCCGCAAGGTCGCCGGGGCTTTTCCGCCGGCGGTCATCGAACTTCTGCGGACGTTTGCGACCCAATCCGCCCTGGCGATTCAGAACGCCCGTTTGTTCCTGGAGATCGAGCACAAGAGCCGCCAGCTCGAAGTCGCCAGCCAGCATAAATCGGAGTTCCTCGCCAACATGTCGCATGAGCTGCGGACGCCCCTGAACGCCATCATCGGCTTTTCCGAGGTCCTGAGCGAACGGATGTTCGGTGAGCTGAACGAGAAGCAGGAAGAGTACTTGAAAGACATCTACGCCTCCGGGCAGCACCTCCTATCGCTCATCAACGACATCCTCGATCTCTCGAAGATCGAGGCGGGTAAGATGGATCTGGAAGTATCGGACTTCGATCTCCCCGCTACGATCGACAACGCGCTGATGCTGGTTCGCGAGCGGGCGGCGCGCCGGGACATCGAGCTGCAGAGGGCCGTCGATGAGCGGCTCGGGCAGATCCAGGGTGACGAGCGAAAGATCCGCCAGGTCCTCCTCAATCTGCTGTCAAACGCCATCAAGTTCACCCCGCAGGGCGGGCGCATCGACGTCAGGGCAAAACGCGTCAACGGATTCATCGAGGTCTCGGTGAGCGACACCGGCGTCGGCATCGCACCGGGGGATCAGGACGCGGTGTTCGAGGAGTTTCGGCAGGTGGGAACGGCGGCCAAGAAGGTCGAAGGCACCGGCCTCGGCTTGGCGCTGTCGCGGAAGTTCATCGAGCTCCACGGCGGCAAGATCTGGGTTAGGAGCGAGGTCGGGAAGGGCTCGACGTTCACGTTCACGGTGCCGGTGCGGCGTGGCGAATGAGCGGGGCCGGCTCAGTGCGCGGCTCTTGACGGCAACGCGCGAGCGCCATGCTGCCCGCCCAGAAGGTGGGGAGGCGGCAGAGGCCAAGGACGGGACTCGGCCGCCTGAGCGGCAGTCGCCCCTGCGTGAGTTGGTTGCCGAGCCTCGGCGACGGCAGGTGGCTCACTGATACGACGCTTCGGTCTCCCACGCACCGCGATTGTCAACGCTGTCTGGGCGCGGCGCGCCAATCGGCGCCGCCAGAGGAGGAGCCCATGGCCGGTGAGCCGTGACGCGGAGTATACGACGCTGCTTCGTCTCGAGGCCGGGGTGCGCTTCCGGTCGCATTCCCATCCCGCCGGCGAGGAGCTGTTCGTCGTCGATGGGCGGATCCGGATTGAAGGTACGTGGCACGAATCGGGCTGGTACATTTATTCGCCGCCCGGCGCCTCCACGACGTGTTCTCGGACACCGGGATGCTGATTCGGATGCCCGGGCCCGGCGCGATCCTCGAAGACTGAGGCGGGCGAATCACGAGCTCGAAACGGCAGACACAATCACGAGCTCGAGGCGGCAGACAGGAAACGCGCGGAGAGGTAGGTCCTGAGAATGGCGGCCCTGTACGCACCAACGAAAAGGTTCGGTACCACGCGCGGCTTTGGCTGCGGTGCTCTCAACGACGCCCACCCAAACTCCACCCAGGAATTCGTTGTCGCGGTCCCGTGTGGGTCATCGTAACAAACACAAATCTGGTTGGTCTTGGCGTTGACCTTGACGGAAACTCGCGGGAAGCCCTCGCAGTCGACCCACACGCCGGGGACGCGATCCTAGTGGCGAACGTCGCCCTCTTGCACGTTACTCTCTTGGCCCCGTGGCGCGCGCGGCGCCCGAGCGGTCAGACGTGATTGCGGAGCATGAACTCCTTCGGATGCGGGTTCAGGTAGACCTGGTCGGCGAGGTACCGCACCCCGAGCCGACGGACGTGGTGCTTCACGAGCGTGAGCGGGACGACGAGAGGCACGAGGCCGCGGCGGTACTCGTCGATCACCTCGACGAGCTCGGCCCGCTCGTCGGTGCCGAGCTCCCGCTTGAAGTAGCCCGTCATGTGTGTGAGCACGTTGGCGTGCCGGCCGCGCGTGGCCCGGACGGCGTAGCCCTCCATGAGCAGCGCCTGGTACTCGTCGAGCGGAGCCTGCGTGAACGCCTGTCCGGCGGCGGCGACGAGTCGGCCCAGCCGCGCGTAGTGCGCGGGACTGTGCGCGAGGACCGCGAACTTGTGCGCGGTGTGGAAGGCTACGAGGTCGCGCGCGCGCGGCCGGGTCTTCAGGAAGCTGCGCCAGCGCGCGGCGACGAAGACGCGCTCGATGAAGTTCTCCCGGAGCGCCGGGTCGTTGAGCCGGCCCTCCTCCTCCACGGGAAGTGCGGGCAGCGCGGTGACGAGCGCCCCAGCGAACAGCCCTTGGCCGTCGGCGGCGGGAACCCCGTTGTCGCCGTAGACCCGAACGCGGAGGAGCCCGCATGAGGGCGAGGCGCGCTTGAGCACGTAGCCGTCGAGCTCGAGCGCGGCCAGCTCGCGCACGCGGTCGCGCGAATACCGCTGCATGCGCGCCGTGAGGTCCTCGCCGGTCTTCTCCTGCATGAGGCGCGGCGCGTCCGCCGTCCCCACGAGCCGCAGCGTGTCCCGGGGCACCCCGAGACCGAGCTCGACCTCGGGACAGACGGGAACCCACTCGACGTGGCGGCCGAGCACGTCGGTCAGGAAGCGATCGTGCTTGTGGCCTCCGTCGAAGCGCACCTCCTCACCGAGCAGGCAGGCGGAGACCCCGAGCCGGATCCGACCGAGACGGCTAGGCGTCGTCGTGGCCATGGGAACGCTGGACAGACGGGGGAACAACCGGAGGGGCCGCGGCCCCACGCGGCGCGATCACGAGCGACAGCACGAGGGAGGCGCCGAGTAGCGCGCCGATGACGGCGAGCGGCCAGGCCACAGAGCGTACCGGTAGAGCGCCACGCCGAAGGCGAGGGCCAGCGCGATCCACACCGTGCTCCACGCGGCCGCCTCGCGGAAGCCGACCTCGTGCGCGTTGCGGTGGAGCACGTCGAGGTCGAGCGCGAGCAGCAGGAGGACGCCGGCCGTGAAGGCGGCATAGAGCCATCAGTACCCGGCGAAGGGGGACAGTTATCGGCGTCATCGTTGCGCGTCCTGCCTCTCCCTCAATCGAGACGTCATCACGCCACGCGGGATGGCGGAAGGGCGAGCGCCGGCCGTCATCGTTCATGTCGTGCTCGAGCTGTCGGAGCCATCCGAATCGTTCGAGCCTCGGCGGCGCCCTGGACTCCTCGGAGCAGACGGCCGAACACCACGTGGTGCAGCGGCAGCACGGCGTACCAGTAGGCGAGGCCGAACAACCCGCGCGGCCGGAACCGGGCGGTCTGGACGAGGCGCACGCGGTCCGCCCGGCCGGGCAGGGGCTCGATCGTGAACTCGAGCAGCGCCTGGCCGGGAAGCCGCATCTCCGCACGGAGCGCCAAGCGCCGCCCGGGCTCCACGCCAGTCACCCGCCAGAAGTCGATAACGTCGCCGTACGCGACGCGTTCGGCACCACGCCGCCCGCGGCGGAGGCCCGGCCCGCCTACGAGGTGATCGAGCGACCCCCGAAGCCGCCAGAGCCAGTCGGCGCCGTACCAGCCGGTGTCCCCGCCGAGGCGCGCGACGGCCGCGAACGTGTCGGCGGCGCTCGCCGCGACCTCGGTCTGGCGCCGGTCGGTGAACACCGTGCCGCCCGCCCAGTCGGGGTCGCCCGGGATCGGGCCGGCATCTGACCAGCCGGTTTCCACCTGCCCCCGCGTCGCCTGCGCCAGGGCCTCGTGAATCGCCTCGCGCACGCCGAGCAGGCGCTGGGGGATCAGCCGCGCCGCCTCGTCGTCACGGCAGACGACGGGGTTGCGCAGACCCTCGGCGAGCGGCCGGGCGATCCGGTGGCTCATCGGCGTGACGAGGTGGATCCACAGCGAGCTCAGGCGCGGCGTGAGCACCGGGACCGGGATGACGAGCCGCCGGCGGAGTCCGCGCTCCTCGGCCATGATCCGCATGAGCTCGAGGTAGCTGACGACGTCGGGCCCGCCGATGTCGAGGGTGCGGCCGACGGTGGCGGGCACGGCGAGGCACGCCACCAGGTACGCCAGGACGTTGGTGATCGCGATCGGCTGCGACGGCGTCGTCACCCAGCGCGGCGTGATCATGACGGGCAGGCGCTCGACGAGGTAGCGGAGGATCCCGAACGAGGCCGAGCCGGCACCGATGATCATCGCCGCCCGCAGCACGGTGACGGGCACGGGCCCCGCGGCGAGCAGCCGCTCGACCTCGCGGCGCGAGGAAAGGTGCTCGCTCAGCCCCTGTCCTTGCTCGCCGAGGCCGCCGAGGTAGATGATGCGGCCGACGCCGGCACGCGCCGCGGCCGTCGCGAACGTCTGGGCCAGGCTTCGGTCGGCCTCCGCGTAGCTGGCGCCCGTGGCGGCCATCGAGTGCACGAGGTAGTAGGCGGCCGGGCAGCCGCGCAGCGCCGTCGCCGTCGCGTCGGCATCGGCCAGGTCGGCCTCGACGATCTCGACGCGCGGGTCGCTCGCCCACAGTCGGGCCGCGAGCTTGGGCGCCGATCGCGCCACGCAGCGCACCCGGTACCCGGCCTCGAGGAGGCGCGGCACCAGCCGACCACCGACGTAGCCCGTGGCGCCGGTCACGAACACGGGTGCCTCGCGCGCCGCCGCCCCGCCGCCGTGCGGCCTCATGGCGCGGCCTCACCGGAGCGCTCCACGCGGACGGCGGCTTCGGTGCGTCGCAGGAACGGCAGCGTGAACGGGGGATCATAGAAGAGGATCACCGGGTTCGCGACCGGCCGCCACGGCGTCGGCGCGACCACGGCGCGCAGCGCTGCCGTGCGCCGCGCCAGCTCCGCCTCCTCGCCACGGCCCGAGAAGCGCAGGACCGCGATCGTCTCCTCCGGGACCGGGATCAGGTGGACCCGCGCATCGGTCGGCCGGGGCGCGGTCGCGGCCGTGTAGCGCGCCGGCAGGAAGAACCGCATGCGGACGCCGCCCGCGCCTGGCGCGGTCTCCACCGGCGCCGTCATCGCGATCTTCTCCGCCCCGGCGTTCGCGGTGGCGACTGGCGCCGTCATTGCGATCTTCTCCGCCCCGGCGTTCGCGCCGGCGATGTAGGCGAACAGGATCCGGAAGGCGCGGGAGCGCGCCTCGACGTCGTCCCCGGCCACCTCGGTTTCGGCGGCCAGCCGCGACGCGTATCGGCGGACCTCGACGCCGTCGCTCAGCGTGGCGACCGCAGCGTAGCGCGGTTCCTCGTAGATCCGGACGCCGAACACGCCGAGCGCGGCCTCGAGGACCAGCTGCGCGTGGTAGAGGACGTCGCGGAGCATGCTAGCGAATCGTCCGTTCGCCGAGGACGATAGCCGCACTGCGCCGTCGCCGCCCATCCCCGAAGGCCGCCGGCCCCGGCGGCGAGCGCTGGGCGCGCACGTCGAGGCTCATCGCCGCCTCGCGGGCGCACCGGCGCCGAACAGCGCCTCGATGCGCTGGCGCCGATACTCGAAGATCGCCGCCAGCTGCCGCCGGATCACGAGGAGGTCGAGCAGGCCGCCGAGCGGGCCCAGTGGTGGCTCGTAGACGACGAGGTCCTCGATCACGGTTCCGTCCTCCTCGCGGCGGAAGCTATGACGATGATCCCACCGCCGGTAGGGGCCGATGATCTGGACGTCGCGAAAGCTGTATGGCGGGTCGTACTCCGCGACCAGCGACTGCCAGCGCGTCGTCCACCCGAGGACGCGCACGTAGTAGTCGATCACGAGGCCCGCCTGCATCGTGAGCGAGCCCGGGGTGCGCAGGCGCAGGCCCAGCCACGGCGGCGTGATCAGCGTGAGGTTCTCCGGATGCTCGAAAAAGTCGAAGACCGTCTCGAGCGGGCGCGGAACCCACTGCTGGCGATGCAGCGTCCGGACGGCTCTCGCGAGATTCACGCACGTCCTCTTGCTGGCGTCACGAGCGGCTCGCAATACGCGAGGCGATCTCGCTCGGCGGGATCGAGCACCCACGGGGTGTGGACACGCGGCCCCGGTACCGAAACCAGCTCGGGCACCCAGCGCCGCACGTACGTCCCGTCGGGATCGAAGCGCAGCGCCTGACGGATAGGGTTGAACGTGCGATTGGGCCGGGTGTCGTTACCCGTACCGGCGACCCACTGCCAGTTGCCGGAGTTGTTTGCGATGTCGCCGTCGACGAGCAGGTCGAGGAAGTGCTGCGCCCCGAGCCGCCAGTCGAGGCCCAGGTTCTTCACGAGGAACGATGCGGTGAGCAGCCGCGCGCGATTGTGCATCCATCCCTGTACCGCAAGCTGGCGCATCCCGGCGTCCACGATCGGGTAGCCGGTGCGGCCGGCCTTCCACGCCTCGAGCAACTCGGCATCGTGGCGCCAGCGTCGGGCGCGCGGGCGGTAGTCCGTGTGGGCGATGGCCGGGAATGCGGCGGTGACCTGGTGATGGAAATCGCGCCAGCAGAGTTGTCTCAGGAATGCCGCGCTTGTTGCGCTCGTGGGGCAGCGGGACTCCACCTCGACGGGCGAGACACAGCCGAAGTGGAGGTAGGGACTCAGACGGGAGGTGCTCTCCGCGGCGGGCGCGTCGTGGCATTCGGCGTACCGCATGACGTCCCTGCGAAACCATGTCGCGAGCCGGATGCGGGCCCGCGTCTCGCCGCCCGGTATCAGGTCGGGTGATGTCGCGCCCCTGACGAGGTCCCCCCGCTTGGGCAGGGCCCCGGCGGCGAGCCCGGACGGCAGGACGAGCGGGCGCGGCTTCGGCACGCGCGCGCGGAGCGGCAGCGCGCGCCATCGGTTCCAGTACGGCGTGAAGATGCGGAAGTGGTCGCCGCCCGACGGGAGCAGAGCGCCCGGCGCGGCCGCCGTCACACCCGGGAAGGCCCGGTACTCGACGCCGTGCGCGGCGCATCCCTCGGCAAGACGGCGAGCGCGGTGCCGGGCGAAGGCGCTCACGTCGGCGCTCGTGAAGACGGCTTGCGCGCCGGAGGCTCGGGCGACCGCGACGGCCTCGCGCGCCG
>Ga0310813_10002927_pt1 | contig 10370 bp, 13 predicted proteins | sample YN3metagenome_FD_203086 | JGI IMG/M metagenome (GOLD analysis project Ga0310813, IMG submission 203086) | Soil microbial communities from experimental microcosm in Duke University, North Carolina, United States - YN3 | ecosystem: Engineered > Artificial ecosystem > Soil microcosm > Unclassified... | reverse complement strand
GGATTCCCGAGAGTTTTTTCTTTTATAGGGTTTAATTATGTGAAATATTTGTAGAAATAAAATTGAATATGCAGTTTCTTAACGACCAAACTCACTCGCCCCCGGATTAGTTGTTTGCTGAAACCCGCAGCTGTCCTGCATTGAGGAAGCAAGCTTTGTTAAAAAGTTTAAGATCCAACTGATTCGGCAAACGAACGTCATCAAGGCTTGGACAAACCTTAGCCATCGGATCGTAAGAGCGATCAATTTGCGAGAGAAAAACCATGATAATGCCGCGCTCGTTTGCGAATGACTTTAACGCGCCAACTTGTTGCATAAGTTCAGGGTTCTCACGCTTTTGGTCTAAGAGCTGGAGGTAGTCAATGACTACGACTGTTCCTTCCGGCACAGTCGAGAGTTTTGACATAATGTAACCGGCACTAATGTTATCAGAAGTATCAAATTGGAATTTATCGTGAAAGTCTGCCGGGTCCTCCCCAATACTTTTGAATAAATTAAAGACATCGTTCGCGCTGTATTCCAGCGTAAAGAACACTCCCTGACGACCTGACTTCATCGCTTCAACCGTGAGTGCGAGACTTAACTGCGTTTTGCCATGACCCATACGCGCTCCCAGGATTACCAAATCTCCGGGCGACAAATGAGCAAGCAGCGCGCCCGCATCCTTCATTTTCGATATTTGTTCATTGACTTTCATATTTTACCCTCACAATTCAGTATTTTAGCATAAGGCACACGACCGAGCCGCGCAGTGCCGCCTAACAATTGATAAACCCCAGCGCCGTTGATAATAAGCGAAATTATGATTATTATCAACGGGTTTAATGTTCTCTCAAAAAGCCTCTATCTGATAAAACGCGATTGCTAAATTGATAATAGCTGAAACCTCATTGCTCGCCCAAAGCTTTGTTCTTTTGAATCAACTCGTTTATCGTACCGGTTTCGCCGATTTCGTAAAGGCTTATCAGACTGTCTTCGATGGTGAAGATTTGCCGGACTTCCGTATCGACAAGCACGTTGCCCTGTAAATCTTTAACGATTTGATGAACGGTGACGGTGTTGCGCCCCTTTTCGTCCGTCTCGAATTTTAAGGTTTCGAGTTCGGGCTGAATCATTTTGAATTGATTTGTCCAGTATTCGCGCACTGCGCCCTGCCCGTAAACAAAACCGCCTTCGAGACCGTTTGCCCATTTCACGTCCGGATGCATTTTCGCGATGATCGTTTCGATCTCTCGTTTGTTAAAGGCATCGTATAGATTTTGCAGAAACTCCTGATTTGCGCTCATATTTTTATTATTGCATTTCAGCGAGATAATGAAGGCGCAGACTATCAATGTGATGCCGTGTATGATTGACCATATTATAAGCAAGGGCGCGAACCGAAGCCGGATGATCGTTGACCGTGCCGGTTCGTTCCCACGCCTCGTCGCTTAGATTTTGAAAAAAGATAATATTCGCCTGACAGAGATTTGAAAATTCTTTGCGCAGATCGGCGAGACTGATCGAATTAAAATTGCCGTTCGCGATGGATAGATCCTGATCGTAACCCGGGAGCGGCGTTTGATCGCCGTGCGCAATTCTCATGGCGCGGTAGGAAAAAACCCGTTCGCCCGCAATCAAATGTCCGAGCATTTCCTTGATCGTCATTTTGCCCTCAGCGTAAGCAAACTCGCCTTTTTCTTCCGGAACCAAAGCGAAAAGATCTTCGGCTTCGGTTAACTGTTTTCGCATCGCGGAAACAATATCGGTTTCTTCGACCAGCGACGCGTAATCTTCATAATCTTCAATGTATTCGGTTATTTCAGGACGTTTCATATTTGAATTTTAACAAAATCTTTAATCGTGCGAAATTCATCACGAGAAAACAATATTTCTAACCCGTATCAAATAACACGCGAAAAATTGAAGGGAAAGTTTCCGGCGCAAATTGTAAATCAGCCCCGCAGCGCGATAAATTAGATATTATGCGAAATGATTTTTCAGCGCTTTTATCAGGTATGTTTTCCGCAACCTTTTCCGGCGGCAAACAGGGCGAAATCGTCAATCGAAACATAACGATCAAGAGCGAAAATTACGTTTATCAGGCTTACTTGCCGCCGCAAATTAAAACGCCGGAAAAACTGCCGCTCGTCGTTTTTCTGCACGGCATCCGCGAACGCGGCAGCGGCGGATTTGTCACGGGAATGTTTGCGCAGATCGTCAGACAATATCTCAAAGCGGTTCCGGCGATCGTTTTACTTCCGCAATGCCGACCGGACAAATACTGGATCGACGAGCCGATGGATAAAATGGTGACAGGCGAAATCGAAGACATTTCAAAAGATTTTTCGGTCGATGAAAAACGCAAGTACTTAATGGGCGTTTCGCTCGGCGGTTACGGCGTTTGGCATTTTGCCGCAAATTATCCGAACGATTTTGCCGCGCTTGTTTCGATCTGCGGCGGCAGCCCTTTAACTTCGGGCGATCGTTTCGCACCCGTTGCTGAACGAATCGGTAAAACTCCCGCGTGGCTTTTTCACGGCAGCGAAGATAAAGTCGTGCAGGTCAGCGAATCGCGCAATATGGTCAAAGCCATCAAAGATCACGGCGGAAATGTCAAATATTCCGAGTACGAAGGCGTCGGTCATAACGTCTGGCTCAACGCGCTCGGCGAAAAAGAGCTTGTGCCGTGGCTTTTGTCGCAGAAACTTTAGTTAATTTCAGCGGCAAATTAAATTTCTTCAATCTCTTTGGCGACTGCAAAATCAAACGCGGTGATGCCGCCACGGTCGTGTGTCGTCAGGTTTATTTCGGCGTAGCCCCAGCCGAAAGTGATGTCGGGATGATGGTCGTGTTTTTCGGCGATCGCGCCGACGCGGTTGACGAACTCCAGAGCTTTCGAGAAGTTTTCAAATTCAAATCTTCGCGACAGAATATCGTTTTCGGCGTGCCAGTCTTCCATCTCGGCTAAATTATAGAGAATTTCATCAGGCGAAAGCTTTTTGCGTTCCATTCGTTTTTCACTCCTTGGTTTTGCGGTATAATCTAGTCTTTTTAGTATAACTATTTACGAAACAGATATTCAAATAATGCGTTTTTTTTACAAATTTACAGTTCTGATTTTAATCGCGGCAGCTTTTTCGGCGTGTTCCTCCGCGCCGAAAAAAACTTTAACGCCGCTCGAAACCCTTAAGGCTTACGGCAATGCTTACAAGAAAAAAGACATTACGGCGATGAAGCTTCTGCTCTCGCAGGAATCTTTGAAAATGCACGAGCAGGAAGCCAAAGCGCAAAACGTGACGGTTGACGACATCGTCAAACGCGAAACGCTTTTCAGCGAGAACCAGACGAGCGCCGAATTTCGCAACGAAAAGACCGAAGACGAAAAAGCGACGGTCGAAATGAAGGATTCGACCGGCATCTGGAACACTGTGCAGTTCGTGCGTGAGGACGGCGTGTGGAAGATCGACCGCAAGGGTTTTGCTACCAATATCGAACAGCAGGTCGAGCAGAAAAACAACGAACTCGACCAGATCATCAATCAGGGCAGACAACCCTAATTGATTTGGGATTTTAGATTTTGGATTTGGGATTTTATGAAGATTTATTCTGGCTTGATTTTGCTGACGGCTGTTTTGCTGGTTGGGTGTAATTCAAATCAATCGTCCGACAATAGTCCGAGCGGTGTTTTGAAGCAATATGTCGCGGCTTCGCAAAAGCAGGACATTGCGGCGATGAAAAGCCTTTTGTCGAAAGGCTCGCTCGAATTGATCGAAAAAGCGGCGAAGGCGCAAAATTCGACAACCGACGAGCTTTTACGGCGTGAATCTTCGGTCAAAATCCAAAAATCCCCTGAAACGCGCAACGAAAAAATCGAAGGCGAGACGGCAACTGTCGAAGTCAAAAACGAAAAGAACGGTGAATTCGATATGAAAATGCCGTTCGTCCGCGAGGGCGGCACGTGGAAGATCGCCCGCGACAAATACGTCGAAGAAACACTGAAAGAGGCGAACGAGGAAATCAACAAAAAACTCGCCAATTCAAGACTTTCAAACAATAATTCTGCGCCCGATTCAAACGCGAATATTTCGACCGGCAGATAGTTTTTTTCAAGGAGAATTTTAAGTGTCAAAAATCAAACCTTTTCGCGCTTTGCGCCCGCAAGCGGCAAACGCCAAACAAGTTTCGAGTGTTCCTTACGATGTCCTCAACGCGCAGGAAGCCCGCGTGATCGCCGGAGATAATCCGCTCAGTTTTCTGCACGTTTCGCGTTCGGAGATCGATTTGCCCGAAGATGTAAATCCTTATTCGGATGAAGTTTACAAACGGGCGAAAGAGAATTTCGAGCGTTTGAAAAACGACGGCGTTCTGCAGACGGAAAATGAACCGAGCCTTTACGTTTATCGATTGCAGATGGGCGAACAGGTGCAGACCAGCGTCGTCGCCTGCTGTTCGATTGATGAATATGACGCCGGACTGATCAAAAAGCACGAAAAAACGCGTCCCGACAAAGAAAACGACCGCACGCGCCATATGATCGAGCTCGAAGCGCAGACCGGCTTGATCTTTCTTTGCTATCGCGGCACGGACGAGATCAACGCGCTGGTCGAAGAAGCGATGCAAACCGCGCCGCTTTATGATTTTGAAGCCGAAGACGTTAATAAAAATTCGATTCGCAATACGGTTTGGAAAATTTCCGCCACCGGTGAACTCGTTTCAGCCTTTGAAAAAATTCCCGCGATCTACATTGCCGACGGTCATCACCGCGCCGCCAGCAGTTCGCGCGCCCGCGCCTATTTAAGGCAGGAAGCGTTGGAAAATATTGACGAAAGTGCAGTTTGTCTGGCACCCGAAGTGGAAATCGAAGAAGCCGAATATAATTTCGTAATCGCCGCGCTGTTTCCTGCCGAGCAGCTCAAAATTCTGGCGTATAACCGCGTCGTCAAAGATCTGAACGGTTTGAGCGCCGATGCATTTCTGCAAAAAGTCGGCGAGTCAGGTTTTGTCGTCACGGAAACCGCTGATCCGACGCCCGAAAATCCGGGTGAGATCTGTGTTTATCTGGAAGGGAAATGGCACAAATTGATGTTTAATATTCAATATTTTGCCGATCCGGGCGTGATCGAAACTCTGGACGTGACGCGTCTGGAAAATTTTATTCTGCATCCGATCTTAGGAATCGAAGACGTCCGAACCGACAAGCGGATTGATTTCGTCGGCGGCATTCGCGGCACCTCGGAACTCGAAAAACTGGTTGATTCTGGGAAATGGCAAATCGCTTTTTCGATGTTCCCGACGACCGTCGAACAGCTTCTCGCCGTTTCGGATATGGGCGAAATTATGCCGCCGAAATCGACGTGGTTCGAGCCGAAACTGCGCGACGGTTTGCTGATTCATTTGATATGAATTTCGAGTGGGATGAAGAATAAAATAAAGAAAATGTTCGCAAGCACGATTTAGATTTTTCAGACGCTTGGGAAATCTTTAAAGCCGCGATGCTCACCCATGTTGATACACGCGAAGATTATGGTGAAATTCGTCAGATTGGAATCGGATTTCTGAGAAATATTATTGTAGTTGTCGTTTTTACCGAGCGAAATGTTGATATAATTCGTATTATTTCTTTGCGAAAGGCTTTAAAATATGAACGAGAAAGATTTGAAGAAAGACTCCGAAACGAATTGGGAACGGCTGAAGACGATTTCTGATGAAGAAATTGACTCTTCCGATATCCCGCCTTTGGACGAGCAATTTTTTGCCGAGGCGAATCTCCGTGTTCCGCAGGGAAAAGTGCCTGTCTTGGTGAATGTAGATGAGGAAATAGCTGATTGGTATAAAAATCAAGGCGGCAATTTTCAAAATCTTGTCAATGCCGCCTTACGTGATTATGCCGAATCTCATCGTTGAATTTAACTTAGCGCAATGATTTTCTCAATTTGCGCCCGAACTTTTGCGTCTCGTTCGCCTTCCAAAATGCTCTTCAAGATCGGCTCGTAAAATCTGCCGTATTTTTTCAGATAACTTTGTGCTTTTTCGCGCACTTCCTTTGAGTTTGAGCGCAAAAAACCGACTTGTTTGCGCACATCTCGTTCCATTTCGGGCGTGATAACTTCGGTGCGACCGACCAGCACGCGAACGGTTTCCTGCGGTCGGGGCGCAACGGTCAGAGGCAGAATTTCGTCCGCCCGTTTCCGCGGCAGAACGTAAAAAACGCGAAGACCTTCTTCAAACCACGAATCTTTCCACGTTTCGATCATCGCTTTCGCTTCCTTTTCGTAAAGTCCCTGTGTGACCAGAATCTTTTCGAGTTCGTCAAAAACCTGCGTCAGATTTTTGTTCAAATTCGGACGTTCGAGCGTTGTTTCGCCCGAAATCGTCGGAACAAATTCGTAACCGATCTTGCCGCCGTGATTCTCGAACACGATCAAACTTGTAATATTTCCGCCCGGATTGCTCTTTGAGCCGTATTTTTCTTCAGTCGTATTGAGAACAATCTTTTCGCCGTTTAATTTAACCTTCAAAGGCAATTCAAAATCGCCGACTCCGCGATAGAACAAAAATTTTTCCTTTTCGATCTTGGTTTTATCGGGGTTGCAAACCTGCACGGGAACGGCATCGGTTTCCCGCGCCGGGTAATAATGACTGTACGCGACCTCGCGCAAAAACTGCGGCGTTTCGCTCGGCAAAAGTTTGATTTTTCCCCAGTTGATGCCCGATTCAAAACGCGCATTTGCCCAACCGGCTTGCGGATACCATTCCGTGATCGTTCCGCCCGGAAAAGCCACTTTGACATCAACTTCCATTTCCTTCGCGGTGTAAAAATAAATGACCGGCGTTTCCATCCGCACCTTGGCAACGCGTCCCTTTCCGGGATCGTTGTAGCTCCCGCGCCAGCCTTTTTTATCAGCCGAGGTGTAAACGAATTTCGGCAAATCGCTCGCGCCGTTCAAAGGTCGCCAATCCAGCGCGACGCCGTTTTTTCCGGCAATCGAAGTGAAAGTTCCCCATTCGTGAACGACCAGATCGTCTTGCGCGGATTGCGCCTGCGCCCGTTCGGCGACATCAAAATCGAGGAGAGTCAAAGTTAATGCCAGATAACAGGCAGTTCCTAAAATAAATAGACTGCTTTTCATATTTTTCTCCTTTATCGTTCCAGGTTCCAGGTTTCAAGTTCCAAGTCTTCATTCTTAACTTGGAACTCGAAACCTGGAACTTAGAACTTACTCAAACCAGACATTTTCGATTTCCTTCCACCACGCATCCAACATCTTTTTATCCAACTTCAAAGTGCCTTCGCGCGTAACATTTGCGGGCGGTTTTACCTGCACGGCGAGCGCGTCGAAAACTATTTCGCGCTCGGTTTTTTGTGTTCTTGAAAGCAGGTGCCAGAGCGTCAAAGAATCGTAAAGACCCGCTTCCTTGATAATCGTTTGCAGGGCTTCGCCTCCGCCGTTTTCAAAATCGAACTTGTAAAGCGCGGCTTGAAATTTCGGCGAAGCATCTTCCGCGAAAGGCGTTCCGACACCTTTTCCTTTTTTCGTGATCGCAATCGCGCCCGCCGGAACAATCGATTCGCGTCCGTTTCTTTCGAGCGCGACAAAACCGCTTGTGACGTGAAGCCGTCCGTTGCCGTCCTGATCGACTTCGAGCGTGTATTCGCAGCCGAGATCGACCGCGACTGCCGACGGCGTATCAACGATAAAAAGGCGCGGCGGCGCTAAGATCTTCGCTTTCAATTCGCCTTTTTCAAGCGAAAGACGGTGCTCGGTCGCAGTTGTTTTGACAAATTTGACGCGCGAATTCGGCTCGATCTCGACGTTTCCGATATTCGCGACCTGTACCCTTGCGCGGGAATTGGCATCGGTTTCGAGAAACTCGCCGACCGCCAATTTTTCGCTCTCGAAAGAATTTCCGACCTTCGGCATTCCCGCCAAAGTTTCGACATTCCACGACGGCAGATTGTTTTGCGCCGGTAAAGTTTCGCGCGGTAGCGGCTGAGCCGGCGGATTTTTCGGCAAAACCTTTATGTTTGAATTCGTCGTTTGCGGTGCAATTTGAAAGTTTGAATTTGCACTCGGCAGATTTTGAATTGCCTGATTCGTTGCCGCTCGTTGATTTGCCGGAGTTTCGTTCGGCGTTGAAATAACTCGCGGCGTTTCAACATTTGCCGTCTGAACCGGATTTTCGTTTTGAGCAATTTTCGGCGAATCGTTTTGTAGAAATCCGAAATAAACTGCCGCGATTAATCCGCCAACGAGCACCAGACCGATCATTGCGGCAGCGGCGCGCGAACCGAAAAAAGCAAAATTCGGAACCGGAGAAATTTTCATCTTTTCTTCTTTTCCGTCGAGAGCCTTTTCAATTTTATGCCAGAGATTTTCGGGCGCGTCCGTCTGTTTTAAGTGACTTGCCAAGCTTGCGCCGAGCTTGATCCGGTCGTGTTCGCTCCGGCAGTCAGCGCATTGCAAAAGATGCTCGGCAACGCGCTGCCGTTCATCGCCGTGCAATTCGTGATTGACGAAACCTGAGAGTTTTTCCTTGTAATGCTTTTCGTTCATTTTATTTTTTGCCGCGGATTTGCGCGGATTTTGCAGATTAAATTCTTTTGTTTTAATCCGCGCTACCTGCGTTTATTCGCGGCTAAATTTCACTTTTCAAATGCTGTAACTTCTGCGCCAGCATTTTGTGTCCGCGATTCAGCCGCGATGAAATCGTGCCGATCGAACAATCCAAAACCTTCGCAATTTCTTCATAACTCAAACCTTCCGAGTATTTCAGCAAGATCGGTAAACGGAATTTCAGTTTTAATTCGCCGACGGCTTTCTGCACTTCATCCGCCACCTCGCGCTGCTGAAATTTTTCGTCCGGCGTTTTTTTCGTGCGGAATTCGCCGAAAAAATTCTCGATTGAAAAAAATCGGCGCGTCTTTCGCTGTTCGTCGATACAGGCGTTGACCGTCATTCGATAGATCCAGGTCGTCAATTCCGCATCGCCGCGAAAGTTTGTGATCTTATTGAAAATTTTCAAAAAAACCTGCTGCGTAACGTCTTCCGCCAGCTCGCGTCTGCCGCCGAAAAAATTCAGCGCGACGGAAAAAACGCGTTTTTGATTGGCGATAAAAAGCAACTCGAAAGCCTCGCGACTGCCGTTTCTGCATTCGGCAAGCAAGTCTTGTTCGGTTCGTTTTTCGGTCATCAACGCGGGTCGCTCCATTTTCGGTTTTCAAAGATTCTACTCCGTTTTTTTGCTCATTGCCCAAACGTCGTTGCTGTAAACAAATTTTATTTCGCCGTTTTCGGTGAACGAAAATTTTCCGCCGGTCATAAAAAGTTTGTGGTCGAAAACCCACACAACCGTGCCGCCGCGCGGCGACCACGGCGCGGGCTGTTCCTGCCAATTTACGCCGTCTTCGGAAAACAAAACGCCGCTTGCAAAACCGTCGTTGCGGTTTGCGCCGACGAGCCATAATTTATCATCGAAAACTATCGGGCTTCCGGCGATTTTGCCGGTCGCTCCGGTTTCTAATTTCGTCCAATTAATTGCATCCGAAGATGTCCAGATCTCGCTTTCGGAACCGGGATTGTCCGTTTTTTCGCCGTCGATCACGCCGCCGCCGATGATCCATAATTTATTTTTGAAAACAAATATTCGCGTCACATTGCGCGGCGACCAAGTGGATTTTTCGGCGGCTCGCGTCCAGTTTACGCCGTCCGCCGAATTCCAAACGTCGTTGTAATAACGTTTGCCGTCAAAACCTCCGGCGAGCCAGATCTTGTCTTTGAAAACGACCGCGCCGTAAAAAACTCTCTCGGGCAGATTCGATTTTTCCGCGACCGTTTCCCATAGTTTGCCGTCGCGGGTGCGCGAGATTTTCGTCGAGATCTTGAAATCCAAATAATTTCCCTGCATTGCGCCGAGCGCGTAAATTGCGCCGTTAAACTGCACGAATTTTTGATAAGCGGAATTCAAACCGCTTTCCGCCAATGCGGTTTTCATCCAATTCTTGCCGTCTTTTGAAAGCCAGCCGCCGTTGTTCAATGCCAGCAAACTTTTGTCTTCGAGCACGAAAACCGGATAATTGTAGCCCTGCGGAAATTCGGCTTTTGTCGTGACGCTTTGCCAAATGTATTCATTGGACTTTGGAGGACAGCCGAAAATGTTTGAGCAAAAAGCGATGAATATGACAGTAAGACCAATGATTTTGAACATAATTTTTCCCTCGGTTACTTCTTTAAATCTGTTCAGCGGCTTTTTTCATAAAAGTCTTTAATTCTTCTAAAGATGTGCCCTTGCCGGCTTTGTTTAATTTGATCCGAAATATCTTCGTCCCCTTTCTGACCATCATAAAATGGAAATTCGGCGGATTGCTGATCAAAAAAGCCTGGTCGCCT
>Ga0310813_10002925_pt1 | contig 10371 bp, 10 predicted proteins | sample YN3metagenome_FD_203086 | JGI IMG/M metagenome (GOLD analysis project Ga0310813, IMG submission 203086) | Soil microbial communities from experimental microcosm in Duke University, North Carolina, United States - YN3 | ecosystem: Engineered > Artificial ecosystem > Soil microcosm > Unclassified... | reverse complement strand
GGCTTACTTGCCGACCGCTCCCGCGTCGCGCGCCCCCGACGATTTCCGGCCCCCGAAGTCCCGGAACTGCGGCCCGTCGAATTCCCAGGCGTAGAGTTCCTCGATCGTCGTATTCGCGTCGGCCAAGGTTCCCTGCGCGATGCGAAGGAAGTCGAGGACGCCGTCAAGCCAGCGCCCTTCCGGAGTGCCGCCGACGTGGAGGTCCCCGTCGTTCGCCAGGGAGACCGTCCCGTCGATGCCGGCGCCGCCGGCGTCCTTCCGGCCGTCCAGGTAGACCGTCATCGTCTTTGCCTGCCGGTCCGCTTCCACGATGGCGTGGTGCCAGCGGCCGTCGTTGACCTTGGTCTGGGACTCCAGGAGGGCCGAGCTGCCCGCCCCGCTCACCTGGAACGACAGGCGGCCTGCGGTATTGATGGTCAGGCTGTATCCGCTGCCTTTCACCTTCTCCAGGAGGACGCCGCCGGAGTGTCCGGGGGCCGTCTTGAAGGTCGCCTCGATCAGCAGATTCGACGTGTAGACCTGCGGATTCTTCAACGCCTCTCCGTCGATCGTGCAGGGCTCGGGCTTCGCTCCTTCGTGGAGGCTCTTCTTCCGGTCGCTGAACGCGAAGGGGGCCATCATGTCGCCGTTGGCGAGCGTGGCGTACTGCTTTTTGGCGGGACTGAACGAGAGCGCCCCGGCGATCCAGTCCTCGAGCGGACCCTGGACGTAATCCCCGGCCGTCACGTTCAGCGCCTTGAGCGGATACATGGGCCGCTCGCGATAGGTATCCCGGGAGACGTGGTAGTCGGTCATGTACCAGTGCTCGTCGGGGATCTGCGACGGGTCGCCGCCCGCGGGGTAGAAATTCCATTCTCCGACGACGCCCGACAGGGCCCAGGGGACGAACACCTTGACCCCCTTCCCGCTTCCCGGGGAGCCCGGCGCCGGCCGGAAGTCCCCTTTCGAAGGATCTTTGAGGAGCGGGGTCGCGCTGACCTCTCCCAGTTCCGACAGCATTCCCTTGTTCTTCTCCAGGGCGCCTCGGAAGGCGTCAACGTCCATGAGCCAGCGCCCGGACGGTTCCAGCACCCCCATCCGCTTGACGTCGTGAAAGACGTTTCGGCCGTAGGCGTTGAGCTCCAGGGCGAAATGTTCCTTCTGCGGACCGGCGTCCTTGGCATTGCCGTCGGCGGCGGTCCGGGCCGGATCGGCGTGACGCAGGGCAAACTCGCCGATCCCTTCCCACACGTTCCCCAGGTACTTGTTGCGCCCGGCCGAGGGCTCCTGTCGCCGGGAGCCGGTGTGGTAGTTGTAGACCGTGTTGTTGAAGAAGGTGTTCTGGTAGCTGATGATCTCCTGGAAGGCGGCGCAGTTGACGGTGGGGCTGGACGCCTCCTTGCCCTTGCCCCAGGCGATGTTGTTGAAGTGGTAGTTCTTGAAGGCGCCATCGAGGTAGTAGGCGTGGCCGAAGCCGGCGTCGGTCCCGCTGTAGCGCTCCCAGTGCCGATACCCCAGCGCATTGTAGGAGAGGTTGTCGAAGACGTAGGCGGGACCTCCCTGCCAGGTCTCGATGCCCCCGTAGTCGTTGCAGTTCAGCATCGACTCCCACACCTTGTTGTGGTGGATCAGGATGCGGGTGAAGGGGACGTCGCCCCACATGCCGCTGGTTTTCGCCCCGGAGACGTCGATGCCCTGGGCGTAGGAGCGTTCGATCACGTTCCCCGCGATCTCGACCGTGCGCGCGCCCTCCACGTGGATCCCCGTCCCCGTGTTGTAGCGGGAAGGCCGCGTGCCGGTTTCGAGCGAGTGGTTTCGGTAGATGCGGACGTCGCCCAGACGGCCGCGGAGCTTCGCGTAGCCCCATCCCGAGCCGTCCGCGACGGAGAGGATGCCCAGATCGGTTCGCCGGAAGTCGTTGTCCTCGATCAGCACGTCGTCGACACGCTGCCCCTCCACGAGCGCTTTCACTCGGATCGGGAAGCAAACGTCTTCGAAGAGGCAGTTGGCGACCCGGAGGTCGCGGCCCGAGCCCCAGATCCGGATGCAGCCCGGGTGGGTGTCGGAGCGGAGGCCCCAGGGGGTGGTGCTCCAGTCCCACGAGGGCGCCGTGATGTCCCAAGGGGCCGTCGTGAAGCGGAAGGCGAGGCCGCTGACGTGGAGGTGTTCCACCTTCTCGCCGCTGACCAGGTTCGATCGCTTGCCGGCTTCGACATGGGCCGCGTTGGGATCGGCATCGCCCGGCAGGCGCAGGTAGAGTCTTCCGCCCTTCCCCTTCCGCTCGAACCAGTACTCGCCGTCCGGATCATCCAGGTACTGCGGCTTGTCCTCGAGGTAGTACCGCATGTTGCTCATGATCACGCCCGCGGTCCCGCCCGTCCACCCGGCGAAGCCCAGGCTGTGGCGCTCGAGATCGACGACTTCCACCTGGGTGGGGTACGGCCCGCTCATGACCCATCCGTACTCGGGCCAGATCAGGGCTCCTTTGAAGTAGTCCGCCGGCTTGTCCTTGATGTGCTTGGTGTCGATGCCCTGGTGGATCGTCTGGCCGCCGGCGTTCTTGACCGTGTTCCCGAAGGGTTTGCCGGGATTGTCCCAGACCCACCATTCGCTCTTCACGTCGTCGGGGTTGGAGCGCTTCCAGTTGGGCGTGCGGGCCAGGGGGACTCGGAACGGGTCGCCTTCCTTGCGCACGAGCCACACGCTGCGCGGCGCGAAGTCGAGGTCCGCAACCCAGACCTTCTCGGGCTCCGGGATGTCCTTGTGGTCGGCGCCCTTCTTCCAGCCGGTGATCCGCTCGGCGCCCGAGATCACGGCCGGGCCCTTCCCCCAGGAGGGATCCCGGGTGAGCCGGATCGCCTGCCCGGGCTTGCCCGACTCGCCGACGGCGAGCTCGCCGCGGTAGACGACGCCGCCCTTAAAGATGTAGGTGTGGATCCCCCGGCACGCCCGCGCGTTCCCCTGAGCCGCCGAATCCCAGGGGTGGTGTTTCCACGGTTTCTCCTTGGACGCGCCGTCGGCGGCGTCATCCCCGCTCTCGAAATCGATATAGCGGACCGAGTCGCCCTTTTCGAAGACGAAGGGCGCCGGCTTCCAGGAGAGGTCTCCTTTCGGGCTCACGTCGGCGTGACTCTTCTGCCAGCTCCAGTCGGAGGGTCGCGCCGGCCCCGCCGGCTCCTCGGGGGAGAAGCCGCACACGGCGGCCAGAAGCGACAGGACCAACACCGCGGTCTTCCTCATCATGGGATATCTCCACCCGTGCGAAGCAAAGCGATCATCACGCCCGGGGATAGAGTGCGGAAGGGGAGCGTTCGTACATGAAATCGGAAACGCCTGCAGGGCGTAAGAGGAGTGACTGATCCAACGAAAGGCCCCCGTCCCGGCCGAGGAGAGCGACCTCATCTCCCGCTGCGTCTCGTGGGACAAGGCGGGCTGGGAGCTCTTCGTCGCACGCTACTCTCCCTTCGTGCAGGCGGAGGCGCGCCGGCAGCTCCTGCGATATCGGGGGAAAGCCGCGCCCGCCGACGTCGAGGACGCGTCCCAGGAAGTCTTCGCCCAGCTCCTGCGGGACGGCGCGCGAACCCTCCGGCAGTTCCGCCAGGAGTCCTCGCTCCCGACGTGGCTCGCCTACGTGGTGCGAAGTGTCTGCCGCCAGGCCGCCGGACGCGAGCGGGGAGCCCAGCCCCTCCAGGAGGACGTCGCGATCCCTCCGCCCACCGAGGAAGACCTCCCGCTCGAGGGCCTGAAGGAGGCCGTCGCCGGACTCCCCTCCCGGGATCAACAGCTTCTGCGCCTGTTCTTCCATGAGGGGAAGAAGTACCGCGAGATCGCCCTGCTGCTGGGCATCTCGATCAATTCGGTCGGCCCGCTGCTCTCGCGCGCTCTCGTCGCGGCGCGACGCCGGCTGGGCCGATGATCCCGCTCCTCTTTTGGTGTACGAATCCTCCCCCCCGGGTCTCTATCCTCGCAGAACCATGATGTCGCCTTGCCCGGAACAGGACACTTGGCTCGCGCTCTACGCCGGCGAGCTGGACGAGGCCCGGACGGAGCAGTCCGCGGCCCATCTCCAGGACTGCCCTCGCTGTCAGGACGAATTCGACAAGCTCTGTCGCCTGGGAGCGGGACTGCGGGGACTGTTCAATGAAGTTCCCCGCGGTCGTGCGTTCCGTCGCCGACGGGCCGCTCGTCCGTCCAGGGGCAGGGGTTCCGTGGTCCCCTACCTCGCTGCGGCGTCGCTCCTGGTGGGGGCGCTGGGACTGCTCCTATGGACCAGGCCTTCGGCGCCGACGACGTTGAGTCCGGTCGTCCGCGCGGCCGAGCCGCCGGCGCCCGAGCCCGTGCCGCCGCCCGCCACGGCCCCCGCCGCTCCCCGGACGTCGGAAGCGCCGGTCGAGCAGGTCCCGCCGCCCGTCGTCGCCGTCCCCTCGGCGCCGCCGACGCCGCCGCAGCCGGCGGAGCTGGCGCCCGCGCCCGACCCTCCGTCGCCCGTCCGGGCGGAACCGGGCAGCACGAAGGTCTCCGCAACGATCGCGACGTTGGAACGCTTGGGCGGCTCGCAGCCCCTGATCGACGGCCAGGGCGCGAAGGGCCGCGGGGTCGTCCGCTTCGGCGACGGGACCCGGATGGAGCTCGCCGAGAAGACCTCGATCACCCGCATCTCCGATCGCGGCGGAGCCTCGGGGGCGGGGAAATGGGTGGAGCTCGCCGAAGGCACGCTCGCGATCGAGGCCGCCCATCAGCCGCCCGGGCGCGCGATGGTCATCAGCACGCCCCACGGAGAAGCGCGCGTCATCGGGACGACCCTTGCCCTCAGCGTCGACCCCGGCTCCACGCGCCTCGACGTCCTTGAAGGAAAAGTCCGGCTCTCGCGTCCCGGGGCCGCCTGGGCCGACGTGATCGGCGGCCACTTCGCGGTCGCGGGCGAGGGCGTCGAGCTCGCCGCCCGGCCGCTTCCCAAGATGCTCGTGGAGCCCGTCTTCCGGTTTGGGTTCGAGGACGGAAAACTTCCCCGGACGTTCAATGCCGGGACCGTGGAGCGCGGTCCGGAGCGGCTGGGCAGCCGTTTCGCGCTCGCCGGCGTGCTCGATCCGGGCAGCACGGCCGGGGGGCGCGTGGCGCTCTCGGAGCTTCAGGCCGGCAAAGGCCTCTTTGCCTACTCCGAGGACCTGGTCCTCAGCTTCGACTACTGGGCCGACGATTCGGTTCGGACGCTCGACCTCTTGGTCTGGAGCCGCGCGCAGCAGATCAGCTTCGGAACGACCGTCTGGGACACCCCGCGAGAGCGCTGGGTTCATCTCGCGATTCCACTCCGGGACTTCATCGCCAGGGAGTCGGACCGCGTGCTTCACTTGAAGCCCGGCGAGGCCGTGCCGGTTCTCTGGGTGCAGGCCGGCCAGGTCGGCGGGAAGCTCTATTTCGACAATGTCGAGCTCGCGCGGATCAGCGGCCCGCAAGGGAAGGCGAAGGAGGGGCGGAGATAGCGCTCCGCTCTGCCCTCCCGCGAGCTTATTAATGAGCCGAGGTCCGCTGCTGCAATCCCTCGCGACTTCACTGCCGACATCACCAGGAACAAGCGATATCCCGCAACGGACGGCCTCCACTCCGATCACTAAAGTGGAAGCTTAGGACAACGAGTCCATCGCCAACGGACATCCACGGACTTGCAACCAGAAGGAAACCCCAGTGCCATCAGATAAGTAATTCTCCACATCGCCTTCCTAAACCGTCTCCGCCCAGCATGGGGATTTATCTCCTCCAACTCTTAGCGAATTAGGAGCACGCCATGAGCACCCTCACCACTAAAGACGGCACCCAGATTTACTACAAGGACTGGGGCAAAGGCCCGGTCGTAACGTTCTCGCACGGATGGCCGCTGAACTCCGACGCCTGGGACGGCCAGATGCTCTTCCTGTCGCAGAACGGCTTCCGCGTCGTTGCCCACGACCGGCGCGGCCACGGTCGGTCCAGCCAGGCCTCTTCCGGAAACGACATGAATGGTTATGCCGACGATCTTGCGGCCGTCATTGAGGCTCTCGACCTTCGCGACGCCACGCTGGTGGGCCATTCAACCGGCGGAGGGGAAGTCGCGCGCTACATCGGCCGCCACGGGACGAAGCGGGTCGCCAAAGCGGTCCTCATCGCCGCCGTGCCGCCGATCATGCTCAGGACCGAGGCCAATCCGGAGGGCTTGCCGAAGGAGGTGTTCGACGACATCCGACGCGGGTTGATGAAGGACCGCTCGCAATACTATAAGGACCTGGCCCTGCTGTTCTACGGCGCGAACCGGCCGGGGGCGGTGGTCTCGCAGGGCACCTTGGATCAGTTCTGGCTCTGGAGCATGCAGGCCGGCCTCCTCAACGCCTACGAGAGCATCAAGGCCTTCTCCGAGACCGATTTCACCGAGGACCTCAAGAAGTTCGACATCCCGACCCTGGTCATGCACGGCGAGGACGATCAGATCGTTCCCGTGAAGGACTCCGCGAAGAAATCGGCCAGGCTCATCAAGGGCGCGAAGGAGATCTACTACCCGGGAAAGCCGCACGGACTGACGGCCACGGACCAGGATCAGGTCAACGCGGACTTGCTGGCCTTCCTCCGCAGCGGCGCGGAGATGAGGAAAGTCGCGTAGACCGGCCGCGTCGAAGGGCTTCCGGGCATGGAAAGGCGGAGCCCGTTTCTAGCGCCTCTGCTCATCCCGGAAGCCGGGGTGTCGTTTCCCGAGGAGTTTTGTTATGAGCACCGAAGAAAACCTCCAGATGATGAAAACCCTGGACGACGCGTGGAACGCCCGGGATTGGGAAACCTTCAACAAATGTCACGCCGAGGACGCCGATATTTACTGGCCCGGCCAGAAGGACCCGACCCACGGCCGTACGAATCACCGACTCGAATCGATCGAGTTCCTGAAATCCGTCGAGAACCGCGTGGACAATGATCCCTACCAAATCCAGTTCGGCCAGGGCGACTGGACGTGCACGGTCGCCCGGTGGCGGGGAAAGATGGTCGGGCCCATGAAGGCGCCCGACGGCAAGATCGTCCCGCCGACGGGAAAGACGTTCGACCTGGAGTTTTGTACCCTCGCGCGGTGGAAGGACGGCGAGATCGTAGAGGAGAAGCTCGTGTACGACCAACTCTCTCTCCTCAGGCAGATCGGCGTCATTTAGAGCGGGGCTGAGCTTCGGAGGGCAACTCGGCGGGCGGGACGCCGAGAGAGGACAGCCTGCGCCTCCTCTCCTGAGAGAATCCCGGCGACCCCGCTTAGTGCGTCTTGAGTTCCAGGAGCCGCAGGTTCTTGAACCAGCACTTCCCCTCCCAGCCGCTCTGCAGGCCGAGATAGCCGCTGCGGGCGTAGTCTTTGATGGCCCCCTTGAACTTGTGCGGGGTGCCGTCGGGCCGCCGGCCCGGCTCGACGAAGTCGTCGCAGTTCAGCCGGCTGACGACCTCTCCGTTGACCGACACCGTCACGTGAGGCCCCTCACAGCGGAGCTCGATGGCGTCCCATTCCCCCGGCCCCTTTAGAGGGCACTTCGCGGGTTTCGCCAGATCGTACACTGCTCCGAAAGACCAATACGGGCTATGCTTCTTGGCCTGCTCGGGGTCGAGGACCTGGACTTCCAGGCCGGTCTCGAGATGATTCTGGAGGTCGGAGACGCGGAAGAAAATGCCCGAGTTGGCGTGGGGCTCGCCCATCTTCACGTCGCAGCGGAGGACGAAGTCGCCGAACTGCTTCTTGCCGTAGACCAGGAGCGGCCCGGGCTGGTTCCGCGGGGTCAGTGCGCCGCCTTCGATGACCTTGTCCGTGGCGGCGCCGCCGTCGTGGCTCCGCACCCAGTCGCCGGCGTCCTTGCCGTCGAAGAGGAGCAGCCAGCCGGCCTTCCGATCCTCGTCCGTGAGCCGATTGTCGTCGCCGGGGGCCGCCAGCGTCGCGAGGGCGCCGACGAGCGCGAGCGTCTGCAGGGCGTCCATCGTCTTCCTCCGTCCTCGTTCCGATCCCAGAGCCTTAAAGCGTTCCGAAGCGTGCGCGTGGCTTCGATAAGGATTCTCGACAAGCTCCGATCGGGCCGAGGTGAAGAACGCCCCCCTGCGGAAACTCTGGAGGGGTGGAATGGTCGACGAAGACCTACCCTGGTGCAAAGAAAGATGGATTGAACGCGAAGGTGATCAGGGCCGTGACAATCCCCGCCAAGATAAGGGAGCCTGGAGTCCAGAGCCAGAACTTCGGGCCGAAGTGAAGGAAGGTCCCTTGTTTCCGAGAACGCCTATAACCCAGTGCCGGAAGAAGCAGGAAGCCCACGAATAGAGTCACCGTAAGCGGTACGGTCAGGGGCGGCGTCTCTGCCTTGAACGGATTTGGCTTTTTCTTCTTGAACGAGGTTTCTAGGAGCATCGCCGTCCCGAAGAAACCGATGACGAAGTAACCCAAAATCACGATGACGATGATTTTCATGCGCGGACTCCTTCCCTAGCCCCGGATAAGCCGCTCCCACCACGGGTTGGGCACGGGGGGGGGAGTGACCCGACTCCGATCAGGGTAAGGCTTCCCTAGCGAACGATGGAGGCGACCTTTGCGTCGAGGTCCGGCCCCACATCCTGGAAGGCAATCCCCAGCCTCAGGCTCTTGCCGTCGTGTCTCAGCCGGACCACGCGTCCCCGGATTTCGACGACTTTCTTCTTCCCGGTCAGGGCGAGCATGACCGTGAAGGGGGCGACGGGCAGCTTGCCCTTCGGGAGCTCCACGTCGACGAGGGAGGCCCCGCAATTGGCGATATCGCTGACCAAGCACGTTCCTTGATCGAAGAGAGACCCGTCCGCTCCGTAAAGGGTCAGCGTCGCCGATAGATGGACCTCGCGCCTCTCGTGCGAGCGGGCATGAGTGCGCTTGAGACGGTCAAAGCGGAAGCCCAGGCGCTTGGCCACCCGGAACACCTTCTCCACCGTGGCCGGCTTGAACACCGGCCCGGCACGTCGATTGAGGATCTTGTTGACGCTAGAGACGTCGAGCCCGACCTGCCGGGCAATCTCCACCTGGGTGGCTGCCATGCTTCCACTCCTATCAATGCGCCGAAGCGTATTCTCAAGCAACGGGATGGATAAAGGTTGTATGCGAAATGGCATTCGACCGCAAGAGCCGTTCGCAACGGTCGAGGGATTCCAATTTGGACAAGTTACTCCAGGGCCCGGAGAGCGTATATGGCTCCGAACGGGACAATGCTTCTTTAGGGAGGTTCAGATGAAGAAGCTGCTGGTTCCCCTGCTGCTCCTGGTGCTGGCTTCGGGCGGATGCATCCTGGTGGAGGATGAGGGGAGGCCCCGCCATGTCCACTGCATCGGTTGCGGCCATGTCTACGTCAAAGGTACTTGGCGCTAGACGCGGGCCAAGGCCTTGACGTCGGATACAGAGGCAAGTCCATCCGAGGGTAGGACGGCGCAAGAATCTTGTGCCGTCCTACTCGCCTAGGAGGATGTGAGGCAATCTTCCGAAGGAGACTTGGACCTCCTGAATCCACTCCGACCGACAAGCAGCCCGCTCTAACCGGGCCTAGTTCCTTAACAGGTGTTTTAGGGAACTTCTTCCCTGGGCGACTGGAATGGGGCCGGCTATCCGGTGTGATCAGGGACGCGCCTTGAGCAGGCTCCGAAGAAACTCGAGGTCCTGGGCATCAGCGGCGGACTGACGATCGGCATAGGCGACCTCTTTGAGGCGAAGCAGATCCTCAGGCGATGCGACCCGGAGGGTCCGGGGCCCTTTTCCTACCTTCGCGGCCCGGTCGGCGATGTCGTGCGTCGGCAGGGGGAAATCGAGGAGCAGGTCGACCCGGAGGCCCGTCTTCCAGTTATAGAAGAAAACGCTTCTCGGCTTGTCCAGCTTGAGCCGGGCGGCGGCGGCCGTCGGGTTGTCTATCGTACGCTCGACTTCGCCGGTCTTGTTGAACTTGCTGACGAGCTCGTAACCCCGCCGGTAGATCACCCGCACAAGATCTCGAGACAGCTCCGTGGAGGACACCAGAAAGTCGAAATCCTTCGTGACGCGTTGCGAGCCCAGGACGACGAGCGCCATGCCGCCGACCAGGACGGGCTCAAGACCCATTTCCTCAAGGTCGTTTAAGAGCGGGAGAATGTCCTTCAGGGGGTCAGCGACGGGAGGCATCAGGTGGCCCGGCCTTTCTCAGGGCGTCTATCCTTCTCAGGTACTCGAAATTCTCCCGGATCCGACGCGAGGCGTGGCGAGAGAGCGCCTTCGAGCGGCCGCCTTTTGACGCGATCTCCCTCCGGCGCTCTGGCGACAGCTTCCGCGCGCGCGCCAGCCCTCCCCGGCGGCCCAGGGCCTTGGCAATTGCACTCATTCTCATGGGATACAGTTTTGCTTACCGCTAAGCACAAGTCAAGGCCCAT
>Ga0310813_10002924_pt1 | contig 10373 bp, 11 predicted proteins | sample YN3metagenome_FD_203086 | JGI IMG/M metagenome (GOLD analysis project Ga0310813, IMG submission 203086) | Soil microbial communities from experimental microcosm in Duke University, North Carolina, United States - YN3 | ecosystem: Engineered > Artificial ecosystem > Soil microcosm > Unclassified... | reverse complement strand
CACCGCTTTTTCGCACATCTCGCGCGCGTTTCGCGCAATGTCAGTTGCCCGCGCGCGGCGGCAAGCGCGATTCGAGCGCGAACAGTTCGGCGAGCGTTTCGCGGCGGCGAACGAGGTGCGCAGCGTCGACATCCACGAGCACTTCGCAGGCACGCGGCCGCGCGTTGTAGTTCGAGCTCATCGCCATGCCGTACGCACCGGCGCTGCGCACCGCGAGCAAGTCGCCCTCGGCGATGGCGAGCGATCGATCGCGCGCGAGGAAATCCGCGCTTTCGCACACCGGGCCGACGACGTCGAACGGCGTCGCAGCGCCTGCGCGCGGGCGCACCGGATCGATCCCGTGCCATGCGTCGTACAGCGACGGGCGCGCGAGGTCGTTCATCGCCGCGTCGACGACCGCGAAGTTGCGCGCCGCTCCTGTCTTCACGACGCGCACGCGGGTCAAGAGAATGCCCGCGTCGCCGACGAGCCGGCGGCCGGGCTCGAAGAGCAACCGCTCGCGCCGGCCCTGCATGAGCTCGCGCACCATCGCCGCGTAAGCCTCGATCGGAACCGTCTGCTCGTCGCGATATCGGATGCCGAGCCCGCCGCCGAAGTCGACGTGCTCGAGCGCGATGCCGTCGCGGGCGAGCGCGTCGACGAGCGCGAGCATCTTCGTCGCCGCCTCGCGGTATGGGGCGAGCTCGATGATCTGCGAGCCGATGTGCATGTCGATGCCGCGTACGGCGAGCGATGGCATGCGCGCCGCGCGCCGGTACAGCGCGTGCGCCTCGTCGAAGGCGACACCGAACTTGCTCTGTGCGAGACCGGTCGCGATGTACGGGTGCGTGCGCGGATCGACGTCGGGATTCACGCGCAGCGATATCGGCGCGCGCGCTCCGGCCCGCGCCGCCACGGCGGCGAGATGATCGAGCTCGCTGGCCGATTCCACGTTGAAGCACAGGATGCCCGCGGCGAGCGCGGCCTCCATCTCGGCGTCGCTCTTGCCCACACCGGAGAACACGACCTTCGCCGCGTCACCGCCTGCGGCGAGCACGCGCGCGAGTTCGCCGCCCGATACGATGTCGAAACCCGCACCGAGCTGCGCGAAGAGATCGAGGATCGCGAGCGTCGGATTCGCCTTCATCGCGTAGCAGACCAGATGGGGCACGCCCGCGAACGCCTGGTCGAACGCCTCGAACGCCTGTGTGAGCGACGCGCGAGAATAGACGTAGCACGGCGTGCCGAAGCGCTGCGCGATCGCAGACAGCGGCACGCGCTCCGCGTGGAGCTCGCCGTCGGCGTACGTGAAGCCGCGCGCAGGCTGCGTCGGCGTCACGGGTTGCCGGGCGGCGACGATGGCGGCGGCAGCGCTGGCGACGTCGCCGGCGGAGGAATCGCGGGATTGTCGATCGGCGGCGGCAGGGCCGTCGCCGGCACGCTCTTCGGCGGCGGCCGCAGCGGGCCCTTCACGCCGCACGCGGCAAGGCTCGCGAGCACCAGCGTGATCGCGACGGCGCGAAGCGCGACCGGCAGCACGCGCCGCAGGGGGCGCCGGCGAACGGCCGCGCGACCGGCGGATTGACGTGACATCGTCGCGAATCCTAGCATGGCGCGATGGACGAATCGGCCTTCATCGCCGCCGCCGACACCACGCTCGGCACGATCGGCCTCGCGCTCGACGCGGCGCTCGAGACGAGCAACGCCGACCTCGACTGGGATCTCAAGGACGGCGTGCTGACGATCGAGTGCGACGACGCGAGCCGCATCATCGTCAACCGTCACGTGCCCAATCGCGAGATCTGGGTGGCCGCGAAGAGCGGCGGATTTCACTTTCGCGCGGACGGCGGCCGCTGGCGCGACGCGCGCGGCGGCGAGGAGCTCGGTGCGGCGCTCACGCGGCTGCTCAAGGCGCAGGCGCGCATCAACGTGCGCATGCCGGACCTCGTCGCCCCTGGCCCCTGATCCCCGGTCCCCGGTGCTCAGGCGGCAAGCAGCGCCGTCCACTCATCGAGCTCGCGCCGAAGCTCCGCGTGCCCCGGCAGCAGCGACTCGACGAGCGTCCAGAAGCGCCGCGAGTGATTGAGCTCGACGATGTGCGCGACCTCGTGCACGACGACGTACTCGGCGAGCGGCGGCGGCAGCTGCACGAGCCGCCAGTTGAGCCGGATGTCGCCCTTCGCGTTGCAGCTGCCCCATTCGCTGCGCGCGTTCGACAGCCGCACGCTCGGCGTGCGCCTCCCGATGCGCTGCACGTGGTGTGCGACGCGCCCAGCGACGAGCGACCACGCTTCGCCACGCAGCCAGTCGCCGACGCATTGTGCGACGGTCTGCTCGTCGTGCACGCGCGGATGGCGCACGTTGACGTGGAAGAGGTCGGCCGCGACCGACGGCTGGCGCGCCTGGTGCAGCGCGAGCGTCAGCGGCTCGCCGCGGTAGACGATCGGCGCGCCCGACTTCCACTCGCGCGGCATCACGTCGCGGCGCCGCGACAGCCATTCGTCGAGCGAGCGCACGATCCACGCGGCCCGCTCGGCGAGCGCCGCCTCGATGTCGCGCAGCGTCACCCAGCGCGGCGCGCGCACCGTCAGACCGTCGAAGTGCACCTCCATGCCGATCGAGCGCCGCCGCGCGCGAATGAGAAGGTATTGGACGACTCGCCCGCCGAGCGCGATCGTACGCATCTGGCCGGCGGGTGCGCGCCCGTCGCGCAACGCTGCGCTCATGGCGCTCCGATGCGGGCCACTTCGCCCTCGATCCACGCCTCCACCTGCTGCACGAGCGTTGCGGCGTCCATCGTGCCGGGCTCGATCGGGCGGCCAATCGACAGCGTGATCGTGCCCGGCCGCTTGCCCATGATGCCCTTCGGCCACAGCCAGCCGGCGTTGTGCGCGATCGGAAGGATCGGCGCCTGCATCGCCACGGCGAGCCGCGCCGCCCCCGACTTGTAGCGCACGCGCCTCCCCACCGGAATGCGCGTGCCCTCCGGGTACATGACGATCCAGAACCCCTGGGCGAAGCGTTCGCGTCCCTGGCTCGCCACCTGTCGCATCGCGTCCTGCCCCGACTTGCGATCGATGGTGATCGGCGATGCCAGCCGGAACGCCCAGCCGAAGAACGGCAGCGCGAGGAGCTCCTTCTTGGCGACGTAGGCGAGCGGGGGCAGGAGTCGCGAAAGGAACAGCGTTTCCCACGTCGAGCTATGCTTGCAGACGACGATCTTCGGCGCTTCGCCGATGTTCTCCGCGCCGATGACGCGGTGGCGGATGCCGCAGATCCACCGCGCGCCCCACAGGTTGAGCGCGCACCAGCCGGTGATGAAGCGGTAACGCGGAACCGCGGGAACCCAGAACAGCGCGAGCACGGCGAGCGCGTACACCGGCGTGAGGATCGACTGGAAGAGCGCAAATGCCAGCGAGCGCAACGTCGATCCGATCGAATGCGATGCGCGCGCGCCTTGCTGGCTGGTGACGGGCGAAGCGTCTCGCTGCATTGGCGTGAGCACGTTCTAGTCGGCGAGCAGCAGCGCGGACGCTGCGAACGCGAGATCGGGAAAGATCACCGTGTTGCGCGGGAAGCCGCCGTCGCGCAGCGTCTTCTCGCCCTTGCCGGTCAGCACGAGCATCGGCTGCGCGCCGACGCCTTCGGCCGCCTGCAGGTCGCGCAGTCCATCGCCCACGCACGGCACGCCGGTCATCTCGACGTTGAAGCGCACGCCGATCTCCTGCAGCATGCCGGCCTTCGGCTTGCGGCATTCGCAGCGCGAGTCGGCGGTGTGCGGGCAATAGAAGATCGCGTCGACGCGTCCGCCCACCTGTGCGAGCGCGCGGTGCATCTTCTCGTGGATCGCGTTGAGCGTCGCGAAATCGAGCAGGCCGCGCCCGACTCCCGACTGGTTCGTCGCGACGACGACGCGATATCCCGCGTGGTTCAGCCGCGAGATCGCCTCGAGGCTGCCCGGAATCGGCCGCCACTCGTCCGGCGACTTGATGAACTGGTCGCTGTCGTGGTTGATCACGCCGTCGCGGTCGAGCACGATCAAGCGCGCCGCGCGCGTGGAGACGACGGACTCGGCGGCGAACTGGACCATCGGTCGGCGTGGTGGCGCGGCTGAGCGTTCAGGCGGCGAGCTTGGAGATGTCGGCCACGCGATTCATCGTCGACGCCACGCGCGCGAGCAGCGCAAGCCGATTCGCCCGCACGTCGGCGTCGTCGACCATCACCATCACGTCGTCGAAGAACCGGTCCACGATCGGCTTCACCGTGGCGAGCGACATCAGCGCGCCCGTGTAGTCGCCGCCGGCGCACTGGCGGTCGACTTGCGGCGCGAGCGACTCGAACGAGCGCCAGAGGTCGCGCTCGGCGTCCTCGGTGAGCCGCTCGACGTCCACGGCGGCCGCCGCCTCGCCGCCGCTCTTGCGCAAAATGTTCACGATGCGCTTGTTCGCCGCCGACAGCGCGCCCGCCTCGGGCAACGACTCGAACGACTTCACCGCCGCCAGCTGCTCGGGAATGCGGTCGATGCGCTCCGGCCGCTGCGCGAGCACCGCCTCCACCTGATTGGCCGTGTAGCCGAGCTCGCGCAGATGACCGCGCAGCCGCTCGTAGAGAAAGCTCGCGAGCTCGTCGGGCACCGGTTTCGTCGCCGGCACCGCGTTGAACGCCTGGAACGCGAGGCCAAGCAGCGCGGGTAGCGGGAGCGCGAGCCGCCGCTCGATCAGGATGCGTAGCAGGCCGAGCCCTGCGCGCCGCAGGCCGAACGGGTCGCGATCGCCGCTCGGCACCGTGCCGATGCCGAAGAGCCCCGCGAGCGTCTCGAGCTTGTCGGCGAGCGCGGCCGCCTGCGCGACCGGATGCTCGGGCAGCGCGTCCCCGGCGTAGCGCGGCCAGTAGTGCTGCGCGATCGCATCGGCGACCGCCGGATCCTCGCCGTCGGCGAGCGCGTAATAGCGGCCCATCGTGCCCTGCAACTCGGGAAACTCGCCGACCATGTCGGTGACGAGATCGGCCTTCGCGAGCAGCGCCGCGCGATCGGACAGCGCGTGGTCGGCACCGATGCGCGGGCCGATGTTGCGTGCGAGGAAGCGCAGCCGCTCGACGCGATCGCCGAGCGTCCCGAGCTCGCTGTGATACACGATCGCGGACAGCCGCTCGACGCGCGAGGCGAGCGGCTGGCGGCGATCCTGGTCGAAGAAGAACTTCGCATCGGCGAGCCGTGCGCGCAGCACGCGCTCGTTGCCGCGCACGATCGGCGACGGGTCCTCGGTCGTCACGTTGCTCACGAGCAGGAACCGCCCAACCAGCCGGCCGTCGCGGTCGGCGAGTGGGAAGTACTTCTGGTTCTGCTGCATCGTGAGAACGAGGCATTCCTGCGGCACGGCGAGAAACGCGGGATCGAACGTGCCTTCGTACACGGCGGGCCACTCGACGAGGGCCGTCACCTCGTCGAGCAGCGCGTCGGGCATGATCACGCGCGCGTCGCGCGCCGAGCGCTCGAGCTCGCGCACGATCTGCGCACGCCGCTTGTCGAACGAGGGCAGCACCTTGCCTTCCGCCTCGAGCGTCGGCGCATAGGCGTCCGCCGTGGCGATCGGAAGATCGTCGCGCGCGAGGAAGCGATGCCCGGCGCTCGTGCGCCCGGCCGCGAGCCCGAGCGCGGTGACGTCGAGCACGTCGGCGCCGTGCAACGCGACGAGCCGATGCGCGGGCCGGACGAACGACACGTTGTTGTAGTAGCTGCCGGACTCGGCGTAGCGCATCACCTTGGGTATCGGCAGCCGCGTGATCGCCTCGTCGAGCGCTTCCTGCAGCGCGCGCGCGATCGGCATGCCCGGCACGAGCCGGCGCAGGTAGACGTAGTCGGCCTTGCCGTCGGAGGCGACGTACAGTCGATCGCCGCCGATCGCGTCGAAGCCGGCATCGGCGAGCTCGGCGCGCCCGAGCGAGGCGAGCTTCTTGCGCAGCGCCTCGGTCGGTGCGCCCTGCGCATCGCGGGCGACCCTCGCCGGCATCAGCTTGTCGACCGCCTCGGCGTCGGGCGCGACGCCGAGCACGTTGGTGAGCGTCGCGGCCAGCCGTCGCGGCGTCGCGTACGACGTCGCGACGGTGTCGGCGCTCAGCACGCTGCGGCGCGCGAGCTCGCTCGTAAGCGTCTCGGCGAACGCGCTGCCGAGCGCGTTCAGCGCTTTGGGCGGCAGTTCCTCGGTGACGAGCTCGACGAGAAGCGTCCGCGGGCTCGATCGATCCAATGCGGCTTGGACGATGTCTTCACTCATGCCGCACGCTGACGGTAAACGTCCGGCAGCATCGGGTACCCGAGCGCCTCGCGCGAGTCGACGTAGGCCTGCGCCACCTGCCGAGACAGCGCGCGAATGCGGCCGATGTAGGCGGCGCGCTCGGTCACCGAGATCGCTCCGCGCGCATCGAGCAGGTTGAAGGTGTGCGCGGCCTTCAGGATCATCTCGTAGCCGGGCAGCGGCAGCCGCGCGTCGAGGAGACGCTTCGCCTCCGCCTCGAAAAACGCGAACTGCCCGGCGAGCTTCGGCGCGTTCGACTGCTCGAAGTTGTACGTCGACTGCTCGACCTCGTTCTGGTGATACACGTCCCCGTAAGTGAGCGTGCGCACGACGTCGCCTTCCTTCATCGTCGTCCAGACGAGGTCGAACACGTTCTCGCAGCCCTGCAGGTACATCGCGAGCCGCTCGAGCCCGTAGGTGATCTCGCCGGTGATCGGATTGCAGTCGAGGCCGCCCACCTGCTGGAAGTAGGTGAACTGCGTCACTTCCATGCCGTTCAGCCACACTTCCCAGCCGAGGCCCCAGGCGCCGAGCGTCGGGTTCTCCCAGTCGTCCTCGACGAAGCGCACGTCGTTCTTCGCGAGGTCGAAGCCCAGCGCGGCGAGAGAGCCGAGATAGAGTTCCAGGATGTTCGCCGGCGCGGGCTTCAATACCACCTGATACTGGTAATAGTGCGAAAGCCGATTCGGGTTTTCGCCGTAGCGTCCGTCCTTCGGGCGGCGCGACGGCTGCACGTACGCGGCGCGCCACGGCTCCGGGCCGAGGGCGCGCAGGAACGTCGCCGTGTGCGACGTGCCCGCGCCGACTTCCATGTCGTATGGCTGCAGCAGCGCGCAGCCCTGCTCGCTCCAGTAACGCTCGAGCGCGAGCACGATCTGCTGGAAGGTCTGCATGGGCGTCGACACGTCGTCCTGTTTCGCGAACCGCCGCGATTTTACCTGCGGCGCAGCGCCAGCGCGGCCGCGAGCGACAGCACGGCGAGCACGATCAGCGGCGTGTCGCCCAAGCGCAGGTACGGCGTCTCCCCTTCGCGCCCGGTCACCATCACTTCGAGCACGCCGGTCGCAAACCACGGCAGGCGCGCGATCTCGATGCCGTCGTGCGCGATCGCCGCGGTGATACCGGTGTTGGTGGCGCGCAGCATCGGGCGGCCGAGCTCGAGTGCGCGCATCGCGGCGATCTGGTTGTGCTGCTCGGCGGCGATCGAGCGCCCGTACCACGCATCGTTCGTCACGTTGACGAGCAGCGTCGCCTGGCGCGCGCCGTGGATCAGCTCGCTGCCGAACGCGTCCTCATAGCAGATGTCGACCGCCACGCGCTGCCCCGCGACGTTGAGCGCGGGCTGCGTCGGGCCGCCGCGCGCCTGGTCGGACAGGGGGATCGCGAGCACCGCACGGAGCAGCGGGCCGAGCACGGACTTCAGCGGAATCGTCTCGCCGAACGGCACGAGGTGGTTCTTGCGATAGAACTGCAGCTCGCTCGTGCCGAGCGTGACGACGGTATTGTAGTAGCGCGGCTCGTCGCTGCCCGGCTCGGGTGCCTCGGCGGTGAACAGGCCGAGCAGCACGTCGCCGCCGCGGGCGCTCGCCGTGCGGATCAGCGACAGCAGCACCGCGTCGGGTACCTCGTCGGAGAACACCGGAAACGCGCTTTCGGGCAGGACGATGAGCCGCCCGCGCGTCTCGGCGACTAGCTGCAGGTAGCGGTCGAACGTGCGCGCGCGAAACTGCGGATCGAACTTGATCTCCTGCAGGACGTTGCCCTGCACAAGCGACACGGGCAGTGGCGGCCCGGAGGACCGCGTCCATTCCACCTGCGCGAGCGCCGCGCCGATGGCGACGAGCGCGACGGCTGCCGAAAGCGATGCGGCGAGCGCCATGCGCGCACGGCGCACGAGCGCCTCGGTGGCATGCGCGACGAGCCCCGCAATCGCGACGAGAACGAACGTGACGAGGTACACGCCGCCAACGGGCGCGTAGCCGCGCAGCACGCCGCCCGGCGCCTGCGAATAGCCGAGCGCGAGCCACGGGAAGCCGGTGAAGAGATAGCTTCGCACCCACTCGGCGGCGGTGAACGCCGCGACGCCGATCACGAGGCGCCGCAGCGTGTCCGCGCCGGCAAAGCGCCCGACGAGCCAGCCGGCGAGCGCGGGCCACAGCGCGAGGTAGGCGGTCAGCACGGCGATCGCGACGGCTGCGAGCGGCGGCGGCATGCCGCCGAACGTGACGATCGCGATGTAGAGCCACGACGAGCCCGCGCCGAACAGGCCGAGCCCGAACGCGAAGCCGATCCACGCCGCGTCTTTCGCACTCGCCGCGCGTTGCCACTGCCAGAACAGGAACGCGAGCGTGGCGAACGCGAGCGCGCCGACGCCGAATGGCGCGAATGCGAACACGGTAAGCGCTCCCGCCGATGCGGCGAGGAGGCAGGACAGCGCGCGCGCGAGCCTCAGGCGCCTTCCCCGCCTTCTTCCGCGGGCCGTGGCACCACGCGCTCGACCTGAAGCGTGTAGACGCGCCGGCTGTCGGCGCGCAGCACGCGGAAGCGCAGCCCCTCGAGCGTCGTCGTTTCGCCGCGCTTGGGCAGCCGCCCGAAGGCCTTCAGCACGAGCCCGCCGACGGTGTCGAACTCCTCGTCCTCGAACGACGTGCCGAACTGCGCGTTGAAGTCCTCGATCTCCGTTTGCGCCTTGACGCGGAAGCGGCCGCCCGCCTCGGGGATGACGTTGTCCTCGCTCTCGTCGAAGTCGTATTCGTCCTCGATGTCGCCGACGATCTGCTCGAGCACGTCTTCGATCGTCACCAGCCCCGAGACGCCGCCGTATTCGTCGACGACGATCGCGATGTGGTTGCGGTTGGCGCGGAACTCGCGCAGCAGCACGTTGAGCCGCTTCGACTCGGGCACGAACACCGCGGGACGCAGCGTTTCGCGCAGGCTGAAGCCGTCGGGATTCGCGTAGTAGTTGAGCAGTTCCTTTGCGAGCAGGATGCCGATCACGTCGTCCTTGGACTCGCCGATCACCGGGAAACGCGAGTGCTTGGTGTCGAGGATCAGCGGCAGGAAATCCGGCGGCGCGTCGTCGATCGACACGCAATCCATCTGTGCGCGCGGGATCATGATGTCGCGCACCGTTGTTTCGGACACCGAAAGCACGCCCTCGATCATCGACAGCGCGTCGGCGTCGAGGAGGCGCCGCTCGAACGCGCCGCGCAGCAACGCGAGCAACTCTTCACGGTCCTCGGGCTCGCGCGTCAGGAACGCCGACAGCCGCTCGAGCAGCGTCGGTTTCTCGTCGGGCGAGTCGAAGGGAGTCGCCATTCGCGGGGCTGGGAGCTCGGGACTAGGGACTGGGGGGCGGCGGCGTCATCCCGTGTGCGACGCCTGCGGCACGCATTCGGGCGCGGTGGTCACGCATACGGATTCGCGTAACGCAGGCCTTGCAAAACGTCGGCCTCGCGCGCCTCCATGCGCGCGGCGTCGGCGTCGCGCTCGTGGTCATATCCCTGCAGGTGCAGCATGCCGTGGATCACCAGATGCGCGTAATGCGCCACGAGCCTCTTGTGCTGCGCGTGCGCTTCCTTTGCGACCACCGGCGCGCACAGCACGATGTCGCCAGCGAGCGACACCCCTTCATCGTACACGAATGTCAGGACGTTCGTGGCGTAGTCGCGGCCGCGGTAGCGGTGGTTGAGCGCGCGGCCTTCGCGCGCACCGACGAAGCGCAGTGTCACGCGCGCGTCGCGCTCGAGCGCGGCGAGCGCCCAGCGGCGCAGCGTAGGGCGGCGCGGCAATGCGGACGAATCGACGGTCGACTGGACGGTAAGCGCCAGGCGCGGCGCGCCAAGGTCACGAGCTCGCGTCGCGGTCGTACGCATCGATGATCTTCTGCACCAGCGGATGACGCACGACGTCGGCGCTCGTGAAGCGCACGAACGCGATGCCGCGCACGCCGGCGAGCACGCGCTCCGCCTCGATGAGGCCGCTCTTCTGCCCGCGTGCGAGATCGATCTGCGTGACGTCGCCGGTGATCACCGCCTTGGTGCCGAAGCCGATGCGCGTCAGGAACATCTTCATCTGCTCGGGCGTCGTGTTCTGCGC
>Ga0310813_10002922_pt1 | contig 10374 bp, 5 predicted proteins | sample YN3metagenome_FD_203086 | JGI IMG/M metagenome (GOLD analysis project Ga0310813, IMG submission 203086) | Soil microbial communities from experimental microcosm in Duke University, North Carolina, United States - YN3 | ecosystem: Engineered > Artificial ecosystem > Soil microcosm > Unclassified ... | reverse complement strand
GACCGTGATCGCCCTGGTGGTCGCGTCCTGCTGGACCAGACCCACCGCGCCGTTGTTGATGTTGTTCGTCAGGTTCGTGATCGACGTCGTGTTGCCGGTCGTTGCCGTGTCCAGCGTCGTCAGTGCCGAACCCACGTCGGTCTTCGTCTGGCCTTGCACCGTGTACGACGGTGCCTTGATCGTGCCGTCGGTGTTCACAGTCGCGCCGCCGCCCAACGCGGTTGCCACGCTGTTCGCCGTCCCGTACAGCTGCGAGCCGTTCACCGCATCCTTGCTCGTCGAGCTGATCGTGCCCGCCTTCAGGTTGGTGATCGTGGTACCGGCCGTGCCGCCTGCGAGCGTGACCTTGCCCTTGGTGACGTCGTCGTACGCGACGAACGAGTTCGACACGTTGCCCGAGGTGTCAACGTTCAGGCCTGCAGCCTTCAGCTGCGACATGTTCACGGCATCCGTGTCAGCCGTACCGGCCTTCACGTTCGTAATCTGGCGCTGGCTGGTAGACGAACCGACCGATACCGTATTCGCGCGATCCGCTACCGAGTTCGCACCGATTGCCGCTGCATTGTCCGCGCTCACGTTTGCTGAAGCGCCCAGCGCTGTGCCCCACTGGCCGCTCACCTGCGTGTTGAGACCTGCAGCGACTGCCCAGCTTGAGGCGGACGTATTGGCGCCATTACCCAGCGAGACCGACTTGTCGCCAGCCTTCGAATCACCGCCAATCGACGTCGAGTTGTTGCCGCCCGTCGTCGCGTTCTGACCAAGCGCGATTGCTGCTGCACCCACGGACGAAGCACTCTGGCCGATTGCAATCGAGTTGCCGCCCGTGGCTACCGAGTCTGCTCCACCTGAATTCACGTGGAAGTACTTGATCCCGGCGTTGCCACTGGTGATGTTGCTCACCGTGTTCGACAGGTTCGTCACATTCGTGTTGGTTGCGAACAGCTGCGAGCCGTTGACCGCATCCGTGCTGGTTGCGCCCAGTGCGCCGGCCTTCAGGTTCGTGATCGTGGTGCCGGCGGTGCCGCCTGCAAGGGTGACCTTGCCCTTCGTGGCGTCGTCGTACGCGACGAACGAGTTGGCGACGTTGCCCGAGGTGTCGACGTTCAGACCCGCGGCCTTCAGCTGCGCGAGGTTCACCGCATCGGTATCCACCGTGCCCTTCGAAACGCCCTTCAGCTGGCGCGTGCCCGCTGTGCCGGTGAAGTCTACCGTCGTGCCTGCCGAGCCCTTCGCGACCGTGATCGCCCTGGTGGTCGCGTCCTGCTGGACCAGACCCACCGCGCCGTTGTTGATGTTGTTTGTCAGGTTCGTGATCGACGTCGCGTTGCCGGTCGTTGCCGTGTCCAGCGTCGTCAGCGCGGAGCCCACGTCGGTCTTCGTCTGGCCCTGGATCGTGTAGGACGGCGCCTTGACCGTGCCGTCCGTGTTCACAGTCGCTCCGCCACCCAGCGCAGCTGCCACACTGCTCGCTTCGCCGTACAGCTGCGAACCGTTGACCCCCTCCAAACTGGAGGCATTCACGGCGCCAGCTGAAATGCCGCTCAAACGCGCATCGTTAGTAAATTGAATCGTCTTGCCGTTTGAACCGTTAACCCGGAAATTGACGTTGCCATTCGTGCCGTCCACCCATGCTGCAGAGCCGGCTGCTTCAAGAATTGCCAGGTCATGATTTGAAGACAGAATGTTACTGGCGTTCGGGCCACATGACGTCAATATGGATGTACTTTGACCAATTGACGTTTGACTGGCTGCGGATCCGCCGGTAATACACAATTGCCCAGCCATGGCTTCGTCGGGCGCAAACATTGAGATGGCAGTGACGCCGGCCGCAGCAATGATGATGCCCGCCGCACTAGCAACGACATCGCGAGACTTCGTTTTCCCCCGTCCCTTCGCATTCTCTTGCACTGCCATCCACGTACCGGTGGACTCATTCCAAACTGACCGATAAGCCTTATTCATCACGCAATCCTAAAAATACCGGGATGACTCAAGCGCCTAAACGTGAGAGCTATCGTCACGAATGAAGACGCAAAAATATCCCGCGGCGCTGTTCGACCAGCGCCATCAACTAGTGAAAGAAATTGAACACTTCAGACCGGCCTCGGGACACGAGAAACTCGTCATCCGCTACGCGTGCCAAACGGCCGAAGCCGGAGGTGGGGATAGGAGAAATTTGGAATAAAGAAGAATCCGCCCAGCCCATCTACCGTGGGTGAACTTTATTTCTGACAGTCTTAGACGGATATCGGATAAATCCGAATCCAAAATCAGGTGCCTTAACCTAAACGAGGGTAAGCCTATAGGCGCGTAGGGACGCGCTCGCCGCGCGATATGCGAACCGATCGGAAAACTGCGAAGAACACCAGCCCGCGCGCTTCGGCGAGAGAGGTTGACGAAGCGACACAGAGCACCAACGCTCGACGGTTCGGCAGGCGGCAACAGTCAAGCTCGAGCAACGAATCGAGCTCGAGCGACGTCGGCACAAGCACCGTCACGCCCAGTCTGAAAATGCGAAGAAAAAATCGGAGGCAGGAACGCGAACGAAAACTGATCTTCGTACCAGCATCGCTCGCCCCCAGGCAGAAGAGGAAGAACCTAAAACGGCTTGATCACTACCAACGCCACCGCTGCCAGCATCCCCAACACCGGCAGCTCATTAAACATCCGATACCACTTATGCGAGCGCTGGTTCTCGCCGCGCTCGAAGGTCCGCAGCAGCACGCCGCAATAAGCGTGGTAAATGATCAGCAACACCACCACACCCACTTTCGCGTGGATCCAGCCTTGCCCACGTCCAATACCAACCGCGAGCCATAGCCATAACCCGCAAGCCAACGCCGGCACCGCAATAAACGTCATGAACCTGAAAAGCTTGCGCGCCATCAGCAGCAATCTGGCAACCGCCGCCGGCTCTGTCTCCATCGCCAGATTCACAAAAATCCGCGGCAGATAAAAAAGCCCGGCAAACCACGAAGCGATCAATACGATATGAAACGTCTTGATCCAAAGCATCGGTAAGATCCTTGTTCTGGTTCGAATGCGAGCGGTGGATTTACTGGCGTCCTTCACCGTGTCCCAGCACGACATATTTGAGCGACGTCAATCCTTCCAGGCCAACCGGCCCGCGCGCATGCAATTTATCGTTGGAGATACCAATCTCCGCGCCAAGGCCGAATTCGAAACCGTCAGCAAAGCGCGTGGACGCGTTGACCATCACACTGGCCGAATCCACTTCGCGCAAGAAGCGCATCGCGCGGTCGTGATCTTCGGTGACGATCGCATCCGTATGCGCGGAACCGTACGCGTTGATGTGCTCGATCGCTTCGTCGATACCGTCGACCAGCTTCACCGCCAGCACTGGCGCCAGATATTCGGTGCGCCAATCCTCTTCCGTGGCATCGACGAGCGGCCCGACGCCCGCCTGTTCGAGTACCGCACGCGACGCGGCATCGACGCGCAATTCCACCTCTTTTTCGCGATAAAGCTTGCCGAGCTTCGGCAGCACCTCAGCCGCGATGCCGCGCGCCACCAGCAGTGTCTCCATCGTGTTACACGTGCCGTAGCGATGCGTCTTCGCGTTATCGCACACGTTCATCGCCTTCGCGAGATCCGCGCGGTCGTCGACGTACACGTGACAGATGCCGTCGAGATGCTTGATCATCGGCACGCGCGCTTCTTCCATCAGCCGCGCGATCAGGCTCTTGCCGCCACGCGGCACGATCACGTCGACGTATTCGGTCATTGTGATCAGCTTGCCTACGGCCGCGCGATCCGCAGTCTCAACCACTTGCACCGCGTCCTGCGGCAATCCGGCTGCGTCGAGGCCCTCGCCGATCAGCTTCGCCAAGGCCGTGTTGCATTCGAGTGCTTCGGAACCGCCGCGCAAGATCGTGGCGTTGCCAGACTTCAGACACAGTGCCGCTGCATCGATCGTCACATTCGGCCGGGATTCGTAGATGATGCCGATCACCCCCAGCGGCACCCGCATCTGCCCGACCTGGATGCCGCTCGGCCGGTATTTCATATTGCTGATCTCACCGATCGGATCCGCCAGCGCGGCCACTTGCCGCAAGCCTTCGACCATCGTCTTCAGCGCCTTGTCGGACAGCGTCAAGCGATCGACAAAGGCGGCGTCCTGGCCCTTTTCGCGTGCGCGGGCGACGTCGCGCGCATTCGCCTCCTTCAACAACGCTGCGTCGCGCTCGATCGCGCGGGCTACCGCTTCGAGCGCGGCGTTCTTCGCCGCGGTCGACGCCCGCGCCATGGCGCGCGAAGCGTGCCGCGCGCGACGGCCGAGGTCGGTCATGTACTGGTCGATATCCATGGTGATTTCCGTCTATCCGCAGCGATTCGTCAGGCGCGGATGGTGTCAGTTTGCAAATATTGGATTGATTGTAAGTCGGCACGGAAATGTATGCGCCGCGACGGGATGTCTCGCAAGACGTTGTCGCGCGACGTCCGGCGCGCTCGCCGCGCCCGTCGACGCTGTTCCCCACGGCGCTTGTGGCGCCTGCTGTCGCTGCCGTGCCTGTGACATGGGCATGTATCGCGCCAACGCCGCTCCTAGGCACGCCGCCTCAACTGCGCGCGGCGTCGGCGCGAAAACAGCCGTGCTACGAAGGCCGCCGCGCGGACGCCGTGGTCGACGGTCGACCGCCGCCCGCCGGCGTTCTCGGCATGCCACTCGCGGCGGCCGCCCCTGCAGGCTTCGCAGAAGCTGGCGCCGCCGCGGCAACCGTCATCGCCAGTTCGAACAAGCCAGCCCAGGGATCAGGCGGAGGATCGCTCAGCCGCTTGCCAGGCGTACCGCCAGTCAAACCCTTCACCTGCCGGTCCAGCTTCGCCGCCAGCGCCAGCGCCTTTTCCAGCGCCGCTTCAGTCACACGCGACAGCGCCGGCCCGATCAGCCGCTCACGCGGCCCCCAGACGCGGTTCTCACGCAACAGCATTGCAAGCGGCTTGCCGGCCGCCACGCCGCGCTTGACCCGCAGCAGCGTGCGTACCTCTTCGACCACCGCCCACAACACCAGCACCGCGGCTTCACCCTCGCCGCGCAAGCCGTCGAGCATCCTCGACAGCCGCGCCACATCGCCGGCCAGCATCGCTTCGTTTAGCTTGAACACGTCATAACGCGCGACGTTCAGCACCGCATCCTGCACCTGTTCAAACGACAACGCCCCTTCCGGATACAGCAGCCCCAGCTTCTGAATTTCCTGATGCGCCGCGAGCAGATTCCCCTCCACTCGCTCCGCGATGAACTGCAGCGCGCGCCGACCGTCTTCGCCCGCTGCGACGCGCTGCCCTTGCTGCGCAAGCCGCTGGCCCACCCAGTTCGGCAGCTGCGCGCGCTCGACCGGGTCGATCTTCAGCGCGACGCCAGCATCCGCGAGCGCGGTGAACCAGCCCGCTTTCTGTGTCGCCGCATCGAGCCGCGGCAGTGTCACCAAAGTCAGCGTATCCGGGTTCGCCGCATCGGCGAGGGTTTTCAGCGCCTCAGCGCCTTCCTTGCCCGGCTTACCCGTCGGAATGCGCAATTCGACCAGTTGCTTGTCGCCGAATAGCGACATCGACTGGCTCGCGCCCAGCAGCGAGCTCCAGTCGAACCCGCGTTCGACCGTGAACACATTGCGGTCCGTGAAACCCGCCGCGCGCGCCGCCGCGCGGATACGGTCGCACGCTTCCTGCGCGAGCAGGTGCTCGTCGCCGTACACGACGTACAGGCCGGCGAGACCTTTCGCGAGATGCGTTTCGAGCGCGTCAAGTCGCAGTTGCATGGCTAACGGTTACGAAGATGCGGATGAGTGAAACTGACACAGCCAACAGGCGCCGTACGCGAACTGCACGCCACGGTGCTCAAAGCGGCGGCGGCGGCAACGGCGCGCGCGGCACAACCGCCGGCACACCCTGACCCGGCGCGGGATGCAGCGACTTCACAATCGACAAGCGCCGCGACAGCTGATCGACCGCGTCGTTGCGCATGTCCGCGTACAGAATGTCGGCTTCCGCGGCCTTCGACTGCGAGAACTGGTCGCTATACGTCATCGCGCGATTCAACGCGATGGCGCTCGGCGGAATCAGCACGGTGCCGTCCTTGCCGACCAGCGTGTAGGTAAGCCCGTAGGTCAGCGCATATTCCTCGACCACACCGAGCGAGTTCAGCGTCAGCACGCTGTTGCCGAGCGACTCGCCGACCTGCAGGATCGCGTCGGCGTTCGCGACCGAATTGACGACAACCGTATCGCTGCCGCCTTCGACGATGCGCGACAGCCGCGCCGAGAACGCGGGCGGCGCTCCGGAGATGGCGAGGCGCTTGAACGCGTAGTTCTGCTGGCCGCGCAGCTGGAAGCCGCACGCGGACAACATCGCTACGCTCAACGCCAGCGTCAAAAACGATCTGCGAGTCACATTGGCTCCCGGTTTGCAGCTGTCGATTCCTGGGCCAGCAGCAGCGCGGCGTCGCGCCGCACCGCTGCAAAACCGTTCTTTCCCGATGGTTCTTTGGGCGACACCGTCACACGACGATGTTCACGAGACGCCCCGGCACGACGATCACCTTCTTCGCCGCCCGCCCTTCGCTGAACTTCGCGAACATCTCGTGAGCGAGCGCGGTCTGTTCGATCGCTTCGCGCGGTGCATCTTTCGCGACGGTCACCGCGCCGCGCACCTTGCCGTTCACCTGCAGCACGAGTTCGATTTCGGCCTGCTCGAGCGCCTTTTCGTCGACCTTCGGCCATGCTGCGTCGAGCAGCGCGCCGAATTCGTCCGCGTAACCCAGTTCCTGCCAAAGCTGGAACGTGGCGTGCGGCACCACCGGATACAGCACGCGCAACAGGATGCCATAGGTCTCGCGCAACACCGCAGGCTGCGCACCGCGCGCACCTTCGATCGCGTTCAGCATCTTCATTGCTGCCGACACCACCGTGTTGTACTGCAGACGCTGGTAGTCGAAATCGGCCTGTTTCAGCACGGCGTGAATCTCGCGGCGCAGCGTCTTGTCGGCTTCGGCCAGTTGCGCGGCATCGAAGGACACACGCTCGCGCAGCACGGCCGCGTTGCCGTGCGCAAACGACCACACGCGGCGCAGGAAGCGGCTCGCGCCTTCGACGCCCGCGCCCGACCACTCGAGCTGCTGCTCCGGCGGCGCCGCGAACATCGTGAACAGACGCGCGGTATCTGCGCCGTACTGGTCGATCAACACCTGCGGGTCGACGCCATTGTTCTTGGACTTCGACATCTTCTCGACGCCGCCCAGCTCGACCGGCTGGCCGTCCGAGTTCAGCGTCGCGCCGACCGGGCGGCCCTTGTCGTCGTGCGTGACGGTGACGTCGGCCGGGTTGTACCAGGTCTTCTTGCCCGCGTCGTTTTCGCGGTAGAAGGTTTCGTTCAGCACCATGCCCTGCGTGAGCAGGTTCTTCGCCGGCTCGCCGAACTTGACGATGCCGAGATCGCGCGACACCTTCGCCCAGAAGCGCGAATACAGCAGGTGCAGGATCGCGTGCTCGATACCGCCGATGTATTGATCCATCGGCATCCAGTAATCGGTGCGCGCGTCGACCATCGTTTGCGCATCAGGTGCGGCATAGCGGTAGAAGTACCACGACGAATCGACGAAGGTGTCCATCGTGTCGGTTTCGCGCTTCGCGGCCGCACCGCACTTGGGGCATGTGCAATTCACGAATGCTTCGGACTTCGCGAGCGGGTTGCCCGTGCCGTCCGGTACGAGGTCTTCCGGCAACACGACCGGCAGATCCTGCTCCGGCACCGGCACGTCGCCGCACGACGGGCAGTGGATGATCGGAATCGGCGTGCCCCAGTAGCGCTGGCGCGAGATGCCCCAGTCGCGCAGGCGGTACGTGACCTGCTTGTCGCCGACGCCGAGCGCCTTCAGATCGGCGGCAATCGCGTCGACCGCTTCGGCGTACTTCAGGCCGTCGTACTTGCCGCTGTTCACGCAGACGCCGACTTCCTTGTCGCCGTACCACTCCTGCCATGCGTCGGTCGAGAAAGCCGGCTGACCTTCGGCCGCTGCCGCGATCACCTGCCGGATCGGCAGGCCATATTTCTTCGCAAACGCAAAATCGCGCTCGTCGTGCGCCGGCACGCCCATCACCGCGCCTTCGCCGTAGCTCATCAGCACGTAATTGCCGATCCACACTTCGACCTGGGCTTTCGTCAACGGATGCGTGACGTAGAAGCCCGTCGCCATGCCCTTCTTTTCCATCGTCGCCATGTCGGCTTCGGCGACGCCGCCGTGCTTGCATTCGTCGATGAACGCCTGCAGTTCCGGCTTGCCCTGCGCGAGGTGCGTGGCGAGCGGATGCTCGGCCGCGATCGCGCAGAACGTGACGCCCATGATCGTGTCGGCGCGCGTGGTAAATACGCGCAGCAGCTTCTGTTCACCGTCGAGCTCGTACGGAAAGCCGAAGTTCACGCCGAAGCTCTTGCCGATCCAGTTCTGCTGCATCACCTTCACGCGCTCGGGCCAGCCGAGGCCTTCGAGGTCGTTCAGCAGTTCGTCCGCGTACTGCGTGATGCGCATGTAGTACATCGGGATTTCGCGCTTCTCGACCACCGCGCCCGAACGCCAGCCGCGGCCGTCGATCACCTGCTCGTTGGCGAGCACGGTCTGGTCGACCGGATCCCAGTTCACGGTGCCGGTTTTCTTGTACGCGATGCCCTTCTCGAGCATTTTCAGGAACAGCCACTGGTTCCAGCGGTAGTAATCCGGCTTGCAGGTGGTGACTTCGCGCGACCAGTCGATCGCGAGGCCCATCGACTGCATCTGCTTCTTCATGTACGCGATGTTGTCGTACGTCCACTTCGCCGGCGGCACGTTGTTGGCCATCGCGGCGTTTTCCGCGGGCATGCCGAACGCGTCCCAGCCCATCGGCATCAGCGTGTTGTAGCCGTTCATCCGCAGATAGCGGTACATCACGTCGTTGATCGTGTAGTTGCGCACGTGCCCCATGTGCAGCTTGCCCGACGGGTACGGCAGCATCGACACGCAGTAGAACTTGGGCTTGCCGGTGGTTTCCGTCGTCCTGTACGCGTCGCTGGCGCGCCATTGCGCCTGGGCGGCGGATTCGACGTCGGAGGGAACGTATTTTTCGTGCATGGCTAGGTGATGTCGTCGGGCTCGGTGCGAAGGCACTGGGGTGGTGCCCGGCTGGGTGGAATGTATCGGCCCCGCTTCTTTCCGGGGAAGCGGAGATTATACCGTTCGGACGAGGGGCGGGGCGGGGTCGGCCGATTGGCGAAGGAAACGCGCCGGCCACAGATTAGTCGCGGCGTGAAAAACTTTTCAAGATTCCGCAACCGCCTGCGGCGTTCCGCGCGGTCTGTCCATAAGGGGTGTCAGGGCTTTACCGTAGTCAACTCGAACTAATAAACGCCAGCAAACGAATCACACCCACAGCACAAATTAAGACAATTTAGGACTTATCTCATATAACTCTTAAATCGTCCCATCTAAGATTTCCTTGTTGCACAAATCGCTTTCTCGAACGCGACACCTTCAAAGTGCAGAAAAATAAATTTTCACTCACCGAAAGTGCAACTTATTTATTCACGCTTTATTAGCGATATCAGCTTAATTTTTTAGATCCGGAAACAACATGAATTGCGTCGACTCGAAAATTTTTTACTCAATCACCAACAAATCAGACCTGACCTCCGATTTGACAGAAGAAAGAAAATACGGCAAAGGCATTGACAGCAAGCAAGCGAAGGCTTTGCCTCCCAAGCTTCGCAGACTGGCCATCACTCTTGCGGGCGTTACTGGAGGAGCATTGCTCATATCCCAACCGGCCATGGCAGGACAACTGTGTGTGACCGGTGGATCCGCGGCCAGTCAAACGTCAATTGGTCAGAGTACATCCGTACTGACGTCATGTGGCTCGAACGCCAGTAACATTCTCTCTTCAAATCATGACCTGGCAATTCTTGAAGCAGCCGGCTCTGCAGCATGGGTGGACGGCACGAATGGCAACGTCAATTTCCGGGTTAACGGTTCAAACGGCAAGACGATTCAATTCACTAACGATGCTCGTTTGAGCGGCATTTCAGCCGGCACCGTGAATGCCACTAGTTTGGAGGGGGTTAACGGCTCGCAATTGTTTAGTGTGAGCAGTTCAGTTGCCAATTCGGTCGGCGGTGGCTCAACCGTCAACGCAGACGGCACGGTCAACGCGCCGTCGTACACGATCCAGGGCCAGACGAAGACTGACGTGGGTTCCGCGCTGACGGCGCTGGACACGGCCACGACCGGCAACACCACGTCGATCACGAACCTGACGAACAACATCAACAACGGCACGCTCGGTCTGGTCCAGCAGGACGCGACGACCCGGGCGATCACCGTGGCGAAGGCAA
>Ga0310813_10002921_pt1 | contig 10374 bp, 8 predicted proteins | sample YN3metagenome_FD_203086 | JGI IMG/M metagenome (GOLD analysis project Ga0310813, IMG submission 203086) | Soil microbial communities from experimental microcosm in Duke University, North Carolina, United States - YN3 | ecosystem: Engineered > Artificial ecosystem > Soil microcosm > Unclassified ... | reverse complement strand
CGACGTCATTTCGACGCCCACATCCTGGCGCAGTCCCAGCAGCAGGGACTCGATGCGGATCTGCTCGGCGGTCAGGGTTTCGCGACCCGCGACGACGTCGTCCCGCTCGAGGTACTCGCGGACATTGGCGAGATTCCACCAGCGCTCGGGCGGCACGAAGCTGTGCGCGCCGGGGCCGAAGCCGAAGTAGGGCCGCCCCTCCCAGTAGGCACGGTTGTGCCGCGACTCGAAGCCGGGCCGCGCCCAGTTCGAGATTTCGTAGTGGTGGTACTCCGAGAGGACGTCCATCGCGGCCTCGTACATGGCGCGCTCGGCGGACTCGGGCTGCCGCTCGCGAATCTTTTCGAACGGCGTGCCCTTCTCGTACGTGAGGCCGTAGAGGGACACGTGCGCGGGCGCCCAGGAGCGCACCTCCTCGAGGGTGCGGCGCCAGCCCTCGAGGGTCTGGCCGGGGACCCCGAAGATCAGGTCGACGCAGATGTTGTCGAAATGCCGCGACGCCTCGCGGTAGGCCCGGCGGGCGCCCTCCGCGTCATGCTCGCGCCCCAGCAGTCGCAGAAGAGCGTCGTCGAGCGCCTGGATCCCGAGCGTGATGCGGGTGACGCCGGCCTCGCGGAGCCCCTCGAGATGAAGCCCTTCGGGGTTGCACTCGACCGTGATCTCTTCGGGGTTGCCGCCCACGGCCTCGATAATCCGCCGCAGCGGCTCCGCGCCGAGCATCGACGGCGTCCCGCCGCCGAAGTACAGCGTCCGCGCCCGCGGCGCCGCTGCCCGGATCTCGCGGCAGACCTTGTCGACGAAGCGCTCGTGCAGCGAGCCGTCGGATTCGATGAGGACGAAGGCGCAGTACGGGCAGCGCTTCCGACAGAACGGAACGTGGATGTAGACGCCGACGTCTCCGGTCACGGGTAGATCTTGTGCAACATCCTCGGGAACGGAATGCATTCGCGGATGTGTTCGGTTCCGGCGATCCAGGCGACCGTCCGCTCGACCCCGAGCCCGAATCCCGAGTGCGGGACCGAGCCGTACTTACGCAGGTCGAGGTACCACTCGAAGGCCTCGCGCGGGAGCTTGTGGTCGAGGATCCGCTTCTCGAGCAGCGCGTAGTCGTGGATGCGCTGGGAGCCGCCGATGATCTCGCCGTAGCCGTCGGGCGCGATCACGTCGACGCAGAGCGCGTGCTTGGCGTCGACGGGGTCGGGCTGCATGTAGAACGCCTTGATCTCCGCCGGGTAGCGGTGGACCATGACGGGGCGCTCGTGGCCTTTCGCGATCGCCTCCTCCTGCGGCGCCCCGAAGTCGTCGCCCCAGGGCATCGCGACGCCTTCCGCGTTAACCTTCTTGACCGCGTCGTTGTAGTGGACGCGCGGGAACGGCGGCAGGATCTTCTCCAGCTTGGCGATGTCGCGCTCGAGGACCTTGAGCTCCTCCTTGCGGCGCTCGAGGCAGCGGGTCACCAGATGCGTGATGAACTGCTCCGCGAGCTCCATCAGGCCGTCGAGCTCGAGGAAGGCGACCTCGGGCTCGACCATCCAGAACTCGGTGAGGTGCTTGCGGGTCTTCGACTTCTCGGCGCGGAAGGTCGGTCCGAAGCAGTAGATGCGGCCCATCGCCATCGCGGCGGCCTCGCCGTAGAGCTGGCCGCTCTGGGTCAGGAACGCCTTGTCGTCGAAGTAGTCGACCGGGAAGAGCGTCGAGGTCCCCTCGCAGGCCGCCGGCGTGAGGATCGGCGAGTCGACGCAGATGAAGCCGCGGTTGTCGAAGAATTCGCGGATCGAGCGGACGACCTCCGCGCGGACGCGGAGCAGCGCCGACTGCTTGCGCGAGCGCAGCCAGAGGTGGCGGTTCTGCATGAGGAAGCCGACCTCGGGCGCGACGTCCTGGATCTGGATCGGGTAGTTCGGGGCCGCCTCGGTGACCACGCGGATCGACTTCAGCCCGACCTCGACGCCGCCCGGCGAGCGCTCGTCGGCCCGCACGGTCCCGACGAGCTCGAGGGAGCTCTCCTGCGGGACGTGGTCGCAGAGCGCGAAGGCCGCGTCGCCGACCTCGTTCTTGACGGCGACGCACTGCACGAGCCCGGAGCCGTCGCGCAGCATGAGGAACGCGATCTTCCCCTTCACGCGCTTGTTGTAGAGCCAGCCGCGGAGGGTGACCTCCTGGCCGACGTGCTTCTTGAGATCTTCGACGTAGGCGAGCATGGGGTCGAGGCTACTCAGGTCCCCGGCGGCTGTCAAGAAACCCCCGTGGAGAAAACAACCGGGTTACTTTCTCCCCTTACTTTCCGAGGCGGTCGAGGATCTCGACTAGGCCGCGCTGCAGAACCTTGTCGGTCTGGAGATCGCTCATCCACACCTGGCCCTCGTCCTCCATGCGGCGGCGGACGGAGCGGCGGATCTCCTCGCGGACCTGGTCCCGCGTGAGGGTCGTCTTGAGGCGGCCGACGAACTCGTCGAAGCCCTCGTAGCCGGCGGTTTCGAACTTGTCGTTGTCCGCGAGCTTCCGCAGCGCGGGGCTCCAATGGGCATCGCGGTACTTCTCGACCTCGCCCGTGCGCCGCAGCGACCATTCAGCGGCGAAGAGCTCCGCCGAAGGACGGCCGTCGTCGAACGCGAGGTCCGGGACCACGCCCTTGTGGTCGACCGGGGTGCCGTTGGGCGTCGTGTAGCGCATCACGGTCAGGTACAGGTAGCGCTTGAGGAGCATCGACGAGAGCAGGATCGGCGTCTGGCCGACGCCCTTGCCGTAGGTGGTCTCGCCGATCAGCATCGCGCGGCGGTGGTCCTTCAGGGCGCCGGCGAGGAGCTCGCTCGCGGACGCCGACGCGCGGTTCACGAGGAGGACCATCGGCATCGCCTCGTACTCGCTCTTGACCTTCGTGACGAAGTCCTCGTTGCCGCCGATGGACGGGAGGCGGAAGCCGCCGACGCTCGGCTTGTAGTGCGAGACGGTATTGGTGATCGTGAGCCCCTGCGGCAGGAAGAGGTCGGCGACGCCCGTCGCCGCCGGCAGCGCCCCGCCGGGGTTGTGGCGCAGGTCCAGGATCAGCCCCTTCATGCCGGCGCGCTTCAGCGCGTCGAGGGCCGCCTTGGTCTCCTTCACCAGGTTCATGTCGAACATCGTGAGGCGCAGATAGCCCACGCCCTGGCCCAGGTATTCGTAGCGCACGTCCTTGACCGAGGTCTTCCTCGCGGCGATCTTGAAGTCGTACTCGCGGCCGTCGCGGCGCAGCCTGAGCTCGAGCGTGTCGCCCTTGGGCAGGCGGCAGAGCTCGTTGAGATCCTCAGCCCGGACGCTCGAAGCCTTGCGGCCGCGGATCTCGAGGACCTCGTCGCCGATCTCGACGCCCTCCTGGTAGGCCGGATAGCCGTACTGGACGTAGGCGACGATCACCACTCCCGAGCGGTTCTGCAGCATGATGCCGGGCGACTCGTCGCGCCCTTCCCCCTGGAGCGCCTTCGCCAGGCGCTGCATCTCCTCGTCGGTGAAGAGATGGGAATAGGGGTCGCCGATGGTGGCGACCATCGCGCGCGCCGCGTGGTCCGCGAGCGCGATGAGGTCGAGGTCGCCCGCGGCCCCTTCGGCGGCCGCGAGGCCGTCCTCGAGACTCGCCTCGCCGAGCACGGCCTCCCGGACGGCGGCCCGGGCGTCCTTGCCCAGAGACTCGAAGTCCTTGGCGTCCATCGCGGCCGCCATGGCCTTCAGGCCGGCGACGATGAGATCCTCTTCCTTCACGCGCTCGGAGTCGATGAACGACTCGAGCAGGTGCTTTTTGACTTCGCGGAGGTACGCCTTCGACTTGCGGAGGTCGCCCGTCTCGGGCGCGGCGATCACGACGTTCGCCAGGACGGCGACGATCAGGAATGCCCGGGCCAGCATGCTCATGGGACCCTCTGAAAACTGCTCTTCAGAGTATACGTGCTTCCGGCCGTTTCGGGGAGGGTCCGGCCGCCCGGAGCCCATTTTAGACTAGATTTCCCCGGGGGTTCCGATATGATTTGCACCGATGGATCGGACCTGCCAGCTCTGCAAGGGGCCGGCGGTCCGGGACGACTGCTATGTACGCCTGGAGGGCGGGGACCATCCGGCCTGCCGCGCCTGCTGGGAGCAGCTCTTCCTGGACCCCCGGAGAGTCTTGAGGACCCTCCAGAATCCTCCCCTCGACCGCACCCCGCCGCCCTTCCGCGCCATCCGTTGAGCCCCATTTCCGGCGAACCCGGGCCTTTTTATGCTTGAAAATGCATAGGCAATGGGTGTAAGATTGGCCTGGGCGCGCAAGGAGGCATCCATGTACATCCGGTCCAATGATGAGGCGCTGCAGTACCTCGCGGAGATCCTCGACATCCCCGACCGCCGCGAGCAGATCATGCAGTCGACCATCTGCACCCTCCTCTGCCTCGAGGTCGAGCCCCGCCTCTTCCTCGCCGACTGCCAGGCCTTCCTGATCGAGGGAGGCCTCGAGAGCCTCCGCGCCCGCCGGCGCGGCGTTATCGAATCCCGCGAGGTGCCGATCGCCCTGCTGGACCGCCTCGAGGACGCGCGCTTCGAGGAAGTCGCGTCGGCCCTCGACGCCCTGCATTTCACCGAGGTGGTCCGCCGGGTCTTCCCCGAACTGCGGGCCGACCGCTGGCAGATCGCCCGCGCGCTCCTGCTCTACGAGTCGGGCGTCCGGACCCAGGTCACGACGGCCGTCAAGGCCCGGGGGAATCCGGACCTCGTCAGGACCTGCCGCGAGGCCGTGGAAGGGATGATCGTCGCGCTCCGCCCCGGCTGGGGCGACCGCCTGGGCGCGATCCGCACGGCCTGCCTCGAGACCTTGAAGAAGACGAGCGGCACCGAACTCGACCGCCTGCACGAGGAGGCCGAGCGGCTCTTCGAGCTTTTCGCGGTGTCGGACTCGCGCGCGCCCGAGCTCCTGGCGGCCATCGACGCCGACATGGCCCGCGCGTCGGAGCAGATCGTCGCGTGCCGGGATCTCGCGGCCGCCGCGCAGGTCCTCCTGACCGAGCCCCCGCCCACGCCGCCCGACAAAGTCCGGGACGTGGCATAGCCGAAGCCCGCAGCCCGGAAAGAATCGTCTCCCTCCCCTCATTCCCCTCCCTCGGAGGGAGGGGACGCCGCTTAACCCAGCCCGTCTTCCCGGGCTTCGGATTTCTGAACTTGACATTTATGATTCGTAACTTATAATCATTCCGGGGAAGAGAGAGGGGGCCTGCCATGTACATCCGCCATCAGGGCGACGCGCTCGACGCGCTCGCCGGGATCCTGGACCTGCCCGACCGGCGCCAGCAGATCGTCCAGTCCACCATCAAGATCATGCTCTGCCTCGACGCCGAGCCGCGCACGTTCCTCGTGGACTGCCAGGCGCTGCTCCTCGAAGGCGGACTCGAGTCCCTCCGGCGCAAGCGCCAGGACAGCCTCCACGAGCAGGACGCCGTCCCCATTCTCATCCTCGACCCCGAAGGCGACCGGCTCTTCGAGGCCGCCGCCGGTGCCCTCGACGCCCTCCGCCTCACCGACGTCGTCCGCCGCGTCTTCCCGCACCTCCGCCACGAGCGCTGGATCATCGCCCGCGCCCTCCTCACCGACGAGTGCGCCATCCAGGCCCAACTCTCCGCCGCCATCAAGTCCCACGGACAGGCCGACGTCGTCCGCTGCGCCCTCGCTTCCGTCGATGGCATCCTCGCCTCGCGGCACCCGGCCTGGGGCGACCGCGCCGGGACCATCCGGGCCGCCTGCGTCGACGTGCTCAAGGGCGCGCGCCTCACCGACCCCGACTGCCTCCACGAGGAAGCCGACCTCCTCTTCGAGCTTTTCGCCCTGTCGGACGAGCGCGCCGAGGGCCTGCTCGAGGCGCTCGACCGCGACCCCGAGGACGCCGTCGCCCGGGTTTCGCGCCTCTACGAGGCGCTGGACGCCGCCCGGGTCATGGCGGTGACCCCGCCCGTGCCGGCCTCGAAGCGCGAAGCGGCCTAATAGTCGCAGCCCCTTCCCCGCCCTGATATCATGGCGGGTGCATGTACATCCGATCCAAGGCGGAAGCAATGGACGCGATGGGCGCCATTTTCGAGCTGCCCACCCGTCCGGCCCAGATCATCCAGGCCACCGTCAAGCTCGCGCTCTGCATCGACCTGGAAGCGCGCGCCCTCATGGTCGACGTCCAGGCCGCCCTCATCGAAGGCGGCCTCGAGGGACTCCGCAAGCGCCGCGAAGCCGCGCTCGCGCACCTCAGCGACACCAAGATCCGCCGCCGCGCGCCGGGCATCGACGTCAAGAAGGACCCCCTGCTGGCGGAGATCGGGACCGCCATGGACCTGCTCAAGATGGTGAAGATCCTCAGCGAGGTCTTCCCCGCGGCGGCCCAGCGGCATCCCCAGTGGGAGCTCGCCCGCTTCATTCACGAGAACCAGGGCTTCGTCCGCGAGGCCGTCGAGGCGGGCCTCCGGCGCCGCGGAAAGCCGGAGCACGGCCCCCTCGAGGCGAAGCTCGTCGCCAAGATCGAAGAGAAGAAGCCCTGGTGGCCCGAGTGGGCCGACTCGATCAAGCAGGCCTGCGTCCACTACGCCCACGCGCTCGCCAAGGAGCCGGTCCCGGCGCCGCCGCCGGGAGAGAAGCCCGGCGAGATCCATCCCGGCGCGAACGACCCCGAGACGCTCTTCTACCTCATCGCCATGAGCGAGGAGCGCGCCCGCGAGATCCTCCGCCGCATGGCCGGTACCTCGCAGGACCTGAAGGAATACCTCTCGGCCCTGCGGACGCGCCTCAACCTCACGCTCCTCGCCCAGCAGGAGGAAGCGGCTCGGTGATCTACATCCGCAGCAAGGCGGAAGCGCTCGACGCGGTCGCGGCCGTCCTGGCGCTGCCGGAGCGCCGCCAGCAGATCGTCCAGCTCACCGTCCGGGTCGCCATGTGCCTCGACCCCGAGGCCCGCCGCTTCCTCGCCGACTGCCAGGCGGGCCTCATCGAAGGCGGCCTCGAGTACATGAAGAAGCGGCGCCACGACCTCCTCGCCTCGCGCCAGGAGGAGGCCCCCGAGGCCATCGTCATCGTCGACTCCAGCGAGGATCAGCTCCTCGAGCAGGTCGGCGTGGCGCTCGACGCGCTGCGCCTCAGCGAGATCGTCCGCCAGGTCTTCCCCGCCGTGCGCGAGCGGCACGACCCCTGGGAGATCGCCCGCGCGTTCCTGGCCGACGAGGCGGAGCTGCGGAAGGTCATGATCGAGGCGGTGCGCGCCCACGGGGCCGGCAACAGCGAGGTCTACGAGCGCGCCCGCCAGGACGTGCAGCGGCGCATCGCGGCCGCCGCCCCGCCGTGGGTGGACGACCTCTCCCTGCTGGCGAAGGCCTGCGAGGTCGCGTCCCCCGGCGAGCCGCAACTGCTTGCGGTGGTTGCGGTGGACGACATGCGGGCGAAGCTGGTGATCGACTTGCTCCAGACCAGCAAGGCCGAAGCGCTCGAATACCTGCGCGGCGTCACGACGCGCATCGAACAGCTGCGCCGGCTCGAAGCCGAGTCGAAGTAGCTACTTCTCGATCTCGATCGTCGCCGCGAAGAAGCGCTCGCCCATGGGCTCGGCCTGGACCGACCACTTCCCCTTCGGGTCGACGACGCCTGAGGTCACGTGGCCCGCCCGCGCGCCCTTGGGATCCGCGGCATTGGCCACGACGATCCACTGACGCCCGATTCGGGCGCGCAGCCGGAGGTTGGACTCGTGGTAGGCCCTGATGAGGGTCAGCTCCTCCCCCTCGCCGGCCCCGGCATTCACGGAGTGGAAGATCACCTTCGCCCCCAGCTTCGACAGCTGCAGGCTCAGGTGCGGATCATCCTTGGCCGTCCATTCGGGATTCGCCCAGAGGTCGTTGCAGATCAGCCCCCCGACCGTCAGGCCGTTGAGGGTGACCGTGCGCAGCGGCTTCGTGCTGAACCAATCCGCTTCGCCCTTGCGGCCGGGATCCGCAAGTCGGCTGGTCAGCAGGATCTTGGCGTGAACCCCGAGGAAGGTCCCTTCCTTGTCGTAGAATCGGAGCTCATTGTAGGGCCGGCCGTCCTCCTCCTGGAAGCAGGTGCCCAGCGCGAGCGCCACCTTCGCGTCGCGGGCGCGGCGCAGGACCTCCGCGAGACCCCGGGCCACGGCCGCCTGGTCGAACTCGTGGGTGTAGCCCGAGAGCGAGCCTTCGGGCGTGACCACGATGTCCGCCTTCTCCGCCGCGGCGTAGTCGATCGCGCGTCCGATCGCCGCCACGTTGGCGGCGACGTCGCGGACGACCGGGATCTGCGCCCCGGCGACCCGGAGCCGGATCTTGGCCTCCTCCTGCGCGGAGGCGGGACACGGGATCAGCAGCAGCGCGAGGACCAACCGTTTCATCTAAGTCGTTTCCAGGCCCGTCAGCGTGCCCGTGCTGGAGCCGAAGCGGTCCGTCTCCACGCCCAGCCGCTGGAGCATCGAGACGAACAGGTTGCAGAGCGGCGGCGACGTCTTCGGATCGAAGGCCAGGTGCTGCCCGTGCTTGAAGCCGCCGCCGGCGAAGAGCACCGGCATGTTCGTGGTGGCATGGCTGCTGGCGTTGCCCAGGTTGCTGCTCAGGAAGACCATCGACCGATCGAGCAGGCTCCCGCCGTCCTCCTTCGTCTCCTTGAGCTTCGCCAGGAACTCGCCCGTCGCCTTCATCAGCTCCAGTTCGACCGTCTTGAGCTGGTCGAGCTTCTTCGGATCCTGCCCGTGGTGGGAGAGGTCGTGATGGCCGACGCTGACGCCGTTGATCGGCGGCACGGAGCTGGTGCCGAGCAGCAGGATCGTGATCAGGCGCGTCGAGTCCGTCTGGAAGGCGAGGTGGCAGAGGTCGTACCAGAGCCGCGCCTTGCCGATGAAATCGGCCCCGTTGCTCGGATTCTGGGGCGGCTTCGCGTCGACCTTCGGCTCGGGCTTCGTCGACCACTCTTCCGCCCGCGCCAGGCGCTGCTCCAGCTCGCGCACGCTCGTCAGGTACTCGTCGACCTTCTCGCGGTCGGCCGCGCCGATCGCGGGCTTCAGCGTCTTCACCTGGTCGCGGACCTGGTCGAGGATGCTCTGACCGTGCCGCAGGCGGCGGCGCAGGGCCTCCACTTCCTCGGCGCTCCCCTCGATGAAGAGCTGGGAGAAGACGCTCGCCGGATAGTTCGCGGAAGGAACCATCGCGCCGCTGCGGGTCCAGGAGATCCCCGAGCCTTCGCAGGCCAGCGCCAGGCTGGGAACGCGCGTCTCGCCGCCGATCGTCTCGGCCGCGAGCTGGTCGAGCGAGATCGTGTTGCGGAAATTCCCCCGCATGAAGCCGCTGTGGTGCGCGCCGGTCAGGAAGCTGTAGCCCGAGTCGTGGCCGGTCGCGATCTCCGGATGCGTGAGGCCGGAGATGACCGTGAAGTCTTCCCGCAGCGCCTTCAGCGGTTCCAGGTAGGGCGACAGCTCGTAGTCCTTGCCGGGCTTGGCCGGAAAGAAGTTGGGCGGATGCAGGCCCAGCGGCGTGTTGATGCAGAGCATGCGGCGCGGCACGGCGGCGCCCGGCGCGACGGCCCACGCCGGGCGGAACGCGTCGAGCCACGGAAGCGCGAGCGACACGCCCGCGGCCCGGAGAAAGCGGCGTCTGCTGAGGTCCATCTTATTTCTCCCGGAAAAGCCGGCTCTGGACAACCTCGTGGACCAGGGAACGCAGCCCGTAGTTTTTCCCCCGGACGCGGGCCACGATCGCGTCCAGCTCCGAGCGATCCGCCGCCTCGGGCGCCCCGCCGGTGGCGTAGGTCGCGAGGCGCTGCGCCATCGCCCGGGTGACCTGGTCCTTCTCCTTCAGGAGCAGTTGCTTGAGCTCGTCGACGTCCTTGAAGGGCCGTCCGTCGGCCATCTCGCCCGTGCAATCCACCTTGGGCCCCTCCAGGTACTGCTTGCCCTTGATGGACTTCGCGCCCTTGACCCAGCGCTCGAGGCGGTAGAACTCGCGCCAGCCTCCGATGACGTCGAAGCTCTCGAGCGCGAAGCCGGGAGGATCGATCTGGGCGTGGCAGGCCGCGCAGGATTCGATCGTGCGGTGCTTGGCCAGCTGCTCGCGGATCGTCGTCGCGCCGCGGATGTCCGGCTCCAGGGCGGGGACGTTGGCGGGCGGCTTGGGCGGAGGCGTGCCCAGGATCCGGTCCAGGACCCAGGCCCCGCGGATGATGGGCGACGTGCTCGTGCCGTTGGCCGTCACCTTCATCACGGCCGCCATGGTCATGAAGCCGCCCCGGTGGGACTCGGGAGGCAGCGCGACTTTTCGGAAGCCCCAGAGCCCGTCCACGTCCGGGATCCCGTAATGCTTCGCCAGGCGCCCGTTGAGCATCGAGAAGTCCGAGGTCACGACGTTCGTCAGG
>Ga0310813_10002920_pt1 | contig 10375 bp, 8 predicted proteins | sample YN3metagenome_FD_203086 | JGI IMG/M metagenome (GOLD analysis project Ga0310813, IMG submission 203086) | Soil microbial communities from experimental microcosm in Duke University, North Carolina, United States - YN3 | ecosystem: Engineered > Artificial ecosystem > Soil microcosm > Unclassified ... | reverse complement strand
CACTATCAGATCGACCATGGCTGGTTTATCGCGCCTTTCATCGGCGATTGGATGAATCCATGGAAATGGCTACTGACGATTCCAATGATCATCTCGTTTCTCGTATTTATGATCGCGATTTTCGCTGAAACAAACCGGCTGCCGTTCGATTTGCCGGAGGCCGAGCAGGAGCTCGCCGGCGGCTACAACACCGAATACAGCTCAATGAAGTTCGCGCTTTATTTTCTCGGCGAATACGCCGCAATGATCACCGGCTCCGCTGTTGTCGTGACGTTATTTTTCGGCGGCTGGCATTTCCCCGGCATACCGGACGGCTCGCACGGCTGGATCTTCGGCCTGATCAACATCGCAGTCTTTTTCGCAAAGGTCGCCCTCGTCATTTTCCTGTTTATGTGGGTGCGCTGGACGCTTCCGCGATTCCGCTGGGACCAGCTAATGCGCCTGGGCTGGCTTTTCTTTTTCGAGATTGCGCTCGTGAACATCTTCATCGTTGCGGGCCTACTAGCGTTTGCACCCCGGTAAATGACGAAATCCGAATGACGAAGCTCCAAACAAATTCGAATACCGAAGCCCAAAAAGCCGATCACTGGCGCAAGATCTTCAATCATCCGTGCTTCGTCATTCATTCGTCATTCCCCATTCGTCATTCGTCCTTTTGCTCATGACCATTACGGTTCCACGACCGAGATTGAACTGGCGCGAGCGATTGTATCTCCCAGCCATTGCGGCCGGCCTGGCAATTACGTTTAAGCATTTCAAAAATATGCTGCTCGGACGCACCAAGGTGACGATGCAATATCCCGAGCAAAAATGGGACAGCCACCTGCCGGATCATTATCGCGGCGCCCCAGCCCTGGTGCGCGATTCGGATGGGCGGGTGCGCTGTGTCGCGTGTCAACTTTGCGAGTTCATCTGTCCGCCGCGGGCAATCAAAATTATTCCCGGTGAGATTCCTCCGGCAGACCATTTCGCCAAGGTAGAAAAATTTCCTGAAGAATTCGATATCGACATGATCCGCTGCATTTATTGCGGGTTGTGCGAGGAAGTTTGTCCCGAGCAGGCGATTTATCTGCGCAAAGATTACGCCATCACCGGCTTCACGCGCGCCGACATGGTACATCACAAGGAAAAACTCCTCGAGATCGGCGGAGTAATGCACGGTGTAGTATTGAAATGGAACGAGAAAAAGTAGTCGCGGGTTATCCCGAGCTAAGCCGTGGGATCCCACAAAAATTGAACCTCCAAGTGCCGCTGTTTTGGCTCGAGAGATCCTTCACTTCGTTCAGGATCACGGAACGCAGGAGCGCATTAACGCACGGAGTGGTTCTCAAATAGAAATAACAAATAACCCCACGGAGTGACACAGATGATCAAAGGTCTTCAGAGTTCGCTCGCAGATCTGTTTCATCCGTATCCATCTGTAGCCTGAAAAGATGTCACCGTTTTTATTTTGGATTTTTGCGGTGCTGACCGTGACATTCGGCGCGGCTGTCGTCCTCAATCGAAATCCCGTCGCGAGCGCATTGAGCCTGGTTGTTTCATTTTTGGGGTTATCAGCGCTGTTCATGTCGCTCGATGCGTTTTTCGTAGGCATCATTCAGGTGTTGGTCTACGCCGGCGCGGTGATGGTGCTTTTTCTTTTCATTATCATGCTGCTCGACATCCGCGTCGAAGAACGACGCCAAACCAACTGGCTCGGCGTCGCGGGCGGCGTTGGGGTGGCCGTGATCTTGTTCGTTCAGATCTATCTGGTGATTGGGCACTCTCAATTTGCCCGGCACATTTTTCCGCCGCTGGCACGATCCACAAAGGATGATGTGTGGCACATTGGCCGGCTACTTTTCAATAACTACAATCTACCGTTCCAAATCATCGGCGTTCTGGTGCTCGTCGCCACGATTGGGGTGGTCCTCCTTAGCCAGCGAGAACCGCGGTAACATGATTACGCTCGGCGATTATTTGGTCGTAAGCGCGATCCTTTTCACGATCGGTTTCGCTGGCGTGATACTACGTCGCAATCTCATCATTATTTTGATGTCGCTTGAGCTAATGTTGAATGCGGCCAACCTGTCGCTCGTGGCTTTCTCGCGATTTCGAGTCGGTGCCAATGGATTACCCGATTATAACGCGCAGGTGTTCGTTTTTTTCGTCATCACTGTCGCGGCCGCTGAGGTAGCGGTAGGGCTAGCGCTTCTGGTCGCGCTATATCGCGCCAGGCAAACGACGGATGTCGCCGATATCGCCAGCCTGAAGTTCTAACCCGCGATTAACGAAGCGATGAAGTCATTTTATCCGTGGCTGATCCTGCTCGCACCGTTGGCAAGCGCGACGTTCATCACGCTGTTCACGCTGCGATGGAAGTCATTGAGCAGTGCAATTTCCGTCACTGCGGTGCTGATAACTTTTGGCTGCAGTTGCTTCGTCTTCGCTCACTCAGCCGCGTCGGCCCCTGAGTTCCTATGGCTCGATGTTCCGCCGGTGTTTCGTGTGCCGCTCGGCCTAACCATTGATCAGTTGAGCAGGACGATGGCCGTTCTGGTTTCCGGCGTCGGCGCGCTCATCCACATTTATTCGCTCGGTTACATGCGCAATGACCAGGGGAAGTCCCGTTATTTCGCGGCGCTGTCGCTCTTCATGTTCGCAATGCTCGGAATCGTTTTCGCCAACAATTTGGTGATGCTGTTCATCTTTTGGGAATTGGTCGGATTCACATCGTATGTGTTGATCGGTCACTGGTTCTTCCGGGATGCCGCAGCCGACGCAGCAAACAAGGCATTCATTACCACGCGAATTGGCGATTTCGGATTCATGACTGGCATTCTGATGATTTGGATGACCACAGGCTCCATCGTGTTTGCGGAAGTCGCGCCGCGAATGTCGATGTTCGCCGGTCATGCAACATTTATCGCAATTGTCGCGCTCTTAATTTTCTGCGGCGCAGTCGGAAAATCTGCCCAATTTCCGCTACACGTCTGGTTGCCGGATGCGATGGAAGGTCCGACGCCTGTCTCGGCGTTGATTCATGCGGCGACGATGGTTGCAGCCGGCGTTTACATGCTGGTGCGGGTTGCATTCATCATTCAAGCCTCACAAACGGCGCTGCTGGTTATCGCGTGGATCGGCACGATCACAGCGGTAATGGCCGCTTTGATCGCGACGCAGCAAGACGATATCAAGCGCATTCTCGCTTATTCCACTTTGTCGCAACTCGGTTACATGGTCATGGCTGTGGGTGTCGCCTCAAACCAGGCGGCCATGTTTCACCTTTTTACTCACGCGTTTTTTAAGGCCCTTCTGTTTCTCGCCGCCGGCTCAGTTATTGTCATGCTTCATCACGAGCAGAACATTTGGAAGATGGGCGGTCTGCGCCAGCGACTTCCCACCACTTTTGCCACCTTCGCTGCAGGTGCACTGGCGTTGATCGGGTGTCCACCGTTCAGCGGATTCTTCAGCAAGGATGCAATTCTCGCCGTCGCCTACGAACACAATCTGCCGATCTTCGCCGTGGCGTTGTTCACCGCGTTCCTGACCGCTTTTTACGTCATACGTATGGTCGTCATTGTCTTCTTCGGTAACGCACGCAGCGACAGTGCGCGCGAAGGCGGTGAATCACCAGCGGTCATGACAATGCCGTTGATCGTGCTCGCAATCTTCGCAACGCTCGGCGGCTTTGCATTTTTTGCTCGGAACTTTCTCACACTCCCGATCGAAAAAGAAGTGGCGCTCTTTGTTCCTATGTTAGCAATCCTCGCACTGATTCTCGGAGTTGGACTCGCCGTTGTTCTTTACCGCGGACGCGCGACGGAACCGGTCAAGATCGAACTTTTGCGCCGCAAGTTCTATTTCGACGAGTTCTATGGCTGGCTGATTAAGTGGACGCAGGAGCTGCTCGCTCGTGTCGCGGCCTTCGTTGATCGGTGGATCATTGATGCAGGCGCGGTTGGCGGAAGCAGTCGCGGCACCTGGGGCATCGGCGCGGTCTTGCGACTAATTCAAGTCGGCAATCTTCAGGCATACGCGTTCCTGTTCGGTGTCGGCGTTATCGCTCTCATTTATTTCGCTGTATTTCGATAAATGGAAAGGCTCGGATTCCAATCTGCGATCAAGTCGGGGAAAACTGACTGGCAACATGCCAGCCAGAGCGAGCAGAATGCTCGCGGTCGCCGATTCCACGCGCAAAAAACGGGGTACGGAAAACTCCAAGCGACATGGGAGCGCGAGCATGTTGCTCGCTCAAGCCGGCATGTTGCCGGGTTATCCTCGAAAACGCGCTCGCATCATGGGTTGTGCTCCTCACAGAGCGTTTCGCCGAGGACGCCGAAACGTGCACGCGAGGCGCGTGCGCTCCCCGGAAACATCCAGCATTCGAGCTTCGTCATCACTTCGTCATTCGTCATTCCGGTTTAATCATTTGCTGTAATGGTTCTGTTCACGATTTTCTGTCCAATCGTCGCCGCCGTTCTGATCGTGATTGGTGCGCCGGCACGCAAGACTGCGCTGGCCGCGTCGATTTTGACGTTTGCTGCGGCACTCTTTTTGTTTGTGTCTCTCGACCATGCTAGTGGTGACTTCCAACACGTCAGATCATTTAGCATCTCTCCCGAATGGCGACTGAGCTTCGCCACTGGTGTCGATAGCTTGAGCGTAATCATGGTGCTGCTCGCGAGCATCGTCACGCTGGCTGCAGTTTGGTTCGCTGGGAGGATAGAGAAATTTGAGAACGGGTTTTATGCTTGCCTTCTGCTCATCTCTGCAGGCGCGATAGGAGCGTTTGCTTCAATCGATTTATTTTTCTTTTACGCATTTCACGAACTTGCGCTGATCCCCACATTTTTATTGATCGGGATCTGGGGCAACGGAAATCGGGTCGCCGCGGCGTGGAAGATCACGATCTACCTCGCAATCGGCAGTTTCATTCTGCTAATCGGCCTGATCCTGCTTTACCAAAGCTTTCCTCTTCCCTCGCGGAGTTTTGATATTCGCGTGTTGAGGACTGCAGCTGCAATGGGCCAAATCGCCCCCGACGCGCAGCGGCATGTTTATCTGCTGCTGCTTATCGGTTTCGGAATTCTCATTTCGCTGTTTCCCTTTCACACGTGGGCCCCCGAAGCGTATGCCGCGGCACCGGCTCCTGCTGCGATGCTGCACGCAGGCGTGTTGAAAAAATTCGGGCTGTACGGCCTCTTGCGCCTGGCCATTCCGATGCTGCCCGAAGGCGCGCATCACTGGGCGACTCTGCTCGTCGTGCTGTTACTCGGCAATATCATCTACGTGGGACTGGTTACAATCGCGCAGAAGCGGCTCGATTGGATGCTGGGCTATTCAAGCGTGATGCACATGGGCTATGTTTTTCTCGGCATCGCCAGCTTTGGCGTTCTCGGCGTGACTGGCGCCGTTGTGTTGATGTTCGCACACGGCCTCTCAATCGCGTTGCTGTTTGGAATTACAGGTGAATTGCGGCGGCGAACAGGCACGTTGGCGTTTGATGAGCTCGGCGGACTAGCGAGAGTGATGCCTTTCGCGGGCCTGGCTTTCGGAATTGGCGCGTTCGCCGCGATCGGTCTACCCGGTTTCGCCAATTTCGCCGGGGAAATCATGATCTTTTTTGGCGCGTTCAGAAGCGGCTGGGAAACAGGGCAGTTTCACATTTTTCAAATTGCCACGGTGCTTGCGCTATGGGGCGTGGTGCTCTCGACGGTTTACATGCTGCGCGCTTATCGCATCACGTTCATGGGCTCTGTCCGCGAGCAATGGCAAAAGCTGCCGGATCTCAATCCGGTATTACGCCTGCCTGTTACGCTGCTTGTAGCAGCACTTCTTTGGGTTGGATTTTGTCCGCAATTTTTTGTGCGAAGTGTGGCGCCGACATTCGGGATTTTTCTGTCTATCAACTCAAATACGCAGACCTGTAGTGAGATCGCTATGCGTCGTCTGCAAACTGTTAAGCCCGGCCGAGAACACGCCCCGCAGAAGCGTGGCTACAGCATGCGATGATCACCGCACCGTTACTTGAGATCGCGGTGCTGGTGCTCGGGGTGGTGATCCTGATGATCGAAGCGTTTGCCGTAAAGATTGATAAACGCCTCGTGGCTTTCGCTGGAATTATTGGCCTCGCGATAATTCTTTTCGCCACTTTCTTTGTCGTTCCTTCGCCCTCGCCGAGCAACGCGACCGGTTTCTGGAGTTTTTACACCGCGGATCGGCTGGCGATCTTCTTCAAGCAGTTCGCCCTCCTAACGACCATGCTTGTGTTAGTCATGGTGATCGATTATGCGCCGGTGGCTAGCAAATGGCTTCCGGGCGCAGCGCCGCAGACAGGTCTTGGCGAATTTGTCGCGCTACCTCTCTTCGCTTGTGCCGGACTCATGTACCTCGTTTCGGCCATCGACTTCATTTTCATCTTTGTCGCGCTCGAGCTCGTATCGGTATCGTTCTATGTGCTGGTCAGTTTCACCCGGCGCAATCCCACGACGCTCGAAGCGGGAACGAAATATCTCATACTCAGCGCACTTTCCGCGGCATTTCTGGTGTACGGCATCGCTTGGATTTTTGGCGCAACTGGCCAGACAAATCTCTATCGCTTGACGGCGGCACTGGCGAATGCTGGCGGCGACTCCGCAGCAGCGTTGCTAGGTATCGTTTTTGTTCTCGTCGCGCTTGGCTTCACAATTGCCGCCGTCCCGTTCCAAATCTGGGTGCCTGATGTTTATCAAGGCGCGCCCACGCCGGTGACGGCGTATCTCTCCGTGGCTTCCAAAGCAGCGGGTTTCGTCGTGTTGATACGTGTTTTGCAACCGTTCATGAATTTTCCGCAAACAGAACGGCTGATTTTTCTGATCGCGCTGCTCACATTGATCTACGGCAATCTCGCAGCGCTGCCACAAACTAACCTGAAACGATTGCTCGCGTACTCGAGCATTGCGCATGCAGGTTATCTACTTATTGGCGTGGTCTGTTTCGATGTCCGCGCGATTATCTTCTATCTCGTCGCTTACCTGTTGATGACACTGTTGAGTTTTGCAGTGCTAATAATCGTCGCACAGAAAACCGGCGAAGAAATTTCGGACTTCGACGGGCTTGCGAAGCGCTCGCCATTTCTCGCGTTCGCGATGTTGATCGGGATGGTCTCGCTCGCCGGTTTGCCGTTCACAGCGGGGTTTCTGGGCAAGTTCTACATCTTTTATGCAGCCGTACTTCAACGCGAGATCGCGCTCGTGGTGGTTGGAGTGATCACGGTGGGCTGCGGATTTTACTACTACCTCAAAGTTGTCCGGGCGATGTATTGGCAATCTGATTCCCGGACCGACGCCATTCCTGTTAACGGCCTTTCGCGCGTGACGATCAGCGCATTGATTGTCGCCACCATTTTGCTGGGCGTTTATCCGCAGCCCATTCTTAACGCGCTGAAGCACTGATGCATCGAAGCGTCGAACGAAACCCGCCGTACAAGCTGTAGCCGGGGTCGGCGACCCCGGCTACTTTTTGAACATTTCGCTCCGACCGCAACCTTGTGTGCGATGGTGGCGCACGCTTCAATTCCGGCGCTTACGGAAGATTCCTGGCTAAGGCTTGTATAGGTTTGCGACTCTGAATCTCGGCACTCACTTTTTCGATTTGCGCGGCTTGATTTTTCACAGTCGCCAGAAGACTTGCGAGTCCTGCCTCTAATTTCTTCACCTTATCCTGCTCTTCGATAAACGCCTTGTGCTCTTTGAGGAACTCATTTAGCAGCATCGCGTTAACCTGCTCGTAGCGGACGGTGTTGACGTTGCCCTCCTTGTCGCGCACTACCAAGTCCGGGTTTACCTTTTCCACGTCCTCAGCTATCAGCCCGAACTGCGGGATCGCGTGCGAGTCGAACTCCTTCTTGTATCGGAAGGTAACCGGTTGAAGGGCAAAGAGCACTTCGCTCGCGTTTTTCATCGGTTTGATGTCCTCCTTGAAGCGCCGGGATGAAGTCAAGGTACCGAGTTTGTTCCATGAATTAACATAAACAGGCGTTCCTCCGGAAGAAATTTGGTTCATGATGTTGCTGATATAGCAGGCATAGTTTTCGCCAGGCAAGCCCTCGGCGCCATAGGGGCCGATGTAAATATTGGAAATGCCAGTGGTCTGATTCTGGCCCGCTGTAGCCCCTAACGCGACGTTGTAGGCGCCGGTCGTGTTGCCTCGCAAGGCTTGATAGCCAATCGCCGTGTTGGCGGCGCCGGTAGTGTTATTTTGAAGCGTTTGATAACCGACAGCAATATTGTAACCCGCGGTGTTGTTATAGAGCGTTTGATAACCAACGGCTGTGTTTCCAGCACCAGCGACGTTGTTTGTGAGCGCCCCCACACCGGCTGCTGTGTTATAGTTGCCCGTGCTATTGCGCCAGAGCGCGCTAGCACCGGTCGCGGTGTTATCGACGCCCGTGGTATTGAGCCTGAGCGCCGCGTCGCCGGTCGCCGTGTTGAAGTTACCTGTAGTATTGCCACCGAGCGAGTAAGACCCGGTCGCTGTATTCCCTTGTCCAGCATTGTTAGCAAGGGCTTGATCGCCAATCGCTGTGTTTTCAGGATTGGTGATCACCACTCCCACTCCCGCTGGCCCCTGCGCACCGGGCGCGCCTTGTGGGCCTTGCGCCCCTACAGGTCCCTGTGCCCCGGCCGGTCCCTGATTACCCTGTGCTCCTTGAGGGCCCTGGGGTCCTTGAGGGCCAGCGGACCCGGGATCACCCTGTGGACCTTGAGGCCCGGGAGGGAAGCTCCCGATATCCGCGCTGCCTAGCTGGCCGGTGGCAGGATCCACCAGCACCGCTTGGTGTGGCGACGAAGGCGTCATTGCGGTGATCCCAGCCATAAACGTCGCCGTGTGAATCGTTGAGTCACCAATCCGGATCGCGCGAGATTCGCCAGCCACCCCCTCATTGCCGATGTCGATGTTGTTATCGCCTGTGGTCAGATTAATTCCTGCGCTAGCACCCAATGCGATGTTGCCGCTGCCGGTAGTATTGACGGACAGCGCCTGATAGCCCATAGCCACATTGTAGGTGCCGGTCGTGAGGTTCAGCAGAGATCCGTTACCAATTGACGTGTTACCGTTGCCGAGGTCTCCAACGGGGGTGGGAGTCGCTGTCGGCGATGGAGTGATTGTGGGGGTTGGTGTCGGCGCGGGTGTGGGCGAACCGTGCGGGTTGCCAGCTTGTGCAGCTATCGGCAAAAGCGCAAAACACGACGTCAAAAGCAAAGCGATGACGATTTTGCCAACTTTTCGTTTCATATGATTCGGCGATGTGCCGATGACGATTGTTTTCATAGTGATTTTCCTTTGTATTTGGTTTTTGTTTTCCCTTCCGGGGAATATTTGTTACTCGCCATCAGTTCCCGGAAATTCGGTACCGAGTTCCCAAAAATTTTCGAAGCGACTGATTTTTTTTAACTGCGGATAGGAGGAATCGCAGGGCATTGCCCAGGGCGGTTTTTTGGACCGCGCTGGGTTTACTCGTCCTCGCGCCGCACGTCGCCGCAGCGACCGTAGGCGGGTTCTTGACAATTTGTTCCCCTACCTCAACGCGAACGCAGCGTTGCCTACAACTTGACCGTTGATCAGTATGTCAACGCGATAAGTACCCGCACCGAGAGCACTCGCACTCAGATTGTATACGTACTGGCAGCTATCAACCCGGAAGTGTGAGCCTGTATCCGCTGGCCCGCTGTAAACGAACTCGTCGATTTGTTGGTTTCCTCCCGTGCCCGTCCGATACATAGCGATCATGGCGGGCGGTAGGTCGCATGTCGGCACACCGTCCAGCGTGAGAGTGAACTTCACCGGAACAACCCCGCGTCTAACGTTGAACACGCTCGACCCATCAGGATTGATCGGTTGCTGAACCTCCGCAGCATAAGCTGGTGTCGCAGTTGCCGTTGGCGTGGGTGTAGACGTAGGCGTTGACGTTGGGGTAGCTGTAGGTGTCGCCGTAGGAGTAGCCGTTGCGGTAGCAGTGGCAGTAGGTGTTGACGTCGCTGTCGCCGTTGGAGTCGACGTTGGTTCCGGCGTAGGCGTAACCGTCGCTGTCGCGGTTGCTGTAGGTGTGGGTGTTGGACTCGCTTCGGGGTTCGATACGAGCACAAATTTCGAATCGCTGGGGACTCCATTCGTAAAGACTGTCACCAACGCAGGGCCCGAGGGAAAATTATTCACCGGGATCGAAGCAAAAGAGCTATCGGACCAGCCAGTTGTTGGATCCACTGGAAGAAATGCGACCTGGTCGTTATCGATGTTGCGCAATTGCAATACGGGGTAATTCGTTGATGAGTCCTGGAGGTTTCCGCCGGAGGCTTGCGAGATCCCTCGGAATCGCGAGCCGGTTAGCATCAGGCTGCCGCCAAGCACCAGG
>Ga0310813_10002919_pt1 | contig 10376 bp, 7 predicted proteins | sample YN3metagenome_FD_203086 | JGI IMG/M metagenome (GOLD analysis project Ga0310813, IMG submission 203086) | Soil microbial communities from experimental microcosm in Duke University, North Carolina, United States - YN3 | ecosystem: Engineered > Artificial ecosystem > Soil microcosm > Unclassified ... | reverse complement strand
CGAATTCATCGCCAACCTGCTGCGCTGGCTGGCGATCACGGTGGCGCTCGGCGCGCTCGCGACGCTTGCGATGGTGCTGGTGCTGCGCAGCGTGCGGCGCACGCTCGGCGGCGAGCTGGAGGTAGCGGTGGCCGCCGCGCAGCGTATGGCGCGCGGCGACCTCGCGACGCATGTGCCAGTTGCCGTCGGCGATCAGGGCAGCCTGCTGGCGGCGCTCGGCACGATGCAGCGCGGCCTGGTCGAAACCGTCACGCGGGTGCGCAGCGGCACCGAAAACATCGACGTCGGCGCGGCCGAGATCGCCGCCGGCAATACCGACCTGTCGCAGCGCACCGAGGAACAGGCCGCGGCGCTGGTGCAGACCGCGTCGAGCATGGACCAGATGACCAACAACGTGAAGCACAACGCCGACAGCGCGGCAACCGCGGCCCAGCTCGCCAACGAAGCGGCCGGCGTGGCGAGCCGCGGCAGCCGCGTGGTCGACGACGTGGTGCGCACGATGGGCGACATCACCAGCAGCTCGCGGCAGATCGGCGACATCATCGGCGTGATCGACGGCATCGCGTTCCAGACCAATATCCTCGCGCTGAACGCGGCCGTCGAAGCAGCCCGCGCCGGCGAACAGGGGCGTGGCTTCGCGGTGGTCGCGGCGGAGGTGCGCAGCCTTGCGCAGCGCTCCGCGGCCGCCGCCAAGGAAATCAAGACACTGATCGAAGCGTCGACCGGCAGCGTCGACGAGGGCGCGTCGCTGGTCGCGAACGCCGGCAAGACGATGGGCGAAATCGTGCAGTCGGTGCGGCGCGTGAACGAGATTCTGGAAGAAATCAGCCGCGCGTCGCGCGAGCAAAGCGCGGGCATCGAGCAGGTGAACCGCGCAGTCGGCGAGATGGATCAGGTGACGCAGCAGAATGCGGCGCTGGTCGAGCAGGCAGCGGCGGCCGCGCATTCGCTGAAGGACCAGGTGGGCGTGCTGCGCGAGGCGATCGCTGAATTTACGCTGCCGGCGTAAGCGGGCGCAGCGACGCGCGGCTGTTGCGGCGGCCGGGCGTTGCTAAGCCGTATGCGGTGCGCGGCGGCTGCATGCGTGGCACATCCTGATCGCATGTGGTGCGCGACAGCCGCATTCGTGGCAAAGCCCAATCGCTTGCGGTGCGCGACAGCCGCATGCGTGGCAAATCCCAATCGCTTGCGGCGCGCGACAGCCGCATTCGTGACAAAGCCCATCTGCATCGGCGCGCGGCCACCGCGCCCGCACCCGTGACAAATCTTGACAGTCAATTTTGCCTGGCGTGCCTAAACTCTCGCGCTCGGGCGTGCACCCGCTGCTTCATCGCAGCGGCGTCGCCATGCCCCTCTTTCGTCGAAATCAGGAGCGCACCCATGGCTTTATCCAAACGTCTTGCCGCCGAACTGTTCGGCACCTTCTGGCTGGTGTTCGCCGGCTGCGGCAGCGCCGTGCTCGCTGCCAGCTTCGCCGGGCCTGAACAGGGCCTCGGCATCGGCTTCGTCGGCGTGTCGCTGGCGTTCGGCCTGACCGTGCTGACGATGGCCTACGCAATCGGCCACATCTCCGGTTGCCATCTGAACCCGGCCGTCAGCATCGGACTCGTCACCGCGGGCCGCTTTCCGGCGCGCGAACTGCTGCCGTACGCGGTCGCGCAAGTGGCCGGCGCGCTGCTCGGCGCCTTCGTGCTGACACAGATCGCCACCGGCAAGCCGGGCTTCGATGTGGTCGCCAGCGGCTTTGCCAGCAACGGTTACGGCGAGCGCTCGCCGGGCCACTACTCGATGGCGGCCGCCTTCATCTGCGAAGCGGTGCTGACCGGCTGCTTCCTGTTCGTGATCCTCGGCGCCACCGACAAGCGCGCGCCCGCCGGCTTTGCGCCGATCGCGATCGGCCTGTGCCTGACGCTGATTCACCTCGTGTCGATTCCCGTCACCAACACGTCGGTCAACCCGGCCCGCTCGACCGGCCCGGCGCTGTTCGTCGGCGGCGCGGCAGTCGACCAGCTGTGGCTGTTCTGGGCCGCGCCGATCGCCGGTGCGATCGTCGCCGGCCTCCTCTATCCGCTGGTGGCCGGTACGCCGCATAAGGTCGATGCGCCCGCGCAGCGCGTCAGCGCATAGCCCCCGTTTGCGGCTTCAACCTCGCGGCGTTGCGTGGGCTTGCGTCCACACGACGCCGCACAACGCTCGCCTTAACATTACGTTTTAATTACAATCGGTGCGGCGCCGGCGACCGGCTGCGTCACGTGTCCACTCCCGTCCGCACCCATGCTCAATCGAAAAGCGCAGTCCCATCGTCAGTACGCAAGCGTCGCAAAAAACCCGGTGCTCGCCGCCCGGCTGCCGGCTTGGCGCTCGAAGCTCGTCGTGATCGTCGCGTTCGCGGGCTTCGCCGCGCTGCTCGGCCGCGCGTTCTGGGTGCAAATCGTCAATCAGCACTTCTACGTCGAGCAAGGGCAAAAGCGCTATCAGCGCACGCTCGAACTCGATGCCACGCGCGGACGCATCGTCGACCGGCACGGTGCGCTGCTCGCCGTCAGCCTCGCCACCTATGAAATCTGGGCCTCGCCGAAACTGCTCGACGGCGACTCGCTCACACCGCTCGCGAAGCTGCTCGAACTGCCGCTCGCCGACCTGGCGCGACGCGTGGCCGGTGACAAGACCTTCGTGCTGCTCAAGCGCCAGGTGGATGCCGAAACCGCGGCGCGCATCGGCAAGCTCGGACTGGCCGGCATCACGCAGATCGCCGATTCGAAGCGCTTCTATCCGGAAGGCGAATCGGCCGCGCACGTGGTCGGTTTCACCGATATCGAAGACAACGGCCAGGAAGGCATCGAGCTCGCCGCCAACCAGCAGTTGAGCGGCGTACCGGGCCGGCGCGAAGTGATCCGCGACCGGCTCGGGCGCGTGGTGTCCGAAACGGGCCCGCTCTTGCCCGCGCGCAACGGCGCGACCGTGCATCTGACCATCGACCGCCGCATCCAGCAACTGGCGTATGGACAGCTAAAGGCGGCCATCGCGAAGCATCAGGCGCAGGCCGGCAGCGTGGTCGTGCTCGATGCGCGCAATGGCGAGATTCTCGCGCTGGCGAACTATCCGAGCTTCGATCCGAACGACCGCGCGCGGCTGACCGGCCGCCAGCTGCGCAATCGCGCGGTGGTCGATACGTTCGAGCCGGGCTCGACGATCAAGCCGGTGGTGGTCGCGCTGTCGCTCGATGCCGGCAAGGTGCGGCCGACGAGCCTGATCGATACCGCGCCGGGCGCGTACCGGATCGGCCCGAACGTGATTCACGACACGTCGGATCACGGTCGTATGACGATCGCCGAAGCGCTGCAGAAATCGAGCAATATCGCGCTGGCCAAACTGGCGCTGAACCTGCCGCCGCAGACGATCTGGACCACTTATCGGCAATATGGGCTCGGTCAGGCGCCGCAGCTGACGTTCCCCGGCGTCGCCGCGGGCAAGGTGCGGCCGTACCACGGCTGGAAGCCGATTGAACAGGCAACGATGGCGTATGGCTATGGGCTGTCGGCGTCGCTGTTGCAGCTCGCGCAGCTTTATACCGTGTATGCCGGGGATGGCACGCTGCGCGCGGCGCATCTGCTGCGTGCGCAAACGGCTGTGGCTGTGGCTGCGGATGGGGCGGTGCCGATGGCGGGTGCGGGTGCGGGTGCGACACGCGGCACGGCCACCGGCACGGCCACCGGCACGGCCGCAGGCGCTGGCACCGGCACTGGCACTGGCACTGGCACTGGCACTGGCACTGGCACTGGCACTGGCACTGGCACCGGCACTGGCACTGGCACGGCCACTGGCGCGCAGCCAATCCGCACCGTATCTGCAAATGCAGACGACGCACCGCGCGGTGTACTGCACGACGCATCGCACGCCACACCGTCCGACGCGCACGGCCAGCCGCACGCGCAGCGCGTCACGTCCCCCGCCACCGCCGCGGCGATCCGCACGATGCTCGAAATGGCCACCGGCCCGGGCGGCACCGGTCAGGCCGCGCGGATCCCGGGCTATCGCGTGGGCGGCAAAACCGGCACCGCCCGCAAGCAGGTCGGCGCGAGTTACGCAAAGAACCGCTACCGCGCGCTATTCGTCGGCATGGCGCCGATGAGCGATCCGCGCCTGATCGTCGCGGTGATGATCGATGATCCCGCCGGCCGCGCATTCTACGGCGGCACGGTTGCTGGCCCGGTATTTTCGGGCGTTGCAGGCGGCGCGCTGCAACTGCTTGGCGTGCCGCCGGATACATGAGGCGCAAGCGGGCGCGGCGGCTGGATGAAGCCACTGCAGCGCCACGCCACGAAGCGACGAAGCCGCGGAGCCACGAAGCCGCGATGCTTTGGCGCCACCACGCGCCACCACGCGACCACGCCACCACGCCACCACGTCACCACGCCACCACGCCACCACGTCACCGCGGCACGAAGTACGTCGCCGAATCGCTGTCGACGGTCTTGTACCGGTACGAAATCGAATCGCCACGCTGACCGATCGACGACGCACGATCGAGCTTGCCCTTCTCCGCCAGCACGCGGACCGTCACGGCGCCGTTCAGATCCTTCGAAACCACCGCTTCGGCAGTGCCGACCGTGCGCAGGTTCGGGTCGCGCTCCGAGTAGTTGAACGTCATCATGTGCCAGCGCAATCCCTGGCGCGGCCCGTACGCATGGCGCGGCACGTGCAAATGCGCGTTCGGCACCGGCTGCTCGACGCCGCCGACCGCGCCCAGCAATGCCGAGGCGCCGACCAGCGCTTCGGCATTGCCGAGCACCCGGCCGCTATAAATCAAAGCGGAAAACGGATACTGGCGGCCGACCACGATCAGATCGGAGTTGGTGCCGAGCCACTTGTAGCTGCGTTGGGTCTTCGGGCCCATCGTCGTATGCGCATGGACGATGCCTTGCGCGCCGTCGCGCGCAGTGCGCCAGTCCGACGCCGTTTCGGTGGAACCGGCGTGATAGGCATACAGCGATCGCCCGTCGGAGGCGAACAGCATCGTGCAGCCGTTCATCGCGCCGCCGCTGACGATGACGGTCGCGCCCGGCCGCACATTCGCAAACGGCAGCTTGATCGCGCCTACGCCCTCGCGGCCGTTGCCGAGCTCGATCACATGCGCGCCGGCCAGCTGCGTGGCGGGATGGTTGCCCCAGAACCGTCCGGCGTTGATCTTCGAGTTCGCGACGTATGACGTGGCGTGCTCGCCGCCGCCGACGATCAGCACGTCGCGCCGTTCGTCGTAGCTGGTCTTGCGCACCGGACGCGGCCGGCGCATTTCGATGTCCTTGTCGGAGCGGTAGTAGAACAACGGCATTTCGAGATTGCCGACGCGCAATGCATCCTCGAGCGGCGTCTGCGCTATCTGCACGCTGATCGGCCCTTTGCTGGCGATCCGCTTCAGATCGCCGACGCCCGCCCCGCGCTGCGCGGGCGCCGACGCACTGCGCGGCGGCACCGCCGGTGGCGGCATGCTGCCACCGGGCGGGCGGGTGCGTCTGCGTGCACCGGTTCTCGAGGTTCCGTTCGGACCTGCCACCGGACCGCTCGGCACCTCGTCGGGCAGATGCGGCGGCCGGGTCGGGCCGAGCGGATAGCCGGTCTGGCCGTCGGGCAGTCGCTGCGGCGGATTGAAGGCGGGCTTGCGCACTACGTGCGCGGTCTGAACGCCGTCCGCATCCAGCGGAAAGGCGATGGAAAAGCGCGGGAAATCGAACAGCGGCGCAACCGGCGAGCTGGCCTTCGAACCAGGCCCGTCGGCTTCGGATGTGGCCGTCCACGGCGTCGTCGTCCACGGCTTGACTTCCCACGCCTCGGTCGTCGACGTATTGTCCTGTGCGCGCGAGCCATTTCGCGGCGGGCTGCCAGGCCTGGTCGCGACCGCACCGCGCGTGTCCGTCAGTACCCCCGCCAGCACGTCCGGGTCTGCCGGCTTGCCGTCGAGCATCGAATTGAGGCCGTCAAGCGCGGCGCCGGTCAGCTGCATCGCACCGCCGGCGCGTGTCAGCGACACGAACGCGTCGACGATGCCGGCGTACCGGTAGATCGTTTCCTCCTCCTGCGCGGAGAGCGCCTCCCCATCCCGCGCCTTCTTCGTCAGGTCCCGCGCACTCGCGACGAACGCGGCGAACGGCGACTTCGCCGCATTCGCCGTGATGCTTAGCACATCCTGCAACGTGTAGTCGGACCTGATTTTCACGCCGCCCACGTAGCGCACCTCGGTCGGGCCGAGATCGACCGGCGGCGCAGGCTGCGCCGGCCTGTCAGGCGGCGGCGTCACGCGCGCCGCGGGGGACGGCTCGCCCGGTTCGCGCAGGAACGCGAGGCGCGCTTTCAGCATGTCGTAAAAGCGCAGCGCAGCGCGCTCTTCCGTGCTGAGTGCGCCGCCAGTCGCGTCGATCCGGCGGATCTCGCGCACCCGCTCGTCGAACTCCAGGAAGCGCCCCGCCAGCGGGCCGCTGTCCGGGTACTGCGACATCTCGTCATCCGCTGCGGCGCGCGCCGACCTCACACGCGCGGCGTCGTGCACGCGGCTTGCGCCGGGTGCACCCGCAACCGCGCGCGGCATCGGCTGCTTCGCCACGGCCGCTTCCTGCCCCGTGCGGCTCGAAACGGGCGTGTGGACACGTCTGGGCAGCGTTGCATACGGAGTCCCGGCGGCGATTTGCATCACAATGTGCTCCATGCTGAAACTGCATCGACATCTACCGATTCACTGCGCTCTGAACCGCAGCGTAACGGCCGGCACACGTTGCGTGTGGTGCTGGAGCAATACGGATGCGCAGCCGCGCACGGACCTCTTAAGTCTCGTTTAATTTTCCGCTGCAACCATGACGACATCCCCTGTTGAGCCGCCGAAGTCCAGGCGGCACTTTTTTTATCTGCAGGGGGCAGGCGATCGGCATCCAGCCATACTCACGAGCCATCGGCAATGGCAATAGCCAGGGAGACACGCGATGCTGGAAGACGAAGTGCTCAGCCACGTTCGCGCGCAGCCATGTGCAGCCGCAGCGCAAATTCGGGCCTGCCGTATCTCAGCCGCATTGCAGCATACGTGGGGCAGGCCTTACCGGCTGGTCGAATGGACCATCGGCGACGGCGCCGTCGCCTTTCGGCGTGCAATACCCGCGCAGAGCACGCCGCGTGAAATCGCCGATGCGCTACTTTCGCACGTGCCGGGTCGGCGTTATTGCGAAACCGGCTAGCGCCGCCGCGCTTGCGCTGCAGCCGCTCACCCCGGCACCTGATACGACATCGTGGCGCCGCCGATCGTGGAATAACGGAAACCCACCGATCCGCCATGCAGGCTCAGCGTTTTCATCTGGTCGAGCTTGCCCCTTTCGCCCAGCACCGAAACGACGACTTTACCGTTCAGGTCTTTGCTGATTACCGCCTGCGCGGTTCCGACCGTGCGCAAGTCCGGATTGGGCTCGAAATAGCTGAACGTCAGCATGCCGTGCGGCTGCCCGGCCGCATCGGTGCCCTGCATGTGCACAGGGGCATCGATGCGATGATCCGGCGTCTTCCGGCCCGTCTCTGACGAGTAGTCGCCATCGTAGATCAACGCCGAGAACGGATACTCCTTCGCGGCCGCCATCAGATCGTTGCGATGGTTCGTCACACCAGCTGACGAAGCCGCCAGCGCTGTGCCATGCATCTGCCGATGCGCATCGACGATGCTGCGTGCGCCGTCTTCTGCGACGTCCCATTGCGGACGCAGGTTCGACGCCCCCGCGTGATACGCGTAAAAACCCTGCTGATCCGCGGCAAACAGCATCGTGCTGCCCTGCATGGGGCCGCCTGTCACGATCGTCGTCGAGCCTGGCGCAAGATCCTCGAAGCGTAGCTTGATGGCCGCAACCCCATCCTTGCCGCTGCCGAGTTTGACGATATCGGTGCCTTCAAGCCCGGACGGTCCGCCGCCCGGTACCCATGCGCGCCCGAGATACCCTTTCAGCTCCGCGGCGAACGAAGTAGCCTGCGCGCCCTTGCCGAGCGTCAGTACGCCACGCCGTCCGTTGGACGCGGCGGCATGAACGTCGGCAGGGTCGGCCATGTCGTTCACGTCGCTGTCATCGCGATAGAAACTGAAGTTGTGGCCAAAAGCCTTGAGCCGTGCGTCGTCATCCGTAGCGTCGGCCGCCGGCTCGAGATTGATCGGCCCGCTGCCGGCAAGTTGCCTGAAGATCCGGCTCGCGCGCTGTTGCGCGGTTGCATCACGACTTCCCGGCGAACCAACCACCGTATCCGGGTCCGGATTCGCCGGCTGCTGCGGTACGCCGGCTTCGGGCTGGACAGCGAACTCGGCAGGCCCCGGCATGTCCTGATTGGTCACGGAATACGGCCGCGCTTGCCCTGAGCGGGTCGAGGTCGACACCGCTCTGGTCGGTACCGTCCCGACGATCTGATTGAGGTTCTCCATTGTTTCACCGCTCGTGCCGGGCTCACCATAAATGGACTTGTTGGCCGCCTCGATGCCGGTTCCGACCAGTTGCAGCGCGCCTCCGACACCGGTCATCGCAGCCGTGGAATCCACCGGATCGGTATACCTTTTGATCGACTCCCGGGCGCTGCTCGGCAGAGGCTTGCCGTCGACCAGCTTGGAAGCGAAATCACCGAGCGTTTGAAGAAACGATGTGAGTGGCCTCTTCAACGCAGTACTGGTTATGTCCAGCACGTCTTTGGTCGAATAACTCGTCTTGATTCCCACCCCGCCGCCGATATAGGCCTTCGACGGGCCGTCGTTGTACGGCGCGGGTCGGCTTTCCGGAGGCGGATCCAGCGGCCCGGGGCTTCTGGGTGGCGGCGCCGCAATCCGCGGGGTTGCCGTCTCGTCCGGATCGAACTGCACATCTGCAGCGGGTATCGATTCGAGTTTCATTTGCGAGGCTTCCACAAGAAGGAGCTTCTGCTCCGATACAGTGGCTGCCAGTCTATGCGAAACGCATTTTTAGAGGTGGTAACGGCGCCGCTCCTGCAATGCTCACGCGCAGTACTACACAGGCGGCCGGATCGGCCGGCGGGTCACACCCGCACGAGGCGCCAGCCGTTCATCGCCGGACGCTCCGCCAGCGGCGGAAACACGTTCCACGATCCATCTGCATGCCGAAAGAACAGGATCGACAGCACGCCGTTCGGCCGCGCCGCTTCGACGCGCACACAGCGATGCCGGAAGCCCGTCACACGCGCCGGCATTGCGGCGGTCGGCGCAAGCCATTTGTCGACGGCCCAGTGCAGCGTTTTTCCGGTGGTGTTCATGACGATCTCCTCGATGATGCAATGCCACGGCTGCGATCGATACGATTACTGCCTGCCTGCGACGCTTCGCTGCGTCACGCGACAGCCCGAACCACGGCGAACGCGTGCGTGCCCGCGCCCGCGGCGAATGCGATCGCCAGCCACAGCAGCGCATGCAGGCCGGCGGCTGGCCTCGTCAGGCAGGCATGCACCTGCTCGCTGCGGCTTTCGCCGAACAGACACCACGCGCAAAAGTGCTCGCAGTTGTTGGTCAGCAGCCGATAGCGGTTTTCGCCAAGACGCGAGCGCGCGCGGCGCACTGCTTCGTCGCCGGCGAACTTCGGCAGCGGATGCGGCTGAACCGTCACCGTCTGGCCGCCGGCAAACTGCTCGAGCGACACTTCGCACACCGGACCGCGGTGCGCCGAAGCGGCGAAGCCGGCGTAATGCACTACCTTGCCGGACCCCACATATATTCCGTGATGCTGATAACCGCGCCGTTGGCTCACGAGGTGCGCGCCGATTGCGGGTTCGTCGTCGAGACCGGCCGCCGCAATATCGGCTGCGACGGCGCATGCGACGCCACGGGCAACTTGCCGTTCGACGTGCGCTTGCTGGTGGATGGTGTTCATGGCTTGCCCCGCTATCCGGTTCGACACGACCAACTGTTGCGAGGTCTTTTGCATCAACCGGACCAGTATCGGCAAGCCTATGTTTTAAAAGAAAAAACGGGTGCGGCGCAGGGGTCGGCGCAGGTCCTTGTGTGCGCACCTGGCCAACAGATCGGGCGTCATTGTGTCAGCGTCGATACACCATCCGCACCGCGCGCGATGCGCTAACGCCACCGGCGGCGCCATCGGCAAGTGTTGGGTCGACCACCGGTCGCATGTCACAGGTGTTGGCGCCGCTCGAACGCAAAGCCAGCCGGGCGCCCGCGGGCGCTGCGGCCGTCGCGTGGAAACGTAGCCTAATCAAGGCTTTACCTCGCTCGATTCGGTCCGCCGCGAATTGGCACAGCCCTTGCACGTGAGCGTGCGTGCCCGATTGCCTTGCAGCCGCCCCGCGCGGCCTTTCAGGAGGAAACCATCATGTCCCGCATCACGATCGACGATCTGTCGCACAAT
>Ga0310813_10002918_pt1 | contig 10377 bp, 15 predicted proteins | sample YN3metagenome_FD_203086 | JGI IMG/M metagenome (GOLD analysis project Ga0310813, IMG submission 203086) | Soil microbial communities from experimental microcosm in Duke University, North Carolina, United States - YN3 | ecosystem: Engineered > Artificial ecosystem > Soil microcosm > Unclassified... | reverse complement strand
GGGGTGGAATGCGGAGGGCGATCCCCTATGCATTCACCGAGCAGGGCGTAGCAATGCTTTTAAGTGTTCTAAGAAGTAATCGCGCAATAAAAGTTAATGTCGAGATCATGCGTGCATTCGTTCGGCTTCGACGCATGCTGAGCACGCATGACGATCTGGCTCGACAGCTGACTACTTTGGAGAAAAGGTACGATGCACAGTTCAAGATCGTGTTCGATGCGATTCGAGAACTTATGAAACCTCCAATGCCCCCGAAACGACGAATCGGTTTTCGAGAAGGCTAAGTATATGTCCAAGTGCATTTCGTGGGTAAAAAAAATGGCCGAATCTTTTTTAGATTCGGCCTTCTCGTAGCGGGGGGACGAACATTTCGGAACCTACAACATTAGTGCGCGTTTTTGAGTATGAAATATGAAGGTTTTTCCTTGTCACGCATTGTCTTTTCTTTTATTCCGGAGTTTGCTTATCTTTCTATGAAAGGATGACATAGCAGATGACAGCAAAACAAATTGAGAAACAACTGCTTAAGCTCGATGCTCGTTCTCGGGCAAAGCTGGCAGAGAGGCTAATAAGCAGCCTTGACGATCTTTCTGAGGCGGAGAATGAACAGTTATGGGCTGAAGAGGCGTTGCGTCGTCACGAGGAGTTAGTGAATGGGAAGGCGAGGTCTCGCCCGGCACGTGATGTTTTTCGAAGTGCACGTGCACACCTCGAATGATTGCTTCGATCTCGTTCCATGAGATTGCCGAAGCGGAGTTGCTCGAAGCTGCTCATTACTATGAAGCGGAGGTTGAAGGACTGGGAAAGGCTTTTCTTGTAGAGGTAGAGCGGGCAATTAACCAAATTCAAGAACGCCCGGAGGCTTCTCCGTTCGTATTAGAGATCATCCGTCGGAAAATAGTATGTCGATTCCCCTACAGTGTTATGTATTCCAATATCGATAACACCATTCGAATTCTTGCCATCGCGAATCAGAAGCGTCGTCCATTCTATTGGCGTCGACGTTCCTAGATATCAAATGTATAATTGTTTCCACTCTCATTTACTCCCTTTTTTCGTGGCAGCTGCAACCTCTAAATGCGAGCCCGTCAAAGTTCGCAAGTTCTTGTTTTTTGGGTTGCTCAGTATTGTTGTTTTCCGTGCGAGCGCATATAGTCAAAGCGACTCAACCGGTCCCAAAGAAGCTATGAGCAGAGCGCAAAAGTCAGTTTGGGCAAGTATCGAGTATGGCGGATACTCCGAGGATTCGTTTCATAAGTCCGGAAATTATCAAAGAGTATCATTAGAGATCCCCTTCAACAAAACTCTCGGTTTATTCGTGATTGCCGACCGGGTAAAGTATGAATCTTACCATAGTAATTTCGGGTTGGGGCTCCGCATCGTCTGGCTACAAGCCGGGAAATTCGATTTTTTTGCAGCACCATCGCTTTACGTCGGAGATAATCTGGGTGTCATGATGCCTACTGCGGTCGATTTTAGATTTCTAAACGACGTATTTCGAGTTCAATCTACTCTATCTTACAGGTATGAAGGCAAACCGGGTCCAGCCGGTCATTCCTCGCTCTCTTTATTCACCTTTTCTGGAGGTCTTGGAATCGCATTAGACAAAGTCCTTCCAGGGAACAATAAATAGAGTTAAGAAATAGATCAAATACGCCCCCCCAAAAAGAAATCCCACAACAGGATATGTTGTGGGATTTTCGCGTAGCGGGGGCAGGACTTGAACCTGCAGCCTTTGGGTTATGAGCCCAACGAGCTACCAATTGCTCCACCCCGCGATGTTGTTCTAAAATATACAAAAAAAATGCTCACTTTGCAATTTAAATCCGCATGTGAGCGAACCGGGGCGGAGGTACTAATTCATCGGGAATCTGAACCTTGGTCAGGGGCACTTTTGATTAGTATTTTTGCGGCCTGAATAGAAAGAAAGCCCGAAACACCCGGAAAACCATGTACGCAAGAAACCCAAGGGCTGAAAAATAGATGTAGAATTCTTTATTGTCCATTCCTATGGAAAAGATCTTAAAGAGAGTAACTAACGCGACAAGAAAGATATAGATCGGCCCCATATTGAAATACTTGCCTTCGTCGACCCGCCGGAGTTTTCTGATTTCCTCACCGTCCACGAATTTTTCCCTGGATCCGTGCCAGAGCATGTTCTTAATGTAAAACGGATTCCCGTTCGCCGCCTTTAATATTTCCCGCCGGTAAAGCTCGGGATCGATAACGCGGAGCGGATAGTTCTGCAGGAAGTAGTTAATGAGCTGGATACATATCGATTCCGGAAGAGGTTCAAGCCTGATTTTGGAGAATGACGCCCAGATGCGCCGGTACATGAAATTCTCTTTTAACTGCACCGCCGCCGTGCAGATGACCGCAATGTTTAATAGTGTTTCCAGGAACGCTTGCTGGGACGGTGAAATCCTGTCGATGTTATCAAAAAAGATGAGATACGATTTGTCGGATCGCGAAATTCCTTCGAAGACTGCAGACTGAAGCTGTATGCTGCCGAGCCCTGAGAGCTTCTTCTTCATTACATGCCAATCGGTTCGTTCCTCATCCGACTCGATATGAAGGTCCCCGTTATGGAAAAGCTTCTCCAGCATTTCCCGCAAGCAATCTCCCAACGGACTTGTATGCTCAATAAGGAGGAACTTGTACTGATGAGGGTCGATGCGCACGCGCAACCGGCCGTGGATCCGTGTCATGATCCCGGGAGAAAAGTCAATGTGCTTCGACCTCCCTGAGAGAACCATCTTTGCTTCGAGCATGAGGCGGCTCTTGCCGATCCCCTTGTCTCCCGTGAGAAGAGTATGGCGGCCCCGCTGGAGATTCCCGACGAGCTGGAACAACTCCCCGGATCTCCCCATGAACGTCCTATCGTGCCGGAGATCGGCGAGTTTCCCGGCCTCGCTCACTCGGCCCCTCAGATTCTGATGTCAGCAGATGTGACTGGCAGAAAGACCAATCCCGTATTGTGCATCATCAGCGTGCATCGGGGTTCCGTCGATCCATACCTGTTCTTGGAGGCATGCAACATTCGCTGATGCTTTTGGATTCCGTCTGACTCGAGATAAAGAACGACATCGACCGCGTGTTCGAGGAGTTTCGGACCCGCGGCTTTCCTGTCTTTCGTCACCTGGCCTGCGATGATGAGAATAAGATTGTTCCGGTGCGCCAGGCGGCGAAGAATAGTAGTCGATTTTCGTATCTGCGTCGGAGTTCCCGGTAAGGATCCGGAAGTGTCGGTATAGACCGTCTGGATGGAATCGATGATGAGAAGGAGTATTCCCATGGTTTCGACATGCGCGGCGATCTTGTCAATGTTGGTCTCAAATAACACGAAAACATTTCCCGCGTGCATGTCGAGCCGGTCTGCCCGTAATTTCAGTTGTTGAACCGATTCTTCTCCCGTTACGTAGAGGGATGGGGAATTCAGGGATTTCACTATTTGCATGAGTAGCGTAGACTTGCCCGCACCAGGAGGGCCGATGAGGAGGACTGAACTCCCTGGGACAAAGCCGTCACCCAGCAACATGTCGAGCTGCTCGATATTTGATTTTGTCCTTCCTATGACGGTGGCATTGATATCCCGAAGTGCAAGCGGATGAGCATCATCCAGTGATGCGCCGTAGCCTTGTCGCTTCATGGTACTCCAGGCGCCGCATTCAGGACACGACAGGTGAAAGCTGGGATGCGATACGCGGCAGACGAAGCAGGTATAGTGCATCGGCAATTCAGGCCCGAACGGGAGGGATCACGATGTCCTCCGGATAATAAACGTAACCTGAGTTTTGTTGTTAAGATGAACCTTGCGTATGTCTATGAGAACCCCGTGAAGTGGTGAACGTATTTGCGATTGCAGCTCGGCGGCTTTTGCTTTCGCGCGCAACTGAGCGTTCTCCAACTCGAGTTTGTGAATGCCGTTCAAAAACTGTTCTGCGCCGAGGGATCGGGCTGACGTTATGTGCAGAAGGCTCTCTCTGTCTTTTTGCATTTTCAACAGAGAGATCTGCAGCTGTTCTCCCGAAATATATCCGGATTCGGAAAGCTCGAGATTGTGCATGTACTCCGAGGAATCCAGTTGGAGTGCCTGAAGTGCCGATGCAATCTTCTGTTCGAATTCACTTGCAGACGCGTCTTTTTGGTTTCGCAGAATCCCGATCCTTTCGTTGTTCAGGCCGATCGTTCCCTGAAACAATTGCGTCAGGTTGTTCCTTGCGATAATCTCGTTCTCGTGTACGGTATCAGATTTCTGTTTCTGAAAAACAATCGAATCTTTCGCCTCGACCGTAATGGAAAGTTGAACATAACGTCCCGGCTTTGGAATCGATAAATCTGTCTCGCCGGACCCTTGGAGATGCTCGCCGGTAAGGATCGACTTGACGGTGAGTATTCCCTTGGAGATGAATGCGTATTCGAGATTGAAATTTCGGATATCGTCGTAGGTCGCAAAGTTAAACTTCATTGATCCGTCGCCCCCGGAGACGGGACTAAAGAGGTTGATATCGTCGGGAACTGAGAGTTTGTCGGTCGTCGAAAGGAGGCCGAAGAAATAATTTTCAACGGAAGTGTCAATCTCGGCTGGTATCTGGCAGAGGAGCTGGTTGCTCATATCGAGATTTCGCGTATACGAACGGGCAGGCCGTCCCCGTTCGCAGAGGATCTTCTCCGCTACGTAGTCCGCCTGAAATTGTTTGCCGATGGAGTGCAGCCGTCCATCAGCATCCCTGAAAATCAGCGTGTGAGCGTTCAACGCTCCGACAATCTCTACGTTACCGCTCAGCGGTTCCTTTGTCAGCATGCTGTATGCTATCACATGTGCGAAGACAAGGTTGTCCTTTGAGAAGTCGTTGTAATCTCTCACCGCAGCTTCGATATTCTGCTGTGTGGCACGGATAAAGCGCTCGTATCCGCTGTATGCGATGAGAAAAGTTGGAATACAGCCAATGAGAAAGATAATCGCCAGGGCCTTGTCGTTCCTGCTTCCGGTTTGAATGCGGTAACGATGGGGAGCGTTGACCTCCAGGGGAAATACACACTTGACCGTCGAAAAAGGATAGAAAAGTTTAACCCCGTTGATCGTCATCGTATCGAGCAGGAGGTGGGAACAATATCCCACGACAAAACAAACATAGGCTTGAGGCAGAACAGCATACAGCGGCAGCAGCAGGATTGCGAGTCCAACGATGCACGCGACGGAGTGGGTAAGGGTACGATGCCCGAACTTCCGCTCCACTATTATCGATACGGCAGGTACGGCCTTGCCGACGGTGCTGACGGATGTGTCGATGTCCGGCAAGAGAGAGGAAACGGCGATGACACAAGCATTGGTCACGTTTAACGAAACTCCTGTGGTGGTCAGGATGAGAAGGTAGATAAATTCGGCGAAGGTGATATGTGTGGGAGCAGTCATGAATCATCTGCGGCCGCGTGCAGCGGCCAGAATATGCGCGATGCGGGCTCTGAGCCGAAAAAACAATCTTCGTTCAGATATTCGCAGCATACGACCGGTCGTGATTCTCTGAGAGATGGAGTGGCTCAATTGATCGATGTCGTGAATCGTGACGATCGACTCGCCGCTATGAGGGTCGACCGAAAGGCCGGAAGACCAATGGTGAAGAATCTGATGAATTTGGTATTCACACGTTCCCTGGCGCGGTGCATAGGTCGAAGAGGACGTTGCCCCGTCAAGACTTGAGTGCATAGATCAGCTCCTTTCAGATGGTGGCTTGTAGGGAAGCATGAGATGGTTGAATATTTCAATTTCGCTGTTGACCCTGATCGGATCGCCGCCCGGAGAAAGCAATCCGCTCCCGTCGCCTCGTAATTCCAGGCGAAGATGGTGAGCCCGCGCGGCGAGCTCAATGTTGTAGTCGCGGCTCCCGGTGCGCAGTAAAAGCTGGGTCCACCATGAGGCCCTCGTTGCAACATACATATCCAGAGGGATGGGACGGTTCTTGAGACGCGGAGACCATTCGTTGACAAGGAAGCGCTTGACCTTTTTGCCGTTGAGTTCGGGAGTCAGAAGTTCATCGAGACAAAGCGCCGAGAGTTTGTGTTCCATCTCGTTTGGCTGCGCCGGATTACCGGAACGGCAGTCATCGTTTTCCTTCTTTGGGATAGCAACGAGATCGATATCGTTGACAAATGGTTTCCGCCGCCGGATCGAACCGACGATTGCAATTGCGGGTATTCCATTCGGAAGGATTTCGCAAAACGGGGAAAGAATTTCAATTAACCCGGTCGCGATGGCTACGGCACTGGAGTACGAAAAACTCCCTGTTGCAAGAGAGGTGGCACATGGGTATTCCTGGCGTACAGGCATTTCACGTTTCATTTCTTAAGCCTGTAGTAGGCCTGCTCGACTCTGTCGATGGCGTTGTGCTGCTCGAGAAGGTCGTACTGCTTGTTATAAAGATCCGAGATAAGCGTGACCGCGGTCTGGCGAAGCCTGGAGCGTTTGAAAACACCGGCCGATTGGATGACCGATTCCAACACATCCAGCACTGAAAGAACAGCCGGCTCCGTCAGGTTCGACGGATCGAAACCCGGATCTACATATTGCACGCTTGTTACTGCCCGGGAGATACGGACGTCGCCTCTTTCGCCGTAGCACTCGAACACTTGCTGCCGGAACGACCGGAAGAGGCGATCGAAGCAGCGAATGAATTCCGGCCCTCGGAGATCCAGAGGTAACGAGAGCTGAGATTGTTCGCGGATTAGTTCGTGGTTCTTTTCCATGTCATTGAATTTGATTGTGTACGCTTACCATCTGGCGCTCCAAAGAATTGATGCTTGTCTTCACGTGCAGGACATCGAGCCTGGAATGAATAAGGGCGTCGTACCCGATCTTACCCTGCTGGAAGCGCATTTCGTCGAATGTGAGAACATCTTCCTTCATGGCGAGTTCTTGGCGCAGCGAGGAAATGTGATCCTGGAGTTCGGCAAGCTGCTGTTCCCGAGAGATACGTTTTTGCGTCAATTGCCGACTGAGGAGATTGAACTGGAGCTGAAGGCTTTGCACATCAAGCTCCGCCCTGGCGTGCTTGCCGTAACTCAGAATGTCGTTCACGGATAGGTTGACGGTAAGCCTGTATGAATCGCGGGGTAGGACGAACGAACCTGAACCCGTCGGCTCGATAAACAACAGATCCTTGATTCCGAAACTGGCGGAAATACGGAGTTCGGGACAAAGCCGGTGCCAGAAATCAGTTTCCGATACACGAAGTTGAGCCTCGTTGAGACGCAGGCCAATGTGCTGCAGTTGCAGAGAATCGTCCTCGCTGTACTGCGATTGCCGGTAGATGGCATTGGAGTCCGGACCAGTGATACTCTGCGAAAATGATGAATGGAAAGAAAGGAACAAGGTGACAATGAGAATACGAACAGCGAGCGGGCGCATGTTCGGTGCGGGTCCGCTCGCTGAAGGGTGTGTATGTTTCGGCTGCAGCAACATACGCTGCCGACGAGAGGTATCGGAACGATTACGACTCATCACGGGCCGGATGTGATTTCCCGGAGGATTGATCCGTCGGACTGGCCTCTGGACCGTACCTGGCGCCATGAAGAATCGGCGAATGCGGTGTACGTCGTAAGAGTCCCCGTCGAGTCGCCGTACGTTGACCGGGACTGCACAAGATTCCCGCTGCCGTCACGTGTTTCCGACATCACCATGCCGGCATTGCCGAATCGCGATGTTACACGAACTGAACCATCGAGAGGACTCGTCGTTCGCGTGACCACCGGAAGCCGGAACGTGTACGTTTCAAGAGTCCCATTCCGGGTTACGTGTGTCACGAGCGTGTCGGACGAAAGCCCGTAGACCTCTGTGATGTTCGATTGCTGAGACGAATCGTTGAGAAAATCCTCGAAGGAGATATAACGCTTCGTGTCGCTGACAATTCTTGTTGCCGGTTTGCCGTAGCTCTTACGGACGGTGATGAGAAGCAGCCCCTTGGGATATGCGTGTCGTTCTGTCACTACGGCGCCATATCCATCGGGAGTAATTTCACCATAAATGTAAGACGTATCGGACGAAGTCGCCGAGATCATTGCTTTGCCCGCTTTGGCCGGAAGAATATTCCCTGTCCGTTGAGCGTAGTCTGCGATACGTTCAATCTCATCGAGCGCGCTGACGAGAAATTCTTCGCCGGTTGATTCAAATTGATAGGGTACGATGGTATCTCTCTTCTGCGACTCTGTTGGAGAGTCTTTGTTACAGCCAATGAACGACCAGAGTACGAGAATGGAGAGACATAGTGATGCGGAGAGAAATGTGCCGCGCATGGGGACCTCCTTTGAATTTGTTGAAGAATTGTGAGTTAGACCGCGAATATGCATTGGTGGATCGATTGTCAGCGGTTAGAAATGAAACACCTGGACGATGGTCTCATAGTGATGTTCCCCGATGCGCAGGACGCCGAAGTAAACGCCCGCCGGAGCAAAGAGATGCTCTTCGGTGTCGCCGAGCCAGGTAATTGAATGAGAACCTTTGGTTTCACTAAGGTTCTCACCAAGCGTTTTGACCAGATACTCCTGTTGCGATGAGTCCCGTTTGATGATGGTGATTGTCACGGAGGAAGGAGCGCCAAGCGAGTACTTCAGCTCGGTATTGCGTTTGAATGAATCGAATGCGCTTGGCGCAAAGCGGAGGCTTGCGACCGACAGCGCATTGGAATCTGCCGGGGTCAGCTTGCAGCTGAATGCCATCACGAACAGGGGCAGCACTGCCGCAATCAAATTGCTTTTCATAATGTGCATACGTTTGGAGTACGTTGTTCTCATCTTGACGGCCGGGGCAACGAAAAAAGCCCGGGCGGACCTGGAACTGGTCCTACCCGGGCTTGATCGTCTCAACAACCCGAAGTGTTTCGGCTCTACATGTTAGCTCCCAATCCGCCTAGACGGCTCGGGCAATGCTACATTTCATGACGTTACTCGAGAATTCTTTTGTGGCGATTGCGAAACGCAATTTCGATCTCTCCGGCGATCTTGCCGTTCTGCCGGGGGATGATCAATTCAACTTTGCCGAACTGATTCAGCGGCAAACTATAATTGAGGATCTCTAGAACCCGGTTTACGCAGCGGTTAAGTTCGCGTTCTTCGTGTTCAGTGTAGTTCGAGCCGCTCATGGTCACTGGCCCTTGCATTTTGCGCCTGGTATTCTTAAGATTGCTGGCGGGAGCTGATCTCTCGTTCGAGCATTTTGCGGATTTTGTTGACGTTATCGGCCATGCGGCCGAAGATCCAGAGTATGCCGACGTAAAAGAGCAGTATCACAAAGATCAGAACCCCATAGAGAATCGGGAAATCTCTTGCAGTCTCAGCTGATGGAAACATGCCGTTATCCTTCTATAATTGTTTAGTACACTCGTTAGACTACGATTGCCGATTCTTTATTGCAATCGAGGCGGTAGTATGACATCCCGGCAGGCAATAAACATGGTTCCTCTGTAGTCTAACTAACAAGCCTCGGAACGCTCCAGACATTCTCAGGATCATTGAATACCCCCAGCTATAAGGAATTTCGCGAACTCGTCTTGGCGAATGCTGACCGGATCTATAACCATGCCTTCCGGATGCTGGGGAACAGAGAGGATGCGGAGGAAGCGGTTCAGGATATCTTTCTGAAGGTGCACCGGGGACTTGGAAGTTTCCGGGGCGAGTCGGGAGTTCGGACGTGGTTGTATAGAATAACGGTGAATACATGTTTAACACGTCTGAGGAGCAGGAAAATAGAGCATCTCTTTCCAGATTCAGATGAATCAACCGAGTGGGACCGTGCCGACGCGTTTGTAAGCGCGGAAAAAAATCCCGAGGAGCTGTTGATCGCGCGGGACAACAGCGAAATGATGTTGCGGGCAATCGAACAGATTTCACCGGAAGAAAAGGAAGTACTGATTCTCCTCCATGTGGACGGGTTGAAGTACGAAGAAATCGCGGAAACGCTTGACGTTCCGATTGGGACGGTGTGTGCCCGGGTTCACCGCGCGCGGAAGAGTTTGAGAAAAATAATGGATGCGCTACACAACGAGGTACGGGAGTAAAAATTGAATTGTGAATTTGACAAATCGTTCATCAGCCTGCACGCCGACGGAATTACCGCGGGCAACGAGCTTCAACTAACTCAACGTCATCTTGCCGTGTGCGAGGAGTGCAGAGAGGTGCTCAACGAGATCCAAACTTTTGGAACAGCGTTGGGCGCGGTCCCGCGGCTGCGTGCCTCGGACGGGTTGATTCAACGCATCCTCCTGCAGTCGAAGTCGGGTGCGGGCAAACGCAGGAGAGGCAGCGGGCGGAGAATTCTGGTGGAAATTTTGAAGACTGTCGCCGATGGATTGAAAATCGATGCCGAGCGGGAAGAATCGTTGCGAA
>Ga0310813_10002917_pt1 | contig 10378 bp, 8 predicted proteins | sample YN3metagenome_FD_203086 | JGI IMG/M metagenome (GOLD analysis project Ga0310813, IMG submission 203086) | Soil microbial communities from experimental microcosm in Duke University, North Carolina, United States - YN3 | ecosystem: Engineered > Artificial ecosystem > Soil microcosm > Unclassified ... | reverse complement strand
AGCGGCGCGACGAGGCCGGTATGTACAGTGAATTTATCCATGACGCTCTATGCCTGTTCAAGGCCGCGGCACAGGCCCGCGCGGTTCACATCAGAAAAAGGAACGCGCGAGAAAACCGGTGTGCCGGCGGCGATTCGAAATTCGCTTACCTGGAAGCCTTGTTGCTGATCGACCCGCCCAGGTGCTGCAGGTCTTCACCGAAGCCGTTCACCGTGTTGCAGCCGGCGAGGCCGAGCAGCAGCCCGGCAAGCGTCACCAGCGCGAAGCGGCGCAGTATCACGACGTGATCGATGTGTTTCATGTTGCCTCTTATCCGAGCTTGCGAATATCGACGAAATGGCCCTCGATAGCGGCTGCAGCGGCCATCGCGGGGCTCACGAGGTGCGTACGTCCACCGGCACCCTGGCGGCCTTCGAAATTGCGGTTCGACGTCGATGCGCAGCGCTCGCCCGGCTCCAGACGATCCGAGTTCATCGCGAGGCACATCGAGCAGCCCGGCTCGCGCCATTCGAAACCGGCGTTGGTGAACACCTTGTCGAGGCCTTCGCGCTCGGCTTGCGCCTTCACGAGACCCGAGCCCGGCACGACCATCGCCAGACGGATGTTCGACGCAACCCGGCGGCCGAGCTTCTTCACGACCCATGCGGCGGCGCGCAGGTCTTCGATACGCGCGTTGGTACACGAACCGATGAAGATCTTGTCCGGCTGGATCGCTTCGATCGGCTGGTTCGGTTCGAGCGCCATGTAGCGCAGCGCGCGCTCGATCGCATCGCGCTTGACCGGATCCTTTTCGCGCTCCGGATCCGGCACGCGGCCATCGATCGACGTGACCATTTCCGGCGACGTGCCCCATGTGACCTGCGGCATGATCTCGGCGGCATTCAGTTCGACCACGCGGTCGAAGTGCGCACCGGCATCCGACGTGAACTGCTTCCAGTACGTCACGGCCTGATCCCATTCGACACCGGTCGGCGAGAACGGCCGGTCTTTCAGGTATTCGACGGTCGTATCGTCGACGGCGACCATGCCGGCGCGCGCGCCCGCTTCGATCGCCATGTTGCACACCGTCATGCGGCCTTCCATCGACAGCGCGCGAATCGTCGAGCCGCCGAATTCGATTGCATAGCCGGTGCCGCCCGCGGTGCCGATCTTGCCGATGATCGCGAGCACGATGTCCTTCGCGGTGCAACCGCGCGGCAGCGCCCCGTCGACCTTGACGAGCATGTTCTTGCTCTTCTTTTGCAGCAGCGTCTGCGTGGCCAGCACGTGCTCGACTTCCGAGGTGCCGATGCCGTGCGCCAGCGCGCCGAACGCACCGTGCGTGGACGTGTGCGAATCGCCGCAGACGATCGTCATGCCCGGCAGCGTCGCGCCCTGCTCGGGCCCAATGATGTGCACGATGCCCTGGCGCAGGTCGTTCATCTTGAACTGCGTGATACCGAACGAATCGCAGTTCGCATCGAGCGTGTCGACCTGCAGCTTCGAGACCGGATCGGCAATGCCGTGGCTGCGGTCGGTGGTCGGCACGTTGTGGTCGGACACGGCCAGGTTCGCGCTGATGCGCCACACCGGGCGCTGATGCATCTTCAGGCCTTCGAAGGCCTGCGGGCTGGTGACTTCATGCAGCAGATGACGGTCGATATACAACAGCGTCGTGCCGTCTTCCTCGGTGTGGACCACGTGGGTGTTCCACAATTTGTCGTAAAGAGTCTGTGCCATGGTATGCGGGGTCGTTGTGACTAACAGGGCAATGCGGGGCGAAACCGACGGGCAATTGCGGGTCGGTCAATTATGCCACGCAAATCTGGGGGCTTGCGAAAGAAACGCAAGAAAAGCGATAAGAAACAAGGGGTTAAGCTGGTAGTTCCAGTACCTGTATCAGCGCCACCCGGAAAGCGCCGCGCACCCCGCGCGCAGCACCTTTCGCGAACGGGTATGTGATAATTCGCGTTTGCCCGCAGTGCGCCGCGACGACGCATCGATTCGGGCGCGTGTGGGCCCGGGTTCGACGGCCCGCTTTCTTTCGGCAATATTTCAAACGAGCACCATGCCCACATACCGTTCCAAGACCTCCACCGCCGGCCGCAACATGGCGGGCGCGCGCTCGCTGTGGCGCGCCACCGGCATGAAAGACGAAGACTTCGCCAAGCCGATCATCGCGGTCGTCAATTCGTTCACCCAGTTCGTGCCGGGTCACGTGCACCTGAAGGACCTCGGTCAACTCGTCGCGCGCGAGATCGAGGCGGCGGGCGGTGTGGCGAAGGAGTTCAACACGATCGCCGTCGACGACGGCATTGCGATGGGCCACGACGGCATGCTGTATTCGCTGCCGAGCCGCGACATCATCGCGGATTCGGTCGAGTACATGGTCAATGCGCACTGCGCCGACGCGATGGTGTGCATCTCGAACTGCGACAAGATCACGCCGGGCATGCTGATGGCCGCGATGCGCCTGAACATTCCGGTGATCTTCGTGTCCGGCGGTCCGATGGAAGCCGGCAAGACGCGCCTCGCGAATCCCGTCACCAAGGCAATCGAAATCCGCAAGGTCGACCTGATCGACGCGATGGTGATCGCCGCCGACGACAAATACTCCGACGCCGACGTCGCCGAAGTGGAGCGCTCCGCCTGCCCGACCTGCGGTTCGTGCTCCGGCATGTTCACCGCCAACTCGATGAACTGCCTGACCGAAGCGCTCGGCCTGTCGCTGCCGGGCAACGGCACGGTGGTCGCCACGCACGCGGACCGCGAACAGCTGTTCAAGCGCGCCGGCCGCCGCATCGTCGAGCTGGCGCGCCAGTACTACGAACAGGAAGACGCGCGCGTGCTGCCACGCTCGGTCGGCTTCAAGGCGTTCGAAAACGCGATCACACTCGATATCGCGATGGGCGGCTCGACCAATACGATCCTGCACCTGCTGGCCGTCGCGCGCGAAGCGGAGATCGAGTTCACGATGACCGACATCGACCGGCTGTCGCGCACCGTGCCGCAGCTGTGCAAGGTCGCGCCGAACACCAACAAGTACCACATCGAAGACGTGCATCGCGCGGGCGGCATCATGGCGATCCTCGGCGAGCTCGAGCGGGCCGGCAAGCTGCACACCGACGTGCCCACCGTGCACACGCCGACGCTGAAGGATGCGCTGGATCAATGGGACATCGTGCGTACCAAAGACGAAGCGGTGCGCACCTTCTACATGGCAGGCCCGGCCGGCGTTCCGACGCAGGTGGCGTTCAGCCAGAGCACGCGCTGGCCGAGCCTCGATCTGGACCGCGCCGAAGGCTGCATCCGCTCGTACGAGCATGCGTTCTCGAAGCAAGGCGGCCTGGCGGTGCTAACCGGCAATATCGCGCTGGACGGCTGCGTGGTGAAGACCGCCGGCGTCGACGAAAGCATTCACGTGTTCGAAGGCAATGCGCACGTGACGGAATCGCAGGATGAAGCGGTGGAAAACATCCTGAACGACAAGGTCAAGGCCGGCGACGTGGTGATCGTCCGTTACGAAGGCCCGCGCGGTGGCCCCGGCATGCAGGAAATGCTCTACCCGACCAGCTACATCAAGTCGAAGGGTCTCGGCAAAGCCTGCGCGCTGTTGACCGACGGCCGCTTCTCGGGTGGCACGTCGGGCCTGTCGATCGGCCACTGCTCGCCGGAAGCGGCAGCGGGCGGCGCGATCGGCCTCGTGCGCAACGGCGACAAGATTCGCATCGACATTCCGAACCGCACGATCGACGTGCTGGTGTCCGACGAGGAACTGGCGCGCCGCCGCGCCGAGCAGGACGCAGCGGGCTGGAAGCCGGCCAAGCCGCGGCCGCGCAAGGTGTCGGCGGCGCTGAAGGCGTATGCGAAGCTGGTGATGTCGGCCGACAAGGGCGCCGTGCGCGATCTGTCGTTGCTCGACGATTGATGATGGTGTTGTTGCGGGCTGAGCGCGCTCAGCCCGCGCGGTTTGTATTCCGTTTTGCGTTCCGCTTGACATGCTGTGCGGCGATCCTCGCGCTCAGTTCCTCCACGCGCGACAGAAACAGCTTCAGGATCGGCGACGCATTGCTCCCGCTATAGCCGACCACCAGCTGGATAGTTGGCACGTCGCCGGCTAGCGGCCGGCTGACGACCGACCACGGCATCAGGTTCTGCACGTACGCCGGTATCAGCGTGACGCTGCGCAACGAAGCGATCAGCGACATCACCATCGCCGGGTTGTCGACGCTTTGCACCACGTCGACTTCAACCCCCGCGTCGGCCAGATACGCATCGACGATCTGCCGCAGCACCTTCGCCTTATCCGCCATCGCAATGAACGGCTGATGCCGCAGGTCTTCGGGCCGCACCGTCTGGCGCGCAGTCAGCGGATGGTCACTCGGCATCAGCACGACCAGCGGCTCCTCGCCCACCGCCTTGTATTCGAGGCCATAGCCCGGTTCGGCGCGCATGAAGGCCACGTCGAGCTCGCCGTGTGCGAGGCCATTGGCCAGTTCCGTCGAGTAGTCGCTCGATACCGTCACTTCGATATTCGGCAATTCCTCGCGCAACAGATGCATCGCATCGGTCAGCCACGTCATTTCCTGGCCGGTCAGAAAGCCCAGCGCGAAGCGCGGCTTGGCCGGCAGCGCCGCGCGCCGCGCTGCCGCGACGGCCGCGTCGACCTGCGCCATCGCAAGCCGCGCGTGATCGATAAAGGCCCGGCCGGCGTCGGTCAGCTCGACGCCGCGCGCGCTGCGGCGTAGCAGCGCCACCCCTACCTGTTCTTCGAGATCGCGAATCTGCCGGCTCAGCGACGGCTGCGACGTGTACAGCCGCTTTTCGGCGGCCTCGGTCAGGCTGCCGGTCTCGGCTACTGCAATGAAGTAGCGCAAATGGCGTAGTTCCATCGATCTCGCCCCCATGCCTGACAGGCATGCCAGCCAGCTTACAAAGTCTTTTTCGTGGACGCTGGAAGCCCCTAGATTGGCTCCTGCAGTCACCGTTTCGTTGATCGCAACGCACGAATCCATCATGCGTTGCAGCGATACCTTACAGGAGTTTTCCATGAGCAGCCCCGTCGTTCTGATTACTGGCGCGCTGACCGGCATCGGTCGCGCCACCGCCTTCGCTTTCGCCCGTTCGGGCGCGCGTCTTATCGTCTCGGGCCGGCGCGCGGCCGAAGGCGCAGCACTCGAAGCCTCACTGCGCGAACTCGGCGCGCAAGCCGTGTTTATCCAGGCCGACGTGCGCCACGACGACGAAGTCGGTCGCCTCGTCGACCAGGCCGTCGCGCACTTCGGACGGCTGGACGTGGCGGTCAACAACGCCGGCACCGAAGGCACGCCCGGCCCGCTGATCGAAGTCACGGCCGAAAGCTATGCCGCGACCTTCGACACCAACACGCTCGGCGTGCTGCTGAGCCTCAAGCACGAATTGCGAGTCATGACAGCGCAGCGCGCGGGCAGCGTGATCAATATCTCGTCGACCTACGGACACGAAGGCGCGGCCTATGCGGCGATCTACGCCGGCAGCAAACATGCGGTCGAAGGGTTCACGAAGTCGGCCGCACTCGAAGTGGCCAGCACCGGTGTGCGCGTCAACGCGGTGGCGCCGGGGCCGACCGAAACCGGCATGCTCGATCGCTTTACCGGCACGGCGGAGCGCAAGGCAGCGCTAGCGGGCTCGGTGCCGCTTGCGCGAGTCGGCGACCCGGCCGAAATCGCCGCTGCGGTGATGTTTCTCGCCTCGGCGGGCGCGGCGTTCGTCACCGGGCAGATCGTCAGTGTCGATGGGGGAAAAACGGCGGGCTGAACAGCCGATTGAAAAGCGCCAGCAACGCAGGCCCCGATGCGCGCGTCAGCTTGCGCCGCCAACGAACCCGGTAGCGGCTTCAAACGCGCGCACTTCGCACCCGCAATCCGGCCGCACAGGCCATTGAACCCAAGGATGAATCGACCATGAACACATTGACCGGCAAGACCGCGCTGGTAACCGGCGCATCGCGCGGCATTGGCCGCGCCAGCGCACTGGCTCTCGCGAAAGCGGGCGCCCAGGTACTGGTGCATTACAGCAGCGGCGCCGCCGAGGCCGACGCCGTCGTCGCCGAGATCAGGCAAGCGGGCGGCAAATCCGAAACGATCGCCGCAGACCTGCGCGCCGCCGACGGCCCACACGCGCTTGCGCAGCGCACCCGCGCGATCGTCGGCGGCCGCCTCGACATCCTGGTCGCGAACGCCGGCATTTCGCGCCCGGCGACCATCGAAGACACCACGGTCAAGGATTTCGACGACCTGTTCGCCGTGAACGTACGCGCGCCGTTCTTTCTGGTCCAGCAGTTGCTACCGGTGATGTGCACCGGCAGCAGCGTCGTACTGCTGTCGTCGCTGGCTGCGCATGCGGCGATCGGCACGTTGTCTGCCTATGCGGCGACCAAAGGCGCGATCGACACGCTTGTCAAACACTTCGCCGTTGCGCTTGGCGAGCGAGGCATCCGTGTCAACGCCGTGGCGCCCGGCGTGGTGCCGACCGACATGTCGAGCTTCGCCAAAAGCGAGGCCGGCCGCAGTTTCTCGATCGGCATCCAGGCGCTCAAACGGATGGCGGAACCCGCCGACATCGGCGCGGCGGTAGCCTTCCTCGCGTCGGACGAGGCTCGCTGGATCACGGGCGATACCTTGCATGTGGATGGTGGATCGAAGCTTTGACGTACTGCTTTTGAGGTAAAGCCTCTGAAGTACTGCCTTTGAGGCACTGCGTGCGCGGCCCCGGAGTTTCGACGTGGCATCACCTGTGCGGCGCGCGCGATGGCCCGCGCCGCACAGGCCGCGCATCACGCCCGCGACGGAACGCAAGTAGAATTGCGCGACCCGCCATCAGCAGACGCGCAACCCGCTATCGCCGCGCGTGATCGAAAAAACAGGGAGCCGAAGCAGCAATGAAACGCGAGCACATGATTCTCGGAGCATTCTTCTTCAATCCTCAGGGTGACCATCGGATGGCCTGGCGTCATCCGGCCGCGCCCGGCGCGGAGATCTTCAATCTCGACTATTTCCGGCAACTGGCTGCCCTCGCGGAAGCGGGCTGCTTCGACGCGCTGTTCGTCGCCGACCACGTGGCAATGTGGGACACCTACGAAAGCAACGTCGCGCACTATCCAAACGCGCGGCTCGAACCGCTGACACTGCTGTCGGCACTATCGGCCGTGACGCGCGACATCGGCCTGATCGGCACGGTGTCTGCTTCGTATAGCGAACCGTACAACACTGCGCGCATGTTCGCGTCGCTCGACCACCTGAGCCACGGACGTGCCGCATGGAACGTCGTGACCTCCGGCATGAACGAGGAAGCGATGAATTTCGGCCGCGACGCGAATCTTGAACATGCGTACCGCTACGCGCGCGCCGCAGAATATCTCGAAGTGGTCGAAGCATTGTGGGACAGCTGGGAAGACGGCGCGGTACAGCTCGACCGGCACAGCGGCAGCTTCGCCGACCCCGCGCGCGTGCATCGCATCGATCACCACGGCGCGCATTTCAAGGTGCGCGGACCGCTAAATGTGCCGCGCACGCCGCAAGGCCATCCGGTGATCGTGCAGGCGGGCTCGTCGGAAGACGGCCGCAACCTCGCCGCGCGTTTCGCCGATCTGCATTTCACCCGCTGCCGCAGCATCGAAGAAGGCCGCGCATATCGCGAAGACTTCGACGCGCGGCTTGCGCGTTATGGCCGCACTCGCGACGCGTTCAAGATTCTGCCTGGCGTGCAGCCAATCGTCGCGAGTTCGGCGGCGCATGCGCAGGAAAAGCGCGCGTATCTCGAGACGCTGGTGCCGGAGCGCGTCGGCGTCGATCTGGTATCGAGCTGGTGCGGCGTGGATCTGGCGGGTTTGCCGATTGACGGCCCGCTGCCCGAACTGCCCGATGAAGCGCACTACGACGGCCAGCGCACCAATCTGCAGAAAATGCGCGAATTCAAGGCGCAAAACAAAACGATTCGCGAGATCGCGCGGCTGTTGTCGAACGTCGGCGGCGCGCACGTGATGGCGGGCACCGCCACCGACATTGCGGACCAGATGGAAGCGTGGTTTCGTGCCGGCATTTGCGATGGTTTCAATCTGATGTTCCCGGTGCTGCCCGGCGACTGCGAAGATTTCGTGCGGGACGTGGTGCCGGAATTGCAGCGCCGCGGACTCGCGCAGACCGCATACCGCGCCGGCACGTTGCGGGACAAGCTCGGGCTTGCGTACCCGGCAAACCGCTTTAGCGCCGATTCGCACGTTTGAACAGCGACCGGGCCGCACGCATGCAATGCGGCGGCCGCTCTGCGTCGACCACTTCCAACCACTACAACAACCTGCCGATGAAGACACCCAAGAACCCGTTCCACAACATCAGGGCAAACGGCAATGAACTGCACAACCACACGATCGACGAGTTTCTCGCCGGCCGGCTGTCGCGGCGCGAGTTGCTGCGCGCCGGCAGCGTGCTCGGTCTGTGGACGCTCGGCGGCGGCGCGGCGCTGGCACTGCCGGCGCTCGCGCAAGCGGCCAGCACATCCAGTGGAACAAGCGCAGCGACTGTTGCGAACGCAACGATCCGGGTCGGCCACCCGATGCCGTCCGGTGCGATCGACCCGCTCACCGCATTCGACGTAGCAAGCCCCGCGCTGCTGAACCAGAGCGGCGAATACCTGATCGACGCCGACGGCGAAACCGCACTGCTGCGCCCCGCGCTCGCGTTGTCGTGGCAGCCGAACGCGAGCGGCGACGTGTGGACCTTCAAACTGCGCAAAGGCGTACGCTTCCAGAACGGCCAGCCGTTGACGGCTAAAGACGTCGCCGCCACCTTCGACCGGCTGACCGACCCATCGGCGGGCTCCGCGGCACGCGCGACGCTGCGCGGCGTGCTGTCGAAGGGCGGCACGATCGCGCGCGACGACCAGACCGTCGAATTTCATCTGGATGCGCCGAACGGGTCTTTCCCGTGGTACGTGTCGTCGGACACGGTCAATGCGGTGATCCTGCCGGCCAACTTCAAGGGTCCGTACGAGCAGTCGTTCATGGGCACCGGTCCTTACCGGCTCGAGCACTACCAGTCGCGCGTCGGCGCATCGTTCGTGCGTAACGACGACTACTGGGGCCCCAAGGCGCGCACGCCGCGCATCGAGTTCAAGTTCTACGGCGACCAGCAAGGTCAGCTGCTTGCGATGCAGGCGCATCAGGTCGACGTGCTGACGCGCTTCACGGTGCACGGCGGCCTCGCGCTGCTGCACGACCCGGCATTTACGGTGCTGGGCACGCGCTCCAGTACGCACCGGCAGATTCACATGCGCACCGACGACGGCGTGTTCAAAGATAAGCGCGTGCGCCAGGCGTTGGCGCTGAGTCTCGATCGCGACGCACTGGTACGCGGCCTCGTACAGGGGCGCGGCGTGATGGCAAACGATCATCCGTTTGCGCCGGTGTTCAGCACGTTCGATCCTTCGGTGCCGCAAAAAACCAGAGACGTGGCCGGCGCCAAGGCACGGCTCGCCGCCGCCGGCCTCGCCAACGGCTTTGCCGCCACGCTGACCACCGAAGCCTTTCTCGAGATGCCGGATCTCGCAGTCGTGGTGCAGAATGCGGCGAAATCGATCGGCGTGAATCTGGCGTTGCACGTCGAGACGCAAGAGACGTACTACGGCTCCGGTACGGCCGGCAAATCCGACTGGCTCGACTCGCCGCTCGGCATGACCGACTACGCGCACCGTGGCGTGCCCGATGCGTTCCTGCGCGGCCCGCTGATGAGCGGCGGCGCGTGGAACGCCGCACGTTTTGCGAATCCGCAGTATGACGCGCTGGTGAAGCGCTATATCGGCACGCTCGACGTAGCGGGACAGAAACAGCTTGCCGGCCAGATCGAACGGCTGCTCGCGGATGAAACACCGCTGATCATTCCGTACTTCGCGGATTCGCTGATCGTGACCAGCTCGAACCTGCGCGGCGTGCGGCCGACGCCGATGGCGCAGTTGTATTTTGGGCAGGCGACGCTGGCGTAGCGAGTGCGCGACGGCGCGATGCGTCCGGTGCGACAGCACGACAGCACGCAGCAACGGCCACACAGCGCGGTTTATGATCGCAGACGGGCGGCACAGTCCGCCGCCCGCCTCGTCGAAGCTGTCGAAACCCTTCTTTCGGGCCACCGCCGCAGGGCACGCCATGCGCTTTGATCTTCTGTCACTGGAACTGTTCGTCGCCGCCTGCGAGCACCGCAATATCGCGCGCGCGGCCGAAGCCTGCAACATCGCGCCTTCCGCGCTCAGCAAGCGGCTGTCGCAACTCGAAGAAGCGCTCGGCACGCCGCTCTTTATCCGCAGCAACAAGGGCCTCGAACTGACCACCGCAGCGCATGCGTTCCTGCAGCATGCGCGCGTGATTCTG
>Ga0310813_10002915_pt1 | contig 10381 bp, 7 predicted proteins | sample YN3metagenome_FD_203086 | JGI IMG/M metagenome (GOLD analysis project Ga0310813, IMG submission 203086) | Soil microbial communities from experimental microcosm in Duke University, North Carolina, United States - YN3 | ecosystem: Engineered > Artificial ecosystem > Soil microcosm > Unclassified ... | reverse complement strand
CGACGTAAATCATGGAGCCGCTCACCCTTGTTCAGTTGCCGGCCAATGCGCCATTGGTAGTCCTCATTGTTGAGGTAGCGCAGAATAAAAATGGTTTTGAGCAAGCGTCCATACTCCTGAAGTGCCCTGAACAAAGCATTCTTTTGCTCAAACGACTGCAACTTGCCGATAAATAGTGAAGACACTGTTGGCGAATTCAGAAAAGACCTATGTGAGGTTAGTCAGTCCAGAAATAAAGCGACCAACTGATATTCCCTTTTACCATGTAATACACGGTAGGGATAATCCTGGCTATGGTTTCCCAATTTTTTAGTGCCTCTGCGCTTTGGGATCTATTTGGTTTTCTCTCTCCACCATGTATTACACTGTGAAAAAATCATCTTGGCAAAGATTTTACCGTGTATTACTTGGTCGAGAGACTTTGGTTATTGGTGCCAGCAGGCTACTGCTGTAGTTTTTTGAAGCGAGAAATACGAGTCTTGGCAATCGGCACGTCGTTTAACCAAGCATCTAAGCGGACAAAGTTAAGAGCAGTAGCAATTAGGATATGTTGAAGATGAGTTTTTGCCAATCCAATGTAACGCGAACGCCGTAGAGATGTGCGCCTAATTCCTTGAGATAAAGTAGCCTCCACTCCAGCACGTTGGCGATAAATCTTTAAAAATTCAGGTGTTTCTTGGGATTGGCGACGAGCTTGGAGCGCAGTATATTCAGCTTGAGCACTAATAGTCAGCCCACGAGGATCTTTTTTTGAGCGCGTGCAACGACGGCGTGAGGGGCAAACTCTACAAGCAGCTGTGGGAAATCGGATATCAATAATCGGTTGTCCCCGCTCATCAAATTTGGCGAACCAAGTAACACTCTGCTGTCCCTTTGGACAAGTAGCCACCTGGTTCTCCCAATCAATCTTAAATTGGTCAGCCGCGAACTTAGGGTGGTTACGTGCCTGCCAACTGGGGTCAGAGCGAACAGGGCCAATAATTTCAACACCATATTGAGTACGGCTATTGACCAGATGTCCCGCCGTCACATAGCCAGTATCCATTAAATGTTCAGTTGCTAGTAATGATTTCTCGGATAAAGCTTGATGAATAGGTTCAACCGCCGCATCATCCGTTATCGTAGACAACGTAGTGTAGACCTGAGTAATAAAGTGTGGACAATCCTCACCACAAGTTTCGGTAACATGGGCTTTATATCCCACCCAGTCAACACTACGCTTGGAACTGTAATGTGCCTCCACATCATAAGGAGAGTGAATCGCAATTGTTGACGGTGGCATATCTTTTGTTGTCCGCCATTGTACAGACCCGTCTTCATCAGCTGCATAAAACTGCTGTATCCAAACTTGTCTTAAGGTTTCTACAGCAGGAATTCGGTGTAACCAATCCGGTGAATCAGGAGCATAGATAGCATCTAATAATGCTAATCCATCTTTTCCGATTAAGTTCCCTAAAGCTTCTCGCTCACTATCCAACTTCGGCAATCGGTAGTTCTCTACACGCCGACTATAACGGTCAAACCAATCTGACTGAAGGTGGTTGATTAACCACTCAGGCGCGACTGTGGCTAAACTATTGAGTGCTGCGCGAAATGTTTCCCCTAACGTTTCTAAGCGATTGAGTTTACGAACCGCCATCAAAATATGAGTTGAGTCAGTTCTTTGTCGCTTTTCTTTCAATAATCCCAAATTCCGTAATTGTTCTAAAAGCTTATCGAGCAACAGTTGTCCTGCATTACCTTCAATTAATCGCTGGCGAAATTCACATAGAATTGAAAAATGAAAACCTGGATCTGTCAAAGGCAAACTTAAAGCGTATTTCCAATCAATGCGAGACCGGACTGCTTCGGCGGCTTGGCGGTCAGATAGATTTTCAATAAATTGCATGACACTGATTAAAGCTAGTCGCCAGGGGGATTCTGCGGGCTGTCCCCGTTGGGAAAACAATGCTGTAAAGTCAACATCTGAATAAATGCTGCCCAAGTTGTCGCGCAAGAGAAGATAGATGTTGCCTTTTGGAAAAGCTGTACGCGCTACAGCTTCCGTATCCGGGGGAACGGGAGGAAGACTTTGCGGCTGCATTGACATAAAAACTTCCCTCACTCACGCGACTACAGTAACTCTAGCTCCATTTTATGTTCTACACTATCGTTGTAATACATGGTGTTAACTGAAATGAAACGGGATATTCAGGGCAAGTTTGCACTCAAAAATGACGACTATCGTTTAGTTCGCTCCCTGAGACTAACCGATGAAACCTGGAAGGCTTTAGGTATTGCTGCCGAATGTGACGGCTTAACTCGTGCTGATTATTTAGAACAAATTGTGCGAAACCATCTTCTGCCAAGTATTACACGGGAAGAAAACCAAATTCTATCATGTATTACATCGCGAGAAGAATCCCCCTTTCCGTGTAATACACCGATGGAGGAGCATCAGCCTCAAAGTCTAGCGACCAAATCACCCCAACTAGAAGCACTTGAAGCTTTACGCGATCGCATTTTGTCTGAACTGAAGTTAGGTAAGCAAGCTACTAGATATAAACTCGCACTCAAAGCTCTCAATCGCTTCATTTCTGAACTGATTAACCTCACATAGGTCTTTTCTGAATTCGCCAACAGTGTCTTCGCTGCTGACACCAGCCGCAAAGTAGGGATTGAAAAGCTTGTCGGATAAAAGTTTCAGCCTTTTGTTGCTCCTTCGATTGGTTCTCTGAACGCAACCAACAATTCGTCAGCTATGGCAGAGTATAGTCACCACTGTCCGTTCTGGTTAGTCCCAATACGGTGAGCGGAATGTGGGCTGTAACAGCGGAATCTGAATCACAAACTCCGTACCTTGTCCTAACTGGCTATGGCAGTGTAGCTGACCGCCGTGTTTTTCCACCACAATTTGATAACTAATCGATAAGCCCAAACCCGTACCTGTTCCCACCGGTTTAGTAGTAAAGAAGGGGTCGAACAGTCTCGCTTTGATTTCCTCGGTCATTCCTGGACCGTTGTCGGCGATGCGGATAGCTACTTCGCAGTCATTGAGGAGTTCTGTGCGTACTCGGATGAAGCTGGGATTAGCTTGGATTTCTTCAGGCGTTAGCGCAGCGCCTTCTTCTGAGGTTCGCATCTGATTGTACTCATCAATCGCATCAATCGCATTGACCAATAAATTCATAAATACTTGGTTAAGCTGCCCAGCGTAACACTCCACTAAAGGCACGTTACCGTACTCCTTAATCACCTTAATTTCAGGATGCTTCCCCGAAGCTTTCAGGCGATTGTGCAGAATCATGAGCGTACTATCCAACCCTTCGTGCAAATCCACCGCTTTTACTTCCGCTTCGGCAAGGCGAGAGAAATTGCGTAGCGCTGCCACAATTTCACAAATTCGCTCAGCTCCTACTTTCATGGAACTCAGCAGTTTCGGCAGGTCTTCCATCAGAAATTCCAGGTCAATTTCTTCAATTTCCGAGGAGATTTCTGGCACGGGATTGGGATAGTGCTGCTGATAAAGCTGGAGTAAACCCAAAAGGTCATTGGTGTAGCCACTGGCATGAATGAGATTGCCATAGATGAAGCTGACGGGGTTATTAATTTCATGAGCCACACCAGCAACTAGTTGTCCGAGGCTGGACATTTTTTCACTCTGCACCAGTTGGGTTTGTGTTCTCTGGAGTTCAATGAAGGCTTGCTCCAGTTGTTGCGCTTGTGTACGAGCTTGTGCCGTTGCGGTGCGACTTTGCTGGTAAAGTTCGGCTTGTTGGATTGCGATCGCAACTTGGTCAGCCACCGCACGCATTAATTCCACCTCCCAGTCTTGCCAGTGGTACGGACGAATTTTCTTCACCAAACCCAGACTTCCCCAAACTGAGGAGCCAAAGTGCAAGGGTATTAGTAACCAAGCACCAGGCAAAGTTTTTGCATAGTCTTGGTTAATTTGGTCTTCACAGGTATCAGCATCGTGAATTTTCACGATTTCTAATCGCTTGAGTTGGTCAGAAATCGGATTATTTTCATCGGGAATTTTTGTCCCCAAAGCCACTGGTAAGTCCTTGGTTTTCCGATATTCAGATACATTTAACCAACACTTTTCTTCTGGTAAGTATTGCACGATCTGAGCGTGGTCTGCGTTCAGGAGGGGGCCAATTTCGAGGACGGCTGTGGCAAAAATCGTCTCTAAGTCTAAAGAACTACGGATGGCTTGAGTGAGCTGATTAAGTAACTGCTCTCGTAAGAAATGGGATTTCGTCTGTTCGTACAATTGGCTATGCTGAATCGCAATTCCCGCTTGGGCCGCCACTGCTGAGAGCAAGTCTATCTCACCTTGTTGCCATTGCCGGGGTTCCGTGCAGTGATGGGCAACTAGCAGTCCCCACAACTGTTGTTGTTTCAAAAGGGGTACGATTAAGTTAGCTCTAACCTCAATCTTTTCGAGTAAATCGATATGACATGGGCTGAGATTGGCGGTATAGATATCGTCGATCGCCCTCACCCGACCTTGTTGGTAAGGTACGACATACGCTTGCTTAAAACAAGGATCGTAAATGTTCTTTCCCAGAATCGAGAAGCGACTAGAAACTACAGATTCCACGACCACATTCCCACTCCAGTCTGGCTCGAAGCGGAAAATGACGACCCGGTCAGTTTGAAGCACTTGTCGAACTTCAGCAACCGTAGCGTTAAGAATCTTCTCCAGCTTCAGAGAGCGACGAATGCGCCCTGTGATCGCTCCAATCAGACGTTCCCTCTGAAACTGCTGCCGCAGTGCTGCTTCTGCCTGCTGGCGTTGCAGGATTTCAGTTTGAGCCTGCTGATCAAGCTCAGATTGCTGAATCGCGATCTGCTTGCAGCAGCGCGCAAGCGCTATCGCGGCTTGGGTGGAGAGGCTTTTGAGCAAGTCGATTTCCAACGGCTGCCACTGCCGTGTTTCGCTACACTGCTGAGTGGCGAGCAACCCCCACAACTGCTCTTCGTGGACAATTGGGACAACTAAGTTAGCTCTGACTTGAAACTTTTCGAGTAGATCGATGTGACATTGAGTCAAACTAGCGTTGTAAATATCCTCTACAGCATGGACTCGCCCCTGTTGGTAAAGCTGGATATAGCTTTGAGCAAAGTGGCGATCGTCGATGATGGTTCCTGCAATGCTCATCCCGCCAGAGCCAACCGATTCGACGACAACAACCCCGCTGCCGTCACAATTAAGGCTGAAAATAATCGCGCGATCGCAGCCGAGAAACTGCCGCACTTCGGCAACCGTTGTGTTGAGAATCTCCTCCAGGTTCAAGGACTTGTGAATGCGCTGTGCTATAGCCCCCACCAACTGTTCCCGAAGAAATTGCTGTTGCAACGCTTCTTCTACTTGCTTGCGATTGCCGCATTCGCCGTAGCGCCAGAGGCAATCGGTGATATCGCGGCAGCTGTAAAGTACTGTACCTCCGTTAATCGATACGCGCTTCACATTGACGAGCAAGGTGTGTCCTCTGCCCGTCTTATCCGTAATTTCCCGCTCGATGTTTTTAATTTCCCTACAGGTATCCAATTCTTGCCCATCAAATAGAGGCTCACCTAGAAGTTTGGCAATGTTGCCCATCTTACGAGTCTCTTGCCAGGAATAACCAAAAATCACCTCAACATTAGGGCCAATGAAGATAAAGTCGCCGATGTTATTTGTAATGAAAACGGTATCGGAAATATTACTAAGCGTAATTCGGTGTAATTCTTCTGACTCCTGCAGTGCCTCAAACCTCAGAAGCGAGTCGGTAATGTCTTCACAAACTAGATTGATGATTGGCTCTGAACGAGTTTGTGACACCCAGCGAGCGATCGCTTTTGCCCATAAAATGCTACCGTTCTTACGAACAAGCCGGACTTCCCATTCACTAATCTCTGTAGGCTGTTGTTGTAAGCCAGTCAATTTGGCTTGACACTTGGCTTGGTCTTCCAGAAAAAAAACAGACGCGACAGACTTTTGGGTTAACTCTGCGGTCTCATAACCCAGATAAGCGGCAGCGAACTGGCTAACGGCAAGAATCTTTCCCGCCTGGTTGAGAGTAAAGCCAATGCAGGGAATAGTTTCATACAGTGTCCGAAACTTCTCTAATTCAAAACTCTTTTTATATAGGGCTTGGTCTTCTTCAGGCTGCCACTGCTTGAGATTAGAGTTAACTGACTGAGCCTGTCTAATGCCAGCTTTTTTCCTAAAGTGACTCATGCCGATTCTTAAATGATTACTTTAATTCGTTCTTTCAAATCATAGCTTTCAATATACTGGATTTATGTAAAGATTCAAATTAATCATCTGGATTTTTTACTAAACTAATGAAATTATATTATAAAGGTTGTAGGTTAAGACGCTTAGGGGGTGTTTTAAATTTAAATTTCTACCCGATTAACGAAAAATGCATTTTTTAACTAACAGGTTCCAAAATTTTATAGCAACTCCTGGATAATATTTATTGAAGATCAATATTTTTTAGCACGATTGTTACTGCCTTTGAAAGTGAATAGCTAACGCAAAACTCGCTTGATAAAAGCTGTTAGCGCCACGCCGATGCTCACGAACACCTCTATCGCTACTTTAAGGAAACGCCCCTTTTAGCGACAGTGATTTTTACCCTAGGGAGCCACAAAACTCATGCGCTACCGTTCCCTTGCTAGCTCTCTTTGAAGCAGCTTCAAAGAGCGCCAAAGTATTTTTACCCTAAACTACGTCAGTGCCGAGCTGAACTTGAGGAGTAAAGTCCACGCCTTCTTGGCTGTATCAGTCAAAACTAATACAAAACTAAAAATTCAGGAAACTAATGTTTCAATAACTTAAAGATTCTTTTTAAAACTCAAAATAATGTGATTGTACACTCTCTAAGAGTCAGCTGTTTTATTTACAAATATGAAGGAAATACTTGAGGTAGCGCTCAAAGCGGCGTTTTATGATGGCAATAGCTGAATCTGTTACTGCGGTTACTGTTGAAGGGTATCTTGAACTGGTAGCGCGAGCGTGAGTGCTAAAAAGACCCTTAACTGATTGCCTTGAACTAGCGCAAAATGATAGGTATGCCTAAAGTCTTAACCACAACGCTCTCAAAACATTGCTAGAGAGCCTCTGCTGCCTTGATGGAGTGATCGACATGAAGCTCAAAATCCTTACAACTGCCGCCCTGCTAACCACTACCAGTCTAACTGTCATATTCGATACGCTAGCTCCGCTTCAGGCAAAGGCTGAAAACATACAGCATACTCAACAGTTACTGTCCAGCAAACAGTGTTCAAAATGTGAGCTTAGCGGTGCAGGTTTAGTGTTGGCTGACTTGGTGGGTGCCAACTTGAGTGGGGCAGACTTGAGTCGTGCCAATCTCAGTCGTGCCAATTTGATGGGGGCAGATCTGACGGGCGCTAACCTGACTGGTGCTTCTCTCAATGGTGCTAACCTGACTGGTGCAAACCTTAGTGGCGCTAATCTAGATAGTACCGACCTGAGAGATTCGATTCTGAGCAATGCACAACTATACGGAACCAGCCTCAGAACCGCTTATATTCAAGGAACAATGGGCATTCCTCAGTACGCAGGAACTGCTGAAGACTTCTATGCTTGGGGTGTTGTTGAGGCACAAAGAGGCAATTACAGAGCTGCGATCGCAAAATACAATCAAGCACTAGGCCTCAAATCTGACTTTGCCCCAGCTTACTTAGCTCGTAGTGTCTCCCTGTTCAATCTAGGAGACTACAGAGTCGCGGCTCAAGATGCCCAAGTGGCAGCCACTCTCTTTTCGGTTCAACAGAACCCAAGGGGCTCTCAGCTAGCACAAAACGTGATGAAGGGTATAGAAATTGCCCAGAATCCCCCTAAAGCTCGAAGCCGAGGCCCATCGATAGGTGACTTTTTCGTATCTGTTGGTTCAGTGCTGTTACAATTGATTCCTTTGTTTTGACTTTATCCTATCTCTCTATTTTCCTAGGAGGTAAAAGCTGGCAACAGAGACGACGAACATCGCAGTGACTCTTAGCTTTTGGCGATCGCTAAGAGTGATGGTGCGGCAGCCGATCGCCCAAGCCTTGTTAGGATCGAAATGATTACTACTTGTTAACTATTGGGTATGTCATCCACCTCAGCTCCATTACCAGATTCCCTCGCACGAATTGTGGAACGCTTTCAGCGACGTACCAATCCCAAGCAACGTTACGAACAGCTGCTTTGGTATGCCAAGCGGCTTAAAGAAATGTCCCCAGAGGATAAAACACCAGAAAACAAGGTTCCTGGCTGCGTTTCCCAGGTTTTCATCACTGCCAACCTGGAAGATGGCAAAGTTTGGTATCAGGGAGACTCAGATGCCCAGTTAGTGAAAGGGTTAGTGGCTCTTTTGATTGAAGGACTTAATGGACTGACGCCGGACGAAATTTTGCAAATCTCGCCTGACTTCATCCAAGATACCGGCCTAAATGTGAGTTTGACGCCTTCTCGTGCTAATGGGTTTTACAACATCTTTCAGACAATGAAGAAAAAGGCACTAGGATTCCAGCTAGGAGCGTCTTCCCAAACACTGAGCTAATTCCTGATAAAGGATGAAGCGAAAGGATAAGAACCCCAGAGATAAATCTAGGGCTAGGGGCTGGAAATTTTGATTTTGTTGTGGTTTCGTTACGACTCTCCTTCGCCTTTAAAGAGTGCTCCTGCCGCTGCCTGTAGAGAGGCGTAGGTAAATTCGGGTTTCCCGTTGATGTAGTAGTTGCCCTCTACCGATTCACAGATATTGCCGACTACCTGTCCATCAGCGCCGTAAACTGCCAACAGTTGCTTAATTTCATCGGCTTGAAAACCTTTGAGGGTATGAATCCAATCACTTTCATCCACTGAGCGAATTCTAATTGTTTCTTCCATGTAATCGACTCCTATGACAAATTCACACTCAACGAGGCACTAGGCGGCAGACAACGTTTTAACACAGCCACAATCTAACAAGCAACTACTCAGCGTCGATCAACATTGTCTTGCGGGATTATAGCTTTTCAAGGGTCGCTAGAGATGTCTCAACCTCGACATTTGCAGACACCAAAGAAAACAACCCTCCTTTCGGAGGTTAGTTAGCCAAGCCGATACTATTGAGCGGCGACAAGTTGGCTCATTTTCAGTTGCACCCTGATTCGATAGAATCCAGGAATACTTCATCCGCTTGTAAAATCCCCTTGTTGTAGAGGCGTTTGCTGCTAGACTACGTCTCGCTCAAGCTAATGCACCATGCTGACGCTCAAGAGCGTCGCTAATGCTTTGCTAAGGCAAACCGGCGGAACGTCCCTACAGCGTTTGCGGATTGCTGAAAAAGGGGATAACAAACCCGGATTGGGTATCAGAATGCCCAGGCACCGACATAACTGAAGTTCGTAGTAGCACAAAGCTTTCTTGCAAGCGCAAAAAGCGACTACAAACAGCTTAAGCCAGAACCATTCCACTCATTCTGAACATAGGGGCTAGAGGACGAGAGATTTTTATTCTTTCTTTGTGCGCGATCAACAACGCTTGCGCTAGATATGCAATCGCGCATGGCGTCTAATCCCAAGCAGGGATAGAAGCATCTTCTCCACCAATACCGATTCCCGTGTTAAAGATTTCGGCATCACTAATGATCAGGCCATCCATTGACGCCCCATACACATTAGCGTCATAAATCTTAGCGCGAGTAAAATTCACCCTATTGAGATTGGCTTTTTGAAAATTGGCATTGGTTACGAAAGCAGACGTTAAGTTAGCTCCTGTTAGGTTAGCTCCTGTTAGGTCAGCACCTTCGAGGTTGGCCCCTGTGAGGTTGGCTCCTTGCAGATTGGCTTCTCTCAAGTCAACACCAATCAAATGTACGCCGTTGAGGTTTGCTCCTGACAAATCGCACCGAACACATTCCCCAGTTGACAACAACTGTTTAACGTGAAGCGGATTCTCAGCTTTAACTGGGCTAGTAAACAATAGCGGAGCGAGTAAGCTTAGGGTTGCTAAAAGCTTGAGCTTCATATTTTTCCCCTTGTATAAGTAAATCGTGTTCCGTTCTGTACCCTCACTGTTCTATTATCTCACTCAAGTCCTTGGAAGGCATTAATTTATCTGACAGGTAAGTTGTGATGACCGAAATACTGTTCCAGCGACTAGATGTTGTGTAATTGTGCGATCTGGCTCACTGTAGCAATTGAACTGCCTACGAGCATGCTCCGCTATAAGTTTACCGCCTACGAACCAGTTATGAATTATGAATTATGAATTATGAATTATGAATTTCTCAACTCAAAACTCAAAACTCAAAACTCAAAACTTTGAATTTGTGGTGGCTTTCGTGGAGGAGCATTGGCTTCTTTCAGGGGTGATCTGCACTCTTAAAACCCTGCTGCGCTAGTGAGTTAGGCGCGA
>Ga0310813_10002913_pt1 | contig 10385 bp, 9 predicted proteins | sample YN3metagenome_FD_203086 | JGI IMG/M metagenome (GOLD analysis project Ga0310813, IMG submission 203086) | Soil microbial communities from experimental microcosm in Duke University, North Carolina, United States - YN3 | ecosystem: Engineered > Artificial ecosystem > Soil microcosm > Unclassified ... | reverse complement strand
GTGTAAACCGTACTGCAAAATCCGCAGGTCATCGTCGCGCCGTGGTCTTCTTCGAGCATTGCCGCAACCTCCGTTTTGCCGAGTGAGGCGATCAGCTGAACGGCGCGTTCCTGCGAACAGTTGCATTCGAATTTGACCTCATTTTCGCCGAGGATTTCGTAATCAATAATGCCGAGCATCATTTTCAGTAGATCTTCGGGTGTCGCGCCGTCTTTGATCGCCGCCGTGACCGACGGTGCGTGCAGGATCGTGTCTTCGATCATCACGGCAACATTCGGGTCGGCGGTCGGCAGCATCTGGATCATCACGCCGCCCGCGCAGTTGACAAAAGGTTCTTCGGGCTGAAGCAGAACGCCAAGCAGAACGGCTGACGGAATTTGCTCACTTTTCATCAGATACTGCGCGAAATCTTCGGCGATCTCGCCCGATTTAAGCGGCACCGAACCGATGTACGGTTCGCGGTGAAGCCCGAGCTCGAAACCCGATTCGCGCGTCACAACGAACATTCCGCCGCCGATAATTCCCGCCACATCGAAACTTCCGTCCGCTTTCTGCGGCAGATCGGCAAACGGATTTTTTATGTACCCGCGCACTTTGCCATCCGCCACGGCTTCGGCTACAATTCCTCCTACCGAACCATTGGATTCAATTTTCACGGTCAAGCGGTCAAAGTCTTTCAGACTCGAACCTAAAAGAAGTGTCCCCGTCAGAACGCGCCCGAGCGCGACAGAAGCCGTCGGCGATGTTTGATGCCGGCGCACGGCTTCGCGCACGGTTTCGGTGGTGATTGCCGCCATTACGCGCACAGTTGCGTCCGCGGCTAACCCGTGAATAAGTTTGTCCATAGATTACAGTTTCGGAAATCGAAGGGCGAAAAGTCAAATTTATGACAAGTCAGAACCGCGAGCGGCAGCGACCGGGTTTCTTAAAAAAATAGTATATCGAGTTAAAATCGTCTGACCATCTCGCTGCCGCTGCGGTGTTCCGACTTATTTGAAAAAAAATTAACTTATTTTGAAAAAAAAATTTAAATCGCAAAACCTAAGGTTTTACTTTAAGTTACGCGCTATTTTGGTAAAATTTTTGTAAACAACACAATATATTGTATATTTTTTATTGACAAGCGGATTTGAGTTGTTATATATTTCATTTCACTTGAGGACGAAACTTTAACACCGCTTCTCGGGTAAAAATCAAAAGCAATACTGCAAAACCCGCATTTCATAATGCACAAAAGAAATAGTAAAATTAAACTAAACGGATAATTGTGTCTTTAATAGACATTAGAGGAGAGTCATTGAATTATGAGCACAGTCTTTGAGCCTGTCGGAGTGGGCGAATTTGTCGCCAAGAACGGAAAATCAAACGGAAACGGAGCCGCGGGAACGTCTCTCAAACGCGAAGCAAAATCTTTAGGCTTAAATGCACAAAAAGTCATCGGCAAACGCTATTCATTGAAAGATCTGAACGGCGAGCCGCTTGAAACTTGGGGCGATATCGTGCGCCGCGTGGTCGGTCACGTTTCCAAAGCGGAAACCGATTCGGTCAAGCGCGATTATTTTTACGATTCGATGACCGAAGTGATGCTCAACCGCGAATTCGTGCCGAACACGCCTTGCCTGGTCAACGCCGGAAAACCGAAAGGACAGCTTGCCGCGTGCTTTGTGCTGAACGTTCCGGATTCGATTCAGGGGATCATGGAACACGCGCAAAACGTCGCGATCATTCACCAGACCGGCGGCGGAACGGGAATGACCTATGAATTTCTGCGTCCGGCAGGTTCGATGGTCAATTCGACGCGCGGTGTCGCTTCGGGTCCCGTGAGCTTTATGAACATCGTCAACGGCACGACCGAGGTCGTCAAACAGGGCGGCGTGCGGCGCGGTGCGAACATGGGCATTCTGAGCATCAAACATCCTGACGTTTTGCGATTTATCCACGCTAAAAACGATCAGCATTCTCTGACCAATTTTAATATTTCCGTCACCGTGACAGACAAATTTATGAACGCGGTCGACAACAAAGAATGGTTTCAGACCGAGTTTCACGACGAACCGTGGACGCAAACCGTTTTCGACCCCGTGACCGGCGCAGATTATGTCGTCTATCGCCGTCCGAACGGTGAAACCGCGACCTTTGCCGACAAGCTTGCTTTTGAAACCGCCGATCTCTCGGACTGCACGATCGAAACTCCGCCCGCGACGGGAATGGTTTACGCGCCCGACATCTGGAACCGCGTGATCGCTTCGGCGCACAAATATGCCGAACCGGGAATCATTTTTATCGATGAAGTCAATCGTCATAATCATATGATCTCGACGATGGGACCGATCCACGCCTGCAATCCGTGCGGCGAGCAGATGCTTCATTTCAACAACTCGTGCAACTTAGGTTCGATCGACGTCGCGAAGTTTTACAAAAAGGTCGGCGACGGGACAAACCCCGAAGAATGTATCGATTGGGCGCGGCTTGCGCGCGCAACGCATCTCTGCACGCAGTTTTTGGATAACGTCGTTGACGCGGGACATTTTCCGCTTCCCGAGATTGACGATGTCGTCAAACGCACGCGTCCGGTCGGACTTGGCATCATGGGCTTTGCCGATCTGTGTCTTGCACTCAAAGTGACCTACGGCAACCAGGATTCGATCGAATTGATGGAAAGAGTGATGGGCTTTATCCGTCGTGAAGCGTGGATGGCTTCGCTTCGTCTGGGAGCGGAAAAGGGCACTTTCCCAGAGCTCGAAGGCAACCGCGAAGATTACGCGAAATTCCTGTATGAAGAGATCGGTATTCCGCGCGATATGCCCTTAACGCCGCGCAATTACGAAGTAACGACGATCGCGCCGACCGGCACGATCTCGCTTGTCGCCGAGACATCTTCGGGCATCGAGCCGAATTTCTCGTGGGCTTATGTCCGCCGCGACACGCTTGGCGAGCGTTATTACGTCAACAGTTTGGCGGCGGAAGCGCTCGGCATCGAAGTTGACCAGACGGACGAAGAATCGATCAGAAACGCGGCAAATTATGTCGTCGAACACTTAGACGAACTGCCGCCGTATTTTATTTCGGCGATGGATATCACTTCGCACCAGCACGTCAAAGTTTTGGCGGCGGCGCAGAAGCATACCGACAATTCGATCTCGAAAACCTGCAACGGCGCGAACGACGACACGGTCGAATCGGTCGATAAACTTTACCGGATGGCGAAGGATCTTGGCTGTAAAGCCGTCAGCTACTACCGCGACGGAAGCCGTGAAGGTCAGGTTTTGACTTCGATGAAAGCCGAGCAGAAAGAAGAAACGACCACAACAATCGAAGGCGAATTTATGCCGGAAGTTGTCGAAGTTTCGACCGACGCGCCGAAACAAAAAACTGCGACGAAGCAAAAAGAAGCCGTCGTGACGCGTTTCGACCGACCGCGCGAACTTCAAGGCGCGACGTGGCGCATTCCGTTTGACGAACGCAATTTATACGTTACCGTCAATCACGACGGCACAAACGTTCTCGAAGTTTTCGCCACCGGACCGATCTCCGAAGGTGTCGGACTGCTCGCTTCAAAAATGCTGCGCGGTGGATTTAACGTCAAAGAAGTTTCGCGCAGCTTGAATAAGGTCACAGGCACACACGCCGTTTGGTTTAACGAACGCCTTTTGACTTCGCCCGAACAGGCGATTGCCGAATGTCTGCTTCTGATTGATCGCCGCCTAAAAGGTCAGCCGCAATCGGAGCGTCAAATCAGCAAAATGGCATCACAGCCGATTCTCGAAACCGCCGCATCAGCCGAACCGAAAATGTCGAGCCTGATCGGCGAATGTCCCGAATGCAAAGGACAGCTCGAACACGCTTCGGGCTGCGACTTCTGCCGCGACTGCGGTTATTCGAAATGTAAGTAGAGTTTTTTTCCCAACTTAAATCTGCAAATATCCGCCGTGAGAAATCGCGGCGGATATTTATTTTGACCCCGGAAAAAACTTGACCGTCAGCCGTTCAAGTGATATTTCTTAATGATGTTTCTTTAACTTAATTCCAAGACAATTAACCGCAATTTCATGACAGTTGCAGGGAGGGAAAGATGTCAAAAATTCCAAGCCGATATTTTCTGGGTTTAGGATTGATTTTTGCGTTGTTTTCAGTTGCGGTTTCGGCAGGCGAAAAAACTCCGAAACGCGCGAAAAAGTCGCAGGAAGCAGTCAAAATCATTGTTACTCCGTGGGGACCGTCGCCAATCGAGACGGACGCGGCAAAGCTCCGCGCCGAACAGAGCGAGGCAGTTCAAAGTTTGCTCAAAGGCGTCAAGTATCGTTTGATCGAATTCGGTTTTCTCGAAAATGAAGACAAGTCGAGTGTCCGCCAACCGCCGACGCGTTTTCGGGCAATCTTTTACGACTACACGAACGACAAAACGATTGTCGCCGAAAGCGATTTTGCCGCCAAAACTCCGGTCACGGTTCACGAAGAATATTATCAGCCGACTCCGAACGATGAAGAATTTGAGGAAGCGGTTAAGATTTTGCAAAAAGAGGCTGATTTCAGCGAAGGCTTGAAAAGCGGCGCGCTCAAAGTCTTTCGTCCGATGCCCGATATTTCGATTTTGGACGGCACGATCGAACGGCTCGTCAATGTCGGGATCGATGCCCGGAACGATACGGGGCGGAACGAGGTGGTCAGCGTGAGCATCAAACGCGGATCGGTCATTCGCTACGACAGCCGCGCACCGAATTCATCGCGCGCGACACCCGACGCCTGCGGGATCGCCAGTGCCGGACAAACGACAACTTCGAACGGAACCGCCGGACAAGCCACGCTGACCGTTATGCAGGGACAAACGACGCTCTGGGAAATGCTCGTCGTTCGCCCGTCGGCTTCGTCGGGAACACGCAAATCCGGCATCGAAGTCCGCGACGTTAAATATAAAGGCAAATCCGTTTTGAAACGCGGACACGTTCCGGTTCTGAACGTCCAGTATCCCGGCGGTCAGTGCGGACCATACCGCGACTGGCAATGGCAGGAAGATATGTTTCAAACTCCGGCTTCGGGCAATAACGACGTTGCGCCCGGAATCAGAATTCTTCCCGCCGGACAGATCGCGACGACCGCCCTGGACGGCGGCAGCGATACGGGAAATTTTCGCGGTGTCGCGATTTACACGCAGGATAACGATACGGTTCTGGTGTCCGAGCTGCAAGCCGGCTGGTATCGCTACATTATGGAATGGCGTTTCGGCAACGACGGCGTAATTCGTCCGCGCTACGGTTTCGGCGCAACCGATAACAGCTGCGTCTGCTTCGTCCATCATCATCACGCTTACTGGCGTTTCGATTTCGATATCGTGCAGCCGAATAACAAGGTCTTTCAGGTCGAACGCGGGCGCAAATTTGCAAAACCGATTCCGACCGAAATGTTCGCCAACAAAAATATTCAGACCAATCGCGGGCTGATCATTCAAAACTCGAACGGCGACGAAGCCTACGAACTTATTCCGAATATCTCGGACGGCAACGTCGATACGTTCGGCGGTCACGATCTATGGGTTTTGAGATATAAGAATGTCGTCGGCGGAACGGCTCTGCAAAACGAGATCGACGACGGTTTCAATCAGACGACCAGCCAAAATTCGTTTATTCAGATCGACCCGTTCGTCAACGGCGAATCGGTTGTCGATCAGGATGTCGTCGTCTGGTACGGCGGACATTTTTTACATAACGACGGCGGCAACGCCCGGATCAACCCCGACCGCAGCGGATTTATCATCACAGGCGAACACGTGGTCGGTCCCGATATTCGTCCGGTTCGCTGGTAATTTTTCTTTGATCGAACGACGAAGAGCGGTGATGAGAAACCTCGTCGCCGCTTTTTTATTTATCCGATAATTGCCACAATTTTCAGCCGAATGATAGTATTAGTTCGTAGAGTTTTTAGAGTTTTTAGAGTTCGTAGAGTTAAAATCTCTACCCTATGCACTCTAAAAACTCTAAAAACTCTAAAAACTTTATGGAACTTGCAGTCGAAAAATACAAAGTCAATAACGAGCCGTATTATTTACCGATCAAACAGGAAGTCGAACTTTTTGAAGCCGCGTATGAGGCAAAATTGCCCGTGATGCTCAAAGGTCCGACGGGCTGCGGCAAAACGCGTTTTGTCGAATATATGGCGTATAAGATGAATCGCCCGCTGATCACGGTCGCGTGTCACGAAGATCTGTCGGCGACCGATCTCGTCGGACGCTTTTTGCTCGAAGGCGAAGAAACCGTCTGGCACGACGGACCCCTGACGACCGCCGTTCGCAACGGCGCGATCTGCTATCTCGATGAAGTTGTCGAAGCGCGCAAGGATACGGTCGTGATCATCCACCCTCTAACGGACGACCGCCGCCGTCTGCCGATCGAAAAACGCGGCACGGTGATCGAAGCGCCGCCCGAATTTATGCTCGTCGTCTCATACAATCCGGGTTATCAGTCGATCTTAAAAGACCTCAAACAATCGACGCGCCAACGCTTCGTCGCGATGGAATTCGATTACCCGAACGCCGAAGACGAAGCCGCGATCGTCGCCAAAGAAGGCGGAATCGACCCGCAAACCGCGCAGGATCTGGTCAAGATCGGTCAAAAAGTGCGCAACCTTCGCGGACACGGACTCGAAGAAGGCGTTTCGACGCGTTTACTGATCTACGCCGCCCAAATGATCTCCAAAGGAATTTCCCCGATCGCCGCCGCAGAAGTCGCGCTCTGCTCGCCGATCACCGACGACCGCGAATTGCAGCGCAGTATTCGCGAGATCGTGACGACGATCATTTAATCTAAAAGTGTATGAAAAACATTTCGCTCAGAACGGCAACCGCGATTATCACCTTCTTTATCGGCGTGGCTTTAGCGGTTATTTGGATTAAGCCGCCGTCTGAACAACTGCCGCTTCCGGACAATACTTCACGGACTCAGCCGACGCTAGTTTCAAATGTCGCCGAATTTAATGAAGAGTCTGAAAAATACGCGGTTTATTCTATCGTTTTGAATGAGGTATTTGTTAAGGAAGGATTTAAATCTCTTGTCATCTTCGACAAAAATTCGAACATAATCTCGCCTCAAGAGCTTGAACGAAAATTTGATCTGCCGGTTCCGTACATCCTGATGGACGAACAGGAATATAAAAATCATTTTTATGGAGGTAAGGAAGATTCCGAACGAAAAAGCGAAAAAAGAAATCTTTCCAAATCGATCGCTAAACTGCCGCGACCGATTGCCAGCGCCCGCCTCTCGCAAGTTATGTTCAACGAGGAGAAAACAACCGCTAAAGTCATGGTGGAATATGTTTACTGCGGTTTGTGCGGATTCGGCAAAAGCCTTCTTTTAGAAAAAAGTGAGGGTTCGTGGAAAATAGTCGATATCACCGGATTGTGGGTTTCCTGAAATATTAAAAAATATTGCCAAAACTTGTAACTTCTGTTTAATAACTTGTAATTGTTAAATAGTATCTTGTAAGTGCTATAAAAAAACTTCTAACCGTCAAAAAATATCTTGTAACTGTTGTAAAAAACTTTGTAACCGCAATTTACATACTTGTAAGCGCAAAATTAAATCTTGTAACCGTCTTTTTATAACTTGTAACTGCAATTTATAAACTTGTAACAACAATACAGAAACTTGGAGGTGTTTATGTTGATTTACAATCTGCGGCGTATTTTAACTCTGCGCGGAATCGATAAACCGCATGCTTTTCTGGTCAAAAACGGCTTTGCGGCTTCGACGGCGAGCAATATGCTCAGCTTTTACCCGGTTGTTTTTAAGGTCAAAGCGCTCGAAAAGCTGTGTATCGCGCTTAACTGCACGCCGAACGACCTGTTCGAATGGCGACCGACGGAAAATTCGGTGATTGCGGAAAATCATGCCCTCAAAACGCTCGTTAAAGAAAAAATCCCGTCCTCGATCACCGAGATGGTCAAGGATTTGCCTGTCGAAAAACTGAGCGAGCTCGAAGCGATCATCAACGGGCTGAAAAGCGCGGGATAAGGGGATAAACGATGACGATCGAAGACCGCATTCCGCTCCTTGAAGACATCCTGGACAAATGGAAAGGCACAATCGGCGGTGATTTTGCGGGCTATAAAAATCACGTCTACCGGATGACGAACTTTTGTTTCGCGCTCGGCGAGTATAACGCGGAAGAACGCGAAAAGATCATCATTGCCGGATGTTTTCACGATATCGGGATCTGGACGGGCGCGACTTTCGATTATCTGCCGCCGTCGATCCTTTCGGCGCGGGAATATTTACAGCGAAATGATCTTGCCGGATGGATTCCCGAAATCGAGTTGATGATCGACCAGCACCACAAGCTCGGGGCGTACCGGGACAACCAATTGGTCGAAACGTTCCGCAAAGGCGATCTGGTCGATTTTTCGCTCGGCGTTGTGAAATGCGGCTTGCCGAAAACCTATATCAAAAGCATCAAAAAACAGTTTCCGAACGCCGGATTTCACAAGGGTCTGGTCAAGCTGGCGGGCAGATGGATCTGCCGGCACCCTTTAAACCCGATCCCGGTTTTAAAGTGGTAGCGGCGAACCCGGATATTTTCATAAAAAATCTTGCCTTTTTTTACCGTTTCATTGTATTCTGCTAACGTTTTATCCGATTCTTACAAAATTCCAAGGAAAAAAACTCAATGCAAATTAACGGTTTGGAGAATGTTTCTCCGCAACAGCTCGGTTCGGAAAAAGTATTACATACACCAATCTGACGCTGTTTCTCGGCTGGTGGGGTTTCCCGTGGGGACCGATCTATTCAATTGCCGCACTCGTCACCAATCTCGGCGGCGGCAAAGACGTTACGTGGGAAGTGATGAACGCGCTCGACGGAAAATCCGCCTCGACGACTCTGATTTAATATTTATGATCGAAGCTCATATCACGATCGACCGCGATTTAAAGATTAAGGCTTACAAAAGAGCCTACGGAATAACAGCGCTCGGCAACGGCGCATCTTTTTACGGGTGGCGGGCGTTTGTCGTCTTTCTGGCGGTTGCCGTTGCCGACGGCTTTTACGAGAGCGGGGATTTGATCGGCGTCCATCTCTGCATCATCACCGCACTCGCGATTGCCGCCTCATTTCACACTTATTTTGAATGGGTAAAAAAACTCGCCGCCGGTGCGCAGGACACCGAGCTGCACGTTGTGTTAGACGATGAAGGCGTGACGATAAAAAACGAACACGACAAACGAATCGAATGGAGTTCGTATGCCTATTTCAAGGAATACGAAGATTACCTGGAGATCACACATTCATCGGGCGAGATCAGTTTCGTGCCGAAAAGAAACGAACTCGCCGATGTCATAATTTTTACCAGATCAAAGATTTCAAGCAAACCAATCTGAGCTTCCCGATTACTTCCAGCGTTTCTCTTTTTTAAATCGCGTGACGATCATTTCGCGGCGCATTTTGGGCAGATGGTCGATAAAAAGCTTGCCGTCGCAATGGTCTGTCTCGTGCATAAACGCCCGCGCCGCATAGCCTTCCGCCTCGGCTTCGAACCATTCGCCCGTGACGTCCTGTGCGCGGAGCTTCGCCTTAGCGGGGCGCACGACGACCGCCGGAATTTTGCCGATCGACAGACAGCCTTCCTGCGAAGATTGTTCGCCTTCCGTTGCGATGATCTCGGGATTCGCGGCGACGAGCTTGATGCCTTCGCAGTCCATCACGAAAAGCCGCAAGTTAAGACCGATCTGCGGCGCCGCCAAGCCGACGCCTTCCGCTTCATACATCGTTTCATACATATCCTCGCAAAGCGCGGCAAGCTCGTCATCAAATTTTTCGACGGGTTTGCCGACCTCTGCCAGAACTTCTTCGGGATATTCGGTGATTTTTCTGATACTCATTCTTTTCAATTACGAATTACGAATTTCAAATTACGAATTACGAATGATTAAAACATTTTCTTTAATTCGTAATTTGAAATTCGTAATTTAGAGATTTATCGCGGGATGACGCCGCGCCGCGAGCTGCGGTGAAAATCGCGTTTTGCGTTAAAGCCTTTTTCCTCGCGCTGGAGACATTGCCAGCAAACATTTTTTACTTCGCCCGACGGGCTCAGGAAATTATTGTAATGCGTCATTTCGCGGTCGCATTCCGAGCATCTGACCGCCGTTCTTTCCATTTCCTTCGGATCATTTGATTCAATCATTTTACTTTTTCCTCAAAAGTCGAACTTTTTCTTTGTAAAAATCCTTTTCTTCGATAATAGTGTAATTCGCCGCGACAAAATTTTCCAAAGGCGCACAAGCATCTTTGACCGCGCATTTTTCGTTCGTCAAAAGCCAGATTTCCTTTGCGTCCAATGGAATTTCGGAAATGATAAACGCGGTCTGCCGCCGCCAGCTGTCCGCGCTTCCCGCCGGG
>Ga0310813_10002912_pt1 | contig 10388 bp, 9 predicted proteins | sample YN3metagenome_FD_203086 | JGI IMG/M metagenome (GOLD analysis project Ga0310813, IMG submission 203086) | Soil microbial communities from experimental microcosm in Duke University, North Carolina, United States - YN3 | ecosystem: Engineered > Artificial ecosystem > Soil microcosm > Unclassified ... | reverse complement strand
GAAGGGCGCCTTCGTGAAGGCGTGGGGCACGCGCGGCGATGGGCCCGGCCAGTTCCGCGGGCTGCACGGCATCGACGCGGACAAGAGCGGACGCGTCTATGTCGCCGATCGCGGCAACCAGCGCATTCAGATCTTCGACGCCGACGGCAAGCACCTCGACACCTGGCCGAATCTGCGCTTTCCGAATCACATCATCGTGACCGCCGACGAGCAGCATGTCTGGGTGTCGGACGGCACCAATGCGCGCATCCTCGAGTACGACCGGAACGGCACGCTGCAGTACTGGTGGGGCGTTTACGGCACCAACCCCGGGACATTCTGGGAGATGCACCAGTTCTCCGTCGACTCCGAGGGCAATCTCTACGCCGCCGACAGCTTCGGCGGGCGGACGCAGAAGTTCAAGCCGCGCGCCGGCGCCGATCGCACGAAACTGATAGGCGCGCCGATCACGCTGATGCCAAAATCGACGCAATAAGACACCGAACACAAAGCGCACAGAGACGTACCGACACCACACATCGATGAGAGGACTTTCATGCAGATGACCCGTCGTGATGCAGTTGCTGCGTTCGCGCTCTTCACCGAACTCATCGGCTCCGCCCGCGGAGCGGACGCGCAGACTCCGCCGGCGCCGCGCACGCCGATCAAGTTCGACTTGCCCAACCTCACCATGGACGACTGGGAGGTGACGATCAGCCATGTCGACTATCCGCCCGGACGCGTCGGCGTGGCGCATCGGCATGCCGGCTTCGTGCTCGCCTACGTCCTCAAGGGCGAGGTGATGACGAAGATCTCGGGCCAGGGTCCCGCGAAGAACTACAAGGTGGGCGACATGTTTTTCGAACCACCAGGGGTGACCCACGAGGAATCGGGCAACGTGAGCAAGACCGAGCCCGCCGAGCTGCTCGCGATGATCTTCGCGAAGAAGGGCTCGACGCTCACGACGCCCGTCGCCGGCCGCGGCGGCGAATGATGCGGCGCACCCGGCTGGCCGCGATCGCGCTCGCCGCGCTCGCGGCCTTCCCGACGCCGACCCGCGCCGACGAGGTGACCCTCGTCGGCCCCGGAGGCATTCGCGCGGCAATCGTCAAGCTGATCCCGCTGTTCGAGCAGCAGTCCGGCCACAAGGTGACGGCGACGTTCGGCTCTGGCCTCGGCACCAAAGCGCAGGTCGCGCGCGGCGAGCCATTCGACCTACCAATCGTCCAGCCGCCGTATCCCGAGGTCCTCGCCTCGGGTCATGTCGTGGCGGGGAGCGCCACACCACTCGCCACGGTCGCCGTCGGCGTCGCGGTGCGGACCGGTCAGCCCAAACCCGACATCTCCACCACTGACGCCGTGAGGCGTATGTTGCGCGCGGCAGCGTTCATCTCCTATCCCAACGCCGCGTCGGGTGCGGCGGCGGGCGTCAGCTTCAACGAGACGCTCGCGAAGCTCGGGATGACCGACGAGATGAAGGCGAAGATCAAGATCGCGCAGGGCGGTGCGGGCGCGATGGCGGCGCTGGCGAAGGGCGAGGTCGACATCGGCCTGACGTTCATCAGCGAGATCATCACCGAGCCGGGCGTGGAGCTCGTGGGACCACTGCCGCGCGACATCTCGACGCCGACAGCGCTGGTGGGATTTCTTTCGGCGCACGCCAAGGCGCCGGCGGCGGCAAAGGCGCTCCTCGCGTTTCTCTCGTCAGCCGAGGCGGCGCCGGTGTATCGCGCCTGCGGGATGGAGCCGGGTCGGTGAGCGGTCGGGGTAACGGCGCATAAGGGTCCGGCTAAAGCCGGACGCCGGGCGGTATGAGCCGGACGTCACGAACCACGCGACGAGTGGGCACCGTGATCACCGCAGGCGGACGACGAAGCGGCCGCGCGCGCCGCCCTTGAGCAGCGTGTCGAACGCCTTCGGCAGGTCGTCGAGCGTGATTTCGGTCGTCATCGACTTCAAGTGCTTCGGCTTCAGGTCGGTCGCGACGCGGCGCCACACCTCCCGCCGACGATCCATCGGACACATCGACGACTCGATGCCGAGCAGTTTCACGCCGCGCAGGATGAACGGCAGCACCGTCGTGTGCAGCTCAGTGCCCGCGGTGAGGCCGGAGCTGGCAATCGGCGCACCGTACATCATCGTGCGCGTCAACCACGCGAGTACCTCGCCGCCGACCGGATCGACCGCGCCCGCCCAGGTCGCTTTCTCCAGCGGACGGGTGCCCATTTGCAGCGTCCCGCGCGCGATCACCTCGGCCGCGCCGAGCCCGGTGAGCAGATCGCGTTCGTGCTCCTTCGTCGTCAAGGCCGTAACCGAGTAGCCGCGCGCCGCGAGGCATTGCACCGCGAGGCTGCCGACACCGCCCGTCGCGCCGGCGACGATGACGCGTCCCTGCCCCGGCGCGAGGCCGTTGCGCTCCATTTCGACGACCGAAAGCGCCGCGGTGAAACCCGCGGTGCCGATGGCCATCGCGTCGAAGAGGGTCAGGCTGTACGGCACCGGCACGACCCAGTCGGCGGGGACGCGAACGAACTGCGAGTAGCCGCCGTCGTGCGCCTGACCGAGATCGTAGCCGGTCACGAGCACCGGCTCGCCGGGTTTGAACCGCGCGTCGCTCGTCGACGCCACCGTGCCGGCCACATCGATGCCGCCGATCAGCGGAAAGCGCCGGATGATCTTGCCCGCCCCGGTGGCGCCGAGCGCGTCCTTGTAATTCACGCTCGAGAACGCCGCTTCAATCACGACTTCCCCCGGGGAGAGCTCGTCGACGCCCGTGTCGACCAGCCGGCCGGAAATCTTTCCCGCTTCCTCGAACACTCGGAACGCTCTGAACGTCGCCATCAGTGTTGCATCTCCGCTTTCATCTGCAGCCACGCCTGCCGCGCTTCGTCGACCGATCCTTCGTCCTCGATGGTCGTGATGTCGCCCGGCTCGCAGTCGAGGATGACCGCCTTCAGCACGCGCCGCATGATCTTGCCGCTGCGCGTTTTCGGCAGCATGCCGACGAAATTGAGCTCGCCGATCACCGCAATCGGCCCGAGCTCGTGGCGAACGGTGTCGACCAGTTGTTGTTTGAGCTCCGCCGAAGCCGTGTGTCCGTGCTTGAGGAGGACGAACGCCGAGATGACTTCGCCGCGCGTGTCGTCGGGGCGCCCGACGACGCCGCATTCGGCGACCGCCGGATGCGCCAGGCACGCGCTCTCGACCTCGATCGTGCCGATGCGATGACCGGCAATCTTGATGATCTCGTCCGCCCGTCCGCCGAACCACACGTAGCCGTCCTCGTCTACGTGCGCCGAGTCGCCGGTGTAGTAGACGCCCGGAATCCGCTGCCAGTAGTCGCGGCCGTAGCGATCCGGTTCGCCCCACAGCGCCGCCGTCAGCCCGGGCAGCGGACGCTTCAGCACCATGATCCCCTTCTCGTTTGGTGCACACGGCTGACCGTCGGGGTTGAGCACCGCCGCCTCGACGCCGGGCAGCGGAATCGTCGCGGAGCCGGGCTTGATTGGCAGCATGCCGAGGCCGTACGGATTGCCGAACACGGGCCCGCTGGTCTCGGTCTGCCACATGTGATCGATGACCGGCGTCCGGTCGTGCAGGATTGTGTGCTGCAGCCAGCGCCACGCCGGGGCGTTCAGCACTTCGCCGGCGCAGACGATGCGCTCGAGCCGCGAGTGATCGAGCGAGGCGAGCGGCTCGTCGCCGTACTTCATCAGCGTGCGCACCGCCGTCGGCGAGGTGAAGATGCCGGTGGCGGCGAAGTCTTCGACCGCGACGCGCCAGTTCGCGTTTGCCGTCGGATAATCGAGCGCGCCCTCGAACACAATCGTCGTGCAGCCGGTAAGCAGCGGACCATACACCATGTAGCTGTGGCCGACGATCCAGCCGATATCGGAGGTCGCCCACCAGACGTCGGTCGGTTTGAGGCCGAAGCACCAGCGGCCCATGCTGAACACGTGGACCTGGTAGCCGCCGTGGGTGTGAATGGCCAGCTTCGGTTTCGCGGTCGTGCCGGAGGTGGCCAGGATGAACGCCGGTTCGTTCGCTTCCATCACGGCCCAGGAGGAGTCGTGGCCGTCGGCGAGGGCCAGGAAATCGTGCCAGTCGAGGTGGTGGTCCGGCTGAAGCGGGACGCCACGTTCCGCCTGTTGGTCCGGCTGAAGCCGGACGCCACGTTCCGCCTGTCGGTCCGGCTGACGCCGGACGCCACGTTCCGCGAGCACCACGACGCGCTCAACCGACGCGCCCCCTGCGCGCACCGCCTCGTCGACAATCGGCAGCAGCGCCACGTTCTTGCCCTTGCGATACGTGACGTCCGCGGCGAACACGAACCGCGAGCCGCTCGCCGCAATGCGGTCCGCGAGCGCTTTCGCGCCGAAGCCGGCGAAGACAATCGAATGAATCGCGCCGATGCGGACAATCGCGAGCATCAGCGCAATCGATTCCGGACACGGCGGCATGTAGATTGTGACGCGGTCGCCTTTTCGCGCGCCGAGCCCGCGCAGCGCCGCGGCGATTCGCTTCACCTCGTGAAGAAACTCGGCGTACGTCTGCACGCGCCGCTCGCCGCGTTCGTTGATGTACACGAGCGCCGCACGTCCGCCCTGGCCGGCGGCGACATGGCGATCGATGGCGTTGTGCGACAGGTTCGTCTCGGCGCCGACGAACCATTTGAACGTCGGCGCATTCCACTCGAAGACTTTGTCCCACGGCCGGAACCACGGCAGTTCCTGCGCCGCGCGCGCCCAGAACGCGTCCGGATCGCGTCGCGCGTCGTCGATCCAGCGCTGGATGGTCGGGGTAACCAGGCTCATTGGAAAATACTCACTCGACCACGGCTTGGTACACCAGGCTGCGCGACAGCCCGTGAATGGCGCGCGTCGTCGCCAGGCTGTCGTGCTGCACCATGCCGACGAATGCCAGGTCCTCGACCGGATCGATCCAGAACCACGTCCCGGCGATGCCGAACCAGGTGAACGTTCCGTTCGACACTGAATCGCCGGCCGCCGCCGCGTCCACGACGACCTGGAAATCCATTCCCCAACCCGTGCCCGGCGCCATCGTCTTGAGCGGGTCGGGATTCACGTGGTTGGTGCGCATCATCTCCACCGTGCGCGGCGCCAGCACGCGGACGCCGTTCAACTGGCCGCCCTGCAACAGCATCTCGCAGAAGCGCGCGTAGTCGGTTGCGGTCGAGAACAGTCCGCCGCCGCCCGACGGACCCATCGGCACGACCGTGGCGTCGCCGCGGCCGACCGGCGCCAGCGTGGTGCCCGCGCCGGTGTGGACCTGCGCGAGCCGTGCGACCTTCTCCTTCGGCACGTAGAACGCCGTGTCGGTCATCCCCAGCGGTTCGAAGAGGCGCGTGCGAAGAAAATCGGCGAAGCTCTGACCGGAGAACTTCTCCACGAGATAGCCCTGCACGTCGACGCCGATGCTGTAGGACCAGCGCGTGCCCGGCTGGGCCAGGAGCGGCATCTTCACCAGGCCGTCGATCATCGTCTGCAGCGACGCCGCCGAGTTCAAGACGTTCGCATCGATCAGCATCTTGTCGACCGGCTGGTTCGCGTTGAGGATGTAGGCGAGGCCGCCCGTATGCGTCATCAGCTCGCGCATCGTCATCGAACGGCGTGCATCTTCGAGCTTCGGCGAGCCGTCCTCGTTCTTGCCGGTGTAGACCTTCAGCTTCGCGAACTCGGGGATGTAACGCGATACCGGATCTTCGAGACGCCACTTCCCTTCCTCGTAGAGCATCATCATCGCGACGCCGGTGATCGGTTTGGTCATCGAGTAGATGCGGAAAATGGAGTTCTTCTGGAGCGCGTCCGGCTTGCGCGCATCGAGTTGGCCGACGGCGTTGAAGTCCACGACCTTGCCGTGGCGCTCGAGCAGCGTGACGAGGCCGGCGACCCGCTTCTCGTCGACGAGCGTTTTCATCGCGGCGTCGAGGCGCCGCAGCCGGTCCGCCGCAATGCCCACCGACTCGGGTGTCGCAGCGGCCAGATCGCGGACGCGCGGTTCGACCGCTTTCATCCGGACGGCCGGCGCGTGCGCCACCTGCGCGAGCGAGTTGGCGGTGAACGGCGCGACAAGGGCGAGCGCCGAAAGAGCGAGCGTGCATTTGCGGAACAGGTGCGTCATCGATTCCCCCGGAGGCCTCACTTTACCAAGAACCCGCTAGAATGGCGCCGCAGGAGATCACATGACTTTCGCCAGGCTCTGCGTGTGGGCATCTCTTCTCGTTGGATCCGCTGTCATTGCGCCGCCAACCGGCGCCCAGCAGACCCAACGTTTCCTGTACGCCGCCCTGCCGGGCGTCGGCGGCGGCAACAACCTCAAATACGGCGGCGCCGGCATTCTCGTCTTCGACATCGATCACGGCCACAAGTTCGTGCGACGCATTGCGCTGCAGGGCACGCCCGATCCGCCGTTTGTCCCCAACCCGAACGGGCGCGGCGGACGCGGTGGTCAGGAATCGATCAAAGGCATCGCCGCGCACGCCGCTACGGCGCGGTTGTATGTGTCGACCAACCGTCGTGTCATCGCCTACGACCTGCTGACGGACAAGCTCGTATGGGAACAGCGCTATGAGGATCGCGGCACCGACCGCATCGCCCTGTCACCCGACGGCACGACGCTCTACGCGCCGGAGCTCGGCGCGCCGAAGTGGGTGGTGGCCGATGCGTCAAGCGGACGGCTCATCACGACCATCGACAAACCGGGCAACCCTCACAACACCCAGTTTTCCGACGATGGCGAACATGTGTATTTCGAGGCGGAAGGCAACACGCGGACGATGTCCGTCGTCGACGCGAAGACGCGCACCATCGTCAAAGAACTCGGACCGTTCGGCAACATGGTGCGGCCATTCACCTTCAACGGCACGCAGACGCTGCTGTTCGCGAACATCAACGACTTCCTCGGCTTCGAGATCGCCGATCTGAAGACCGGTCAGATCGTCGGCCACGTCGAGGTTCCCGGCGTGACGGCCGGGCGATCACCCACCCATGGCATCCCGAGCCACGGCATCGCCATGACCCAGGACGAGACCGAGATCTGGATTGCCGACAACGCCAACAACTTCATTCGCATTTTCGACGCCACCGTGATGCCGCCCACCCTCAAGACCAGCGTGAAGGTCCGCGACGAACCCGGCTGGATCACCTTCGGCGTCGATGGCCGGCTCGGGTATCCCTCGACCGGTGACGTGGTCGACGTGCGCACCAAGCAAATCGTAGCGACGCTGCAGGACGAGAACGGCGCGGATGCGGAGAGCGAGAAGATGCTCGAAATCGACTTCGCCGGCGGCAAACCGGTTGTCGCCGGCGATCAGTTCGGCAAAGGCAAGAAGCGCTAGCCCAGGCGTCCGGCTATTTCGCGGCCGACGATTTCGCGGTCGGCTTCAGCGTGATGTGCTGGACGCGCCAGTTCTGCGCCTCGCCGGTGTACAGCTCGTTCTCGCTGACGCAGTGCATCTGGTGCACCCAGTGGAACTGCCCGACCTTCTTGCCGAGCGTCCCGAACCAGCCGAGCAGATGCCCTTCGAGATCTTCCTTGTAGATTTTGCCGCCGGCGTCGGAGCTGAAGAGGAACTGCTGGCCCTGCGCGTTGGGCGGCGTGATGCACATCGCCCACGGCGCGCGGACGTTGCTGATGATGCGAACCGGGTTGAGATCGGGATCGAATACCTGGATGCGCTGGTTGCCGCGATCGCCGACGTAGATGTTCCCCTTCGCGTCGTTGGCGATGGTGTGCGGCGTGCTGAACTGGCCCGGCTGGTTGCCGCGCGTGCCGATCGACTTCACGAAGTCGCCGTCTTTCGTGAACTTGGCGACGCGCGAGTTGGTGTAGCCGTCGGCGACGAAGATGTCGCCCTGCACATCGAACGCGACGTCGGTCGGCCGGCCGAAGCTGCCGCCGCGTCCCGCGCCGGTGCCCGGACCGGTCAGCTGCGCGGGATCGGTCTTGCGGCCCTCCTCGAGGAACCGCTCGAGATAGTCGACCGCTTCGTCTTTGCGGCCGAGAACCAGCGTGACCAGTCCCTGCGGGTTGAACTTCATCACCATGTTCGACCCTTCGTCGATCACGAAGAGGTTGTCGTCTTTGTCGAACCGGATGGCGTGCGCGAACGAGAAGCCGTAGGCGTTCGGCCCCCACTCCTTCACGTATTTGCCGGTCTCGTCGAACTCGAAGAGCTCCGCCGCCTGCGCGCCGCGCGCCGGACCGATGTTGCCGCTGCGCGTGTAGACGAAGATGTGCTTCTTCGAGTTGAGCGCGACGCCGACGGTTTCGCCGATCGTGTGACCGGTCGGCATCAGCGGCAGCGCGACCGCGTCGTAGGGAATCTGCGCGGTCTTGTTTTCGAGCTCGGTCTGCGCCGCGAGCGCGGCCTGCTGCTCGGGACTCAAGCCGCGTCCGCGTCCGCCGCCGGGCGGCTGCGCCGGCGGCGCCGCGGGCGGCGCCTGCGAGTCGCGCTGCGCGTACGCGACCACGCCGGCAAGAAGCATGAGAATGATGACGTTGCGTTTCACCGCTGACCTCCTGTGGCCGCGCTCGGCCCGAGGAATGAAGGAAGCGGCAGTATATACAACGTGTCAGTTCGCCGTCGCCGTCAGATGGAGCCGGCCAGCGGCGATTGCCGCGAGCGTCTCGACGACGAACGGTTTCTCGCGATCCTGAACCCGGGCCTTGAGGGTCGCCACAGAATCGCCCGGCAGCACCGGCACGCGACATTGCGCAATCGGCGCGCCGGTGTCGTACTGAACCTCAACGTGATGAATCGAAATACCCGTTTCAGTCTCGCCGGACTGGAGGACGGCCTCGAAGACGCGGTCGCCGTACATCCCTTTGCCTCCAAACTTCGGCAAAAGCGCTGGATGTGTGTTGAGAACCCGGCCAGAAAATTCTGCGAGCACGCGTGGCCCCAGTGGCTTCACGTATCCCGCCAGGAAGACGAGATCGACCTGCGCCAGTTTCAGGGCATCACGAATGGCGGCGTCCAGCGCATCGGCGTCGGCGTGAGTATGTGAAGAGAGATGAACTGCGGGCACGCCCGCCAATCTGGCTCGCGCCAAGGCACGCGCGCCGCCGTTGTTGCTGATGACGACCGCTACCCGACCGGCAATTCTGCGATCCGCACAGGCATCGAGCACGACCTGCAAGGTCGAGCCCTCGTGCGAGGCGAGTACTCCGATATTCATCAATCGTGTGTGATGTGGCCGGCTGACTGTACCGATCGGCGGTTGTCCTTGTCGACGTCGACGTCTGGACTGACGTTGCCGCGGCGGACGGCCAAGCGAGCGCGATGATAGCATCCGCCCCGCGTTCAAGAAGCGCGTCGCGTGAAATTCCTAGGAAAATAGGCCGAATTGTGGTATAATTACTTAACGGCGATTCATCATTCCATCAAAACATTCGGCACTGTGAGCACGCGATGAGAGTGGAGACCGAACAGATCGGTTACCGCGACGGCGATGCACGACTGAGCGGATTTCTGGCGATCGATCGAGACCGTGCCGGCAAATGGCCGGGCATCCTCGTCGTGCACGGCGGCGCTGGTCTCGACGATCACGCGCGGGGCCGGGCGCGGCGTTTCGCCGAGTCCGGTTTTGTCGTGTTTGCGTGCGACATGTACGGCGAAGCCGTGACGGGGCATCGCGAACGGGTCATCCGCCACATTGCCGATCTTCGCAACGACCGCACCGCGCTGATACGCCGAGTGCAGCCGGCTATCGAGATCCTGTCAGCGCGACCGGACGTCGACGGCCGCATCGCTGGCGTCGGCTATTGTTTCGGTGGAATGGTCGTCCTCGAGTACGCGCGCAGCGGCGCGACGATCAGCGGCGTGGTGAGCGTCCACGGCGGGCTCGACACGACCACTCCGGCCCAGCCGTCGTCGATTCGCGCGCACATTCTGATCTGCCACGGAGCGCTCGACCCGCACGTACCGATGTCGCAGGTCACGGCGTTCGCTCAGGAGATGGACAAGGCCGGCGCGGACTATCAGGTGGTCGTCTATGGCAACGCCATGCATGGGTTCACGCACGAGACGGCGACGGGCCAGCAGCCAGGCGTGCTGTATCACGCGCCAGCCGACGCGCGGTCTTCGGTCGCGATTCAGAATTTCTTCAGGGAGTTATTCGACGCGTAGCGCGCCCTCACGTCGAGCGTTCATCGCGCAGCTTCGGGTAAGCGGGCGGGCCTTGCGCTACTCCCGCGCTCACAGCCGGCGCGCTCGCGGCTGCGCCTCATCGCCGAGCGCCTTGTGCATCCGCGGCGGCGCGGCGAGCCGCCACGCATGGCGCAGGATGTCGGCGAGCTCGGACCAGCGGGTGTCGGCGTCGAGGTAGACGCCAATCCACCCGCTCGGTCCGACGTACGGCGGAATGAAGAAGCGCGCGGGATCAGTG
>Ga0310813_10002911_pt1 | contig 10389 bp, 7 predicted proteins | sample YN3metagenome_FD_203086 | JGI IMG/M metagenome (GOLD analysis project Ga0310813, IMG submission 203086) | Soil microbial communities from experimental microcosm in Duke University, North Carolina, United States - YN3 | ecosystem: Engineered > Artificial ecosystem > Soil microcosm > Unclassified ... | reverse complement strand
GTGCCGATGAAGAATCACGAAAACGAGGCCATCGGCGTGCTGCAGCTCATCAACGCGCAGGACCCGAAGACGCGCGAGATCGTGCCGTTCTCGCCCTCGGACCAGCGGCTTGCCGAGTCGCTCGCCTCGCAGGCGGCGATCGCGCTCACCAACCGGATGCTGATCATCCAGCTGGAGGAGCTGTTCGAGTCGTTCATCAACCTGATGAATACCGCGATCGACGAAAAGTCCCCCTATACCGGCGGCCACTGCCAGCGCGTGCCGCAGCTGACGATGATGCTCGCCGAGGCGGTAAACGACACGGCCGAGGGCCCACTCAAGTCGTTCACCATGTCGGACAAGGACCGCTACGAGCTCAAGATCGCCGGGCTCCTGCACGACTGCGGCAAGGTCACCACGCCCGTGCACGTGGTCGACAAGGCGACCAAGCTCGAGACGCTGTACGACCGGATCCATCTCATCGACACCCGCTTCGAGGTGCTCAAGCGCGACGCGGAAATCGAGCTGCTCAGGGAAAAAGCGCTTCTGGTGGCGAACGGCGCGCCCCGCGCCGAGCTCGACGCGGCCGATGCCCGGCATCGCGAGCGCCTGCGCAGGCTCGATGACGACCGCGCCTTCCTGCGCGCCTGCAACATCGGCGGCGAGGCGATGCGCGAGTCCGACCAGGAGCGCGTGCGCGCGATCGCGCGCTACCGCTGGACCGACGTCTCCGGTCATGAGGCGAACTTCCTCTCCGAGGACGAGCTGAAGAACCTGACCATCCGCGCGGGCACGCTCACGAACGACGAGCGCCAGATCATCAACCACCACATCGTCGCGACGATCAAGATGCTCGAGGCGCTGCCCTGGCCGCGGCACCTGAAGAACGTCGCCGAATATGCCGGCGGCCACCACGAGCGCATGGACGGCAAGGGCTATCCGAAGGGCCTCATGCGCGAGCAGATGTCGGTGCAGGCGCGCGTCATGGGCATCGCCGACATCTTCGAGGCGCTCACCGCCAAGGACCGGCCCTACAAGAAGGGCAAGACGCTGTCGGAATCGCTGCACATCCTGGGCAAGATGCGCCTTGGCGGCCACGTGGATCCCGATCTCTTCGACGTCTTCGTGCGCAAGAAGGTCTATCGCCGCTACGCCGAGATGTTCCTCGACAAGGAGCAGATCGACGAGGTGGACGAGTCGCAGATCCCGGGCTACGCGCCCTGATTCCGGAAGCCGAAGCGCTCAAGAATCTGGGCAACGCCCAGAGGACGGCCGGCGAGGCGAGCGCCGCGATCCTAAGCTATCGGCGCGCGCTCGAGCTCGAGCCCGGGTATGCCGACGCGCTCTACAACCTCGGCATGACGCTGCATGAAAGCGGCGGGTACCAGGAGGCGGAGGCCTGTTTTCGGCGGCTGCTCGCGCTCGAGCCGGCGGACGCCGATGCGCTCCTTCATCTGGGCGCGCTGCTCGTGCGGCGGCAGCGGCTGGACGAGGGCGCCCTCGTCTACCGAAAGGCGCTCGCGCTGCGTCCGGAGGACGCCCATCTCTGGAATCGCCTGGGCGAGGTCGAAGCCGCTCGCTTCACCGATGCGAGCCTGCGCGAAGCCGAGGCTTGCTTCCGAAAAGCGATCAGCCTTCAACCCGGCGAGGCGCACGGTCACTACGCGCTCGGTCATGTGCTCGCCTTGCAGGGCCGCCGCGCGGAAGCCGTCGAGAGCCTGCGCGCGGCCTGCCGGGTCGAGCCCTCCAAGGCGGCCTTCCAGGCCGATCTGCTGCACGCCAAGCAGCAGGTCTGCGATTGGCGAGGCTTGCCCGAGTTGAGCGCGCTCGTCTGCCGCGCGGCCCTCGAGCGAACCGCTGATCCATTTCATCCTTTCTATCTCGTGTCGATCCCCTCGACGGCGGAACAGCAGCTTTCGGGCGCCCGCAACTATGCGCGCTCGATCGCCGAGCCGCTGGCCGCCGACGCGCGGCGGCTTGCCTTCCGGTTTCAGCGCCGCGCGGGAGGCCGGCGCCGCATTGGCTACCTGTCGGCCGAGTTCCATGCGCACGCCACGGCCTGGCTTGCCGCCGAGCTTTTCGAGCTGCATGACCGAAAGCGCTTCGAGGTGATCGCCTATTCGTACGGCCCCGACGATGGAAGCCCGATGCGATTGCGGCTCGAGGGCGCATTCGACCGCTTCCGCGACCTGCAAGCGGTATCGGATGCGGAGGCTGCTGCGGCCATCCACGCCGACGAGGTCGACATCCTGGTCGATCTCAAGGGTTACACGTTCCGTGCGCGCACGGGCATCATGGCGCTTCGTCCCGCGCCCATCCAGGTCAGCTTTCTCGGCTATCCGGGCACGATGGGAGCGCCGTTCATCGACTACCTTGTCGGGGATCGCATCGTGACGCCGGCCGCAAGCGCCGGGGACTACGCCGAAAAGCTCGTTCTCATGCCGGGGAGCTACCAGGTCAACGACCGCAAGCGCGCGGCGACGGCGACCCCGCCGCGCCCTGAACTGGGAATTCCGTCTGGAAGCTTCGTATTCTGCTCGTTCAACCAGGCCTACAAGATCCTGCCGGAGGTGTTCGCGGCATGGATGCGCCTGCTCAAGGCCGTGCCGGAGAGCATCCTGTGGCTGCTCGATTCGGCAGCCGCAGCCAACCTGCGCCGCGAGGCGCAGGCGAGCGGCGTGGAGCCTGCCCGGCTCGTGTTCGCGCCGCCGCTCCCGCTCGAGCGCCACCTCGGGCGCCTGGCGGCCGCCGATCTTTTCCTCGATACCTTTCCATGCAATGCGCACACGAGCGCCAGCGACGCGCTCTGGATGGGCGTGCCGGTCGCGACCCGCATGGGCGAGACGTTCGCTTCGCGGGTCGCGGCAAGCCTGCTCGAGGCCGTGGGACTGCCCGAGCTCGTGACCCGCAGCCTTGCCGACTACGAGTCGCTTGCCGTGCGGCTCGCGCGCTCCCCCGGGGAGCTCAGTGCGCTGCGCGAGCGGCTTGGCCGCGCCCGCTCGAGCGCGACGCTCTTCGACACCCCGCGCTACGCGCGCAGCCTCGAAGCGGCCTACGAAAAGATGTGGGAGGCTTACAGCTCGGGAGCCGCACCCAGGCTGATCGAGCTCTGAGCATGGACATCAACATCACTGCGCCCATCAACACCCTTGGCTACGGCGTGGTCGGGACGAACGTGGTGACCGCGCTCGACCGGCTGGGCCATCGGCCGGCGCTCTGGCCGATCGGCGAGGCCGAGGCGCTCCCGGAGCACCACGACGCGCTTGGCCGCGCCATCGGGCAGAAGGGACTCTACAACTCGCGGGCGCCCTCGCTTCGCATCTCCGTGCAATCGGACCTGGCGCAGCACGTCGGTCGCGGGCTGCATTGCGGGCTGCCGATCTTCGAGATGACGCGCTTCAACGAAAAGGAGCTCAATCACCTGAACGCGCAGGACCTGCTGATCGTGCCCTCGAAGTGGGCGATGCGCGTTCTGACGGAGAACGGGATCGCCGAGCAGCGCATCCGCCTCGCGCCCTTCGGGGTCGATCCTGCGTTTTTCCCCTTTCGCCCCGAGATCCGGCCCGGTACCACGGTTTTCCTCAACGTCGGCAAATGGGAAGTGCGCAAGGGGCATGACGTGCTCGCCGAGGCGTTCAACAGCGCCTTCACCCGCCGCGACGACGTCAAGCTGATCCTCCTGACGCCCAACCCGTTCTTCGGCGCCGAGGAATCGCGCGAGTGGGCCGACGTCTACCGCACCTCCGACCTGGCGGGCAAGATCGAGGTCATCGAGGAGCGCCTGCCCTCTCAGCGCGATGTGGCGGAGCTCATGGCGCGCGCCGATTGCGGCGTCTTTCCGTTCCGCGCCGAAGGCTGGAACCTGGATCTCGCCGAGATGATGGCGATGGGCAGGAATGTCATCGCCACCCGCTATTCGGCGCCCACCGAGTACCTCACGCCCCAGAACGCGCGGCTGATCGAGATCGAGCGCCTCACCGAGGCGGGCGACGGCAAGTGGTTCCACTTCCAGGGAGAATGGGCCGACTTCGGCGATGCGCAGGTCGAGCAGCTCGTCACGCACCTGCGCGAGGTGCATCGCCTGAAGCAGTCGGGGATGCTGAAACCGAACCTTGCGGGACGCGACACGCTCGCCGGCTTCACCTGGGAGCGCACGGCACGCGCCATCGCCTCGGCGCTCGGCGGCTAGGTTCTCTCGGCGAAGCGGCGCAGGTCCGCTGCGACCGCCTCGACGACCGGCGTCCAGTCGCCGTCGTGCGTCTGACGGTACAGGCGCATCCCCGGATACCACGGGTTGTCGGTGCGGCCCACATGATGCCGCCAGTCGGGCACGCGGTTGAGCATGACCCATACCGGCTTTCCCATCGCGCCCGCGAGATGGCAAAGCATCGTATCCACCGTGATCACAAGGTCGAGCTGGCTGATGAAGGCCGCGGTATCGAGGAGGTCGCGCTCGTGGGCGCTGAGGTCGATCAAGCCGGCGCCGCCGCCGTCCTTTTGCAGGCTGTAGAAGGCGACGCCCGGACAGTCGCGCAGCGGCGCCAGCTCGGCGAAGGGCACGGAGCGATCCTTGTCATACGGATTCTGCGGGTTACCGGACCAGGCGAGGCCGACTTTCCTGCCGCCGGCGCCTTCCATGCGCGGCGTCCAGGCCGCGACGCGCCCGGGATCCGGGTGGATATAGGGGCCGTTCCAATGCGTATTCTCGAGCGTCGTGCCGAAGACGCCGGGCAGGCCGAAGAGCGGGAGGTGGGCCGCAAAGGCGGGCGGCGCCTCGCCGGGCGTTGTGACCCGGCTCACGCCCTCGATGCGCTCGACCAGCGGCCTGGCACGGGGCGCGCACTCGATGACGACGGCCCCGCAGCGCTCGGCGGCGAGCCGCGCATAGCGCGAAAATTGCAGCGCTTCGCCGAGCGCGAGCTCGCCGTGAAGGAAGAGCGCACCAGCGCCCAGAGGGCGACCGTCCCACATCGGCTGCGGGAAGCGCCGCGCGGGCGCGCCGAGCGGGCTCTCGAGACGCCAGCGCCATGCGTACTCTTTCCACCCGGCGGCGTAGTCGCCCTGGCTGAGGAGGATGAGCGCCCGGCCGTAGTGCGCTTCCGCGCGATCGGGCTCGAGCGCGAGCGCCCGTTCCAGATGGTCCAGCGCTTCGCGGTGGCGGCCGAGCCCTGCGTAGATGTTGGCGAGGTTGTTGAGCGCGCGAGCATCGTCAGGGTCGCTGCGAATCTGCTCCAGGTAGCCCTCGATGGCCGTCGCCTGCGCGCCGGCGTCGCTCGTCATCGCCGCATAGTTCTGGTTCGCTTCGGGCTGCCGGGGATCGATCCGCAGGGCGTGCCTGAAGCATTCGAGTGCCTCGGCGCGCCGCCCCCCCAGGCTGAGCAGGCAGCCCAGATTGTTGTGCGCCCTGGCGTGTTCCGGATCCACTTCGAGCACGCGCCGATAGCTCGCTTCGGCGCGATCGGGCCGGCCGGCCTGCTCCCACAGGCGGGCAGCCGAGTAGTGCGCGAGCGCGCTCGCCGGATCGGCCGCGATCGCGCGCTCGGCCCAGCGCAGGCCTTCCTCGACTTGCCGTTCATCGGCTGCTATGTTGGCCATCAGGGAAAGCGCGTGCGCATCGCCGGGGGATCGGCCCAGAACGCCGAGGCAGATTTCGCGTGCCCGCGCCGGCGCGCCGGAGCGCAGCGCGTCGCCCGCCTGACGCAGGAGGTCGGCGTCGCCGCGCCCGCGCGGTCCGAGCCGGGATCTGAGCCAGTCGAACATGAGCTTCGCTAGGATAGCCGATTGAATTCCGCCGAAGAGTCCGAGGAACGCTGCCGCCGGATCCTGATGGATGATCCGGAGAATGGCGCTGCGCTGCGCGAGCTGGGCGGGCTGCTGGCGGCGCGCGGCCAGTCGCTCCAGTCGATCGGCGATCTCGACGCGGCCGCCGAGTGCTACGAAGAGGCGGTTGCGCTCGATCCTTCGCAAGCGCCCGCGCACAACAACCTCGGTAACATCTACCTGGCGCTGGGGCGACCGAATGAGGCCGCTGCTTGCTTTCGGAGCGCGATTGCCGCCGATGCCGCGCTCGCGGAGGCGCACCTCAACCTGGGCGCGCTGCTGCATCGGTCGGGTGAGCTGGGCGAGGCGGTCGAGTGCTACCGCGCGGCGCTCGCGCTCAGGCCCGGTCTCGCCGAGGCGAGCCTGAACCTCGGGCATCTGCTGGAGGAACGGGGCGACGCCGCGGCGGCGAGGGACTGCTATGAGGCGGCGGTCGCTGCGCGGCCCGACATGGCGGAAGCGCATTTCAATCTGGCGCTGCGGCTGCTGCAGGCCGGGGACTTCCGGCGCGGCTGGGAAGAATACGAGTGGCGCTTCCGGCTGCCCGAGCTCGCGCCGTTCTGGCCGCACGCGAATCGGCCGCGGTGGGAAGGCGCGGACCTGCGCGGCAAGACGATCCTTCTTTATGCCGAGCAGGGCTTCGGCGACGCTCTGCAGTTCGTGCGCTACGTGCCGCTCGTCGCCGCGCGCGGCGGCAAAGTGATCCTCAGCTGCTCGCCCAGGCTCATGGCGCTTTTCGCCACCGTGGCGGGCGTCACGGCCGTGCACAACGCGGAGACGCCTGCGCCGGAATTCGACCTGTGCTGCCCGCTTCTCAGCCTGCCGCGGATCTTCGGTACGACGCTCGAGACGGTTCCTGCCGCCACGCCCTACCTGCATCCGCCCGGCGACGCCGCCGCCCGTTGGCGCGCGCGCCTCGCCTTGGAAGGCGCAGGGCTCAAGGTCGGGCTTTTCTGGTCGACGGAATCGAAAAACCGCATGACCCCGCTGCGCTCGCTCGAGCTCCGCCAGCTTGCGCCGCTCGCCCGCTCTGGCGGTGTTCGCTTCTACAGCCTGCAGCGGGGCGCCGCGGCGGCGCAGCCGCGACCTCAGGGCATGGCGCTCGTCGACCTGTCGCAAGAGCTCGCCGACTTTGCCGATGACGCGGCCCTGATTGCGAGCCTCGATCTCGTCATCACGATCAACACAGCGACGGCGCATCTCGCCGGCGCGCTCGGCAGGCCGGTCTGGACGCTCATTCACTTTCCGCCGGACTGGCGCTGGCTCGAGGGCCGGACGGACTCGCCGTGGTATCCGAGCATGCGGCTCTTTCAGCGCGGCCGCACGGAGACTTGGGAAACCGTGCTGGAACGCGTGGGCGACGCGCTGCAGGAGCTTGAATCCGGTCCAAGACCCAAGAAAGTCAGCTTCTGACAAAAATCGTCAGTCCCGGCACAAGCCCCGGTGCCAAGTTTTCACGCCTATAAGAAGCAAATGCCTGATTCATAAGACAAAATAGTCTTGCAACGGAAGCTGGCCCGACGATTGCAGTAATACTCGCCGGGCAGGTGCGGGAAGGCCTGCTCATCCGTTCAACAGGGGCAAGGAGTCCATTGCATGAAAACGCTTCAGAAGGGCTTTACGCTGATCGAGCTGATGATCGTGGTCGCCATTATCGGAATTCTGGCGGCGGTCGCGATCCCGGCCTATCAAGACTACATCGCGCGTTCGCAGGTGTCGGAGGCGGTGAGCTTGATCGGTGCGGCGAAGACGCCGGTCGCGGAATACATTTCCGACAAGGGCACGATGCCGGCCACCACCGACGTCGTGAGCACCACGTCCGGCAAGTACACGGGCGCAATCGCGGTTGGCGGTGATGGCACGAACATCACCATCACGGCGACGATGAAAAGCTCGAACGTCAACGCGGCCATCACGAGCGGCAACGTCGCGATGATCTCGACCGACAACGCCAAGACCTGGAACTGCACCACGGCCGGCACCACCTCGCCGCTGGGCAACAAGTACCTTCCGGGCGCCTGCCGGTAATCTGCAGGAGACTTGTACGTCCACGGCGGGAAGTCCGGCGACGGGCTTCCCGCCGTTTCTTTTTCCGGCCGCCGCTCAGGGCCTTGTGCCGCCTCCGCTCAGCGCCGATTCGACGAGCAGCCGATGGATGTGCTCCATCGCCGCGCACAGGTCCTGGTCGGCCGCGCTGAAGGCGCAGATGTCGTAGTAATAGATCTGGCGTCCGAAACAGAGGTTCGAGAAGAGATACCGGTCGAGCTCGGCAAAGCGCTGCTCGACGTCCGCACCGATGCGGCCGAGGAAGTGGCCGAAATTGTCCTGGACAAGGAAGTGTTGGTAGCCGGCTTGCACCAGCGCGGCGATTGTCTCGGGCGCGGCCCTCGCCCCATCGGGCCGCAGCGTCGGGTCGTACTCGAAGTAGAGGATCGGGCGGTTGCGCGAGACGATATCGAGCGAGGATTGCAGTATCTCGAAATCCGACCCGTCGGTATCGGTCTTCAGGAGCCGCGAGTCCAGGAAGCGCGGATGCTCGCGCAGGATCGCGGCCAGCGGCCGCACGGGGATGCCGGTTTGGTCCGGGCCCGCGATGGGGGCGCCGAGTACCATGGCCGTGCCGTGATGGTCGCTGAAGCTCGCAGCCGGCACTGTTCCGGCGCGCGCGCCCACCAGGCATTCGGCGAGTTCCATCCCTCCAGGAAGGCTCTCCAGGTTGCGGCGCAGGTACGGCAGGAAACGTGGATGCGCCTCGATGCAAAGGACCGGAATGGTGCGCTCCCGGCAAAGGAGCGCCGCGGTGTCGCCCACATTGGCGCCGATGTCGATCGCCGTCGCGTCCGGATACTTGTCGAGGAGCAGCGGCACGAGCTCGCCGAGCGCCCAGTCGTAGAGCCGGTAGCGCTGCTGGTACTGGTCGAGGGGATGTTCGGCCGGCAACGCCAGCTCGAACGGGCCGATCGCGTGGCGCTTGTCGGTCAGGCTACTTGCCCGACATGCTGATCAGGAGCTTGGTGGTCAGCTCGTCGATGAACTCCGGCGCGTACCCGCTTTCCTTGAGCCGGAACTTGAATTCCGTGCCGAATTTCGCCTTGCCGTACAGCCCCAGCTTTTCCTCGCGCTGGAAGGCGGCGGCGCGGTTGCAGATGTCGTCGATCGCGCGCGCGAGCCCCATGGCCGATCTTCCGGCGGCATCCGGCGGCGAGCGCCGGGAAAGCTCCTGCGCCAGTTCGATGGCAAAATCGGCTACGTCGCGCTTGGACATGTCTGACCTCGGGTTGAGCGCTTCGCTTTCAATGTTACCAGCGACGATTGCTCGGGCATGAACTGGCTGAGGCGGCTGATGCGCGCCGAGTCCGCGGCTGTCGCTCCGGCCGAGGCCGATGCCCCGGACGCCTGGCTGCGGACGGCCTTCGAGTGCGAATGCCGAGGCGACGCCGCAGGCGCGGACCAGGGCTACCGCCGCGTGCTGGAGCGCGAGCCCGAGCATACCGACGCGCTTTATTTCCTCGGCCGCATGGCCCTGCGCGACCGGCGCGTGGAGGAGGCGATCGCGCTCCTGCAGCAGGCCGTCGAGCGGCGGCCGGGCGAAGTCCTGTACCGGCTCGAGCTCGGCGCCGCGCTCCTGGATGCGCGCCGCTTCGAGGAGGCGGCCGCTCTTTTCGAGCGCTGCGTCGAGCTGCAGCCCGAGTGCACCCGGCTGCGCAACAACTACGCGGTGGCGCTGATCGAGATGAACCGGCGCGAGAAAGCGCTTCCGGAGCTCGAGCGGCTGCGCATGCAGCTTCCCAACGTGTCGGAGGTGCACTTCAACCTTGCGGGCATCTACCGCGAATATGGCCGCACGGACGAGGCGATCGCGGCCTACCGGCGCGCGCTCGAGCTCACGCCGGACCATGCGCCCACCTACAGCAATCTGCTGCTCGAGCTCAATTATTCGGCGAGCCTCGATGCGCCTGCGATTTTCGCCGAGCACCAGCGATTCGGCGAGCGTTTTGCGCGTCGCTACGAGGCGCCGGCGCCGGATCCGGCCTGGCCACGGCGCCTGCGCATCGGCTATCTTTCGCCGGATTTCCGCAACCACGTGGTGATGCGCTTCATGGAGCCGATCCTCGCGCGCCACGATCGCGCCCGCTTCGAGGTCTGGTGCTATGCGACCAACGCCCGCAAGGACGCCGTGACGGCACGGCTGCGCGCGCTGGTCGAGCATTGGGTCGATGCAGAGGAGCTCGGCGATGCGGCGCTCGCCGACCGCATACGCGCCGATCGCATCGACGTGCTCATCGACCTTGCCGGCCACACTGCCGGCAACAGCGCTACCACGCTCGCGATGAAGCCGGCGCCGATTCAGGCCACCTACCTCGGCTATCCCAACACGATCGGCCTGGGTGCGGTCGACGTCCGGATCACGGACGGTTACGCCGATCCGCCGGGCGAGGCCGACCGGTTGAGCGCCGAGAGGCTGGTGCGCCTGCCACGCACCTACTTCTGCTACCGGCCCGAGCCCGAGAGCCCCGCGCCCGTCCCGCTGCCCGCGCTCCAAAAGGGGGAGGTGACCTTCGGCTGCTTCAACAATTTCGCCAAGCTCTC
>Ga0310813_10002910_pt1 | contig 10389 bp, 9 predicted proteins | sample YN3metagenome_FD_203086 | JGI IMG/M metagenome (GOLD analysis project Ga0310813, IMG submission 203086) | Soil microbial communities from experimental microcosm in Duke University, North Carolina, United States - YN3 | ecosystem: Engineered > Artificial ecosystem > Soil microcosm > Unclassified ... | reverse complement strand
ATCGCGAAGAACTTGTGGCGGAACTGCCAGTGGAACACGCCGATCACGGCGTAGATCGCGGCGGTCGTCCAGACCTTCTCCGGCCGGACCGTGAGCAGGCTGCCCACCAGCATGTGCTTGATCTGCTCCCCTTCGGTCGGGCTCTTGGAGAGCAGCAGCATCGCCAGCGCCGACGCGCTCGCGTAGACGATCCCGATGAACGCCTCGTGGGGCACGCGCTCGCGCTTCATCCGCACCAGCGAGATCACCGCCGCTCCGGCCAGCGTGAAGCCGAGCGAGAACAGGTAGATCGGGAACTCGTTCTCCGGATGCTTCGGGTCGTATCCCAGAAGGATCGCGTACGCCGCGCCCAGCGCGGCGATTTGCGCCATCGCCAGGTCGACGAAGATGACCTTGCGCTTGAGGACGTGGATGCCCAGGTAGCCGTGGATGCCCGTGAGCACCAGGCACATGAGCAGCGGGAAGAGCCACCACGGAACTTGCGTCATGTTACTTCGCCGCCTCCACCAGACGGTCGACGATGTTCCCGATGAACCCCACGTAGTCGTCCGTCCCCGCTTCCCCTCCGGGCTGGCCGGGCACGACGGCGACCTTCACGCCGGTCTCCCGCGCGAGCGCCTCGGGCACCGCGACGGGATAGAAGTTGTCCACGATGATCCCCTTCACCTTCTGCGCGGCGATCGTCGACCGGAGCTCCTCCAGATGCTTGGGACCGGGCTCGACCCCGGGCTTCGACTGGATGGACCCGACGATCTCGAATCCGAAGAGCTTCGCCAGGTAGACCCAGGACTTGTGGTACTCGATCATCTTCGCGCCGCGGAGCGGCTGGGCCTTCTTCATCCAGCCGCCGAGCTTGTCGGACAGCTTCTTCTCCGCGAGCCAGGAACCGAGGGAGCCGTCGAGCGCCTTCCGCGTCAGCGTCCGGGCCCCGACCTCCTTCACCAGGTCGGCGCCGAAGATCGCGTCGTCGATCCGGTCCTTGAACTTCTTGAGCCGCTCGTCCACGCCGGCCGCCGCGGCGGGATTCACCGCCTTCAGCCCGACCGCGATGTTGTCGGCGATCTGCTTCGCCCGCAGCGGATCGATCCAGATATGGGGATTCCCCTCGGGGTGGATGTCCCCTTCCTTCCGGTCGACGACCGCCGGGACCTCCTCGCGGGAAATGCCCGCGGAGGCGACCAGCCGGCCCTTCGCCCCCTGGCTGATGTTGGGGTTGCCCGACCCCGTCGCCACCTGGTCGGCCCAGAGCTCCAGCTGGAGGCCGATCTCGATGAAGAGGTCCGCCTCGCGGAGCTTCTTCATCAGCGTGGGCGTCGGCGTCACCGTGTGGGGATCCTGGTCGGGCTTCGCCAGCGCCGTGACCTCGAAATCGTCGCCCCCCAGCGCCTCGGTGATCGACTTCAGCGCCGGCAGAGTCACCATGACCTTCTTCTTGTCGGCGACGGGAATCGCCGAGAGGAGAACGGAGAGCAGAATCAGCTTGTTCATTTGTTCACCCAGAAAGGTTCGGGAGGATGGGCGCCGAAGACGACGACGACTTCGACGAAGAACGAATCGAGCCGGTTCTCGCCGGGCAGCTCGCTGAACGTGTGCTCGTACGTGAACCGCGCCCGGAAGAACTCGGTCGTGTACCACGTCAGGTACGGAGAGATCTTCCGGCGGGAGATCGTGTCGTCCGCCAGGGTCTCGGTCTGGTCCCACCGGACGCCCGCGTAAAGGCGGGACGACACCTGGACCTGGGCGAAGACGGAGTACCCGAACGGATGGGTCCGCCCGCCGGCGGCCGGCTCATGGCTGGCGTAGAACAGCTGCCCGCCGAACAGGAACGACTGGTATTCGCCCTGCCGGGTCGGCTTCCACTTATAAAGGACGTCGAGGCTGGCGACGCGGCTCTGCTGTCCCAGCGCACGGTCGTTCACCCCGTAGAAGCCGATCGCGGCGACGTTGAGCGAGTGCTCGTCGGCCAGCGGCACGAAGAAGTTGAGATTCGCCAGGTACGACAGCCGGTTGTTCTCCTCCGCGATCGGCGAGCTGCCCCCGTTCAGGAGCTGGAGGGTCAGTTCCAAAGCCGTGTCGCCCGGCGACGGGAGGAACGACTGGGTCGAAATCCCGTTCGCGACCTGCCCTTCGAAGCCCAGAAATTCCTCGATGACCAGCGGACGGTCCGTCTGCGGCAGGTCGTGGGTGTGCGACTTGTTGTTCAGGCCGAATTCCGTCCGGAACCGGCCGATCTTGATCTTCGTGCCGAGCGGCGGCTCCTCCCAGAACGGCAGCGGGAGCGACTTGATGACGGCATAGAACTCTTCGACCGAGGCCGAGAAGTCGCCCGGGAACTCCGACTCCACCGAAAGGATCGCCACGCCGTCGACGAACGGATCGACGGACGCGCGAAGGTCGAGCTCGACCTCCCGCATGTTGATCGTATCGTCGATCCGAGCATTGGCCGGATCGTGGTCGACGAACACTTTGCGGTCGTCGAGCCGCCAGAGGAAGTCGCCGACCACGGTCAGCCGCGGGTTGAGCACGGTCGCCGGATTGGCCGACGTCGTCTGGGCCTGCTTCTTTTCCGACTCCGCCAGCCGCCGCTCCAGGTCCTTGATCCGGTCTTCCTGATCGTCGAGGCGGTCCTGCACCTTGGAATCCTGGGGTTTGGGCGGTTCCTTCTCCTGCGGATGGACGCAGAGAAGGAACACGATCAAGGAGATCATCGTTCCTCCGGTCTTACAGGGTTGTCAGGCTAGTCCAGGACGGCTAGCCGACCGGAGGGGCGCGGGGCCCGTGGGCGCGGAGGAAGGTGGAAAGGTCGACCGGCCGGGGAGCGACGGCGACGACCGGCTCCGATTGGAGCACGGCCTGCATCGACTCGACCGGCTGGAGGAAGACGCCGTTCAGACTGACCTGGCAGAGGACGCAGGGGCCGGTATGGTTCTCGACGGTTTCGGCGCAGAAGTGCGCGCCGGTGTCGCGGCATTCGCTGACGGGCTCGTCGTGGAGGACGGGCGAGTGGGCCGCGGCCGCCACTTGCACGCCGAGCGTGAAGATCGCGACCGCGAGGTACAGGAACCGCCCGTTCAGTTTCATCTTCTACAGATTCTACGTGCGAGAGCCGCTATTTGTGCTCAATCTGTGCAGCGCCCACGTCCTCCGCCTTGATCCTGTAGACGCTGTCGACGTAGCCGTCGCCGTCGTACTCCTCGCCCACTTCCAGGACGCCGGTCACCCGGGCCATCGACTGGTACGGCATCAGCTTCCCGTCCGCCCGGTAAACCTTGATGGTCTCGGTGATGGCGGGGGCGTCGCCGAAGCAGCATCCGAACATCCCGTTCGACAGGATGAAGCTCCGCACCTTTCCCTTCTCGAAGTCGATCGGGAACATGAAGCCGTCCATGACGATCTTCTTCCCGTTCAGCGCCTTGATCTCCTTGGGGAACGGGTCGCGCGCGCCCTTGTCCTTCGTCTGGGGCCAGTAGCGGAACGCCAGCCTCGAGAAGGTCAGCGTCATCGGCTTCTCTTCGACCGGGGGCGGCTTCACCTCCGGGACCGGCGCCGGCGTCGGCTTGGGCTCCGGCTTGATCTCCGGAGGAGTGACGACGACGGGCTTCGGTTCGGGCTGGACCTCCGGCACCAAGGGCGGGGCAACCACGGGCGGCGGCGGTTCCGGCGGGGCCACGGGGGGTTTCGCGGAGAGGTCGAACGACGAGCCCCGGACCTGGGCCAGCGGGACCGGCGCGGCCTGCGGAGTCTGGTGGAACCAGAAGAAGGCGCCGGCGGCCGCGGCGGCCAGGATCAGGACGGCCAGGGCCTTGATCATCCGATCTACTTAATCTTGTTTGCGGAGCGGTTGCAAGCGCAACGGAACGTCGTGGAACTCCCTTCCCTTTACTACGATCCGGACCAGCGCCGCGTCGAACTCCGTCGCTCCTTTCAGTCCGTCCGACCGTCCCTCGAACTGCGACGTGTCGCCGGGCTTTTCGCCGGTGAGCGGACTTCCGACGGCCTGGAGCGCGAGCGATTGGGTCTTCCCCTTCAGCAGGAGCTCCTTCTGCTCCAGGCGGAACGGCTTCTCGACTTCGCCGTCCAGAACGTAAGCGGTCACCTTTCCCGTCGCGCTCTCGAACACGAGTTCGACGTGGGCGAACTCCTGGCCCAGTTCGACGAGCGCGCCGCCGTGGGGAGCCTGGTGGACGTGCCCGGCCGGAGAGGGCGGCGTCGCCGGCTTCGCGTCGCATCCGACGAGCAGGAGCAGGACCAGCAGCCTCCTCACGACGTCGCCACCAGGTTCGCGGCGACGTCGGTCGCGTAGGCCTTGAACGCGGGGACGATGCCCGCGATCGCGCCCAGGAGGATCATCCCCGCCGGCGCGGCCACGAGGGCGGGATGGAACTTCAGCGGATCCAGGACGACGCCGGTCTGCTGCTTCACGATGATCGCCGCGGCAAGGACGATCGCGCCGTAGACCACGTAGCCCAGGAGGCTTCCGAGCGCCGCGATGGTCGTCGCCTCGAGGACGATGGCCGAGAAGACCGTGCGGCGCCGCGCGCCCAGCGCGCGGAGGATCGCGAATTCGCGCCGCCGCTCGTTCATGGTGTTGTAGATGGACGCGAGGATCGACCCCGCCGCGACGGCCACGACGAGATAGGCGACGAGGCCCAGGACCTTGTTGACCCAGCCGATCTTGTCGAAGAGCTCGGCCATCACGATGCCGATCGGCCACGCGATCGTCGCGACCTTGCCCTGCTGGTTGATCGTCTGGTTGAACTGGAAGCCCGACTGGGGATTCCGGAACTTGAGCATCACCGCGCTGACTTCCTTGTGCTTGTCGTCGATCGTCTCGCCGGGCGTCGCCTGGAACTCCTTCCCCGTGCCGCGCAGCACGTGGCCCTGCATGCGGAAGATCCCTTCGATGGGGATCCACACCACGCGGTCGGACGGCGAGTTGGTGGGGTCGGTCACGCCGACGACGACGTACTCCTCCTCGTGCTTCTTGTTCTCGTCGTAGACCACGCCGTGGAACGGGCTGAAGGTCGAGCCGACGTTGAGGCCGGTCTTGAGCGCGACGGTCGACCCGATCACCGCTTCGCGGCGGCGGGCTTCGAAGACCCGGCCGCCGGCGCGCGGGGTCAGCTTCTTCCCCTGCTGGTACTCGAACCGGGTGAACATCTCGTCCGTGGTGCCGACGATCCGGAAGCCCCGATAGTTATCCCCCACGGCATAGGGGATCGCCAGCGTGACCCGCGGATCCTTCTGCAGGCTGGTGTAGATCTCCCACGGGATGTTGCCGGGCGAGGTCTCGAGGTGGAAGACGGTGTTGAGGACCAGCTGGAGCTGGCTGCCCCGGGCGCCGACGACGGCGTCGAACCCCACGGGGCCGCCGGTGAAGGCGTCGTACGTCTGGTCGTTCACGCAGAAGACCGCCATCACGAGTCCGGCGGCGAGCGCGACGGACAGGAGCGTGATCGTGGTCGAGAGGGCATGCTGGCGGAGGCTGCGCCGGACGATCAGGAGGAGTCCTCTCATCGAGCGGCTCCGTTGACCTTGGACAGTTCTTCCACGCGCTCGAAGGCGGAAAGGACGTCGCGGTCGTGGCTCACGAGCAGGAGCGCGGCGCCGGTGTCGCGGCAGCCGTCGCGGAGCAGCTTCAGCGCTTCGCGGGCGCGGGCGTGGTCCAGGTTCCCGGTCGGCTCGTCGGCGAGCACCAGCTTCGGCCGGTTGGCGAGCGCCCGCGCGATCGCGACGCGCTGCTGCTGGCCCACGGAGAGCTGGGCGGGCCGGTAGGTCATGCGGTCGGCGAGGCCGACGCGTTCGAGGAGCGACCGGGCGTACGTCGCGTCGGGCCCGGGTCCGAACATCATGCCGAGCAGGACGTTGTCGAGCGCGGTGTAGCCCTGGAGGAGGTTGAAGGTCTGGAAGACGTAGCTCAGGTTCATCGCGCGGAAGGCGTCGCGGTCGGGCTCGGAGAGCGCGGTGATATCGCGGCCCTCGAACGTGATGGTGCCCGAGTCCGTCTTGAGGATGCCGGCGATGAGGTTGAGGAAGGTGGTCTTGCCCGACCCGCTGCTTCCCTGGAGGGCGACCTGCTCGCCCTTCCCCAGGCTGAAGGTCGGGATGTCGATGACGAGGGTCCGTTCGCCTTCGGGGGAGACGTAGCCCTTCTTCAGGTCGCGAATCTCTAGCACCGACCCAATATACGCAGTTCGTAGCGTCCACGACAGACTTGTGGCATGATTGCCCGGCCATGAAAAAGCTCATTCGTCCCCTGGTGGAGGGCTTGCACGCCTACGTTCCGGGCGAGCAGCCGAAAATCCCGGGGCTGATCAAGCTGAACACGAATGAGAATCCCTACCCGCCGTCGCCCAAGGTGGTGCGGGCGGTCAAGGCGGCGGTGGACGGGCGGCTGCGGCTCTATCCGAATCCCACGGCGTCGGCGCTGCGGGAGCGGCTGGCGAAGCTCCACGGCTGCCGTCCGGAGAACGTGATCGTCGGCAACGGCTCGGACGAGCTGCTCGCGATGGCGGTGCGGGCGTTCGTGGAACCGGGGGAGGGTCTCGCGCAGTGGCTCTCGCCGGCCTACTCGCTCTATCCCGTGATCGTGAAGCAGCACGGCGCGAGGACCGGCAGCGCGCCGCTCAATCCCGACTTCTCGCTCCCGTCGATCGCCGACCTGCGGAAGTCGCAGGAGTGGTCGTTCGACGCGGCGCTGACGTTCGTGACGACGCCGAACGCCCCGAGCGGCCGCGGCTACGCGGCGAAGGAGCTCGAAGCGCTGTGCAGGTCGCTCGAGGGCGTGGTCATCCTCGACGAGGCCTACGTCGACTTCGCGTCGGAGGACGCGATGAAGCTCCACCGGCTTCCGAACGTGCTGGTCTCGCGGACGTTCTCGAAGGGCTTTTCGCTCTGTTTCCAGCGGGTGGGGTACTTCGTGGGCCCGGCGCCCCTGATCGCGGCGCTCGACAAGATCCGCGACAGCTACAACGTCAACGGCCTGGGCCAGGTGGCCGCGCTCGCGACGCTCGACGATCTCCCCTACTATCGCCGCAACGCGAAGCGGATCGTCGCGACCCGGACCTGGCTGAGCGGGCAGCTCGCGACGCTCGGGTTCGAGGTCCTCCCCAGCGAGACGAACTTCATCTTTACGACGCCGCCGCGTCTCCCCGCGAAGAAGTGGCTGGCCGAGCTCCGGCAGCGCAAGATCCTCGTCCGCTGGTTCGACACTCCCGCCACGCGAGACTACCTGAGGATCACGATCGGCACCGACGCCGAAGCCCGCGCGGTCGTCCTCGCCTCCCGGGAGATCCTAGGGCGCTAGCTCCAGGACGATCGACTTCATGGTCGGCTTCGTCGCGCACAGGATCTTGTAGACGTCGGACGGCTTCGACATGACCCGCACGTCCTGCTTCTCCTGCCCGCCTTCCTCCCAGACGTAGGTGACCTTGACGGGAGCAACGCCGCCCTGAGGTTCCTTGTAATCGACGTCGATGCGCAGGTTGAAGATCATCGCGACCGTCGTCTGCTGACCGGAGTAGCGCACGAGGACCTTGCGCGTTCCGGCCGGGACGTCCGAGGCCGTCACGAACTTCGACGCGAACCGCGCCGGCCCGGCCAGACGATCGACCGTCTTCCAGGTCTTCCCCTCGTCGAAGGAGACGTCGAACGTCCACGTGTCGGTCTTATCGTTCACTCGTCCCGACAGTCCGAATCGCACCCGCGTGATATCCCCGGGCGCTTCGACCGGGAACACGACGTCACCCTTTGGACCCTTCAAAATGATGCTGTCCGTCAGCGTCATGGACGTCGCCGTCGGCTTGAAGTCGGTGATCAGCAGCTGCTTTCCCTTGTTTGCCGCGTAGTGGCTGCCCTCGACGCTGATCGTTCCTTCGGTGCCGCTCGAGAACGTGATCGTGTTCTCGCCGACCCCGAGCGCCGGAAGCGGACGCTGCGAATGCTGGATGTCGTGGGCGATCTTGAGGCTCGAAAGAGCGGACCCCTTGCCCTTCAGCACGAACTTGAGGCGATAGTCGTAGCGGCGATAGACGTACGGCTTCAGGTCGATCGTGACGGCTCCCGACGCGTCGATCTTCTGAAGGTGCTTCCAGTCGAGCCCGTTGTTGTCGCTCAGCTGAACGTGAATCTCGCCCCTGGCGGGGACGACCGCCTGGAGCGACACCTGCCCGGTCAGGTAGACGTAGCTGCTGGGCATCCGGATCACCAGGACGCCGTCTTTGTCCGGATCTTTCACCTGGACCGCGCGGTCCACGAAATTCTCCGCGACGAGCGCGCCTTTCCGGTACTCGCCGGTCGTCACCGGAACGACGTACTCGTGGGTGCCGTTCCCGATCCGGCCGTTCGAGAGGTCGCCGAACATCCTCGAGGAGTAGGCGAGGCCGCCCTCCGTCGGCTTCTGGTTCATGCAGCCGGGGCGGTTTTCGAGACACAGCCCTTTGTGACCCCAGTTCCGGGTCAGCTTCTCTCCCCTGCGGAGCTGAACGTTGAGCTGATACCCCTGCGAGAAGCCCATCTCATAGAGAAAGGGCTTACCTTCGCCGCAGGATCCGTCGTACTCCATCATCTGGGCATACCAGCCGTGGGACTTCGCCGGTACCCAGCCGGTCGGATCGTAGGTCGGGCAGTTCAGGAGAATCTCGGGCCCTTTCTTCCACCCTTGCCAGCCGCCTTCCTGATGGAGCGCCCGCAGCTTCGGCTCATTGCCCGCCCGGCCGTCCCAGTATCCCGGGTTCTTCTCGTACCACTCCTTCACGCCCGCGATGATCTCCTCGACACCGGCGATCTTCTTGTCGGGCTTCGGGAAGTACACGATCAGCGACGGGTCGAGCAGGTGCCAGGCATTGTCCCACTTGATCTCCGGAACCACGTGCGAATTGATGGTCCAGCCGCGCGCTTCCAGCCCCAAGTAGCGGGCCAGAGAGATTGCGTGGGCGGCCGCCATGCCGCAGTAGGAATGGCCGTAGACGTGGATCACCTTCATCACGTCCGTCAGCGATCCCTCGTTGTGGAGCAGTTCCTCCACCGAGCTGTCCTGGTGCTGGAACGTGGCGACCGTCCTCCAGATCGCCATCGCCTTCTCCTCGTCGGTCATCCCGTCCCTGATGAAGGACTTTTTCCAGGCCTCGAGGGTGGAGACGTCCGGAACTTTGTCGGAGACTACCTTGATCTGGCAGACGACGCCCGCGGTCTCGGAGGTCGTGGATCGCGATTGCTCGGCCGCGGCGGGAAGGAGGGGCAGGAGGGCCAGAATCCAGCGCATGAAAAGTCCTCGTCGAAGGGGCCCGCTCCACGAACGTGTTCCCTCTCACCGGAGGGTCGGGTGCAGCATTCGACCTGCCCGCCCCCGGATGGTACCATGGAGATAGGCGGTGTCCAATCAGGGACACCTATAGGGGATCGTGATGGACGACAACCCGCTGGGCCTGAAACGGGTCCACCACCTTGAGTTCTGGGTCGGCAACGCCCGCCAGGCGGCGTACTTCTACCGGACGGCCTTCGGCTTTTCCCAGATCGCCTACAGCGGCCTGGAGACCGGCAAGCGCAAGCGGACCTCCTATGTGATGCGCCAGGGCACCGCGACCTTCGTCCTCACGGCGCCCCTCGTCCCCAAGAGCGTCGTCGGCCGGCATGTGAAGCTCCACGGCGACGGCGTCCGCGACATCGCCCTCGAGGTCGAGGACGTCGACCGCGCCTACCAGGAGGCCGTCAAGCGCGGCGCCGTCTCGGCCGAGGAGCCTCGCGATCTCGCCGACGAGAACGGCACCGTTCGCCGCGCCGCCGTCCGCACGTACGGCGACACGATCCACTCGCTGCTGTCGCTCAAGAACTATTCGGGCCCGTTCCTCCCCGGATTCGCCCGCGCGGACGTGCCCGGCGTCTCCACCGGCATCACCCGGGTCGATCACATGGTCGGCAACGTCGAGCTGGGGAAGATGAACGTCTGGGCCGACTGGTACTCCAAGGTCTTCGGCTTCAAGCGGTACATCACGTTCGACGACAAGGACGTCTCGACCGAGTACAGCGCCCTGATGAGCATCGTGATGGCCGGCGAGGCCGACGCGATCAAGCTTCCGATCAACGAACCGGCGCCCGGACGCAAGAAGAGCCAGATCCAGGAGTACCTGGACTTCTATCATTCGCCCGGCGTCCAGCACATCGCGATGCACTGCAGCAACATCATCGAGACGCTGACGCGGCTCCGCGACAACGGGGTCGAGTTCCTCCGCGTCCCGAAGAACTACTATGAAAACCTGTCCGACCGGATCGGGAAGATCCGGGAGTCGATGGACGACATCCGCAAGCTCGGCATCCTGGTGGACCGCGACGACGAAGGATACCTGCTCCAAATCTTCACCCGTCCGGTCGAGGATCGTCCCACCCTCTTCT
>Ga0310813_10002909_pt1 | contig 10392 bp, 7 predicted proteins | sample YN3metagenome_FD_203086 | JGI IMG/M metagenome (GOLD analysis project Ga0310813, IMG submission 203086) | Soil microbial communities from experimental microcosm in Duke University, North Carolina, United States - YN3 | ecosystem: Engineered > Artificial ecosystem > Soil microcosm > Unclassified ... | reverse complement strand
TCATTCGTTCTCCGTTTGATTTATTAAAAAAATAGACGCTCTCATTTACGGCAAAAAGGAATGAAAAGTTTATAAATTTAACCTGAACTATTCGTCCGCCGCAGTTTTTCCAAGCCCGAAAAAAATATTGAAATTTTTTGATAATAAAATGACAATTCTCGCGCGTTAGTAAATGACGGCAAAAAAACGCCGCTGTTGATACTAAAAGCCGTGAAATTTCGCTTTAAATTTTGAGAAGTTTTGAAAGGAGAGTTTTTTTATGTCAGTTCAGGAAATCGTTGTGCCAAATAATGAGGGGTTTTTGGTGTCAAATCGTGTGCTCGGCGCGATCGGGATGATTTTGAGTCCGATGTTGATTCTCGCATTTTTTTTCGCGCCGCAGCTTGATCAGCCGAGTCCGCATCCATTTCTTGCGGGTCTCGGCGGCGTTTTGTATCTTTTTGGCGCGATGGCAAGCGCGACCGGAATGAGAAATTTGCGCGTGACCGGAAACGGCAAAGGCGCGAGGGTTTTATATTTCGTGCAGATGACCGGATTGTTGCTGGCGATGTGTTGTGACGTTTTAGAAAACTCCGCGCCGCAGCTTCGGGAAACGACCGTCTTTTTTATCACCGACATGGCTTATCCGTTCAGCCACATTTTGATGATAGTCGTCGCCGTCGCTGTCATTCGTGCCGGAGTCTGGCGCGGCTGGCGGCGAATTCCGGCGTTTCTTGTCGGGCTGGCACTGCCTTCGTTTTTCGGTCTGAGCGCTGCCGTCGGGCGCGCAAACGGCGGTTTTATTTTTCCGTTGATGGTTACGGTCGGATTCTTTCTGCTCGGGCTGGCGGTTTTCACGACCAAAACCGATCAGGAATAAAAACGACTCTTATGTAAAATTCCGTGTTCTGCGGTCATTTTGAATGAAATAAAAGACTTATCTGAAATTAATTTATGGAAATGAACCTTTTCACGGCAAAATTACGCGTAGTATATCGGTCAGTAATTTGTCGCAAAAGGGTAAACCGATGAAAATAGCGCAGATATTCATAGTAGTTTTAATGTTCTCGATAATCTTGATGATCGCCGTCAACGCCGATGCCGCGACCGTCAAGACCACGCAGAAATTACAGCTCGGCGACAGCCAGGTGAGCGTCAACGTTTACGAAAACGCGGGCGCGGGCGTGACGTTTTTTGCGCCGCATCATAATGAACAGATCGGGTTAAATTTGGCGAAGGATTTTGTGAATAAAAACGGCGGGCGACTTGTCGAGATCGAATCGTTCGATGAGAAGGGCAGTCCGATGCGCTACGTGAGATTCAATTACGGCGGAAAAGCTTATTCGATCGACCCGAACCGCATTTACACCGACAACGGCAGAAGCTGTAACGTCGCCGGCGAGGTGAGCGAAACGGTCAAAAACTTTGCGGACAATCTTTTACAAATTATTCTCGCGCCGGACGGCAGGACTCTGCGCGCGAATGAACGGTTTATCGTCGCCGTGCACAATAACACTGATGTTTCGGCAAAAGCGGCGAGCGCGCAAACGGGAGATCTAACGGCAGTTGCTTTTATCAGGGCGCAAAGCACCAAAAATCTGACACACGGCGCATTTGAAGCGCAAGCCGACGGCGTTTTTCTTTCAAATACTGAAACGGACGAAGATAATTTTATATTTCTCTCGGGTCCACAGCACATCGGCTATTTTGCGGAAAAGGGTTTTAACGTCGTCGTGCAGAAATCCGCAATGCGGCTTCAATCAAAACTTTGCACGATTGACGATGGTTCGCTTTCGGTCTATTCGGGACAAACTTCGGTTCCGTATATCTGTCTCGAAGCCGACGGCGTGACCGGTTACCCGCGCCAACGCCAGATGCTCGAAGCGGTTTACGCGCTTCTCCAGCCTGACCAAAAACAAATTGAAACGGCAGTTGTTGCCGCTAAAAAATAGTTACCCGAATCAGCCTTTTATTTATGGCGATACGTGATTCTGCCTTTCGTCAGATCATACGGCGACATTTCAACGTCGACGCGGTCTCCGATCAGGATCCGAATCCGGTTGCGGCGCATTCTGCCCGAGATCTGCGCCATTACGATATGGTCGCTGTCGTTGACCTTGACCTTAAAGCAAGCGTCGCGCTGTTTATCCACAATAAGTCCTGCTACCTGAATTAATTCTTCTTTCATAAATTACTAAATTTTCTCTTGATCGTTATCTTAAACGGGCTGCCCGAATATGACAACTTCTGCTGCCTAAAATCAAACAGTGTCTCCGGCTAAACATTTTAACCGGAGACACGTTTATTAAAACCGGTTTTTATAAACCATCGGTTCAGGGCTGCTTACCAGCGTGAACCGCCGCCGCCGCCGTAGCCGCCGCGACCACCGCCGCCACCGCTTCCGCCGCGACCACCGCCGCCGCCGTAACCACCGCCGCCGCCGCCGCCCGTGCGATTTTCACGCGGTTTGGCTTCGTTAACAGTTAATTCGCGTCCGTCGATTTCCTTGCCGTTAAGCTTGGTGATCGCGCTTTGCGCTTCTTCGCTCGACGACATTTCGACGAATGCGAAACCGCGTGAACGTCCTGTTTCACGGTCTTCGATGATGTTGCTTGAAAGAACAGTGCCGACTTCGCCGAACATTTGATCTAAATCTTGGGTTGATGTGTTGAAGGAAAGATTTCCTACATAAAGTTTCGTTGACATAATAATATATAACCTTTGTCTCCTTTTCGGAGAATTTCCAAAGAAGTTCGAATCGAGTTGGCTTCGGAGAAAAACGGTCAGCAACGAAGATTTCGGGTTTCGGATGCTCAAAAAAAATTCAAGAGCGACTTCTATATAACTAAAAAATGAACCTGCTCTCGAACTTATCCAGAAAACCGTCTTTGACGAGCGCACCTAAAAAACAGATGCAAGAGAAGGACTAACACTACTAGGATGCCCTTTAAACCAAATAGTTGCAAACAGAATTATCGATTAGTCCGATAAAACCGATTAATTAAACATTCACCCGCCAAAAACGGACCGGCAGTTTTTTCAAAAGTATTGAAAAGAAATCCAAAAAGCGCGACTTTTTCCAAAAAATTGTGATGAACTGTGGAAAATTGAGAAAAATTGAGAAATGTCAATTTTTATTGAAAGACTTTTTGCATCGTATTAATCGAAAATCTTAGATGTTAATTCATAAATTCATACTTTTTGGGTTAATTCATACATAAAATTCATAAATTTCGAGGTAGTAAAGATGTACACAAGACAAAATCCGAACTTAGCATATATCGAACGCCGGATGTGGCAGCAGTCAACTACGCCGCGCATCGGTATCGTCAAGCAATTATTGAATAAATTACTCAGCGAACTGGAAACGGTCAACGAGAACGAGCGGGTTAATCTGGACGATAATTTTAATCTTTATGAACAGATGAAAAATTTTGAGATGGACATAATCCGGCAGGCTTTATTTTTAACGGACAACAATCAGCGACTTGCGGCGCAGATGCTCGGGATCAATTACACAACGCTCAATGCCAAGATGAAGCGTTTCGGGATCGGAATGAAAGGCGAATTGGCTTTGAGTAAGGAGGTTTAAAAGAGATGTATCTGCAAATTGCCAAAAACGGCTACCGGAACACGAATGCGCCGCCGGTCTTGGGTAACGATTATTTTTACAAGAACCAATCCGACATACATATTTCGGAAGGCGCGGAATTTGATTCCGCGTCAGGCGTCAGCCTGCCGATCCTGGCGACCGCCAACGATCTGCGCGAAGTCGTCAAATTCTTCAAACATAAGCCGAACGGCGTTTCAGGCGTTGAGATGACGAACGCCGAACCGCGCCGTGTGTTTGATGCGCGAAAGATCGCGGCGTATGAATTCTGGGGAATTTTAGCCCGCGATAACGAGCGTTTTCAGCTGACCGCGCTCGGCGAAGAGCTCGCGAAAAATACCGAAGCCGAATGCGAGATTCATCGGCGAATTTTGCGTTCGGTCGCGGCTTACCGGCTGGCGGTCGAATGGATCCACGGGAAGAATCTGAAGATCGCCACGTATCTCGACGTCGCCAATTTCTGGCAGTTGTCGGGCGGCGATCTGGATCTGAGTCCGCAAACGGGCGAGAACATCGAATCCGTGATCGTCAGTTTTTTCAGTCTTTGCCACGCCGCCGAGCTCGGCACGGCGACGGTCGGCAAGCGCGGTCAGCCCGCACGTCTAAGCGTGCGGCTCGACCAGATGAAGGCGTTTCTCGAAGCTCCCGTGGAATCGGTCGAAACGGTTTCGCCGATGGTTTTTAACCGCCCGAGCGTTTATCAATTCGAAAAAAGCGCGGGCGAAAATATCGCAACCGTTTACATTTCGGCGGGAAAACGCGAAAGCGAATCGCTAAATCTGCGCGCCGCGCTCGAACTTGCCGATTTTGCAAGCATCGCGTTCGGCGCGGAGAATTTCGAGAACGGATTTTTACCGCTCTCGCACCGTGCCGCGATGAAGCAGTGCCAGGCGGCGATCTTTCTTCTCGACGAGAAGGATTGCCGCGAACTGGAGGACGGCAAGATAATGCTCCGCTGCGACCGCGTGACGGAAATCAGCGTCGCGCAGGCGCTCTTCGGCGAGCGCGTGATCCTGCTCTGGAACAGCCGCGAACCGATGCCGGCGGTTTTTAGTCAATCGGGCTTTAACGTGATGAACGGCGATGTCACGGATTGGGAATCAAACGTCAAACTCGTCAAATGTTTGAAGAGTTTGAAGGGCTAAAAACCCTTAAAGTTCACGCTTAAACCGGAACCGTTAACCGACGACGCGGTTTTGGTTTTAGGGACGGATGCCAGCAGTCCGTCCTATTTTTTTGTCTGCTTGTCCCGCGAAAACAAGATTCGGTTCAATATTTGATTTTATAAAATAAGATTGTTTCTTTTTTTAAGTCCCGAAAATGTTTCTTTAAAACCGCGCTTCTTTATTCTTTTCAACTATTTAGCCCTATTTCAAACACCTGGCACCGCCTTTGCGATTATGCGGATTGAATTATTCGGATAAAGTCTGCGCAGCGGAAAATATTTCCCTGCAAATACAAACTTTATCCTGCATTTCAAGACGAATTTTTTACTCAAAGAGGGAAAAACTGATGAAACGAATACGAAGTTTTTTTTATGTGCTATTTTTCATATTTTTGCTCGGGCTGTCATCGGCTTTCGGACAGAGTTCGCTCGGTGAAATCAGAGGTCGCGTTTCGGACAGCACCGGCGCGGTCGTCAGCGGGGCGAGCGTCGAGATCAAAAATCAAACGACGGGCGAAACCCGCACCGTGCAAACCAATTCGGACGGCGAATACACGGTTTCGAAACTTTCGGTCGGCACGTATACCGTGACCGCCAATTCGCAGGGATTTGCGGGGACAAGCGTGAAAGACGTGCAGATTTCCGTCGCCTTTATTACGGAACAGAATTTGACGCTCAATCCGCAGGGCACTGCCGAAAGCGTGACCGTGACGAGCGGCGATGTTTCGACGCAGGTCAACAGCACCGACCAGCAGCTTTCGACGCTGATCAATAATCAGAAAATTATGGATCTGCCGCTGCTTTCGCGCAATCCGTCGGCACTTGTTCTGCTCGCACCCGGCACGGTGCAGACCGATTCAGGACTCGGCGGCTTTTCGGTCAACGGCTCCAGAGAACGTAACAACAACTTTCTGGTTGACGGCGTGGACAACAACGACACGGACGTTCCGGGGATTCCGGGCGGCATCGCGACGCCGAACATTGACGCGACCGAAGAATTCCGCGTGATCACGGGAAATTTCAACGCCGAATACGGACGCAACACGGGCGGCATCGTGACGACTGCGACTAAACGCGGCGGCAACGAATTTCACGGCGGAACTTATCTTTATTACCGCTCCGACAAATTCGGCGCGCGTAATTTCTTTGACACGACGGGCGAAACCGACCCGCTCGACCGCAAACAATACGGCGTTTCGATCGGCGGTCCGATCGTTAAAGACAAATTATTTTTCTTTTTCAACTACGAAGGCGACCGTCAAAAATCGGGTTCGCAGCAGTTCCGGCTCGTGCCGACAGCGCTGGCGCGGACGGGAATTTTGAACACTCCGGCACCGACCGCGAGCTCGACCACCAACCGCAACAACGGAAGCTTCGGCGTTTTGGATATTCGCCAGGGCGCATTTAACAACAATCTTCCGAACGCGCTCGGTGTCAGTCTGCCGTTCAGCCCGACGACGCTTGCGCTTTTGAACAGAATTTTTCCGCTCCCGAATCTTCCGTCGGGCAGTGCGCGGACATCGCCCGTCCCGGGAGTTTTCGACTATTACACATTCGGCTACACGGCGCGCAACGATATCGATTCGATCGCGACGCGGGTCGATTATCAGATCAACGACAAAAACACTCTGTCGGGCAGTATCAACTGGTCGAAAGGCAATTTTTCGCTCGGTGCGCCGACCTTCCCGGAATTCGGCGACGAGCTGCTTTCGCCGCAAAAAGGCGCAGTTTACGCTTTAAATTTGGTTTCGACGATCACGCCGAGCATCGTTAATGAATTCAGGTTCGGGATCAACCGCGCCAAATCCGATTTTAACGGTCCGGGCGACGGCAAAGTTCCGAATTCGATCAACGAAGCGGTCAGTTCCGTGTTGACGGCAAACAACGTTCCGACCCTGAATTTCGGTTCGGCGAATGCCAACGGCATCAATTTAACCACGCCGTTCACCTCGATCGCTAATTTCAGCACGCAGTACCGCACGACCGGAACAACGACCATCGGCGATTCGCTGACGTGGGTCAAAGGCGGTCATACCTGGAAATTCGGCGGCGAAATGCGTTCGATCTTCTCAAACGGCGCGAGCAATTTCAGCCGTCAGGAAACGGTTGATTTTACGCTCGGCACGAGCTTCGCGTTCCCGATCGTGCGCTATGTCGACGGCGCGGGCGTGACCCGCAACGTCCCGACCACCGGCGCGGGCGGTGCGATCAACGATTATCTGAGTTTTCTTTCGGGCATCGTTGCTTTTCAGTCGCAAACGCAGTTTTTCGACAGCAGCGGCACCCGCGTCGATAACGATCTGCGCCGTTACCGCACGAACGAATACGGGTTTTTCGCGCAGGATACGTGGCGGATCCGTCCGAATCTGACGCTCAATCTCGGTCTTCGTTACGAATATAATCAGGTTCCGTATGAAAAAGACGGCTTGCTTTCAAATCTGGTCGATCAGGACGCGAGCGGTCCGACTCCGGCAGGCGGTTTTGCATTCAAAACGGTCGGCAAAAATTCCGATAATCCAAACATCGGTTTGTGGGACAAAGATTTGAATAATTTCGCGCCGCGCTTCGGTTTTGCGTACAGTCCGAATTTCAGCGACGGATTTTTGGGCAAGCTCTTCGGCGGTCCGGGCAAATCTTCGATTCGCGGCGGTTACGGTCTTTTCTACGACCGCGTTTTCACGAACCTGTTCGGTAATTCGAGCGGCAATCCGCCGTTTTCGACCGCGCTTTTCGAGATTCCTCTGAACGGCTCGGGCGGATTTTTGATCGATGATACGCCGCGTCTGCCAACCGGAACGGCAACGAATCTCGTGCAGGACGGCGACGAATTGGGATTAGCGGTAATTTTCCCGAACGCGCGCAACAATATCCTGCAGAAGAAATTCGTGACGCCGAACAGCGCGAGCTGGAACTTCGGTTTTCAGCGCGAGCTCGGCAACCAGTTTCTTTTGGAAGTCGATTATGTCGGCACGAAGGGTACGAATCTGCTTCGCTCGGTCGACGCTCAAATGGCGAGCGTCGCGCGTGTCAACGCGATCACGGGATCGAACAATCCGATCGATCCCGAAGACCCGCGGGCAAATTATCTGAACGGCACTTTGAATCAGGCTTTCGGACAAACCAGCGCGTTCTTGATCACGTCGCTCGGCAATTCGAGATACGACGCGATGCAGCTGCGTGTGACGAAAACCTTGTCGAACAAGCGTTTCGGGCTCGGACAGATTCAGGGTTTCTATACGTGGAGTCATTCGATCGACGACGCGGCGGATGCTCTGGTGACGGGAACGAGCGACCGCAGTTTGCCGCGCGATTCTTCGGGATTCGCGGGCGGTTTCAAAGCCGAACGCGGCGATTCGAGCTTCGATGCGCGGCATCGCGTGGTGCTCAACTTTATTTACGAACTGCCGTTCAGATCGACCAATAAAGCCGTCAATTATTTGATCGGCGACTGGACGCTTTCGGGAATCTACCAGGCGCAGACGGGTTATCCGTTCAGCGTCTTTATGGGCGGCGTTGACCGGCAGGGAACGGGTTTGAGCGCGCGCGCCAGTTTTGCCAACGGAAGCAATGCTTTTGCAACCAATCAAACTGCCGCCAATGCGCGGGTTTATACCGGACCCGACCGTTCGCTGTTTGCCTCGACCGTTCCGGGCGACGGCAATCAAGGCTCGGTCGGACGCAGTATCTTCCGCGGACCGAAATATGCGAACTTTGATTTTTCCCTGATCAAACGTATCCCGATCACCGAAAGAATGCGGTTCACGATTCGTGCGGATTTCTTCAATATGTTCAATAAAGTGAATTTGGGAATTCCGGTCAGCGATGTCACGAGCGCAAACTTCGGTCTGTCCACCACCGCCGGTGCGGCGCGGATCGTCCAGTTTGCCGGACGGTTTGATTTTTAATTCCTATCCCCGTTTTGGAAGGCTGAGGGATGAAGGATGAAGAATCAATAATTACGATTATTAACTTCATTCTTCATCCCTCATTTTTATTCTTATCTCTCATCACCTCTGATCCCTCAAATAACCGTCACAAATCGATTTTCGGCGGTGTTCTCCTTTTATAGTCCGTCCAAAATTTTGGAAAAAACTTTTTATATTGAAACATTTTCAAATTTTTGAGCGTTAATTTTAGTGTCCTGTTTTAATAATTGTCATACAAATAAAGATTTTTCTTGGTCTGACACGCAAATTGCGTTAGTTAAAAGTGTTGCTGTCTTTTGTCAGTTAGAAAAACTTAGTTAAAGGTTAATAATTCGTTGCCGTTACAGCAACTTTTTAACCGCTTGTGCCATCGTATTTTCTAATAGTTTTTCTAACTTCATTAGTAATTTAGTTATGAGCAACAAGGTTTTGCGGTACGAATTCGGGGACTACGTTCTGATGCCGTCGGAGCGTCTGCTTTTTTGTGCCGGAGAATCCGTGCCGATGAAGTCGAAAGTCTTTGAAACTTTGCTGACGCTGATTCGTCAGCAGGGCAAATTAATGACGAAAGACGAATTGATGACCCAAATCTGGGGCAATAATTTTGTCGAAGAAGCCAACCTCACGCAGAATATTTTTACCCTCCGCAAGATCTTCGGCGAAAAACCGCGTGACCATCATTTTATCGTTACAGTTCCGGGACGCGGCTACCGTTTTGTCGCGCAGGTCAGAACGATTACCGAACCGAAAAGCGAAAATCAGACGAACGGCGGAAATATTTCTCTTAACGGGCACGTCACATCGCTCGCCGTTTTGCCGCTCAAATCCCTAATGCCGAAGGAATCCGAGGAGAAAAAATATCTCGGTCTGGCGATCGCCGATTCGCTGATCACCCAGCTCAGCACCTGCCGCAAATTTTCGGTTCGTTCGACGGAAACAGTTCTGAAATACGTCGAAACCGAAAAGGACGCGATCTCGATCGGGCGCGAGATGGAGGTCGAAGTTGTTTTAAGCGGCACGCTTCAAACTTTGAATGCCAAACTCCGCGCCAATCTTCAGCTTTACGATACAAAAAGCGGCGATACGCTCTGGGCAGATAAATTCGAAGTCGTCTCCGACGATTTTTTCGAAATGCAGGACAAAATTTCGAGCCAAGCCGCCGATGCGCTGGCAAGGCAGGGACACGAAAATCCGGCTGCGAGAAAAGCGGCTCCGCGTGCCGAAATCTATCAAAAATACATAAAATACCGCTTTTTCTGGGAAAGCCGCACCGAAGAAGGTTTGCTCGCGAGCCTGCAGGGCGGGAAAGAGATCACCGCCGCCGCGCCCGATTTTCCGCTCGGGCATATTTGTCTTGCCGATTCTTATCTTCTGCTCGGGCATCATCTCTATTTTCCGCCCGAAAAAGTTTACAAAAATGTCGAAACGGCGGTTGAAAAAGCTCTCGAACTCGACCCGAACCTGGCGGAGGCTTATGCGACCAAAGCCGATCTCTGTTTTATCAGGAAAGATTGGGAATCAAGCGAGGAGTTTCATCGAAAATCGATCGCACTCAAGCCCGATTACGCTTCGGCGCGGCATTGGTCCAGCTGGTTTTTGATGGCGATGGGCAGATTTGACGAATCTTTGGAACAGATCGAAGAAGCGCAGCGTCTCGATTCGAATTCGCTTTATCTGATTACGATCCGCGGCGTGCCGTTTTGTTACAAAGG
>Ga0310813_10002906_pt1 | contig 10392 bp, 11 predicted proteins | sample YN3metagenome_FD_203086 | JGI IMG/M metagenome (GOLD analysis project Ga0310813, IMG submission 203086) | Soil microbial communities from experimental microcosm in Duke University, North Carolina, United States - YN3 | ecosystem: Engineered > Artificial ecosystem > Soil microcosm > Unclassified... | reverse complement strand
CATGACGACGGTGATGTCCTCACCCTTCGCCGGCGCCGAGATGATGACCTTCTTCGCGCCCGCGTCGATGTGCTTCTTCGCGCCGTCGGCGCTGGTGAATTTGCCGGTGGACTCGAGCACGATGTCCACGCCAAGGTCCTTCCACTTCAAATTCGCCGGGTCCTTCTCGGCGAACACCTTGATCTCGGTCCCGTCGATGACGATCGAGCCATTCTCGGTCGAGACGTCTCCCTGATAGGTGCGGTGCACCGAGTCGTACTTGAACAGGTGCGCCAGCGTTTTCGTATCGGTCAGGTCGTTGACGCCGACGAATTCGATGTCGGCCACGCCTTGCTGCTTCGCTGCTCGAAGCACCTGCCGCCCAATCCGGCCGAAGCCGTTGATTCCTACGCGAATCGCCATCCGTGCCATCCTCCCGATCGTTTGATCACAGTCGGTCGCCCAATGCCGGCGCCCGCCCGAAGGTCACGAAACTCACAACGCGTGCACCGCCCTCGCAGAGCGCGGCAGCGCACGCGTTCAATGTAGCGGCAGTCGTCACCACGTCGTCGACCACGACCAGGTGCGCCCCGCGCAGCAGATTTCGCGCCGAGGATGGCGCGCGAAACGCGCCTGAAACGTTGCGGAGCCTCTCCCCTGGTGTCAATCGGGTTTGTGTCTCGGTATGGCGGGAGCGCTCAACCACGTCGCTCCACACCGGAAGCTTCCAGTATTGTGACAACGCGTTCGCCAGCTCGAGGCTCTGGTTGTAGCCGCGCTCGCGAAGGCGCTTGCTGGACAACGGCACTGGGACGAGGGCTCGTCGCTCATCGATCACATCGACTGGCCAGGTCACTCGCGCCATTCGTCGGGCGATGTCCGTCGCCGTTCGATACCACCCGCCGTACTTCAGTGCGTGCACGACACCGAGCCCCGTAAAACCCGCCGCCCACGCCGCGCTTCGTGCGGCCCGAACGTACGGCGGCAATAGCGGGCACCAGCGGCAGCGCTCGCCATAGGTGGGATGGCCGCACCGCTCGCAGCACGGCTCCGGCAGAAGCGGGACGCGGGCCCAGCATGCTCCACAAATCAGCCCTTCGTCGCCTCGTTCGAGAAAGCGCTCGCAGACTGGACAGGCGCGCGGAAAGACGAGGTCGATCAAGGCGGCTGCACCCGCGTGCAGCCGCGGCGTCAGGCCGAGTCGCCGCGCGCGGCGCGCCACATCGCCGAGCGGTCCGGCGTTACGCCAAACCATCGCTCGAAGGCGAATGCCGCCTGTTCCACGAGCATCGTGAGGCCGTCCATGGCGCGCCTGCCGCGCCCACGCAGCTCGCGCACGAACGCCGTGCCGCCCGGACGGTACACCAGGTCGAGCACCGACGCGCCGGGCGCAAGAAGCGCGATGTCGATTGGAAATGCATCGTTCGTCAGGCCGACCGACGTGGCATTGACGACAAGATCAGCTCCACCGACGACGCCGATGTCATCCGCCGCGTGCACGTTGTGCCCAAAACGCTCACACAACGCGCGAGCTCGCTCCGGCGTGCGGTTATACAGGTGGACGACTGAACCGGGCCACGACTCCGCTGCCGCGAGCACTGCCGCCGCGGCGCCCCCCGCGCCCAAAACACCGACGGTCAGGTCGCGAGGCGGGCCGCCTGCGTCGGCACGGAGAAGCTCGCGCACCGCGGCACCGAATCCCGGAACGTCGGTGTTGTCGCCGATCAGTCGTCCGTCCGCGTCCACCCACCAGGTGTTGACCGCACCAACGCGCCGTGCGAGGGGCGACAGCTCGTCGCAAGCGTCGTGCACGCGCTCCTTGAACGGCACCGTCACGTTTCCGCCGGCGTGCGGCCGGCGCAGGCGCGTCAGCGTTTCCTCGAATGCATCGGGCGCGATGTCCAGCGCCTCGTAGCTTCCTCGGATTCCGGCCGCCTCGAGAGCCGCATTCTGAATGCGCGGCGACAGCGAGTGGCTGACCGGGTGGCCGAGCAGCAGTAACCGCACGGGTACGTTGACCGGCGGACGAATTCTCGTCCGCGTTTCCCCGTCGGCGGCGCCGCTCACTGAGCGCCCGTGCTGCGCTCCGCGGTTATCCGGTCGAGAACGCGGCGGATTTCCTCCTCGAGCTCGTCCGCGGTGGCCCGATAGACATCCAGCTCCGCGCCGATCGGGTCGCTGATCGGGCGCGACGAGGCGCCATGAGAGGCATAGTCGCTCAGCAAATACGAGCGCCCTGCACCACCGAGCGCCTCGATTCGCTCCAGGTGGTGCGGCCCCATGGCGAGGATCAGATCCGCCTGGCGGACGAGATCTCGATTGAGCGTCTGCGCCCGGTGTCCGCCGAGATCCATGTTGCGCTCCATGCCGACGAGGAGCGCGCCATCGCTGGCCGGCGCTCCGTCGTGCGCGCTCGTTCCGGCGCTCATCGACTCGACATCGGTGAGCCCGCGCTCGATCGCAATCTTGCGCGCGATCGCCTCGGAGAGCGGACTTCGACACGTATTGCCGGTACACACGAACAGAATTCTCATGCGGTCATGCATCTCCGATCAGTGTCGGTACGCTTTCACGCAAGGTACTCGCCGCAATCGCGCCGGGGCGAATCACGCGAGGCTGCCGTCCCGTGCAGTCGACAACCGTCGACGGCTTCGACGGAGTCAACGCGCCGCCGTCGAGAACGCGCAGCACACCCCGCGCAACGGCGTCGCCCCACTGCGAGAGAATTTCGGCGGCGCGCGTGGCTGGCGGAACCCCCGGCCGGTTGGCGCTGGTCGACGTCAAGGCGTCGCCGTGGGCGCGGATCAGACGCGCCACGGCGGGATGACTCGTCCACCGCACCGCGATGCCGCCCTCGGGGCCGCGGAGTCGATCGGGGACCCGATGCTCACCGCCGGGCAAAACAAGCGTCAATGGTCCCGGCCAGTGGCGGGCGATGAACTGCGCGGCGTAACTCGGCAATCGCAGATCGAGACGCTCGATCATGTCGGGGCCGGCGATCAGCAGCAGAAACGGTTTGCCGGTCGGCCGACTCTTGAGATGAACCAAGGCGTCCACCGAGTCCCGGTCGATGCCGCCGCCGAACCCGTAGACGGTCTCCGTCGGATAGGCGAGGACCCGGCGCGCCGCGATCTGTTGGAGCGCCGGCCGAATCGCCGATTCCACTTCCTCGGGCGACCAGAATGGAATCGAGAGGACGTCGGTCCTCATTCGGGAACTCTGAACAGCGCCTCGGCGCGCGCAAAGTCCTCGTCGTCGGTGATCTTGAGGGCGCGCTCACTGCCGCGGACGACGACCACGGGAATGCCCAGCCGCTCGCACAGCACGGCGTCGTCGGTCGCCGAGAGCTTTTCCTCGCGCGCGCGCCGGTGGGCGGTGACGATCGTCTCGCGTGGAAAGCCCTGCGGCGTTTGCGCCCGCCAGAGCTTCTCTCGCTCGACCGTGCGGACGATGCGCCCGTCTCCGTCGACCTCCTTCAGCGTGTCGACGACCGGCAGCGCCGCGATCGCCGAGCGACCGGCGCGCGCCTCATTGACGACCCGATCGATCGTCGCGTCGTCGACGAGCGGGCGCGCGGCGTCGTGCACGAGCACGACCTCGGCGGCGTCGGGAAGATCTTCCAGGCCGTTCCAGACAGAGTCGCTTCGCGTCGCGCCGCCCGGCGCGATCATCAACCGGTCGACGTCGCATTGAAAGATCCACGGCGGCGGATCGGCAACCTTGTCGCGCGGCAAGACGACGACGACGCCGACAACGTCCGGTCGGGCCATGAAGGTCTGGAGGCTGTGCAACAGGACGGGGCGTCCCGCCACCCAGCGAAACTGCTTGAGCTCACGACCGCCGGTCCGCGTGCTGCTGCCGCCGGCCACGATGACCACGCCGACGTCGCGTCGGTTGTTCACGGGAACAACCGCTGCAAGAGATCTTGAATCGTGCGCACGCCGACGATCTCGACGTCGCGTACGCCGCGCCGAGGTACCCCGCGCTCGGCGAGAAAGACGCGCCGCATGCCCATGTTGGCCGCCTCAGCGACACGCCGCTCGACCTGCGAGACGGGCCGCACCTCACCCCCCAGCCCGACCTCGCCGATGAACACGGCGTCGGCGGGAAGCGCACGATCGTAAACGCTCGACGCGAGCGCGGCGGCCACCGCCAGATCTCCCGCCGGCTCCTGCAACCGCACTCCCCCGACGACATTGAGAAAGACGTCGAGCTGCGAGAACGCGAGGCCGGCGCGCTTGTCGAGCACCGCGAGGAGCAGCGCGAGCTTACGTCCATCGAAGCCCGTGGCGACGCGCTGCGGCGTGCCGAAGCCCGCCTTCGCGGCGAGCGCCTGTATCTCGACGAGCACCGGACGCGTCCCCTCGAGCAGCGCCGTGACCGCGCTCCCCGACGCATGACTCGCCCGATCGCCCAAAAACAATTCCGACGGATTGGCGACCGGCTCGAGGCCGCTCTCCGACATCCGGAAGACGCCGATCTCGTCGACGCTGCCGAAACGATTTTTCGTCGCGCGGAGCAGCCGGTGGTCGAGCGTGCTCTCGCCCTCGAAGTAGAGCACGGTATCGACGATGTGCTCGAGCGTTTTTGGCCCCGCGATCCCGCCGCCCTTCGTCACGTGGCCGACGACGAATACTGTCGTCCCGCTTTCCTTCGCATAACGCATGAGTCGCGCGGCGCACTCGCGCACTTGGCCGACGTTCCCGGGCGCCCCCTCGAGATCCGCCGTGAAGACCGTCTGGATCGAATCGACCATGAGGACGGCCGGCGCGGCGGCCGACGACGTCGCGAGGATGGTTTCGAGATTCGTCTCGCTCAGTAGCGAAACCTCATCGGCGCCTTCAGATATTCGATCGGCGCGCAACTTCACCTGGAGCGCGGACTCTTCGCCCGACGCGTACAGCGTCGCGTGGCCGTTCGCCTCGAGGCGGGCCGCGACCTGGAGGAGGATCGTCGACTTGCCGATCCCTGGCTCACCGCCGATGAGAATCATCGACCCCGGGACGATTCCGCCGCCCAAGACGAAGTCGAATTCGTCGATACCGGTCTTCCACCGCTTGGCTTCGGACCCGTGGACTTCACGAAGCCGCGGAGTGGGAGCGACGCTCCCGCCCTCAGCGAGCGATCGAGCGCCGGCGATCCGTCGCGACGACCCGCCACCCACCGCCACCTTTGGCGCCATGATCTCTTCGACGAGCGTGTTCCACTCGCCGCACGTCTCGCAGCGTCCTTGCCACCGTGGATACTCGGCGCCGCATTCGGTGCAGCGGTAGACGGTTTTCGTCTTCGGCATGATGAAAGTTACTCGTGAGCGGGGAGGCTCACGAATGGGCGCACGCCACTGGCCACGAACCACCACTCGATTGCCTGGCGGTACAAATCGGTGCGGCTGGGTGGCCCTCGATCCGGAGCCCGCCCAGGCGATCACCCGCGCTGCGTATAACTCTCGAACCGCGTGTACTGCTTATGGAAATGCAGATTCACCAGTCCGGTCGGCCCGTTTCGCTGCTTGCCGACGATCACCTCGGCCTTCCCCTCGAGCGAGTTCCCATCTTTGTCCGTCGGCCCGTCGTAGAACTCCTGCCGGTACAGGAACATGATGAGATCCGCGTCCTGCTCGATGGCGCCGGATTCGCGGAGGTCGGAGAGCTGGGGGCGTTTGTTGTCGCCGGTTCGCTGCTCGGGAGCACGCGACAACTGTGACAGCGCGATTACGGGGACGTTCAACTCCTTGGCGAGCGCCTTGAGTCCGCGCGAGATCTGACTGACTTCCTGCTGGCGGCTCTCGGAATTCGACGGACCTTGCATGAGCTGCAAGTAGTCGACGATGACCATGCCGATGCCCGCTTCGGCGCGCAATCGACGCGCTTTGGATCGCATTTCGAGGAGTGTGATGCCCGGCGTGTCGTCGATCCAGACAGGCGCCGACGCGAGGATCCCCGCGGCGCGGGCGAGCCGTGGAAAGTCGTCGTCGCGGAGCATGCCCTTGCGAAGGCGTTGCGCGTCGACGCGGGCCTCGGACGTCAGCATTCGCTGGACCAGCGACTCCTTGCTCATTTCCAGCGAGAAGAAGGCGATCGGCGTGCTGTGCTCGATCGCCGCGTGCTGCGCGATGTTGAGCGTGAACGCGGTCTTTCCCATCGACGGTCGCGCCGCGACGATGATCAAGTCCGCGGGTTGGAAACCCGACGTCATTTCGTCGAGATCCTTGAAGCCGGTCGCGACACCGGTGACCGTGCTTCCCTTGCCCTGGAGCGCTTCGATGCGCTCCATCGTCGGCCAGATCAGCTCCTTGACGCGGGTGAAGCCGTCCTTGGTCTGCTCCTGGCTGACCTGGAAGATCCGCGACTCGGCATCGTCGAGCAGCTCGCGCGCCGTGATCTTGCCCTCGAACGCCTCGGACACAATCGTCGTCGAGACTTCGATGAGGCGGCGCAAGATCGCCTTCTCGCGAACGATCTGCGCGTGATATTCGATGTTCGCCGCCGTCGGCACCGCGTCGACGAGGAAACCGATGTACTCCTTCCCGCCCGATGCATCGAGCTCGCCGCGTCGTCCGAGCTCCTCGGAGAGCGTCAGCGGATCGACGACGGCCCCGCGTTCGGCGATCGCCACCATCGCGCGGAAGATTCGGCGATGGCGCTCGGCGTAAAAACTCGTGTCGTCTACATACTCGACGGCGCGGAGGACCGCGTCCTGGTCGATGAGCATCGCGGACAACACTGCTTGCTCGGCGTCCTCCGAGTACGGAGGGCGCCGATCGCGATACGGATCACGCGCCGCTAGGTGCGGTGCTATCGAGTATTCGACGGGCGAGTTGGACATCTTCCCAGGTCGGGCGCTTCCAGCCCGGATTCCGGAGAAGCGCGGCGGGGTGATACGTGACTACGAGAGGCACACCGTAATACCTGTGCACCTGTCCCCGCAACTTGCCGATGGACAGCTTCGTGTCCAGTAGGGTTTGCGCGGCAAATGTGCCGAGCGCCAGAATCACTTTCGGGCGGATCAATTCAATCTGCCGGATGAGATACGGGCCGCACGCGGTCACCTCTTCCGGTCGCGGATTCCGGTTACCAGGCGGTCGATGTTTGAGGACGTTGCAGATAAATACGTCCTCGCGCTTGAGATCGATCGCCCCGAGGATCTTCGTCAGCAACTGACCAGCCGCGCCGACGAACGGTCTGCCTGTTTCATCTTCCGTCGCGCCGGGAGCCTCTCCAACGCACATGAAGTCCGCGTTGGGATTCCCTTCCCCCGGCACCGGGTTCGTCGCCGTCGAGTAGAGCGGGCAGCGCGTGCACGACGCCACGTGCGCCGCGAGCTTGTCGAGCGAATCGAGGAGTGCCATCGGTCCGCCGAACAACTCGCCACCGGACGTTCCAACGGTTAGCCCTGACGGCACGTCGCCGCTGGGCTGGTCAGCGGGCGCGGGCTCGGCGGGCTTTGCGGACATGAGCTCTCCCGGCGCCGCTCCGGCGGCGCGCAATGTCTCGCGCCAGTCAACCGAAGCGCCGACCGGCGCCTCGCGTTCGATCGCGGGCATCGAAACAGCTTCGCGTCGATCGCCGGCCTGTGGGGCGCCGGCGGGAGCACCGAGGATTCGAAGCGCCTCGTCGACCGTCAGGCCATCGAGCACGAGCTCCGTCTCGCCCATGTCGCGCCGCTGCTCGAGGTATCGCTTGAGCTGCTCTCTAGCGTCCACGAAGCAAGACCTCCACGCGATCGAGAATGGCGTCGGCGACATCCGGCTTGCTCATCAGCGGCAAGCGCTCCTCACTGCCGTCACGCGAAATGATGGTCACACGATTCGTGTCGACGCCAAACCCGGCGCCGGGCTCGGTGGCGTCATTGACCACGATGAAATCAAGCTCCTTCGACGCGAGTTTCGCGCGGGCGTGTGCGCTGACATCGTCCGTCTCGAGCGCGAACCCCACGATGATCGAGCCCGGTGATCGGGCCGATTTCGTCGACGCGAGAATGTCCGGCGTCGACGCGAGGGAGATCGAGTCGGGTGCCTTGTCCTTTTTGATTTTCGAAGTGGCGCGTGCGGCGGGACGGAAATCAGCCGGCGCGGCGGCCATCACGAGCACGTCTGTCTGGGGTAATCGGCTGCCAACCGCGTCGGCCATGTCCTGCGTCGATTCGACCTCGTGAACCTCGACGCCGATCGGCGCGCTCACGGCGAGGGGACCGGCGACGAGATCGACGGTTGCCCCACGCCGCCAAGCGGCGGCCGCAAGCGCGACACCCATTTTCCCGCTGCTGTGGTTCGAGATGAATCGAACAGGATCGATCGCTTCGCGCGTCGGTCCGGCCGTGACGAGCACGCGCTTGCCGGCGAACACTTCGCGCTTCTCGAGCAAACGGCCGGTGTGCGCAAAGATCGTTTCCGGTTCCGGCATGCGTCCCGGACCACTCCCTTCGCCGGCGGCAAGCATGCCTTCGTCCGGCGGAAGCAGCGCGTAACCGATCTCGCGGAGATGCTCGGCATTTTGCCGCGTCTGGGGGTGTGCCCACATGTGGTCATTCATCGCCGGAACGAGCAGCACCGGGCACGCGGCGGCGAGCAGACACGCCGTAAGAAGATCGCCCGCCTGGCCTGTTGCGGCGCGGGCCATGAAGTCGGCCGTCGCCGGAGCGACGACGATGGCGTCGGCTTCGCGCGCGAGCTTGATGTGGTCGAGGGCCCGACCCGGGTCGAACAATCCGGTGTGGACGGGTCGCCCCGTGAGGGCCTCGAACGTTACCGGGCCCACGAACTCGGTAGCCGCCGGCGTCATCACGACGTCGACTTGCGCCCCTGCCTTCGTCAGCAATCGCGCCAGCCACGCCGCCTTGTAGCTCGCGATGCCACCCGAAACGCCGAGCAGGACGCGACGATTTGCGTACGGCCGCATACTGGCTACCGACTGAAGGAGGTCAGCGGCTCAGCCAGCGGCAATGGAGCGACTACTCCGCGCGACGGCGCGGAACGACGTGGTAATCGATCTCGCCCTTCGCCAGCTCCTCGAGAGCGCGCGTCGTCAGCTTCTTCTCACGCGACGATGATCGATCGCGCGGAAACTCGTTCAGCACGCGCGCGTACTTCGCGGCGACGAGAACTCCGAGATACTTGTTGGCGGCGTGGTTGGCGATCTCGCCGGGGGTGAAGACTCGCATGTATCAGCTCGATGTTTGATGGTCGATTTCAGCTTGCAGCCGGTGGAGCAACGCTTCGACTTGCAGCCGGAGTCCAAGCACTCGCTCCCGGCTGACGACCTCGGCGTCGACGATCGAACCGACGCGGCGAACCGCCTGGTCGAGATCATCGTTGACGACAACGTATTCGTACTCATCCACTGCCTGAAGCTCCTGCAGAGCGGAATTTAATCGGGCCACAAGCTGTTGGGGGGATTCAGTTTTCCGGCGCTTCAGGCGCTCCAGCAGGACCTCAGCGGACGGCGGCAGGACGAAGATCGTCACCGCTTCCGGAAAGGCTTCGCGCATCTGCCGGGCCCCTTGCACGTCAATGTCCATCACCACGTGCCGCCCGCCGGCCAGAACCTTGGCAATCTCGTCCTTGAGCGTCCCGTAGAGGTTGCCGTGGACCTCCGCCGACTCGGCGAAGTCTCCCGCGTCCCGCCTGGCGAGGAACTGTTCCCGACTGAGGAAATGGTAGTCTACGCCGTCTCGCTCCCCGGGGCGCGGCTGCCGGGTCGTGCAGGATACCGAGTAGCCGACGTCGTTCCGCCGCTCGAGGAGATGACGCGCGATGGTGGTCTTTCCGCCCCCGCTCGGGGCCGAAAGGATTACCGGGAACGGGTTCCCCGACGAATGGCCGACAGCCGCCGCCACCGGCGCCTCGCGACGTCGCTCGAAGCTCACTCGAGATTCTCCACCTGCTCACGGATCCGCTCGAGCTCCTCCTTGATCAAAATCACGTCGCGCACGATGGCCGCGTCATTCGCCTTGCTCCCCGTCGTATTCGCCTCGCGGAGCAACTCCTGAAGGAGAAACCCGAGGCGCTTCCCGACGCCGTCAGAGGGCGGCGAGCCTAACGACGACGCGACCGCCCCAAGGTGCGCGTGAAAGCGGCTGATCTCTTCGGAGACATCGAGGCGATCGGCGAGGAAGGCGACTTCCTGCGCCAGGCGCTGCTGGTCGATCGTGACGCCGGTCGCGATTTCCTGCACCGCCGTCTGGAGACGGTCGCGTTGTTCGATCAGTCGCTGCGGCGCACGGTCGGCGATCCGCTGAACCGCGTCGGCGATGATTGCCAGTCTTGCCTCGATGTACGTGGCGAGCTTTGCGCCCTCGGTGGCGCGCATGCGATCGAGCGCTTCGACCGCGCGCGCGACGATTGCGACGAACTCCTCGGCGGTGCCGGTCGCGTCATCCGCCTCGGACGCCATGACATCGGGAAGCCGGAGAATC